>Ga0209342_10001093_pt1 | contig 30568 bp, 32 predicted proteins | sample RifCSP16_2_FD_184023 | JGI IMG/M metagenome (GOLD analysis project Ga0209342, IMG submission 184023) | Soil microbial communities from Rifle, Colorado - Rifle CSP2_sed 16_2 (SPAdes) (version 2) | ecosystem: Environmental > Terrestrial > Deep subsurface > Rock core/Sediment | place: Rifle...
GGGAAGACGAAGAGGTCGCACGCGCGCAAGTAGTCCTCGACCCGCTCCACCCTCCCCGTGAAGACGACCCGGCCTCGCAGCCCGCGCCTCTCCACGTCGCGCCGCAGTCCCTCCTCGACCGAGAGCGCCTGGCCCTTCCCCGATCCCACGAGCACGAGGCGGAGCGCAGGCTCCGCTCCGGCCACGCCGGCAAAGGCCTCGAGCAGCACCTCGAGCCCCTTGCCGCGGAGGAGCCGGCCCGTCCACGCGGCAAGGATGCCGTCACCCAGACGGAGCCGAGAGCGCAGGGCCGTCCGCTCCGCGGACGAGGCGGGCCGGAAGCACTCGGTGTCGACGCCGTGCGGGATGAGAGCCACCCGCTCCGCGGGCACCCCCGCGTCGAGGAGCTCGGTCCGGATCCGCGTCGACATGGCCACGAAGGCGTCGGCATCGCGCAGGAGGAGGTTGCGCAGGGCCGTCCCCGCGCGGACGGCGGGGGCCAGCGGACCCCCTTCCCAGCTCTGGCCCCAGGTGTAGACCTCCCCGCTCATCTCGCCGTTGACCTCGGGCTGCATGACGACGGCCCGGCCCATCGCTCGCGCCGCCAGGAGGCCGGGCAGTCCCAGCACGCGCGTGCCCCGGACGACGACGACATCGTGCCCGCGCCCCTCCCGGGCGAGGGCGGCGAGCGCACCCGGCACCATGAAGTACTTGCCCGACCGTCCGGGCCCCGGAGGCCCCACCCGCACCACTCGCAACCCGTCGATCCGCTCCTCGGCCGGCCACGCGGGCTCGCCGCGCCGCGTCAGGACCGTGCAGGGCATGCCGGAGTCGGCGAGCCGACTCCCCAGGCGGCGGATGTGAGTCTCGCCGCCCCCGAGCACGGGGTGGAACGACTCGGTCAGGAACAGGACCCGCGTCAACGACGGGCCGGCGTCGGCTCCGCCGCGTCCATCACGCGGCGATGCTCCTGCACGACGTAAATCGGCTTCAGTCCTGCCAGGTAGGCGAGGATCACGAAGCCGACGGCTCCGAAGACGAGCCCCATCAGGCCGAAGAGGTGGGCGGGGCGCGTGCCGTAGGAGAGAAGGAACTTCACGGTGACGAGATCGAGCAGGACGCGCACCGTGCGGCCGAGGCCGTACTTGCTCCGCCCCCGCGTGCGCGGACGGTGGCCCACCGGAAGCTCGGCCAGGCTGACCCCCATCCAGGACGCCACGGCGGGGATGAACCGGTGCATCTCGCCGTAGAGGCGCAGTCCGCGCGACACCTCCGCGCGCATGACCTTGAGCGAGCAGCCGTAGTCGTGGAGCTTGACGCCCGTCGCCCAGGAGATGAGGCGGTTGGCGAAGAAGGATGGGATCCGCTTCGACAGAGGGTCCCTTCTCCTGCGGCGCCAGCCGCAGACCATGTCGAGATCCTCGGCCTCCAGCTTGGCGACGAGGGCGGGGATGTCGGCGGGGTCGTTCTGCAGGTCGCCGTCCGAGGTCACCACCAAGGCGCCCCGGGCGCGGTCGAACCCGGCGGAGAAGGCCGCGGTCTGGCCGAAGTTCCGGCGCAGGAGCACGGCCCGAACGCGTGGGTCGTGCTCCTCGAGGGCGAGGAGCTTCTCCCGCGTCGCGTCCGTGCTGCCGTCGTCGACGAGGAGGATCTCGTACTCGCGGCCGGTCCCGACGAGCGCGGCCGTGAGCTCGCGGTGCAGGTCGCCGAGGTTGTCGGCTTCGTTGTACAGGGGAATGACCACGGAGATGTGTGGATGCGCGCGCTCGGCCATGTCCGGGGGCAGTATACGCGACGAGCGGGATGAGCCGGTCGCTCAGCGCACGCCGAGGAGGAGGTAGAGCCAGTTTCCGAGGATGAGGGGGACGGCCAGGACCCGCAGCGCACGGCCCAGGGAGGGGCCGATCTCCAGCGCGAGCGCCTCACGGCGGAGGAGGAGAAGGGCGTCGGCGAGCGCCCAGGCGGCGAGGGCGAGAGCGAGGACGGTGGCGAGGGGGTTCACCGCCAACGCTCCCGGGAGGTCGAGAGCGGCGAGCCGGCCCGCGGCGCGTGTCGTCCCGCAGGTCGGGCACGGCAGACCCGTGAGACTCCGGAAGACACACAGCGTCACGGGCATACGGTCGAGACCGAAGCCCGCCACCGCGAGCGCGAAGAGGGCACCGACGCCGCCGAAGATGGCCCCCAGGGGGACGGCCCCCGGGGCCGCACGGAAGCGCAACCGCATTCCCGCCACGCCCCCCGTCATCCGAGCTGGCTCAGGAAGGCGGCGAGGCCGCCGGCGAGGAGGACGGCGAGGACGGCGCCGCAGCAGCAGCAGATCAGCAGGAGGGGCAGGAGGACCGCCGCCGCCGCGCGGCCACGGCTGGTCTCGTGGACCTCGGCGAGACCGATCACGTAGAGAACGATCGCCCACACCGTGGCCACGAGCTGTCCGCAGAAGGGGATGAGCAGGAGGACGGCCGTCGCCTGCGCATAGCTCGTGACGCGAAAGGTGGCCTCGAAGTCCCGCCGAGCGGCGCCGAGGAGCAGGAGCATCAGGTGGAAGATGCCGGCGCCGATGAAGACCCCGATCGTGATGAACACGGGGGCGAAGATGGCCTGGACGACGAAGCCCAGCCAGCCCTCGATGACGGCGATGGCCCCCGCCCACTCCGGACGCTCGACGAAGAACGGCCAGCTCGGCCCCCCGACGCTGTGGAGGATCGCCTGGTAGAACGAAGCGGCCACGAGCCCCACCCAGCCGACGAGGACCGCGTAGCCGAGCGGCGCGCCGATCCCGCCGTTCTTCGGCATCCGCCGGAAGAACCAGGCCGGAGACGCGAGGACCTCCCGCGTCGTCTCGAAGAGCGCGTCGAGGATCCCGAGTCGCCCTCGGCCCTCCCAAGGCACGCCGCCCGGCTCTCCTCCCGCGGAGGCGCTGGCGCCCGCGGGGATCGGGGGCGGAGTGAACACGACACCCGTCGGCGCCAGGTCGCTGCCGCAGTGGGGGCAGTAGCGGACCGTGGCCTCGGGGAGGGCGTTCTGGCAGTGGGGGCAGAGGGCCATGCCGATCCTCCGCGCGCGGCGCGCGCAATCGGGTGAGTCTAGGTGCCCCACGGAGCGACGGTCAAGGCCGTGGTATGGTGGCGGTCCATGGCTCGGGTCACCGTCGAGACCGTGGACCACGTGGCGGCGCTCGCCCGCCTCTCCCTCACCGACGATGAGCGGCGGCTCTTCGCGCGTCAGCTCGACGAGATCCTGGCCTACGCCGAGTCCATCCGGGCCCTCGACACCGCGGACGTCCCGCCCATGGCCCACGCCTTGACCGCGGGGGCCTTCCGGGAGGACGTGCCGCGGGAGGGCCTTGCCCGCGATCGCGTCCTCGACGGGGCCCCGGATGCCGCCGCCGGACTGTTTCGAGTGCCGCGGGTGATCGGGGCATGAGCCCGCTGACCGAGCTCACCGCGGTCGAGATTCGGCGGCGCGTGGCCGCGCGCGAGCTCTCGTGCCAGGAGGTGGTCCGGGCGCACCTGGACCGCGTGCAGGCGGTCGAGCCGCGGCTCGACGCTTTCCTACTGGGGCTGGCCGATCGGGCGCTCGGACGCGCGCGGGCCCTCGACACAGCACTCGCCTCCGGCGAGCCCGCCCCCGCCCTGGCCGGCGTCCCCGTGGCGGTGAAGGACGTCCTCGACATGGAAGGCGTGCCGACCACCTGCGGCTCGCGCATCCTCGAGGGCTACCGCCCCCCGTTCACCGCCACCGCGGTGGCGCGCCTGGAGGCGGCGGGGGCCATCGTCATCGGCAAGACCAACATGGACGAGTTCGCCATGGGTTCCTCCACCGAGAACAGCGCGTTCAAGACCACGAAGAACCCGTGGGACCCGGGGCGCGTTCCCGGCGGCTCGTCCGGAGGGTCCGCGGCCGCGGTCGCGGCGCGGATGGTCCCGCTCGCGCTCGGCTCGGACACCGGCGGCTCGATCCGTCAGCCCGCCGCCCTGTGCGGCGTCGTAGGGCTCAAGCCCACCTATGGCCGCGTCAGCCGTTACGGCCTGGTCGCCTTCGCGTCCTCGCTCGACCAGGTCGGTCCCCTGGCCCGCACGGTGGAGGACGCGGCGGTGGTCTCGTCCGTCCTCTGTGGCCACGACCCGCTCGACTCGACGAGCGCGGCCGCCCCGGTGCCGGACTTCACGGCTGCGCTCCGGGGCGAGGTGGCGGGAATCCGCATCGGCGTGCCCGGGGACTTCCTCCGCGAGGGCGTGGAGGCGGAGACGCTCGCGCGGGTCCGCGGGGCCCTCGCCGTCCTGGAGGAGTCGGGGGTGCGGCTCGTGGACGTCTCGATGCCGCACTGGCGCCACGCGATCGCGACGTACTACCTGGTGGCCACCGCGGAGGCTTCGAGCAATCTCGCCCGCTACGACGGCGTGCGCTACGGCCGGCGCGCGGAAGAGAGCCGCGAGCTCCGACGGATGTACGGGGAGAGCCGCGATCACGGCTTCGGGGCCGAGGTCAAGCGCCGCATCATCCTCGGCACATTCGTGCTCTCCTCCGGCTACTACGATGCCTACTACCTCTGCGCGCAGAAGGTCCGCACGCTCATCCGCCGGGACTTCGAGCGGGCCCTCGAGACCTGCGACGCCGTCGCCACCCCGACCTCGCCCACCCCTGCCTTTCGCATCGGCGAGAAGACGGCCGACCCGCTGCAGATGTACCTCGCCGACGTCTTCACCGTGCCCGCGAACCTCGCCGGGATCCCCGCGATCTCCCTCCCCTGCGGTCTGTCCGGGGGGCTGCCCGTCGGCCTGCAGCTGCTCGGCCGTCCCTTCGATGAGGCGACGCTCCTGAGGCTCGGGGCGGCCTTCCAGCGCTCGACCCGCCACCACGAGCTCGCGCCGCCCCTCTAACGTGTTGTGTAACCGAAGTCGTGTGAATGCACCGGTCCGCGCGACGAGGGGCTCGGCGGGCGGGGCCCCGCCGAGGACGCCGCTGGGCTTCGAAGCTGCGCGCCCGCAAACGGGGTGCACGTCGAGCCCCAGGCCAGCCCTGCGCCACAAATGCACGCGACTTCAGCGACACGGCACTCTAGGCGCTCGGAGGTCGCGCCGAGTGCCGCACCAGCACCCACCACAGGGCGAGGTACGAGACGACCGCGGCGACGCAGCCGAGAGCCAGGTTGCCGATGAGGTAAGGCAGCAGGAGCGGCCGGAGCGCGGCGAGGAGAGATGTGCGAAGGGCCGCACCCTCGGGGCCGAGATCCACCTCCGTCAGCCCGGCCGGGGAGACACCGAGCAGCACGCACCCCACGAGGGTCCCCGCGGTGAACATGGGGACGACCGTCCAGGGGTTGTTGGTCAGCGACCCGGCGAGGATGGCCACGCGGCTCAGGCGCAAAGCGAAGCCGAGGGCGAGCGCCGCTGCGGTGTGGATCCCGAGGATCGGGAAGAAGGCGATGAAGACCCCGAGCGCGAAGGCCAGCGCCACGCGGTCGGGAGTGTCCTCGACCTTGAGGAGGAGTTGCGCCAGGCGGCGCAGGCGCCTCATCCCCCCTCACCCTTGGCTTCTCCTCCCCCGACGGTTCGGAAGTGGTCGTGTCCGCCGGGCGCCAGGGGTCGGGTCCCCCCCCCGTCCTGCAGCACGAGCTGCGGCTCACCCTCGACGAACTCGCCCACGGCGGTGATGTCGACGCTCCACACGCGGGCCAGCTCGCGCAAGGCGTCGAGCTGCGGAGGCTCGACCGCAAGGAGGAGCTGGTAGTCCTCGCCTCCGTGGAGGGCGAGGGCCAGGCTGTCGCCGCCCCGAGCCCGGGCGAGGCCGGCCGCGCTGGGATCGATCGGGATCGTCGCCGCATCGATCCGGGCCCCGACGTCGCTCCGGCGACAGACCTCGAGCAGGTCCACCGACAGCCCGTCCGATACGTCGATGCCGGCGCGGGCCATCCCCCGCTCGGCGAGCGAGCGCGCGAGGGCGAGGGGAGGCCGAGGGTCGAGCTGGGCCCGGAGGCAGGCGACGACGGCGGGACCGGAGGTCTCGGTCCAGACGCCGGTGGCCGCGAGGTGACCTTCCTCGTCGAGGCGCGCGCCCTGGTCGAGCAGGATCACCCCCTCCGCCGCCGCCCCCAGCGTGCCCGTCACCACCACGAGGTCGCCCGGCTTGGCCCCCGAGCGCGTCAGCAGCCGCTTCGCCTGCCCGAGGAGCGTGACGTCCACGACGATGCTCTCCCGGCTGCGGGCGACGTTGCCACCGATGAGGCTCACGCCCGCCTCCGCCGCCCGCTCGAGCAGGCCGTCGTAGAGCGAGTCCACCCAGCCCAGCGCCAGGTCGGGCGGGAGGCAGAGGCTCACCGTCGCGTAGCGGGGAACGCCGCCCATCGCCGCCACGTCCGAGAGGTTGACGGTGAGTGCCTTGCGGCCGACGAGCCGCGGTGGCGACCACTCCCGCCGGAAGTGCACGCCCTCGACCAGACAATCCGTCGTGACGAGGACGAGTGCGCTCGTCTCCACCGCCGCCGCGTCGTCACCGACGCCGACGACGACGCCCGTACCCTTCGGAATGCGGGCGTGAAGGCGCTCGAGGAGGGGCCGCTCCCCGACCTCACCCAGTGGGGTCTCGGGAGGGATCAAGAGGAGGCTCTCCGCGCTGCCGTGTGGCCGGTGACCTGAACCGGGTCACCAAGTGGGGGCCCTGAGCCACGCTTTAGGCTTCCTCGACTCGGAGGCATGCACACCGCGGGGCGAGTCGGGCCCCCTCGTTAAGTGCGTTGGTTCGAGGTTTCCTTGTCCATCACAAACATAGCAGAGAGCCTCGGGCGGCATCATAGCCGCCCGGCGCCCGCCAAGGCAAGGTCACTCGCCGAGCGCGGTCCCGAGCTGACGGGCGAGCGCACGGACCCGCTCCCCCGCCCCCTTCTCCGCCTTCTGGGCACGACCCTGGGCCTCGTCGAGGTCGCGGCGCATCCGGGTGCACTCGTCGGCGATGTTGAGGGCGGCGAGAACGGCGATGCGCACGCTGTCCACCGCTCCGCTCGAGCGGCTGACCTCCTTCATCTTCTCATCGACGAGCGCCGCCAGTCTCTCGACGTAGCCGGGGTCGGCCCCGGCCTTAACCGCGTAGGTCTGACCGAAGATCTCGACGTGGACGAGGTGGCTCTTCTCGGCCATGGGCGGGGATTATAGCTCCGGCCCCGGCGCCAGGGGGCTATTGCACGCTCTCGAGCAGCTCCAGGAGCCGCGAGATCCGGGCTCGGATCTCCTCGCGCTCCCGGCGCAGTTGCCGCACCTCCTGGGCGAGCGGCTCGAGCTTGCCGTCCCCCTCTCGGCCGGCATGGCCGGCCGTCTTCCCCAGCCGGCGCTCGGCCTCCTCCGCCCGCGAGCGTGCGGCGGCGAGCTCCGAGCGCAGCGCCTGCGAGTCGGCCTGGAGCTGTTTCAGCCGCTCCGCGGCCCGGCGGACCCTGTCTTCCAGAAGCTTGAAGCTCTCTTCCACGCGTCCCCCCTCACTCCCTCCGGATGTCGAGCCCCGCCGCGCGGAGCCCCCGGACGACGGCCTCCACCTGGGACTGCACCTCTTCGCCGGTGAGCGTCCGCTCCGGGTGCTGGAAGCGGAGGCTGAGCATCAGGCTGACCTTTCCGGGCGGAACCGGCGGGCGATCGTAGCGATCACGCACCTCCACGTGGGCGAGCCACGCCGCACCTGCCTCTCTCGCGCGCGCGAGCACGTCCGCGGCGGCGACCTCGGCGTCGCCGAGCACGGAGAGGTCCCGGTCCACGGGCGGGAACCGGGGCAGCGGCTGGAACCGCACCGGGGGCGGCACACGCGAGAGGAGCGGGTCGAGCGTGAGCTCGGCGACGATCGCGTCCGCGTGCTCGGCCTGGACCCCCGGCCGCATCGCCCCCAGCCATCCCAGCGTGCGAGCCGAGTCGCGGACGAGCGCGCTCCGGCCGGGGTGGAGAAAGGAAGGGCGCGCGCCCTCCGGGTCGAGGGTGAGCGACCCCACCCCGAGCCGCGCGAAGAGCAGCTCCAGGAGACCCTTGACGTCGAAGACGTCGGCGGGACGGGGCTTCTCGGACCAGTGCGCGGCCCGCGCCGACCCCGCAAGCAGGATGCCAAGCCTCCGCTCCTCGACGGGCTCCCCGTTCCCCTGCAGGAAGGCGCGGCCCACCTCGAAGACGGCCACGTCCCGCCGCCCCTGGCGGCGGTTGGCCTCGAGGACATCGAGGAGCCCCGGCATCACCAGCGAGGTCCGCAGCAGCTCCCGCTGGTCCGCGAGCGGGTTGGCCAGGCGGAGCGCGGGCGGTCCGTCCCCCGGCACCAAGCCGACGAAAGAGTGCTGAACGACCTCGGTCAGGCCGGCGGCGGCCAGCGTCGCACGCACCAGCCGCTCCTCGCGCTGGCCGGGGCCGAAGCCCCCCGCACCCGTGGCGGGTGGGATCGCGGGGGGTATTTTGTCCAGACCGTAGTGGCGGGCGATCTCCTCGACCAGGTCGGCTTCGCGCGTGACGTCGCCCCGCCACGTCGGCACGCGGACCGCCCACACCCCCGGCTTCGCCGGCGCGACCAGGAAGCCGAGACCCTCCAGGATCCTCTCCGTCCGGACCGGAGGCACCTCCACGCCCAGCACCGTCCCGATGCGGGCCGAGCGCAGGATGATCGTCCGTCGGGCCACGGGCGCCGCCACCCGGTCGATGAGCCCGGGCCGAGTCGTTCCCGCGCCGGTCTTTCGCAGCAGGTGCGCGATCCGGGCGGTGGCGATCACCGGTCCCTCCGGATCCGCCCCCCGCTCGAACCGGTGAGAGGCCTCGGTGTGCATGCCCAGGGCCTTCGCCGCGCGTCGGATGGCGCGTGGCTCCCAGAAGGCCGCCTCGAGGGCCACCGTGCGCGTCTCGAGAGAGACCTCGCTCGAGGCCCCGCCCATGATGCCGGCGAGGGCGAGCGCGTCCTCCTCACCCGCCACCACCCCGGTGCCGGGACCGAGCACGCGGTCGAAGCCGTCGAGCGTGCGCAGCCGCTCCCCCTCCCGCGCCCAGCGAATGCGCAGCCGCCTCCCGCCGACGCGCGCGAGGTCGAAGGCATGCGAGGGGTGGCCCATCTCCATCATCACGTAGTTGGTCAGGTCCACCAAGTTGTTGATGGGCCGAACCCCGACCTGCTCGAGCCGTCGGCTGATCCACGCCGGGGAAGGACCAAGCTTGACGTCGAGGACACGCGCGCAGAAGCGGGGACACAGGTCCCGCGCCTCGATCACGACGTCCAGGGCCTCCTCCGCTCGTGGCCCCGCCTCCGCGAAAGCCAGCTCGAGGGGCCGGAGCGGCCGGCCGTAGAGGGCGGCGACCTCGCGCGCCAGCCCGTAGACGTTCATGGCATCCACGCGGTTGGTGGTGACGTCGATGTCGAGGACGGCCTCATCGCCCTCGCCCTCGATCCCGTCGAGCGCGAAGCCGACCATCGTCAGGTCTTCGCCGAGACGGCGGGGTTCGACCTCGAGATCGACGTATTCGCGGAGCCAGGAGACGGGAAGCCTCATTCCCGGAACTGCTCCAAGAAGCGCAGGTCGCCGCCGTAGAAGAGGCGGATATCGTCGATCCCGTGGCGCACCATCGCCACCCGCTCGATCCCGAGGCCGAAGGCGAAGCCCGTGACCTCCTCCGCGTCGTAGACGACGCGGCCGAGGCGGGCGTTGACGGCCTCGAGAACCGCCGGGTGCACCATGCCCGAGCCGAGGATCTCCAGCCAGCCCGTTCCCTTGCACACGCGACAGCCCTTGCCGGCGCAGACGACACAGCCGAGGTCGGCCTCCACCGAGGGCTCCGTGTAGGGAAAGAAGGACGGGCGGAACCGCACCGGGTACCGCGCACCGAAGAGCGCGTGCAGGAAGGCCTCGATCGTCCCCTTGAGGTGACCGAGGGTGATGCCAGATCCCACGACGAGGCCCTCGATCTGCTGGAACACCGGGGAGTGCGTGATGTCGTCGTCGCGGCGGTAGACCTTGCCCGGGCAGATGATCCGCACGCTCGGCGGGTGGGCGTTCTCGATCATGTAGCGGATCTGCGCGGAGGAGGTGTGGGTCCGCAGCAGGCGCTGGCCTCCCTCGAGGTAAAACGTGTCCTGCATGTCGCGCGCGGGGTGATCGGGCGGCATGTTGAGGGCTTCGAAGCAGTGGTAGTCGTCCTCGACTTCGCGGCCCTCGTAGACCTCGTAGCCCATGGCGACGAAGGCGTCCTCGAGCTCCTCGCGGACCACGGTCAGGGGATGACGCCGGCCCCGCGGGGGCAGCCGGCCAGGCAGGGTGAGATCCGCGCGCTCGGCGGCGAGGCGGGCCGACACCGTGCGGTCCCCTTCGCGCAGGCTCGCCTCGGCGAGGCCGCGCTCGATCTCGTCCTTGAGCGCGTTGAGCTCCTGGCCCGCCGCGCGGCGCTCGTCCGCCCCGAGCCGGCCGACCGACTTGAGGAGCAGCGTCACCGCCCCCGACCGGCGTCCCAGGAAGCGGTCGCGCAGGCTCTGGAGCGCGGCGACGTCGCGGGCCTCGGCCAGGGCTCGCCGTGCCTCCTCGCGCAGGCGCTGCGCCTCGTTGCCGATGGACTCGAGCGTGTCGGCCATCTTCGGTCCCGGGGGTGGGCGGACCCGGGGGCCGCCGTCCCCCCTCGGGCCTACGCGCTCGGCCGCGCCGCCTTCGCCGACTCCGCCAGCTTCGCGAAGGCGGCGGGGTCGGTCGCCGCGATCTCGGCGAGGGACTTGCGGTCGAGCCCCACGCCGGCGCGCTTGAGCCCGGCGATGAACTGGCTGTAGCTGAGGTCGTGCATCCGCGCCGCAGCGTTGATGCGGATGATCCACAGCCGGCGGAAGTCCCGCTTCTTGCGCTTGCGGCCGACATAGGCGAAGTTGCCGGCCCGGTCGACCGCCTCCTTGGCGAACTTGAAGAGCTTGCTCTTCCCGAGGAAGTAGCCCTTGGCGCGGGCCAGGAGCTTTTTGCGTCGCTCCCGGCGCTTGCTTCCCCGCTTGACTCTCGGCATGACGGCTTCCCTTCGCCCGGCCGGCCAGAAGCGGCCGGCCCGTCGCGCTTCCAGGCGGCGACGTCGGCCCGGGCAGCTCGACCGCTGCCCCTTCGAGAGCGCGGCGTTCGCCGCGCCGTGACCCCGCTAGCCCAGCAGCATGCGGCGCACCTGCGCCACCTCGGCCGCCGAGACCAGCGTGGCCTTGCGGAGCCTGCGCTTGCGACCCGTCGCCTTGCTGGTGAGGATGTGTCTCTTCATCGCCTTGTGGCGCTTGATCTTGCCGCTCGCGGTCAGCTTGAAGCGCTTGCGCGCTCCCCGCTTGCTCTTGAGCTTCAACCGTGCCTTCGGCTTTCTCATGACCTGTTCGCCTTCTCCGCGGTGGCGCCGGCTTTCGCCGCCTCCCCGGCCGTCTTCTTTCCCCGGCCCTTCGGCGCCGCCTCCTTCCTCGGGGCGAGGATCTGCACCATGGTGTTGCCTTCCTGACGGGGTGGCGACTCCACCAGGCCCACATCGCCCAGCTCGCCCGCCAGCCGCTCCAGGATCCGCCGCCCGACCTCGCTGTGCACGACCTCGCGTCCGCGAAAGATCACGACGGACTTGACCTTGTTCCCGCCCGCGAGGAAGCGCACGACGTTGCGGCGCTTGAACTGGAAGTCGTGCTCGTCGATCTTGGGACGGAACTTGACCTCCTTCATCTGGATGTGACGCTGGTGCTTGCGCGCCTCCGCCTCCCGCTTCGACTGCTGGTAGAAGAATTTGCCGGAGTTCATGATCCGGCACACCGGTGGGCTCGCGGTCGCCGCGATCTCGACGAGGTCGAGGCCCCTCTCCTCCGCGAGCATCATGGCCTGTGTGGGAGGCATGATCCCCAGCTGCGTCCCGTCTTCGTCGATGACACGGACCTCCCGGGCACGAATCCGATCGTTGATGCGGACCGTCCTGGCGTCTATGGGGCACCTCCTGCGGCTTGCGGCGACGCCTCCTCGGCGAGCGCGCGCTCGCCGAGGAGACGGGCCACGCGGGCGCCGAACTCCTCGACCGGGCGGGGACCGAGATCGCCCGCCTGACGGTGGCGCACGGAGACGGTCGTCGCCGCGACCTCCCTGTCCCCCACCACCAGCATGTAGGGGACCTTCTGCACCTGAGCCTCGCGGATCTTGTAGCCGGTCTTCTCGCTGCGGTCGTCGACGTGGACCCGCAGCCCGAGCGCGCGGAGCTTCTCCGCCACCTCGCGTGAGTAGGCGTGGTGGCGCTCGGCGACCGGGAGCACCACCGCCTGCACCGGCGCCAGCCACAGCGGGAACGCCCCCCCGTAGTGCTCGATGAGGACGCCGAAGAACCGCTCGAGGCTGCCGAGCAGCGCGCGGTGGACCATCACCGGCGGGTGGGCCCTGCCGTCCTCGCCGATGTACTCGAGACGGAAGCGCTCGGGGTTGTGGAAGTCGACCTGGATGGTCGAGCACTGCCAGGCGCGGTCGAGCGAGTCCTTGATCTTGATGTCGATCTTGGGCCCGTAGAAGACCCCTTCCCCGGGATCCACCTGGTAGCCGAGGCCACGGGTCTCGAGGGCCTTGCGGAGCGCCGCCGTCCCCACCCCCCACTGCTCGTCGGTGCCGCTCGCCGTCTCCGGCTTCGTCGAGAGGAAGATGTCGTAGCGGTCGAAGCCGAAGGCGCGGAGGACGTGGACGACGAAGTCGAGCACGCGCAGGATCTCGGTCTCGAGCTGGTCCGGACGGCAGAAGATGTGGGCGTCGTCTTGCGTGAAGCCCCTCACCCTCAGCAGGCCGTGCAGCACCCCCGAGCGCTCGAAGCGGTAGACGGTCCCGAGCTCCGCCCAGCGGAAGGGCAGCTCGCGGTAGCTCCGCAGCTTCGAGCGGTAGATCGTGATGTGGAAGGGGCAGTTCATGGGCTTGAGCTGGTACTCCACGTTCTCGATCTCGATCGGGGAGTACATGTTGGCCCGGTAGTACTCGGTGTGTCCGCTCGTCTTCCACAGGTCGAGCTTCGCGATGTGCGGGGAGAAGACGATGTCGTAGCCCCCCGCGAGGTGCTCGTCGCGCCAGAAGTCCTCGATCTGCTTGCGGATGAACCCGCCCTTCGGATGCCAGAGCACGAGGCCGGCCCCCGTCTCCTCCGCGATCGAGAAGAGGTCCAGCTCGCGCCCCAGCTTGCGGTGGTCGCGGCGCTTCGCCTCCTCGAGGCGGAAGAGGTGTCGGTCCAGCTCCTCCTTGGTGAAGAAGGCGTACCCGTAGATCCGTTGCATCGACGGGTTGCCTTCTCGCCCCTTCCAGTAGGCGGCGGCGGGGGAGGGGTTGAGCTTGAAGGCCTTGATGTGACCGGTCGAGGGCAGGTGCGGTCCCAGGCAGAAGTCGATGAACCCCCCCATCGTGTAGCACTGGACGACGTCGCCCGCCTTCTCGCGGATGAGCTCGCACTTCAGGGCCTGGCCCTTCGACGCGAAGAGGTCCAGCGCCTCGCGCTTCGGGATGAGCTTCTTCTCGATGGGCCGGTCCTGCTTCGCGATCTCGGCCATCCTCTTCTCGATGGCCTCGAGATCCTCGGGGGTGAAGGGACGGCTCACGAGGAAGTCGTAGAAAAAGCCGTCCGCGGTGGGAGGGCCGATGCCGCATTGGGCGTCGGGGAAGAGCTCGGTCACCGCCGCCGCCAGCAGATGGGCGGACGAGTGGCGATAAATCTCGATCGGGGAGTCAGCCGGCTTCGTCTCGCCGGAGGGACCTGTCGCGTCGAAGGAATCGACGGGGCTCGCCGACGACATCTAGTCTTCGATCACCATAGGCAGGTCCGCTCTGGTAGGCGCGGGTGGAATTGAACCACCGACCTCTTCCGTGTCAAGGAAGCGCTCTACCACTGAGCCACGCGCCTGACGCCGGAATCACGAACGTTAGCAAAGAGATACGGGGGTGTCAACGGAGGAGGGGCGAGCGGAAGCGGGATCAGAGGATTTTTTTGCCCAGGAGCGAGGCCAGCAGCTCCACCCCGAGGGCGGCGGTGCCGTTGCGGTCGTCCAGGATGGGGTTGACCTCGACGAACTCGGCAGAGACGACCTTCCCCGTGTCCGCCAGCATCTCCATGGCGAGGTGGGCCTCGCGGTAGGAGAGGCCCCCCGGGGAGGGCGTCCCCACCCCCGGCGCGAAGTCGGGATCGATCCCGTCGAGGTCGAAGCTCACGTGGATCCCGACGGTGCCGGTGGTGGCCCGCTTGATGGCCTCCTCCATCACCGACCTCGTTCCGCGCTCGTCGATGTCGCGCATGGTGAAGGCGCCGATGCCCGAGGCCCTGACGTTGGCCCGCTCGGCGGGGTCCACGTCCCGAAGGCCCACGAGCGCCGCCCGCGACCCGTCCACCATCGGCGAGAAGCCGGCGAGGTTGACGAGGCCCGGGGTCCCCAGGCCCAGCACCACCGCGAGCGGCATCCCGTGGATGTTGCCGCTCGGGCTCGTCTCCGCGGTGTTGGAGTCGGCATGGGCGTCGAACCAGACGAGGCCGATTTTGCCCTTGCGACGATGCGCCTGACGTGCGAGGCCGGCGATCGTCCCCATGGCCACGGAGTGGTCGCCGCCGAGCACGACGGGGATGCCCCCGCCCTCGACCACCCGCTCCACGGTGTCGCGGAGCCGCTCGCAGACCTCGCGGATCTCCTTCAGGTACTTCAGGCGCGGATCGCCCGGGCCCTGCGTCTCCTGGATCTTCACCGGCAGGTCGCCCTGATCGTCGACCTCGTAGCCGAGCTGCCGGATCCGCTCGTCCACCCCCGCCACGCGGAACGCGGAGGGGCCCATGTCCACTCCGCGCCGGCCGGCGCCGAGGTCGAGAGGGACGCCGATGAGGGTGACGCGTCGGGACGACATCCGAGCCGCGACGCTAGCACGCACTCGCGGGGGCCTTCAAGGCCGGCGGGAGGTTGACGGCTCCGACAGCGCCTTCGATAATCGCGAGAGCGCTTCCATGGGCACGCCCTCCTCGCGCAAGGCCGCACCGGCGGGACCCACCGAGGGGCCCGACCTCCTCGGCGTGCTCGTGACGCGCGGCGTGCTGAACCCCGAGCAGGCGGATCGCGTCCGCCGCGCGCAGAAGGTGGGCGGCCTCTCCGCCGAGCAGGCGGTGATCCAACTCGGTTTCGCGGGCGAGGTCCAGATCGCGCAGGCGCTCGCCGCCCATGCCGGGCTGCCGTACGTCAAGATCAACCCGCTCGATCTCGACCTCGACGTCGTGACCAAGGCGATCGCCGGTCCCTTCGCGCGCAAGCATGGAATGGTGGCCATCGCCAAGACCACGGACCGGATCACGGTGGCCGTCCACAACCCCTTCGCTCCCTTCCCCGTCGACGACATCCGCCGCGTGACCGGCCTCGACGTCGATCGCGTCGTCGCCACCCGCACCGACGTCGAGACGGTGAACAAGGGGTTCTACGACCTCAAGGTCAGCCTCCAGCACGCGGAGAAGCAGCTCACCGAGAGCCGCCTCTCCACCGTCGACCTCTCGAACCAGGAGTTCCTCTCCCGCGCCGCCACTGACCTCGATCCGGCGGCGGCGCCGGTGGTCAAGGCCCTCGACCACATCCTCGGCTACGCCTTCGAGCAGCGGGCCTCCGACATCCACTTCGAGCCCAAGCGCAACCTGACGCTCGTCCGCCTGCGGATCGACGGCGTCCTCCACGACGTGCACCTGATCCCCAAGATCGTCTACGAGGCGGTGGTCTCGCGGATCAAGCTCCTCTCCGGCTGCAACCTGGCGGAGAAGCGGCGCCCCCAGGACGGGCGCATCAAGCGCGACCAGGGCGGGCACGAGACCGAGCTGCGGGTCTCGACGATGCCCACCGCCTTCGGCGAGAAGGCCGTGCTGCGCATCTTCGATCCCGACATCCTGCTCAAGGGCATCGACCAGCTGGGCTTCTCGACGCACGACCTGCCCAAGTTCTACGACTTCATCGCCCGGCCCACGGGAATCATCCTCGTCACCGGGCCCACCGGGAGCGGGAAGACGACGACCCTCTACTCGGTGCTCAAGTACCTCTCGAAGCCCGAGGTCAACATCGTCACCGTCGAGGACCCGATCGAGATGGTCTTCGAGGATTTCAACCAGGTGCAGGTCCGCCCCCAGATCGAGGTGACCTTCGCGACGACCCTGCGCACGGTCCTGCGCCAGGACCCCGACATCATCATGGTGGGTGAGATCCGCGACGGGGAGACCGCGGACAACGCGATCCAGGCCGCGCTCACCGGCCATCTCGTGCTCTCGACCCTCCACACCAACGACGCCCCCTCCTCGATCACGCGCCTGCTGGACCTCGGGGTGCCGCACTTCCTCATCACCTCGACGCTCATCGGCATCCTCGCCCAGCGCCTGGTGCGGGAGAACTGCAAGCACTGCAGCGAGGAGTACACGCCGACGCCGGAGGAGGCGGCGGCGATGAAGATCCCGCTCGAGAAGCTCCAGCCCTACCGGTTCCGCCGGGGGCGCGGCTGCCTGCACTGCCGCGAGACCGGCTACCTCGGCCGCACGGGGATCTTCGAGGTTCTGCCCATGAGCGAGAAGATCCGGCGCCTCGTCTCGCACCAGGCGGGCTCCCTCGAGATCTTCAAGACCGCCCGCGAGGAGGGGATGCGAACCCTCCGGGAGGACGCCGTCGAGAAGGTGTTTCGTGGGGTCACGACCACGACGGAGTTGGTGAGGGTGACCGGCAAGTGAGGGACGACGGCCTCAAGGGCAGGGTGTTCCTGGTCACGGGCAGCGGCCGCGGCCTCGGGGCCGCCCTCGCCCGCGCCGCGGGGACGGAGGGCGCCAAGGTGGTGGTCAACTGCCGCGGCAACATGCGTGCGGCGGAGACGACCGCGGCCGAGGTCCGTCGGGCGGGAGGCGAGGCGCTCCCGCTCCGCGCGGACGTGAGCGACGTCGCCGAAGCGCGCACCCTCGTGGAGCAGACCCTCTCCACCTGGAAGGGCATCGACGTGCTCGTCAACACCGTGGGCGGCTTCAACTGGAAGGGTCTCTGCGAGCTCGAGCCCGCGGAGTGGAGGCGCGTCCTCGCCACGAACCTCGACTCCATCCACCACATGTGCCGACTCGTGATCCCCCACATGAGGGAGCGGCGCTTCGGGCGCATCGTGAACTTCGGCGCCGTGGGCGCCTCCGTCGCCCTCGGCGAGCCGCAGATGGCGGCCTACTCGGCGGCCAAGGCGGCGGTGGTCGCGCTGTCGAAGGCGCTGGCGCTCGAGGAGGCGAGGGTCGGGATCACCGTCAACGTCGTGTCGCCGGGCCTGCTCCGGGACGAGAGCGGCAGCAAGGCGGCGGCGGCGGCGGATGCGATGCTCGGGGACCGCGTCCCCGTGGGCTACGCGGGAAGGGCGGAGGACGTGGTGCGCGCGGTGCTGTTCTTCGCCTCTCCCGCCGCCGACTACGTCACCGGCCAGGTGCTCGAGGTCGCAGGCGGGGCGCGGGTCTAGTCCTCCTCGCCGAAGACCTCGGCCGTGAACGCGAGCAGCTCGACGCCCGGCTTCCGCCAGGTCCCCGGCGGAAGCCCCGCCTTGATGCAGGTGTTGTCGAGGAAGGTCTCGCGGTCCCAGCCGTGCTCGATCGGGACCTGGGGCAGCAGCACTCCGCGCCGCCCGGCGTAGCCGATCAGGAGCCCGTGCCGGCCGACTTCCACCTCCTCCGCATGGATCGGCTCGAGCGGACCGAGGATCGAGATCTCGATCGCGAGGGAGCTCAGCTCGTCCTCCCTCACGGGGGCGAAGCGACCGTCCGCGGTCGCGGCGGCGACGGCCATGCGGGCGACGGTGTCGACGAGGGGCTCGTCGGAGCGCATCATTCCCACGCAGCCCCGCAGCTCGCCGTCCTCTTTGCGGTGGAAGCTCACAAAAGCCCCGCGCTTCGTGGGCTCCGCCAACGCGGGCGGGCCGGGGACCGCGCGACGGCGGGCGAGATGGGCGGCGATCGCTTCCCGCGCGATACGCAGCAGGGCCCGACGCTCCGCCGGGGCGAGGGCGTCCGTCTGCGCCCCTACCCGGGCGTTCACGACGCGGGCGCCGTGAGCGCCGCCGAGAGGTAGCCCACGACGTGGCTCTTGTCGTGCTCCCCCACGTCGCCGCTGTCGCCGTACTTGAGTATGGTGGCTCGGTCGGCTCCGAGCGCACGCGCCGCCTTCATCACCGCCACCACGGGACCGCCGCCGCAGGCGACGTTGGGGTGGGTCTCGAGACGGCGCATGAGCGCATCCGCGTCGAAGCGCCCCACTTCCTCGACGACCGCCGCGTCGAGCCGGTTGGCGACGACCGCCGGCTGGTAGTGGGAGAGGTCGCTGGAGGCGATGAGGAGGACGTCGCGGCCGGCGAGGCCACGACGGAGGGCCCCGGCGAGCGCGTCCACCTCCTGTCGCGACTGGCTGCCCATCATCAGGGGCACGACCTTGAGCTCGCCCACGATGTGCTGGAGGAACGGCATCTGCATCTCGAGCGAGTGCTCCTCGCGGTGAACCTCGGGCTCCTCGAACACGACGGGGTCCGCACGAAGGAGCGCCTCCGCGATGTCCTCGTCGATGGGCGCCCGCCCGAGGGGCGTCTCCCAGGCCCCGCGGGCGTACATGGCGACGCCGTCAAAGGCCGCCCGGTGCGAGGGGCCGACGAGCACGGCAGTGAGCGATGGGCGGTCGCGGAGAAGACCGTAGCCATGGGCGGCGACGGGCCCGGAGTAACGCAGCCCGGCGTGAGGGCTGATGAGGGCGACGAGCCGTCCGGGGCTGGACGCTTCCCGCGCCGCGTCGAGATAGCGGTCCACCTCCGCGGCAATCGCCCCCGCCGTGCCCGGGTACCAGTTCCCGGCGACGGCCGCACGGCGCATGGGCGCGATCATGAGGGCCTCCTTCATCGACCCCCCACCGTGTCCCTCCCCACGTCAGTCCGGAATGCGGGTGGCTTCGCCACCCGAACACGGGGGAGGGAAACGCTGTAGTGGGACTGTTCCGTGCCTTTCTCATCGACCCCCACCCTGTCCCTCCCCACGAAGGGGGAGGCGAACCGCGGTGGCGGGAGTGCTCCAACCGGGGGGGCGCGAGACGCCCCGCGCGGCGCTCCTTCCGCTACCTATACACCCGATAGTCGATCTCGGGGAAGATATTGTCGCGACCCTCGAACTCCCGCAGGATCGGCTCCTCGAGAGGGACGCGGCCGGTGAGCGCCCGGTAGAGGTAGTCGAATCGGGCGATGTGGTCGCGTGTGCGCTTCTTCGCGTACTCGACGGTCGTGTTCGTCTTCATGATGAAGGCCCAGTCCGAGGACTGGGCGAGCAGCAACTCCCGCCCGGCCTGGTTGAGGGCCCGCCCCTCGAGCGCCCCCGGCTGCTCGTAGCGCCGGGCGATCTCGACCATCCGCTCCGCCGCCATGTCCAGATGCGGGTAGATCCAGTCGTTCGAGCCATTGAGCCACACCTCGGCGTAGCCGGCCGCCCCCCAGGTGCACATGGGCGGCTGGCAGACCTCGAGCTCATCGTGCCACTCGAGGTACTCCGACGGCGTCGTCGGCTTCACCACGTCCTGGTCGTGGTGCATCTTGCGGAACAGGAAGTCGAGGAAGTCGGGGCCCTCGAACCACCAGTGCCCGAACAGCTCCGCGTCGTAGGGGGTCACCACGATCGGCGGCTGTCCCCGCCCCCCCGCCAGGTGCTCCACCTGACGCTGACGGTTGAAGAGGAAGTTGCCAGCGTGGCGGGCGGCCTTCTCGAGGGCCCAGGCACGGACGTAGGGCTGCTTGTGGGCGAGGTCGACGCCGCGCCCGGTGACCCGGTGGTACTTGATCCCGAGGTTCTTCCGCTGCCCGTCGGGCAGGAAGTCGGCGAGGTACTCGGCCGGGAGCTCCCAGCCCACGTCCTTGTAGAACTCCCGATAGTCGAAGTCCCCCGGGTAGCCGGACTCCGCGCTCCAAACCTGCCGCGAGGACTCCATGTCCCGCCCGAAGAAGACGATCCCGCCCGGGGAGACGATCGGCGCGTGGACGCCGCCGCTCGGCCGCGGGTGGGCATCGCTGAGCCCATGCGACTCAAGGAAGCTGAAGCGGAGGCCGACCTCCTTGAGGAAGCGCTCGTGGCCCGGAAGGTAGCCACACTCGGGCAGCCAGAACCCCACCGGGTCGCGATCGAAGTGCAGGCGGTGGTGTCGCGCGGCGACGTGGACCTGCGCCCGCACCGCCTCCGGCACCGGATCCATCAGCGGGAAGAAGCCGTGGGTGGCCCCGCAGGTGATGATCTCGAGGCGGCCCGCGTCCCGGTGCTTACGAAAAGCGCGCAGCAGGTTCGAGCCGTAGACGTCGCGGAAGACGCGCTTCACATCCTCGAACTCGTGCCGGTAGAAGCGGGCGAGGTCGTGGAGCTCGCCCCCCTCACGCCTCGTCCGCGAGACCTCCCGTCCCGCGAGCTCGATCAGCCGGTCGAGGTGGCGATGGTAGCGTGAGATCAGCAGCTCGTCCGTCATCATCGAGACGAGCGGAGGCGACAGCGTCATCGTCAGCCGGTATTCCACGCCGTCCGCGAGGAGGCGGTCGAGGACGCGCACGATCGGGACGTAGGTTTCCGTCAGCCCCTCGAAGAGCCAGTCCTCTTCGAGAAAATGCGGCTGCTCCGGGTGACGGACGTAGGGGAGGTGCGCGTGCAGGACGGGACACCAGTACCCGACCGGCATTGCGTGCTAGCGCTTCCCGGTCTCGCTCCCGCGGGGACGGAAGGCGTCGCTCGCCCCTCCGGGGCGGAACGCATCGCTCGCCCCTCCTCGGGGGGACGCGGTCGCCGGCGGCGCCGCCCCGTCGAAGGATGATGCGCGCCACGGCTCGGCCGCGGTGTCCCTCCGGCCTTCCGCCCGCGCCGCCGCCTCCGCCGCCGCGGGCGTGATCTCGCGCGCGTCGCGATACCGGATTCGACGGCGGGCCGGCTCCGCCGACGGCCCGACGCGGGGCGCGACGACGGTGTTGCTCCCCGCCAGGCGGTGGAAGTCGCCGGATGGCAGGGTGATGCCGAGCTCGGCGCGATAGGAGCGGCGGGCGGAGTCCGTGCGGATGTACCACCACCGCGCCCCCGCCGGGAGCAGGATGTCGCTCGAGCCTCCGCTGACAGGGTCCACCACCCGCAGCGTGAGCCGCGACAGCTCGAGCGCGCGCTGACCGATGCTGCGGCCCAGGCGCTTCAGGCTCCCCGGGCTCACGTCCCAGTAGGCGAAAATCCAGTCCGGGTCCCGCACCAGGAGCCGCACGCGGTCAACGCCGTAGCTCTCCGGGAAAAGGAAACGCTCCTCCTCGAACCGCCGCGGCGGCAGCTCGCGCGGGAGGAATTTCGCGGAGCGGATCGCGTCCTCCTCGCTCAGGCCCACGCCGACCGTAGACGGGTCGGGCAGCTCCACCCGACGCACCTTGACCCGGCGGGCGGAGCGCCCCTTCGCCGGCTTGTCGCGAGAGGTCGTGGGCCTCGGCCGACCCGAGACCGTCCGGCGCGTACGACCTTTGGCCGTCGCCTTCTTGGGGCGTTCCGCGCCTCGCCCCTCCCCGCGAGCCGTCGTCTTCGGCGCCGCGGACCTCTTCTTCCCTCGATTGATCATAGACGCCGAGTATAGGTGAGCGCCTTCGAGCCCGGCAAGTGCGCCCCGCCCGCTACTCGGGCGGGCTCGAGCGGCGCGATCCAGGCCGTGCGAGCCGCTCGCGCCTCATGATCTCGCGCAGGCGCTGCTCGACGTCGACCTCGAGCACCCGGTACTTCGCCCGCTGCAGCGGCGTGAGCTCGGCGTCGAGCGCCTCGAGATCGCGGCGCATCCTCGCCGGCCCCTCCGTTTCGAGGGCGTCCAGCTCGGAGAGCAGCTTCAGCACCTGCGCCTCCGTGGCCGCCCCCGAGCGCAGGAGCCGACGCATCTCGCGGAGCGCGCGCGAGCGGGCGAGGTAGTACTCCCGTCGCTCGCTCTGGAGCCTCTTGACGAGCGGGAGCGCCTTGACGAACTGCTCGTCGGTGAGCTCGAGGCTCTCCTGGAGGTTGCTGATCACGTAGGCGTCGACGATCTTGAAGGCCTCGTCGCGCGCTCCACGCGGCGTCGTCGCGCCGGAGGGCGGGGGCTCCTCTTGCGCGGACGCCGCGCCGACGGCGAGGGCGAGAACGAAGGCGGGGAGCGACGCCCGACGCGCGCTCACAGCTCGACCCCTCCTCCGGGGTCGCCCAGCGCCTCCACGAGCGCGTTTGATTCCTCGTCGGACAGCCCGGCCACGAACGCCCCGAGGCCCCGTCCCTCGTCCCATGCGCCGAGGCCGCCGTCCGCCACCGCGAGGCCCTCGAGGACGGCCTGGCCCGGGTCCTCCTCCGCCGGCGGAAGCGCCGACCACGCGGGCAGCGGCGGTGCGGGCGCCACCTCCGGACGCGGGGAGAGATAGACCACGACCGCCGCCGCCGCCGCGAGGGGAATGAGCCAGCTCCACCACGCGGTGCGACGCGGCTCCTCGGCGATCCGTTTTCCGACGCCGCGCCGCATCGCCTGCCAATAGAGCGACGAGGGCTCGGGCACCTCCGCCGCTCGCGCCAGCTCGAGCCCCGACCGCGCCTCCCCGAGGCGGGCCGCACAGGCGCCGCACGCGCGCGCGTGCTCACGCTCGGAACGCCCGCCGCCGCCCTCGAGCAGGTCCATCAGCCGCTCATCCGACACGTGCCCCGACATGACCTCACTCCCCTTCCGCCACGAGCCGCCGCAGCTTGGCGAGGGCGTGGAAGAGGTTCGCCTTCACCGTGCCCACCGTCGAGCCCAGGACCTGCGCCACTTCCTCGTGCGTCAGCTCGTGGTAGATCTTGAGGATCAGCGTCGCCCGCTGCTTTTCCGGCAGCCGGCCGACCGCCGTCCGGATCCGCCGTGCGCGCTCCTCGCCCTCCAGCCGGTCGAGGGCGCCTTCCGACGGGTCGGGCAGCGACTCCGGCAGCTCCCGCACCTCCGGCCGTCGCCGCGCGCGGAAGTTCAGGCACGCGTTCACCGCGATGCGGTAGAGCCAGGTGCTGAGCGCGCTCTGTCCCCGGAAGTGCCCGATCGCTCGCCACGCCTTCAGGAAGACCTCCTGCGCGAGGTCGTTGGCGTCGTCGTGGTTGTTCACGAAGCGGTAGCACAGCCGGTAGACGTCCCGCTGGTAGCGCTCGACAAGGCGATCGAAGGCCTCGCGCTCGCCGCGCCGACAGGCCTCCACGACCTCGCGCTCCGCCAGGCGAAGCTCCGACAGGGCCGGTGGCCGTCCGTCGGTGGAGGTGAGGACGAGCGGCGGGACGAGGCTCTCGGCGGTCACGGCGGGGCGCTCTTCTTTCGGCAGTTTAGACCGCCCCGCGGGAGTAGGGTTGAACCAGCAGCCGCACCGCCTGGAGCCGCAGCGGACCCCCGCCCCGCAGCCGCAGGGTCACCGCACCGTCGGCGCGGGTGACGGCGAACTCTCCCTCCAGCCCGACGGGCCCGCGGCGGAGCGGGCCGACGCGGGCGACCCCTCCACCGTCCGGCCGGACCTCGAGGACCGGAGGTGGCATCGCCGGCGCGAGATCCTCGGTCCCGATCTCGAGCCGGTAGTGACCGGAGGGCAGGGCGAGGCGGGATCCGATCTCGGCCCCCTCCGGGTGGCGGTGCGGCTCATAGACAGGACCGAGGTCGAGCTCGCCCGGTCCCCACTCTGCCGGCGCCTCGACGATCCGCCAGCCCGGGACGGCGAGCGCTTTTCGGCCTACGAGTCGCACCGCGTCGCGGCCGCCGGTCCTCGCGTCGGACAGGGTCGCCGCGGCCTGGGCGGCGGCGACCAAGCCGAGGGCCGCCGCCGCGACCCGCGCCGCCGTGACCGTCCGCGTCCTCCACGGCAGCGCGAGGACGAGGCCGACCACCCAGACCGCGGCGAGATGATGGCGGTCGGGCTCCGACAGCACGTAGCCGGGCAGCAGCGTCGTCCACTCGCGCGCCCCGGCGTGGCGACGGAAGAACGGGGCCGTGTCGTCGCGGTCGCGGTGCACGAGGCGCGGCTCCCACGCCCCCGCGAGCCCGGTCCACAGGCTCCACCCGAGGAGCAGCGCCGCCCCCGCCGTCAGCCCGCGCCGGTCCCACACGCCGGCGAGGGCGAGGGCGAGAACCGGCACGAGCGGCACGAGGAAGCGCCCCGGCGGGTTGAAGCCACCGCGCCACATGTGCCACGTCCCCGCGGTCAGGACGACCACCACCATGAGCGCGACCGAGGTCAGGGCGAGACGCCGGTCGCGCCGGAACAGAAGGACAAGACCGGGCACGGCGAGCGCGAGGACGGGCGCGTAGATGAAGACGCCGAACTCCTGGTCGAGGAGGAGGCCCGGCAGCCCCTCGCCGAGGGTCGCGAGGGACATCTCCGGCCGGCGTCCGTACACACGGCGGGGATCGAGGAAGCCATAGAGGAGGTGGTGATACAGGAGGATGCCCACCGCCGAGACGAGCGCCGGCCCAAGGAGCCCCGGCCAGGCGCGGCGGTGTCTCCAGAGCGCGTGCAGGAGGAGCAGCGCCGCGACGGGGGCGTAGCGCACGTTGAGCCAGGGCAGCGCCGAGGCCGCGAGGCCCACCGCGAGGGTCGCCCCCGTCCCGAGCCGCGGCTCCCGGGAGCGCCGCAGGGCAAAGGCGACGGCGAGGGCGGCGGGGACCTCCGTGAAGACGAGGCCCGCGTAGTGGAGGAGCGGGGGCGAGAGGGCGAGCGCCCAGCCCACGCCGTCCGCCAGCGACTCGCGGCCGCTCAGCCCTCGGATCGACTCCCGCAGCTCCCGCGCCAGCAGCGCGGCGAGCAGGGCGAGGAAGAGCGAGGCGCCCGCGTAGCCGGCGAGGGCGTAGGCGGGAAGGATCAGGATCGACAGCCCCACCGCGTGCAGCGAGTAGATCTCGCCGCCACGGCCGCGCACGCGGTAGTGCGGCGCGAGCGGCGCGTCGTGGAAGCCCGCGTAGCGGCGGGCGGCGTAGTCCGCCTCGAGCGAGAGGTCGCGGTCGTGGAGCAGGCTGTCCGCCACCATGAGGTAGTGCGGCTCGTCCCCCCTCGGCCCGACCTGAAGCTGCACGCGAGCCGAGGCAAGCGTATAGAGAAGGAAGACGGCGGGCAGGAAGACCCAACCCGGCGGTCGCCAGCGCGACGCTGTGGCGGCGATCGCGAGGCCCGCGAGGGCCAGCGCGAAGAGGGGCGGCCCGGAGAGGGCTCGCAGGCCGACCACGGGAAGCCCGGCAAGCAGCAGCCCGACGGGGACGAGCAGGCCCGCCGATGCCGACAGCGCCGTCCTTCCCCTCTCGGAGCCGCCGAGGACGGTCACCGCCACGGCGACGGCCAGGGCGGCAGCGAGTGACGGGATCCCCAGAAGCGTGCCCCCGGGGCGCGCGGCCGCTCCCCCCGCGGCGAGCAGCGTGACGAGGGCGATGCCACACGCGCCCGGCACCCAGAGCGATCGCAGGCTCGTGCTCCCCATCGGCGGGTGCGGCATTCTAATCTGTGCACGCCCTCGCCTCCCCGATTCCAGGGGCTGACCTCGCGGGGTGTCAGGGGCGGGGGTCGGCCGAGGACACACCCCCGCGGCCCTTGTTCTGAAACCACGAAGACCCCGAGACCGCTCGGCGGTACGCGGCTTGCTTCTCCCTCTCAACGAGAGGATATTGGCAGGTGACTCCGCGGGAGGTTCCCATGCGCAATCAGGTGGCGCGGCGGCTTCTCGTCATCTTCTTCCTTCCATCCCTTCTGTCCGGCCTCGCGAGGGCGGACGAGGTGTTCCTCAAGGGCGGCGGGAAGGTGAGCGGCGTGATCGTCGAGCGGGGGGAATCGACCGTCGCCGTCGAGACCGGGCCGGGCCGGGTAACGATCGCCCTCACGCGGGTCGAGCGCATCGTCGAGGGAGGCTCGGCCCTCAAGTCCTTTCACGAGCGGGCCGCAGTCCTCGCGTCCGACGACGTCGTCGGGTGGGCCGCGCTCGCCCGCTGGGCGGCGGAGCTCGGTCTCGCCACCCAGGCGCGGGAGGCCTGGTTCCGCGTACTCGCCGTCGACCCCGCCCATGCCGAGGCCAACGCCGACCTCGGGCACGTTCGGCTCGACGGCGTGTGGCGGAGCGAGGACGAGGCCTACGGCGCCCGCGGCTTCGTGCGGTTCGAGGGGCGCTGGGTGAGCCCGTCGGAGCACGAGGCCCTCCTGCGCGAGCGCGCGGCAGAGGAGGCAGTCCGGAGCGAGCGAGCGGAGGCGACGGTGCGTCTGCGGGAGGCGGAGGCGCGGGCACGGGAGGCGGAGGCCCGAGCGCGCGAGGCCGAAGCCGCAGCGTACCTCGCGGAAGCGCCGGCGGAAGGGATCCCGTACGGGTGGATCTTCGGAGGGGGCGGCCCGTTTCTCTTTCCGCCATCCTGCCCTCCGCGGTGCGGCCCCGTCGTCACCCCGCCCGGGCCCCCTCCTCACGTCCGGCCTCCTCATCCGCACCCGACCCCGAAGCCGGCGACCGACGGCACGCGACCGTGGCGCGGGGAGCGCCCCGCGTCGACGCCTGCCCGGCCACCGAGGCTGCCCCTGAAGAGGGATTGACTTTCGCCAGATCTTCGCCTACGCTCGGAGGCGGAGGTGCCGATGTACCTCACGCGCCGGCAGAAGGAGATCCTGGACTTCCTGAACCGGTTCATCGGCCGCAAGGGCTACGCCCCCACGATCGAGGAGATCGCCGGGCATTTCGGTCTCCGTTCCCTGGCCACCGTCCACAAGCACCTGACCCATCTCCAGGACAAGGGGCTCATCCGGCGGCACTGGAACCGCAGCCGGGCCCTCGAGCTCCTTCCGACCGAGGTCCGGGTGCGCGCGGTGGAGCTGCCGCTTCTCGGGCGGGTGGCGGCGGGCTCGCCGATCGAGGCGATCCAGTCCACGGAGACGATCTTCGTCCCCGAGGATATGGTCGGCCGCCGCGAGACCTACGTCCTTCAGGTCAAGGGCGACTCGATGATCGAGGAGCAGATCCGCGACGGCGACTACGTGATCGTCGAGAACCGCCGGAGCGCCCGTGACGGCGAGATGGTGGTCGCGCTCCTCGACGAGGAGAACGTGACCCTCAAGAAGATGTACAGGGAGGGCGGGGGGAAGGTGCGTTTGCAGCCCGCCAATGCCCGGCTGAAGCCATTCGTCGTCGACCAGGATCGCCTGCGCATCCAGGGCGTCGTCATCGGCGTCCTGCGCAAGTACTGAGCACGTTCACGTCAGGCGACGGCCTCTGCAGGGAGGACAACGGGGCGCAAGTACCAAGCCTTCCTGGACGGCATCGAGTCGATGAGGCAGGAGGAGCGGGCGACACGAAGGCGGCCTAGGAGACAATCCTCGGAAGCCTGGGTGTCCGCTCATCCTCAGCTATCATAACTTAGCAGGCGAGTTACTCCGACGGCAGAATCATCGCCCTGCTAGGCCCGTTTGGCTTCCCGGTAGCTGGCCACACCAAGCGCGCACCAAATCATCGACCGTCGCTATCCCTGCCTGCTGCCATGCCCGGTGCGTCCCTTGCCGCTGCTGGCGTTTACTCAGGCGATAGTTGATTTCAGCAGTCCTGTCCTCGGTGCGCGCCTGATACAGAAGCCACTTGAGCGGATTCACTGTTGTCACTGGTTCTAGCAGCTTGTTGAGCTTGTCCTCTGGACGCAGCAACCCCGGCGGCAACTGATACTCCACCTCGAGCAGCTCAAACAACTCCATGACGTCTTGCTCGGGGAATTCGGCCCAATACTGCTGATAGGCGTTCGTCTTGCCGAGGTCCTCTCGGTCCGCGAAACGACTCAGGAGACTCCGCCGCCATTGGCCAAACATGAGTTACTTTATGATGTCAAGACGGCACTGTGCAAAGATGGTCGCGTCGTACGCGCCTAGGAACGTGCCGGTGACCGCGAGAACGGGTGTGGCTGCGTCTCCGATCGCAATGAGCGTTCCTGTCAGCGCCCTCGAGCCGGCTGCCCGACCCACACGGCGAAACACGGCGTTCAGGCCACTTGCGTACGCCTGCTTAGGCCCGCCAAAACCTGTTCTTGTCGCTTTAATGCCGGTTGCTCCAAGGTCTCCTGCGAGTGACACAAGAGAAGTGATCTCAACGACGGTGATCACGGGTTCCAAGCTCGTACCCGCGAACAGGCTCGCGAATCTGTTACGACTGAAGCAGGATGATTTCTCCTTTTCCAGACCAGGAATACCCTGGCCGCCAGCAATCGAAACAATGGCAGGGGCAGGCGTCCATCCCACGTATGAGGCGGTGTCGGGCAGCTGCCCAGCGTTGACCACCGGCATTCCGGCCGGCTCGCTCGCCGCTGCGCCTGTCGTTGGTCCCCCGGGGCTTGCGGCGCCACCAACACCAGGTCCCGTGCCCCCACCGCCGTCGACTGGCGGGGGGGCTTCGCCGCCTCCTCCGGTTGCGCCACCACCCTGAGGAGCAGAAGGGAAAAGGCTGCCGAGCGCGTACCTGATCAACTCCCACTGTTCCTCAGAGGTGTGGTAGGTCACAACATCCGTCACTTCGCCGCCGGGGGAGTAAGTGTAATGATGCTCTGGGCCGAGAATAGGGACTCGGACGCTCTTTCCTGTCGTTGCTGACACGAACGTGTAGCTCGTGTAGATCGGACTTGTGTCGAACATCGCCGAGAAGATGGCTGCGACTAAACCGCCAGGGTTCACAGCAGGGATGCCGAACGGATTGGTCATCGAGGGGCTGGCGCTGAAAGCAAACCCGCCGGGAGTAGCGCCGACGTAGAAGACAGCAGTCGCTCCGCCTCCTGCTACAGCGGGTGTGGCTAGTGCCAGCCAACAGAGGGCTAGCACCGCTAGGAGACTGACTGAGCTCTTCATGGCGTGCTGAACGGAAAGGCGCGCCCCGAACCGCTGTTGTAGTCGAGCGAAACCTCTGAGGGCAGAACCGGGCGCATCCACACGTCCAGGCTGTCGAGACGGCCGGTGTACGACCACTCTCCTCCGGCGTAGGGTCGTCCTCCGAGACGGATTTCGGACATTCCGCCCTTGATCGGCAGCGCAATCGTGACAGGCGTCGTCGCCGCTCCGTCCACGTAGAGCTTGAGCCTAGCTCCGTTGGACGCGCCAGCACCCGGGTCGTAGTTCGTGAAATCGACCTGTGCGACGAGCCGGTGCCACGCGCTGAGCGAGATGTTCGTGGTCGAGGAGATCGTCAGTTGACTATCATCGGTCAGCGTTACTTGCCATCTCGCCTGGAGATTGCCCGAGACGTTCTCTACGTACAGCGTCTCACCCCTGCTGTTCGGCGCGTCTGTCGAGATGATCGCTTGCTTCTGCCCGGCGGATCCGGCTGATGTTGGGTAGAGCCAGACTCCGATGGTGTAGGACATCGAACCGAAGTTCCCGGACGGCGAGACGGTCAGGTAGCTGGTCGAAGTCCCGGTGAAGACGACCGCGTTGCCGAACTTCCCGACCGCGTTGCCGATGTCCTGCCCGCCCGGCTCCTCGAATGTGCCGAACGCGGCGGATCCGAGACGGAGAGAGTCGGACCCCTCCTCGAAGTCGTAGTGCTCCACCAACCCGAGGCAGAGCACCGAGTCCGTGCACGCCTTCGGCTTGTGGCCGGCGAACGCCGGGACGGTCAGGATCGCCGCCGCGAGGACCGCCGCCGCCTTGACAACTCCCTTCTTCGTCATCGATCTACTCCTTCTCGCCCTCGCGGGGCTCTCTCGTGAAAAATGCGAACTTTGGCCGGCGCCCGGCCTTCCAGGCCATGCGTTCGGCGCGCCACTCGGCCGGCGACAGGATGATGCCCGCCACTGCGAAGAGGAAAGGGGCCATCCGCACCCAGTCCTTGTCGTCTGGGTTCACTCCGATGTGGGGGGCGAGGTGCTGCACCACGGTGCAGCCGGCAGCCATCGTGTAGTCGGTCTCACGATAGACGTAGTCCACGCTGATCCACTTGTCGTCGGCCGCGCCGTTCTTGTTGAAGTAGACGCCGGTGGAGTAACCGTTGATGGTCGCTACGACAAGCGAGTCGGCAGAGACGCTCTTCACCGTATCGTTTATGGTCAGATTGATGTCTGGACTCCACGACGCGCCTTTGTAGATCCTGAGCTTCGGTTCCGGACTGCCGGTCAGGTTCTTCTTCGCCTCTACCTTGAACTGGCACGAGTTCACGGGGTCCAGGATGCCGGCAGGAAGAGCCGGAAAAGTGAACGTGATGCTTGTCGCATCAACGTTGGTGGAGATGTAGGTGTCGTTGCTGGTCTGAACGCAGGTCAGCCAGTCGACTCCGCAGTGCTGCCATGATCCCGGAATACCCCTTGCGTTAGGAGCTACGATCTGGATAGCCATGGCCCCTCCTCAGTTCCCGGTGTCAAACGGGTAGGTCCGTCCCGCCCCAGCGTTGTAGAGGAGGTCCGTGTCCTTCTCGCTCAGCGCCATGCCGTAGAACGTGAGCTGGTCGATCCGCCCTGTGTAGTTCTTGAAGTTCGTCGCGCTGAACGCCGGGACGCCGACGAGCGTGTCCCACGAGCTCCCGCGCACGTAACCGGTCATGGCCGCCGAGTACCGTGTGCCGGCGTTGATCTCGACCCACAGGTTGGCCTGCCCGTTCGCCCAGTAACCCGACCCGGCCGCGACAAAGGTCCAGGCACTCAGCGGGACGCT
>Ga0209342_10001095_pt1 | contig 30519 bp, 30 predicted proteins | sample RifCSP16_2_FD_184023 | JGI IMG/M metagenome (GOLD analysis project Ga0209342, IMG submission 184023) | Soil microbial communities from Rifle, Colorado - Rifle CSP2_sed 16_2 (SPAdes) (version 2) | ecosystem: Environmental > Terrestrial > Deep subsurface > Rock core/Sediment | place: Rifle...
AAGAATGGGCAGCGGGTCTTGGACGCTCTGGTCGCCGCGTTGACCGGGACGCCTTATGTGCCGCCGATCCTGGCTGCTCAACCTGCGTCGGCAGGCTGAGCAGTTACTCCCGAAGTTCGATGAACTGGAGGTGCTTATCATCGCTCATGCAATTCGTCTCGCCCGATCGAAATCTGTCCGCCTGTGCCGAGGTCGGCAGCCTGCTCGAGCCAGCTCAAATAGCGTCGCTGCGCGTCGGCATAGGCGTCCTCCTGGCGCACCAGGTTCTCAAGCGCCTGGCTCAGCAAACCGGACACGGATGTGCCGCGTTGGACGGCGATAAGCCTGGCCTTCCGCAGTACATCCTTGGAAATCGACAGCGTTATGTTCTGAGTATCCATGCAAACCTCCACGTGAATCACTGTATCGCGAGTTCACGTGAGACGCAAGTTGGTTGCGTCTATATTTGAAGTGCGCCCTGCTTCGTAAGCACTTTGACTTAGTCCATGACCTACTGAGTTTTCAAAAACTAATGTCGCATTCTGGCGCACAAAAGCCCTGAAAACACAGCGTTTTCGAGAAGCTGCTGCGACATTACTTATTGAAAAGTCAGTAGTTTACAATCTATAGGCGAAGTGTAAATGCTCAGCCGTTGCGCTCGCACCGTGCGATGTCATTCCCGCACGCTTTAGGCGGGAATCCAGCAACCGGCCGGCCTGGATGCCCGACAAAAGCATTCGGGCATGACGGCTGAGCAGTTACGGCGAAGGAGGATGTTATGCCTACCACAGTCAATGTGCACCAGGCAAAAACGCATCTGTCCAGGCTCCTGGAACGCGTCATGAAAGCTTACTATCACGATGTCAAGTCCTTTCCGAAAGAGCGCGTGAACACATCTCGCAAAAGGCAGGCTCTTGGAGTCAGCAGGCCAGTATGAACCGCACGGGCAATGCCGAACCACTGAACACGGCCGAGTTCAACGCGTCAGCCAGCGTCGAGACGCAGCGGGCGATGTTATCCCTATCCTGGTATACGAGCGTGCCACCGGCAGCGGCTCACCTTACGTTATCCAGGGTTTCAGCGCCATGGGTCGAGGGCGGTCCACGCTTTCAAACGAGGGTCTGGGTAGCCTCATGGAGAACACCGGCCGGCCCTCGGCCCGCCTGGCGTGCTGAACGTCACCGTGATTCAGTTGTCCGGGTCGCACGCGCGGCAGTGTGCCCGCGACGTCCAAGCCTGATGGAACTACATCGTCGCACCTCGTTGAAGGAGCAGCGTCGCCGGGCGTTGGTCGCGCAAGGGGGCCCACAAGATGCCCATGGCCCGACGCGCCGTGGCCACGAACGCGACGCCCTTGGGCTTCGACTGCTGAAGGCGCCGGTCGTAGCGGCGCAGCGCCGGCTGATGCAGGATCAGCGAGCGCAGCCCGTTCAACACGGCCCGGCGCAGATACCCGTCACCAGTTTTGACCACGCGCTTGCCCCGGCCTTTGCGCTGACGGATACCCGAGTCGTTCCGCCCACTGACCAAGCCCGTGCGGCGAAACACCTGGCCGGCATAAGCATAGTGGGCCGGGTCGCCGATCGCGGCGGCCAAGCTGGCCACCTGAATATCACTCAGGCCTTTGAGTTTGGCCCAGATGGTGTACGGCGTTTGCGCCAGCAAGTCGCGCAGGCGGTCTTCCAGATCGGCGATGTGACGTTCGACCTCTTCCAGCAAGGCCAAGTCGTGTTGCAAGAGTTCGCAGCGGATCGCCGCCAGTTCAGCATTCGGCAGCAGCACTTTGCCTGCGTAGGCGAGGATTTTGGCCGCCGTGAGCCGCCCCAGGGCGAAGCCCTGCGCATGGAAGGCGTTCACCAGGTCTTTGGGGGTCATGGCGATGAGGTGATGGGGGTTCGGACACACCCGGATCAAGTGCTGCAGCGTTTTGCATGCCCAGAAATCGGTGGCAAACAGGGGCGTGTAACGCTGCGTGGCCTCGTCGCCGATGAGTACCAGACCGGGGAAGATGCGATCCCGGTGGCCCAGAATCTGGTTCTTGAGCATCGTCCGCATCTTGACCTTGCTCAGCCGCACGCGGTCCAGTTGTTGGAGTTGCAGGTACACCCCGCTGGCCGGCTGGAAGGGCGTCCCTTCGCCCCGGCGCAACAAGTCGCCGATGGCGGCCACGTCGATCTCGTCCGTCTTCTCGCGGCGCATCATCTGCTGGTCGCGGTTCTCCTTGACGGCATAACTGTTGATCAGCGTCACCGGCCGCGATTGCGCGCGCAAATGCCGCGCCAAGTTCTCGAAGTAATGGCTGGTCGGTTCCATCCCCACCCACACCACCTGGGCCTGCGTCTGAGCTACCGCCTGGTCGATGGCTTGGCACAGCCGGTCAAACCCGCTCTGGAAGATGTCGATCTCAAAGGTGGGGGTCACGATCTCACCCAACGCGTTGTGGATCATGACCACATGAAAGTACTTGCTGATGTCCAGGGAGACGCACAGGATGCGGTCCAACGGAATCCCTCGAATCTGGTCGGCAAAGGCTTGTCCGCGTTTGCCGCGCAAGTGCGTACGCTGTTTCCGGCTCATGGTTGGTACCTCCTGAAAGTGGATGGGCCCATTCGCGAGGCCGGAACGGGATCAAAGCGCTGTGCGTCTCCCATCCGATGGGATGGGCTCCGGCCTCTCCAAGCGATGGGGCGGAGACACTGTAACCGTATTGAGGCCGGTGTCAACCGCCGGCGAAATCCATAATACCAGGCGAACATATCATCATCGCTAAAGCTGGGAAGCCGGTAGCCGTGCTATCGCCTATCTCTGATGTTCCGGCTCGCAGGATACCTGGCATCGACACTGGCAAGGTGGTCATTTCCCCAGACTTTGATGCGCCACTGCCGGAATTTGACCTATGAAGGGGCTGCTCGATACACACACCTTTCTCTGGTGGAATCTGGACGATCCGCAGCTCTCCAAGACAGCCCGTGAGTTCCTCAGCGAAAGGTGCAAGTGATCTGGTAAAGGTGCCAGAGCTTGTCATTGCATGCATGTTGGGACGACAGTGAGCGCTGTTTGCAAAGAAACGGGGAGGATGCCACTGCGCACCCTCCCCGTTTGCCTTAACGGAAGGATTTGCTCAGCCTGCACCGCTACTTCGGCTCAGACTTCACTTGAATCTCGTCCCCTTCGATCCGCAGCGGATACACCGGAATCGGCACGACCGCCGGAAGCAGCCTGACCGCACCCGTGCGGATGTCGAACCGCGCGCCGTGGCGCGGGCACTCGATCTGGTAACCGTCCAGCTCGCCCTCGGCGACCGGGCCGTCGTCGTGCGTGCACACGTCCGCAAACGCGTAGAACTCGCCATCCACATGCGCCACACCGATCGGCACGCCGTCGACGCGCACGACCTTCACCATGCCCGGCGCAATCTCGCCCACCTTCGCCACCGTCACAAACTCACTCATCCCCCAGCCCGCCACCGCTTACTGTTCACTGATTACTGATCACCGATCCTCGTCTTCCTCACCCGGCCAGCCATGAATGCCGTATGCGCCTGCCTTCAGCACCTTCAGCGACAGCAGCGCGCATTTCATGCGCACCGGCCCGATGGGGATACCCAGCAGGTCTAGGACGTGCGCCTTGTCGTAGCCCTTCACCTCGTCCAGCGGCTTGCCGATGATGTCTTCGATCAGCATCGACGCCGCCGCCTGGCTGATCGAGCAGCCGCGTCCGTCGAAGCGCGCGTCGGCGATGACGCCATCTTCCACTTTCAAGTCGATGCGAATGCGATCGCCGCAGACCGGATTGTCTTCCTCGTGCGAGATGTCCGGATGCTCGAGCCGCCCCTTGTTGCGGGGATTCTCGTAGTGATCGAGGATGTTCTCCATGTAGAGGTCTTGCATCGACCGCCTCGAAGTGACCGGCACCTTTCAGGTGCCGGTCACTTGGCTTTCTTGTAAATCGACCTGGCTTTGTACAGCCCCTCTACGAGCCGATCGATTTCTTCGGGAATCGTATAGATGTAGAACGATGCGCGGGACGACGCCGTCAGCCCGAACTTCTCGTGCAGCGGCATCGCGCAGTGATGACCGGCGCGAATGGCGATGCCCTCCGCATCGAGCACGGCGGCCACGTCGTGCGGATGGATGTCGCCCAGATTGAATGTCGCCACGCCGCCGCGAATGTCTGGAGCCATAGGCCCGTAAATGGCGACGGTCGGCACCTCGGCCAGCCGTTCGAGGGCATAAGCGATAATCTCGCGCTCGTGCGCGCGCACGGCGTCCATCCCCAGGCCCGAAAGGTAATCGACGGCTGCGCCCAGCCCAACACCTTCGGCGATCGCGGGCGTGCCCGCCTCGAACTTCCAGGGCAGCTCGTTCCATTCTGCGCCCTCGAACGTCACACGGCGGATCATGTCCCCGCCGCCGAGGAAGGGTGGCATCGCCTCGAGCAGCTCGCGCCGGCCGTATAGAACGCCGATGCCCGTCGGGCCGCACATCTTGTGGCCGGAGAACGCCAGGAAATCGCAGCCCAATTCCTGCACGTTCGTCGGAAGATGTGGCACGCCCTGCGCGGCGTCGATGAGCGTCAGCGCGCCGGCCGCCTTCGCGCGGCGGACGATCTCCGCCGCCGGCGTGATTGTTCCGAGCATGTTGCTCATCTGCGCGAAGGCCACGATCTTCGTGCGTTCCGTCAGCAGCGCGTCCAGCCCGTCGAGCTGCAGAACCCCCTGCCCGTCCACCGGAATGTAGCGGACCCTCGCGCCGGTCTCTCGTGCGATGAGCTGCCACGGCACGAGGTTGCTGTGGTGCTCCAGCTCGGTCAATAGGATCTCGTTGCCCGGCCTCAAGTTCGCCCTGCCCCACGCCTGCGCGACCAGATTGATCGACTCCGTGGTATTGCGGGTAAAGATGATTTCGCGGCTCGACTTCGCGCCGATGAACCGCGCGACTCTCTTGCGCGCATTCTCGTATAGCTCCGTCGCGCGCTCGCTGAGCGTGTACACGCCGCGATGCACGTTGGCGTGCGTCGTGCGGTAGTACTCGTTCATGGCCTCGATGACAGCCAGCGGCTTTTGCGACGAGGCGGCGCTATCCAGAAACGCCAGCGGCTTGCCGTTGACGCTCTGGCTCAAGATCGGAAAGTCGGCCCGGACGGCCTGCACGTCGAGCGTACGCAGAATGGACGAAGATGCCAACATCATTACTCCATTCGAATCTCGTGACACGCCCTCTCACGATCGAGCTCGTGAGCAGCCGCGTGCAAGGTATCCAGCGCCAGCGCCGCACAGGGCGCCCGCTGCTCCACGATGTCTCTGCCCAACGCACCCATCAAATCGTCGCGATCGATGGCGAGGATATCTTCGAGCGTCTTGCCGCTGGCCAGCTCGACCAGATACGAGGCCGAAGCCTGGCTGATTGTACAACCGGTTCCGTCGAATGTCACATCGGCCCGACCTGTCTGCGGGTCGACCTTCACGTACATCGTGACGAGGTCACCGCAGCCCGGATTGCTGCCCTGCGCCGACGCGCCGGCGTCCAGAAGCGCCCCTTTGCGGCGCGGATTCTCGTAGTGATCCAGTATGAAGTCGATCTGGCCTTGCCGGTCCATCACGGATCAAGCCAGCCCCATCTTGGCGGCAAACGACCTTTCCAAACGGCGCCGCACGCTTTTGTGTGGAATGCGGTCGAGCACCGGCTGGAAGAACGCGTTGACGATCAACTGCTCGGCGACCGGCTTCGGGACACCGCGCGTCATCAGGTAAAAGACTTCCTCGCGATCGATCTGGCTGACGGCCGAGCCGTGCGTGCAGCGCACGTCGTTCGCTTCGATCTCAAGACCGGGAATCGAATCGGTGCGAGCCTCGTGGCTGAGCGCCAGGTTTCGGTTGGCCTGGTAGGCGTCGGTGCGCTGCGCGCCGGGATACACGCGGATGTTGCCCTGCCACACCGCGCGCGCCTTGTCTTTGAGCGCGCCCTTGTACAAAAGGTCGCTCCTGGCGTGGCCGGCGACGTGATTCTGCTCGGTATCGTAATCCATGTGCTGTGTCCCGTCGACGAAATACACGCCTGACATCAGCACGGCGCTGCCCTCGCCGACCAGCCGCGAGTCGAGGAAGGATTTCGTCAGGCGGCTGCCCAACCCGGCCACGATCCAGTGCAGCGTCGCGTCGCGCTCGACGACGGCGCGCTCGTGCGTGAAGTTGAACACGTCGCGCCCCCAGTCCTGCCAGTTCACGTAGTCGAGCTGCGCGCCTGGCCCGACCTGCATCTCCACCGCGCCGCACACCATGGCCTGCCTGTTCTGCGTTCGCGAAGCATATTCGTCGATGAACACGACACGCGCCTCGCGCTCGACGACGATCAAGGTGTGAGTGAATGACGCCGCGTGTTCGGACAACCAGGTCGCCGCACGCAGCGGCATCGCCACGTCGACGCCGGCCGGCACGTACAGGAAAGCGCCCCCCTGCCAGAAGGCCGCATGCAGCGCCGCGAAGTAGCCATCGTTGGGCTTGACGATCTCGGTCATGAAATAGCGCTTCAGGAGATCTCCGTGCTCGCGCAGCGCGGCATCCATGTGCGCGAAAATGACGCCGCGCTGGCGCAGCGGCTCGTCCAGCCAATTGCCGCCGACGATGCCATCGACCTGAAGCAGCGCGCCGGAAGCCTGCCTATCCCTCACCACGTTGCGCACCGGCATAGGCGTGCGCTTGAGCGCGGTTTTGAGATCGTCGTCCTGCGCCAGCGTCGCCACCTCCTCGAATTTCAGCGCCGAGAAATCGGTGCGCCGCCATGCCTCGTCGTTTCGGGTTGGCGGAGGCGTATCTTGCAGAATGCGCCAGGCGTCCAGGCGCACGTCTCGCATCCAATCCGGCTCGAAAGCGCGAGACGCGATCAGGGCGTCGAGCGATACACGGGAAAATCCAAGCGCCGCGGGCGCGAGGCCGGCCTCAGCTTCGCGAACCGGCTCGCCCGAAGGGGCCGCAAGCGGCACCGCCCTCTCGGTCGTTTCGTCGTTCAACGTCGTCACAGAGGTCAAAACCATCCTCCTGCTATTCGATGCGCGAGGCGCACCCCAAAGACGAGAGGCACGCCCCGACGATGATGCTCACTCCGCTGCGCACAAACCGCACGGCCACCGGGCCATATGACTACTCGGCTATCCGACTATCCCACGCTGCCTTCCATCTGGAGCTGGATCAGGCGGTTCATCTCGACCGCGTATTCCATCGGCAGCTCCTTGACCAGAGGCTCGATGAAACCCGACACAACCATCGAGCGGGCGGTCACCTCATCCAGGCCGCGGCTCATCAGGTAGAACAACTGCTCGTCGCCGATCTTGCTGACCGTCGCCTCGTGGCCGATTGTCACGCGGTCCTCGTCGATCTCGATGTAGGGATACGTGTCGGTGCGGCTCTCTTCATGAAGCAGCAGCGCGTCGCACTGCACGTGAGATTGCGCGCCCTCCGCGCCCTTGTACACCTTGAGCAAGCCGCGGTAAGAGGCGCGACCCCTGTTCATGCTGATCGACTTGGACGTGATCTTGCTGCGAGTGTACGGCGCGACGTGCACCACCTTGCCGCCGGTGTCCTGGTGCTGGCCCGTGCCGGCGAAGGCCATCGACAGAATCTCGCCCTTGGCGCCCTTGCCCATCAAGTAGCACGACGGATACTTCATCGTCAGCTTACTGCCCAGGTTAGCGTCGGTCCACTCCATCGTCGCGTCCTCCTGGACGATGGCGCGCTGGGTGACCAAGTTATAGACGTTGGCCGACCAGTTCTGGATCGTGGTATAGCGGCAGCGCGCGCCCTTCTTCACGACGATCTCGATCACGCCGGAGTGGAACGAATCGCGCGAGTAGACCGGCGCGGTGCAACCCTCAACGTAATGCACCTGCGCGCCTTCGTCCACGATGATCAGCGTGCGCTCGAACTGGCCCACACTCTCCGAGTTGAGGCGAAAGTAGGCCTGCAAAGGCATCTCGACGTGCACGCCCTTGGGCACGTACACGAACGACCCGCCCGACCATACCGCGCTGTTGATCGCGGCGAACTTGTTGTCCTGGATCGGAATGATCGTGCCGAAATGCTCTCTGAACAGGTCGGGGTAGCGCTTGAGGCCGTCGTCGCTGCTCAGGAAAATCACGCCCTGCTTCTCGAGGTTCTCCTGAATGCTGTGGTAAACCATCTCGCTTTCGTACTGGGCGCCGACGCCCGCCAGAAACTTGCGCTCGGCTTCGGGGATGCCCAGCTTGTCGAACGTGTTCTTGATCGTTTCGGGCACCTCGTCCCAACTGGCCTCGGTCTTTTCAGAGGGGCGGATGTAGAAGTAGATCTCGTCCAGGTTCAGGCCGGACAGGTCGCCGCCCCACGTCGGCGTCGGGCGCTTGACGGCATGCTCATACGCCTTCAGGCGGAATTTGCGCATCCACTCCGGCTCGCCCTTCATGGCCGAGATGTCTTCGACGACCTCACGCGTGAAGCCCTTGCCCGACTTGAAGACGTGCGTGGCCGGATCGACGAAACCGTACTTGTATTCCTTCAAACTCTGGAGATTCTGTTCTTGCGTCGCCATCTCCTCTCCTTGCCGGCCTAAGCAGGCTCCGCAACGGATGGCAGTCCCAGCCGTTTGCGAATCGATTCGTAGCCGCCCTCTTCCAGCTCCAGGGCCAGCTCGGGGCCTCCGGTCAACACGATCCGCCCGTCGTACATGATGCTGACGACGTGCGGCTTGATGTAGTTGAGCAGGCGCTGATAATGCGTGATGACCAGCGCGCCCATATTCGGGCCGAGCAGCGTGTTCACGCCCTCGGCGACCAGCTTCAGGGCGTCGATGTCCAGCCCGGAGTCCGTCTCGTCGAGAATCGCCATTTCCGGTTCCAGGACGGCCATTTGCAGAATCTCGTTGCGCTTCTTCTCGCCGCCGGAAAAGCCCTCATTGAGGTAGCGGCCTGCAAAAGCAGGATCCATTTTCAGCATTTTCATCTTCGCTATCAGCAGCTTGCGAAACTCGGGGATGGAGATGCCTTTCTTGCCCGCTGCCTGAGTCGCCACGAGGGGACCGCTCGAGCCGCCGCTGGCGCCATTCTCCACCTTCCGGCGGGCGTTGAGCGCGGTGCGGAGAAAGTTGGCGACGGTCACGCCAGGGATGGACACCGGATACTGAAACGCCAGGAACAGCCCAAGTCGAGATCGCTCGTCGGCGCTAAGCTCCAGAACGTTCTGACCCTTCCAAACGACTTCGCCCTCGACAACTTGATAGCCCGGGTGGCCGGCAATCACGTAGGCGAGCGTACTCTTTCCTGAGCCGTTCGGCCCCATCAGGGCATGCACCTGCCCCTGCTCGACGGTCAGGGTCACGCCCTTGAGAATTTCCTTATCTTCAATCTTCACAAGCAAATTGCGGATTTCGAGCTTTTCGGCCATGAGGCGCTTCTTCCTCCAACAACTGCACGGTTTGCAGGGTAGCTCAGTGTTCGTGCAGATTGTAACACGCCGGTGCGAGTTTGTCAATACTTATAAAACAAATTGAAATATTGACAGATTGGGCAAGTCCGTGTATACTTTACGCGAACGCGGGAGCTGAAAGTCGGATTTACGACGCATGCAAGACAACCGAAGCGCTGTTCTCAACCTGCTGCGCGAGCGCGGCGAGGCGACCGCTGCCGATATCGCGGTTGCCCTGGGCACGACGCCTGTCAACGCACACTATCACCTGAGCAGGCTCGAGCGCGAGGGCCTGATTGTCTCGGAGCCGCTCCGGCAGGGAGTAGGCCGCCCGAAGTACGTATACTCCCTGGCTGGCGCGGCCCTTCAGCTTTTCCCGCAATCGACGCATCGGCTCGCCGATCGCTTGCTCGACGCGCTGCAGTCTCAATTGACGGCGCAGCAGATCGAGGCCATCTTCAACCACATGGTCGAGGACATCACTGCGGAGCGCGGCGCCGAGCTGGGAGATAGATCGCTCGAGGAGAAGATCGAGGCGCTCGTCGGGGTTCTCGGCGAAGAAGGTTTCTTCGCCCGGGTTGAGAGGGTCGGTCAGGATTTTCAACTCACGCAGTGCGGCTGCCCGTACCAGTACGTCGTCGCCCGGCATCCCGGCATCTGCGCGATCGACCTGCAACTGATCAACACCGCGCTCGGCGCCGAGGTCGAGCGCCAATCCTGGATTCTGAACGGCGACGACGTGTGCACCTTCCACGTCAAAGCCCGCGCCTTCGATGGGAATCCGTAGGGAGACAACATGTCCGACATCGCCGAAGAGATGACAGCCGAAGCCGGAATCCCGTACAGCGAACAGGAAATCGGCCTGCGCGACGCGCTGCGCGACGTAGTCGATCCTGAGCTGGGCATGAGCATCGTCGAGCTGGGGTTGATCCGCAAGGTCGACTTTCATCCGGATCTGACCGAAATCACGATGATCATGACCACCCCGTTCTGCCCGTACGGCCCGGCGCTGCTCGAACAAACGCGCCGCACCGCCGAGAAGCATCTGCAAGGTCCGGTCAAGATCACGCTAGGCATGGAGATGTGGGAACCGTCGATGATGGAGGGCGGCCCGCCCGCGGAATGGGGGCTGTACTAGACCCTCGTGCAGACGCATGTTATCTCGAACGCACACGCGAATGGGTGTTGGCGCGTATAGCACGAGCGGGTTCGTCCCGCTCGCGCTATTTCTCGAACAGGTTCCGTCCGAGGGCGCATGACCACAGAATTCGCGGCCGCCGTATCCGTACCCGACGACGAGATCGATCTGGCGCGGGCCGCGCTGCTCCTCGCGCGCGACGCTTATCCCGAGATCGATCCGGATGCGTACGTGCGACAGCTCGATATGTGGGCCAGCTCCATTCGAGGCGCAGTCGAGTCGCGCCCATCGGATCCACTGTTCGGAATCGTGACTGATCTGCTGTTCGACAGGCTGGGCTTTCGTGGCAGCGAACCGGACTACAGTGATCCGCGCAACTCGTACTTGAACCAGGTCATCGACCGGCGCAGAGGGCTGCCCATCGCGCTGTCCGTCATCTACCTGGAGATCGGCTGGCGCGTCGGGCTGCCGCTGAGGGGCGTCGGGCTGCCGGGTCATTTCATCGTCCGCTGCGACTCAGGACCACGCACCTGGTTCATCGATCCGTTTCACCAGGGCGGCGTGCTCGACGAAGAGGATTGTGCTCGACTGATGCGACGAACGGCAGGCGACCTGCCCTTCAGCCGGCGCCTGCTTCTTCCCGTCACACGGCGCCAGATCCTGGCGCGCATGCTGCACAACCTCAGGGCGACGTATGTGCAGCGTGACATGCTGCGCGAAGCCCAACCGGTGATCGAGCGACTGATCGAGCTGGACCCCGCGTTGAGCGAACCCCTGCGCGATCTAGGGTTGATTCATTTCCGCCAGGGCGCGTATCGGCGCGCTATCGACCTGCTCGAATCCTACCTGGGGCTTGCGCCCGACACCGACGACATCGCGTCCATCCGGCAAGTGATCGGCGCGGCGCGAGCGGAGATGGCGCGCCGGAACTGAACCCCCTCCGTGCGCACGCAAAAGACGTCAGCATTTGCGTGCACGCCCCTCTCCTTCTTGTCGGCGACTTTGAAGCATGCTAAAATCCTCATCGAGCACGAGTGCGTGAGTGTGTTCGCGTGAGAACGACGACCTTCCGCCGGATGTCCGGCGTTTTGTTTGTCTTGGCAGCGATGGGGCTGGGTTATGTCGCAGGGCTGTTGACCCCCGTCGCCGGCGAGCCGGCCGCCACCACGGGCGCGCCGGCTGGCGCGCTGTACGAGGAGGCCTGGCAGCTCGTCGATCGACATTTCTTCGGCACCCTCCCGCCGACACAGACCCGCACCTACGCGGCGATTCGTGGGATGCTGGCTGCCCTCGGCGATCAATACACCGTGCTGATCGAGCCGCCGGCTGCCCGTCTTGAATCGGATCAGTTGCGCGGGGAGTTCGGCGGGGTCGGGGCCGACGTGCGTCGGGACGCGACGGGCCGCACGTTGCTCTCACCGTACCCAGACAGCCCGGCGGCCCGCGCCGGCGTGGTCGAGGGCGACGAACTGACGGCGATCGACGGCAGGCTGGTTGCAGAACTGCCACGCCTGGACGAGATAGAAGCGCTGCTGCGCGGCGACGTCGGAAGTCGCGTGCGCCTGACGCTCGTCCGCGAAGGGCAGGCGTTCGACGTGGAAGTCGAGCGCGCGAATATCGCGCCGCCCTCGACGATGTGGCGAGTTCTCGCAGAAACGCCCGACATTGGATATATTTCCATACGTCTGTTCACCGATCATACGGCCGACGAAGTGCGGCAGGCTCTCGAAGACTTGCGCGGCCAAGGAGCGCGCGCGCTCGTCTTGGACATTCGCGACAACGGCGGCGGCCTCCTGGATGCGGCCGTCGACGTGACCGGGCAATTCGTCGATGGGGTCGTCTTGATCGAGCGCAAACGCGACGAGATTGAGCGCCAGTTCACGGCCGCCGCGGACGGCGCCGCCCGAGATGTGCCGCTCGTCGTGCTGGTCAATCACAGCACGGCCAGCGCCAGCGAGATCGTCGCCGGCGCGTTGCGCGATCGTAAACGCGCCATCCTGATCGGTGAGCCGACGTATGGCAAAGGCTCGGTGCAGAGCATCTACGCGTTGTCGGACGGGTCTTCGCTGCACATCACCACAGCCGAGTGGTATACACCCGGCCATGACGACTTCAACGGGCGGGGCCTGCAGCCGGACATTCCAGTGGCGCGCAGCGAAGAGGACCGCGCCACCGGGCGCGACCCGGCGCTCGACGCGGCGGTAGCGTATTTGACACAGATACTTCCATAGACGGGTGCGAAATCCCGGCTTAATTTGCGCGTGCGGGGCGAGCCGCTAAGAAAGGACTTACATGGAACGCGGCACACGTAATTTACTGTATGGGCTACTCATGGTGATCGTCGTCGTCGCGGCGGGATCGACGATGTACGTCGTCGGTCTGAATGCCGGCCGCAGCCAGTCGGCCGCGCCAGTGGCCGCTATCGTCAGCCCGACGCCCGACGCGCCGTCGCCGACTCCCCTGCCGGGCACGCCAACAGCAGCGCCCGGCTTGGACGACGGCAGCATCGCCGAGGAGCTGGGCATTTTTCACGAAGTATACGATCTCATCCAGAGCGAGTTTTTCGGCGAGATCCCGTCTGATAACGAGATCGTCTACGGCGCGATCCGAGGCATGCTCCAGCGGCTAGACGATCAGAATACGACTTTTCTGGAGCCGTCGATCGCCGAGCTGGACCGCGAGGCGCGAACGGGAACCTACGGCGGCATCGGCGCGCTGGTCAACCTGAGCGAAAGCCAGGCGCTCGAGATCGTGCGCATCTTCAAAGGCTCGCCCGCCGAGCAGGAAGGCATGCGGGCCGGCGACCAGGTGATCGCCGTCGACGACCGCTCGATCGTCGGACTGAGCCTGGACGAAATGGTGGCCCTGGTCAGAGGCCCGGCTGGCAGCGGCGTCAAGCTGACGGTCGTGCGTTCCGGCGTCGAGGAACCGTTCGACGTCGTGGTGACTCGCGCCCAGATCGAGATACCTCTCGTCGAATCGCGCATGATCGGCTCGGACATTGCCTACATCAACCTCACCCAGTTCGACGGGGCGGCTACGGAACAGCTTACTCAGGAAATCGAATCGCTCCTGGCGCGCAACCCGAAGAGCCTGATTCTCGACCTGCGCGGCAATCCGGGCGGCTTCCTGGACGAGGCCATCAACGTGGCCGACCTGTTCCTGGACGAAGGGGTCGTGATGACCGAGCGCGAGCGCGACGGAGTGGAGGACGTGTACCGCAGCGACGACGGCGACCTGGCCGAGGAGATTCCGCTGGTCGTTCTCGTCGACGGCGGCTCGGCCAGCGCAAGCGAGATCGTCGCCGGCGCGGTGCAGGACCGCGACCGGGGCACGCTGATTGGCACGCTGACGTTCGGCAAGGGATCGGTGCAGCGCATCCACACGCTGTCGGACAACAGCGAGCTGCGGGTCACCATCGCGCGCTGGTTCACGCCGAACGACCGCGCGATCCATGGCGAGGGCCTGGAGCCGGACATCGTCGTCGAGCCGGGCGAAGACACGGCAACCGATCCGCAGCTCGACCGGGCGATCGAACTCCTGCGGACAGGGAAATAGAGTGGGGCACGGCACGCCCGCTAGGAGCTAGGGGTATGGCAAAGCCCAAAGCGCCCCTTGCAGACCGCTCGGCCGTGAAGGTGGTGGCGACGAACCGCGCGGCGCATCACGACTACGCGATCGACGAGCGGTTCGAAGCCGGCATCGCGCTGCTCGGCACCGAAGTCAAGTCGATTCGCGAGGGCGGCGCGAACCTGCGGGAAGGCTACGTGCAAGTGCGCGGCGGCGAGGCGTTCCTGGTGAACACGCACATCGCGCCGTACGACCCGGCAGGCCACACCGGCCACGATCCGTTGCGCTCGCGCAAGCTGCTGCTGCATAAGAAGGAAATCGCGCGGCTGGAAACAGGAACCCGCGAGCGCGGCTGGACAGTCATTCCGCTGAGGATGTACCTGAAAAACGGGCGCCTCAAGATCGAAATCGCGCTGGCGCGTGGCAAGCGCCAGTTCGATAAGCGGCAGGCCATCGCGAAGCGCGATGCCGAGCGGCAGATCGACCGCTCACTGAAGGAGCGGCGCAGCTAAGCGCCTATCCGAAAACCACGCACTTTAACAACCGAATCGGCTGAACTGTAACACTGTTTGCGAATTCTTGATATCCTTTAGAAAAGGAGGTTTTGCATGTCGTTAGAAAGCGACGGCGTCGCTCTTTTCATCGATTTCGACAATGTGCGTTATTCCCTGCTGAACGAGCGCGGCAAGGAAATCGAGCCGCGCGAACTGATGGCGAAAGCGCGAAAGTATGGGCGGGTCGTGGCCGCGAAAGCCTACGCCGATTTTTCGGAGCATCCGCTGGAGTTCAGGCGCAGCCTCGAAGTGGCCGGTATCGACGTGCGCGATATTCCCAAGGGAGGCTTGGGCAAGAACAAGAGCAAGAAATCCTCGCCGGAAATTGCCATGGTGCTCGACGTCTTCGAGCTGCTGCTGGACAAGCCGACCATCTCGACGTTGATGCTGATGAGCGGCGACCGCGATTTGATCCGGCTGGTGACGATGGCCCGCCACCGGTTCGGCAAGCGCGTGGTGATCTCGGGCGTGCCGGAAACCGTGAGCCGCGATCTGGCCGCCGCCGCCGACGCGCTCGATCCGCTCGTGCCCCCGGTAGGCTTAGAGCCAGAAATCAGGCGGGCGCCCGAGCCGGCCGCGCTGCCCGAAGAAGCGCCGGACACGATTGATATCGCCGAAGACGAGATCAGGCTGGTCCGGTCCATCTACCATCACCGAGATCGACGTTACCGCTCGTTCAATTTCCTGGCCGAGAAGCTGGCGTCTGACCGGAATCCGAACCGCGTGGGCGATCTGGACGAAGCCAAGGCGGCGCTCGAGGCCGCCGTCGCCGATAGAATGCTTCTGCCCGAAGAGATCGATACCGACATGGGCTACAGCGTCACTTCGTACTGGCTCAACGAGGAACACCCCAAGGTCAAGTTCGTCCTCAGCCGCATGGCCGAGAATGGCGAGCAGCCTCAAAACAGCGAGGGCCACGCCATTGCATAATAGGCGCAACCGGGCTATAATGATTGTTGCATGGGGATGCACTGGCTTCGACGGGGAATGGTCGAGTCACGTGTGGCAAGCCGGGGCGCTCTGAACCTCGTCAACAACGGAGCAAACCATAGGTGCCAACCGCACCAGCTACGCGGCTCTTCCTCTCGCTGCATAAGCGGGATGAAGGCCCGGTCGCCTGCGGGTGACCCGTCCGCCTCGACCTCGCGCCGGTGGGTCGAGGGCCGGGCGTGACAATGCCGGCATGCGGCCCGCCTGACGCCGATGGGGCGGGCCAAAGACACCATCGGCTGGCTCGGACGGTACCTTGTCGGTTGAGGTCGCCCGAGTGAGACACGAGCAACCGACTAAGCTTGTAGGCATGCGTGGTCACCTTCTTCGGACGCGGGTTCGCTGGAAAGCAGAGCCCCTGTGTGTGGTGACACTCACAGCAAACCCGGCTTAATCAGGGAAGGCTTCCAGCCACGTAAGTGGGTCTGATGCTAACCCTGAGGGGTAAACTCGAAAGAGGTAAGCCCTGCATCGACTCATAGGCTCCTGCAATGGAGCACTAGGGTAAGGAGGCAAAGCGCTCAATCAGTTCTCGCTTTCTGGCCGCTATCTCGCTGCTGTAACGCCCGTTGCGCGGCGTGCATGCCATATATTCAGCGAGCAGAAGATCGCAACGATCGATCTTCCTTCGGATCACCAGAAACGGGCGCACGATCTCCAGAAACTGCAAAGCCCTCCGGTCAGTCAGTTTCCAGTCAAAGGATCTGCTATGCTGTGGCTTATAGGTCCGTTTCTGGATAATCGTCCCGCCGATGCGAGAGCGAAACCACTCGAGCAGTTCGCGGTCTGTCGAAGCAACAGAAATGGTTGGTGACGGCCACCGCGATTTGCGATTTCGAGTGAATTGAATCGAGCCTTCACCATCTACAATGCCCGCGGCATAAGCAGCCTCTATGTCGCTGAGGTTCATGGGCATATCTCCTTACAACACGCCGGGGAAGTGGTTGCCAATGGTATATCACTTCAAGAGATAGTCAACGCTCAGGCGAAAGCCTGAGGGCTGCGTGTCGATTCCCGCCATCTCCACCATGCGCGGACACCCAACTCCGTGTGAGTTGGGTGTCTTGGTTTTCTTTAACTTATCGGAAGTCTTCCCGCCTGGTCAGCAAGACTTGCCGGTCGTGAACGACGGCAACCGTCACGCCAAAGTTCGGCATATGCGCTCAACCCGAATGCCTGAAACCGGATTCGGCCATCGTCAGCGGCGCACCCTCCCGCTGAACGCCTGCCTCGACCACCTCCGCAACGTACACGACGTGATCGCCCGACGGCAACGAGCCTGTGACCCGGCACTCCAGCCAGCCCAGGCACGAGTCGACGATCGGCGATCCGGTAAGCGGGCCGGGTTGCCAGACGACGCCGTCCGTTTTGCCGGGCGACTTCGCAGACTTCTTTCCCAGTTGGCCCGCCAGGTCGCGCTGGTCGCTCGCAAACACGTTTACGGCAAAAGCACGGCTGGCTTCAATCAGGCGATTCGTTTTGCTGTCCAGCTCGACCGCGAGCGCCACGTGCGGCGGCGTGAACGCCGACTGCGTGATGAAATTGGCCGTCATCATGGCGACCTCACCGCCGTGCGCAGCCGTGACGGCGTGCAGTCCATAGGTGAACCAGCGCAGGACGATCTTCTTGGCTGATTCGTCCATATCTCCTCCCTTTGTCATCTTCCTTCGCCGAAATATCTATAGCTGCGCGACCAATTGCTGCGCATCGGCACGACGATAGTAGGCTCGATACGCCGCCGTCTCCGCCAGCAAACCTGCCAGTTGCAGGGCAATCTCTTCCAAATCCTGAGAAGCCGCGTTGCTCCCGGGCGCGATTCGCCAGGCGTCCCCCTCCCCTTCCACAATCGCAATCTGTCCCTTCGCCGCCAGCCATTCAATGCCCGCCCGCACTGTTGCAGTGCGCTGGCCGGCAGCCGCCGCCAGGCGCGCCACATCGACGTGTCCCTCTCGTCTGCTGAGATCATGTTTGAGCAGACCGGCCAATCGCTTGATGAAAGACTCCAGACGGTCATCCGCATCGCCGGCGTCGCACAGGTAGACGGTTTTCGGCGAAACGTGCGCCAGCGCAGATTCCAGCTCCTTCGGCCCGGCCGGCGCGCGCCAGATCACCAGCGACTTCGCCGGCGCGAGGTCATGTCGCCGGCGTGCCGCCATCACAGACGGGAGCTTTCCGTCTGCCCACACCATTACGTCGTTCGCCGAGACCAGACCATCCACGCGCTTCGCCGCGTCGGCAACACCGCGCCAGTCGACGACCTCAATCGCCGGCCCCGCGATCTCGATCCGGACGGCTTCGATCACCCTGGCGTCGACCCATTCGATCGACAACGCCTGCGCGCCGAGATAGTTCGTGCTCTTGATCGTTACCGCGACGTCGAGACGGCCTTGAGGCACATCCTCGTCCGCCCCTCGCCACCAGATCACTCGCCGAGAAAGCCCCTGCCGGTCTTCGAGTGTGACTTCGCGATGCTCGCCGCGCCGTCCGAAGGCGCGCTCGCCGGCGATCGCCACATCGCGCACGGCCAGCGTCACCGGCGGATTGCCTTCTCCAAATGGGCCTAGCCGCTCGATCTGCTGCGCCAGCTCCAGAGTAAGGTCATTCAACGGCACAAACGCGTCGATGCTCGTTCCTGAAGGGGCGGCCGCGCGATCCCAGATCGCGGCGACGGCGCGAGACAGCTCTCGCCGAAAGATCGGCGCGTCGTCGGAGTTCATCACGAGGCCCGCAGCGCCGGGGTGCCCGCCGAAGCTGATCAGGCGGTCGCGCACAGAAGCCAGGGCAGCCGAGATGTCGACACCCGGCACTGCTCGCGCCGATCCGCGAGCGCGCCCGTCGGCCGAGGCGACCAGGAGCACGACCGGCCGCGCGTATTTCTCTGCCAGGCGGCTGGCGACCGGGCCGATGACGCCGGCATGCCAGTGGAGACTCGAAAGCACCACCACGGTCTCATCGAGAAGCGACGGATTCTTCGCGATCTGCTCTTGCGCCGCTGCGTAGACCTGCTCGGTCAGTACGCGGCGCTGGTTATTCACTGCCTCAATCTGCGAGGCGATGATCCGGGCGCGCGTCAAATCGGCCGTCGTCAATAGCTCGACGGCGAGCGTCGCATCGCCCAACCGGCCGACCGCATTCAGGCGCGGCCCGATCGCAAAGCTGATGTGCTCTGCTGTCAGGTTCGCCGCGTCGAGCTTCGCCATGTGCATCAGCGCCTGAAGCCCGAGACGTTGGGGGTGTCTCAACTCTTCAAGCCCGAGCTGAAGCAGGTAACGCGTGTCGGAGACCTGGCGCGCCACATCGGCGACGATGCCGAGCGCGACCAGGTCCAAAAGCTGCGGGAGCCGGCTCGAATCTTTGTCTTCGCCGGCAAGGTGATAGACTTGCTGCGCCAGCTTGAAGGCGACGCCGACGCCCGGCAGGTCCCGCAATGCGTGCCCGGCGGGCAGGCGCTTCGGATTGACCAGCGCGTCGGCTTCCGGCAGCGACTCGGGCAAGTCATGGTGATCGGTGACCAGGGCAGTCAGTCCGCGTGATCTGGCATGCGCGATCGCCTCGTGCTCGGCGATGCCGGTATCGCACGTCAGCAACACGTCGACGTGCTGCGAGCTAAGGAGGTGATCGAGCGCATCGAGCTTGATGCCGTGCGATTCGACCAGGCGCTGCGGCACGTAGTAAGTGACGTCCGCGCCGAGATCGCGCAGCGTCGATACGAGGAGCGACGTCGCAGTCTGCCCGTCGACGTCGAAGTCACCCCACACCAGGATGCGGCGACGGCGTACGACGGCGTCGTACAGCAGGTGCGCCGCGCGTTCGAGATCGGGCAATGCAGCCGGCGAGGCGGGAGTATACCGCGCGGGATCGAGGAAGCCGAGCGCCGCAGCGGGGTCCGTCAATCCGCGCCGTGCCAGAATGTCGGCCACCAGCGGATGTCCGCCCACGGCAGTCCGGAGAGGCGTGGGGACGTCAATCGAGACAGGCTCGGACCAGGAACGTTGGAGCATCACCACCTGCTAGGCCGGCAGTCCCCGCAGCATCTGCCAGCCGCTGGACAGCCAGCGGTACACTAATGCAATGTAGACCGCAGCGACCCAAATCAAGAACACGATTGCGATAGCAGTCAGCGTGTCCAACCATCGGGCGACGACATCGCTCACATCGTTGACGAGCGTCGTCGCCTTGTCCACAACGCGATTGAGTCGCTCGGGCAGTTGCCCGATACTGGCTACGCGGCGGACTACATCGGTCAGGTCGTTGAACACGCCGAATATGCTCGACAAAATACTCTTCAGCTCAGCGAGACCCGGCACGCTAAAGCTGGGAATGTCCGGCACGGGAATCGTCACCCGGCCGATCACGGGCAGCCTCACGCTGATGTTCGGAATGCTAATCGGGCCCAGGCGTGTCGTCACCGCAGTGATGGCGCGACCAATCCCGCCCAGCGTATTCGCGATGGCGGCGATCCTGCCTGATAGACCCCGAAACGCCTGGGTGGCGTCGTCGACGGTCGCCTTCACGTCCTCCAGGCCGGCATTGATCTCGTCGAGCGGTCCACGCACAGCGTTTTCAATGTCGGCCACGAACTGGCGCATGACGAAGAACCCCGCCGCGCCCAAAATGATCGGCATCAAAATGCTGAAAATGAGCAGCAAGCCCATCAGTCGTCGCAGCATGTCGCTTCTCCTTTCACTGACCAAACGGGCAAATCAGAGCGAGCATGAGCCATCCGCCGCAGAAGAGAAGCATTAAACCAATCAAGAAGAGAAACGGTCGATCCGTCTCCGACATAAGGAAACAAAGCTCCTCGCCACGCGCAGAAAGCCGGGCCAAACATTGCGATGCCAATCAGCGAGGCTGCTATGCAGGGCAAACAAGCAAGGAGTAATCCACTCAGATCGACTCGCCCAGTACGTGGTTCTGATTGGACCAGTACCACGTAGAGCACGAGCGAAACGCAGAGCACCATAACACTGAGCAGACCTAGCATGCCCGCGAGCGTTCCTAGCGATCTGCTCACTATTGGCTCCAAGCGTCGTTGCGCTCATCAATACGCGATCTCATCAACGTCCTCCAAGCTGATGACCAGATCGACCTCAAGTTCATGCTCTTCCAGCACACCGGCGACGACACCGCGCTCGCACAGCGATCGGTACGTGCAGAACCGGCACTGGCGCTCGTCGGGCGTGAGCGGCCACACAGCTTCCGCTCGCGACTCAATTTCAGACAGCAAGCGGTACAAGTAGATTTCGTCGTCGGCAAACTGCGCCGAATCGTACGCCAGCACTTCGGGTTCCGATGGATACTCTGCAAACCAGTACGCCATTTCGATCGACTCGGGCGCGAGAGACGGCTCCGACTTTGCCAGCACGTAGCGGTATACGCGTGTCTGCAGGCGCCGCAGAAGCGATGCCCGATCGGGCCGTTTGCGCTCTGTCTTCCAGTCGACGATAACCGCCCGGCCATCTCCCATCGCGAGCAGGTCGTACTTCGCGACCAGGCGATGCGCGCCAAACGGAACCGACAGCGCAACTTCAGCCCTTCGATCAGGCGGAAGGGAAGCGTCCCCCGCCTCCAACTTCCAACCTCCAATCTCCAACCTCAAGTAGTTACCCCACCACCGCGCCAGATCGGGATCGGCGCCCGCTGCGCGAGTCAACTGCTCGACTGGCAGGCCGTGGACGTGCTGCTGGACGAGCCGATGGAAGCGGCGGCCCAACTCGGCCAGGCGCTCGCGCTCGATGAGCGGCTCGGACTCGACGGCCGGCCATTCCTGCTCTAGCACGTAGCGCAGTTGAAACCGGCGCGGGCAGTCGGCGTAGTCGCTCAGGCTGACCTGGGAGAACTGGAAGTTAGACGGGAGAGTCATTATACTCAGCGCAGGCACAATTTGCGCTTTTGTTAGCGTTACTGTGACGGCTACTGTCATGCCCGAATGCTGTTGTCGGGCATCCAGTTGGACGATGGGTACTCCATGCCGATTGGGTTGCCGCCATGCCCGAATGTCTCTGTCGGGCACCCGCCTAAAGCGTGCGGGAATGACCAAGAGCCGCAGTTTATGACCGTGAGTGGTATATCTGCAAAACCTGGGTTAATCTGCATCCAATGACTGCTGTGATTCCCAATAGGTGTATAGCGCAAGGAACGGCGCTGCCGCCTGGCGCGGGTTGTCGTCGCGCTGGCCGGTGTTCCAGGTGAGGATCAGCTCACGCCTGGCACGCGTGATGCCGACGTACAGCAGGCGCAGCCTTTCCTCGGTATAGGCCAGCCGGGCCTCACGTGTAGCATCGCCCGGGACGTAACCTCCGCCCTCGTGCATCCTCTCGAGCTGGCCGATGGCTTCGGCTTCGAGATTCAGGCCGTCGCGCACGAACCACGACTGGCCGCGATAAACATCGCCCGGCAGCGCAGACGGGAAGTCGTAGTTGTTCACGCCGAGCAGATAGACGCGATCCCACTCCAACCCCTTCGCCTTGTGCATCGTCGCGACTGTGACGCGTCCGGGCCGAGGTGTGAAGCCGAGATCGTCCTCGCTGAAGCCCAGGAAGCGCTGCTCGTTGTTCGCAACCCGATCCAGCTCGGCGGCGAGATCGGGTAAGCGCCAGTCGAGCCGGTCATCCGCCAGTCGTCTCAGCACGACCGCGATCTTGTGCGCCAGCGCGAGCTCGCGCGCGATCTGATCGGCGTCGCCGTGGCGATACAGGTCCTGCGCGACGGTCAGAACGAGCTGGTCGATCGGCAGCTCCGATGCACTCAGCCAGCGCCGAACGACGCTGCGGAAATCTACAAGCTCGGCGCGGATGGCCGTCTCCGACGCGGGCGGAAACTCGGCCAGCCAGTCGAGATCGGGACGCGGCCAGATGAACGACTCGATCTGGTCGAGCCGGCGCAGGCCGGTCGCGATCGATTTGCGATCTTTGACGCGCTGCGAATCCGCTTCCTCCGCCGGATCGAGAGGGTTGACCATCTCAAACAGCCTGGCGAGAAATGAACTGGACAGCGGCGCCGACAGGTAACGCAAAACGTCACGCAGCTTCGCGGCTGCCAGACGCGTCGAGGACGTGCTGCGCAGCAACTCGTCAGGCTCTATGCCCAGCGAGCGGAGTTTCTCGCTGACCTTGAAGCCGCGCGTGTTGTCGGGAACCAGGATGGCGACCGTGCGATCCGTGTGTTCGGGCAGCCAGCGCTGGATCGACCTGGCGACGATGTCCAGCTCCTTCTCCGGCGAGAGCGCCTCGTCGTAAAGGCGCACGATCAGGTCGGGCGTTTCAGGTGGGTTCGGCTGCGCATCGTCGAGCGGCGTCAGAATGATTCTTTGATCGCGAAAGGCGCGCCGCCGGACCGTCTCCTCCGGGTGATCGCGCAGGGTCCAGTCGACGAGGGTGTTCGCCAGGTCGACGATCCGGCGCGTCGAGCGGCCGGAGTGCAGCAGGGGGCACTCGACCACGTCATCTTCGTCGAGAAAATCGTTCAGGTAGCGAATGTTGGACGTCGTGAACGTCGTGTTGATCGACTGGTTGGGATCGCCGACGCGCACCCAGTTGCCGCCCTCCGTCAGCAGTCGCAAGATTCTCTCCTGAAGCAGACTGCTGTCCTGCGCTTCGTCTTCCAGAATGTACGGCCACTTACGCTGCAGCCGCGCCAGGAGGTCGGCGTCGATTTGCAGCGCTTCGAGCGCCAGGCGCGTGAGATCGTCGAAGTCGACGCCGCCGCGTATCGCCAGCGCACGCTGATAATCTGTGTAGATATCGAGACACATCTTGCTCAGCAGCCAGTCGCCTTCGAACGAGGGCATGCGCTCGTGGACGGCAGCCGGCGTCATCTGCAGGTCTTTCGCGCGCCGGATGAAGGCCGTCACGATCTGCACAACCAGGTCCGGCCAGCGCTCGCGCTCGAGCCACGCGCGCCGGTTTTGCTCGATCTGCGGATCGACGAAGAACTCGAACGCCGGGTTGGCGCGCAGCCAGTTGGCGACGATGTCTGCGAGGATCTGCCCGGATACCCTCTCGTCGACGATGTCGAAGTCCTCCGGCAGGCCGAGCAGCGCCGGCCGATCACGTAGGATGTCGTGCGCCAGGCCGTGCAGCGTGCGCATGCGATAGCCGACCTCGGGCAGCAATCCCTCCTCGTGCTGCAGGAACTCGCGGATGCGCCGCGAGAAGTTGTCGACGGCCGAGTTGGCGAAGGTGACGATCAGCACTTCCTGGTCGTCGCGGATCTTCTCCTTCACCAGTTGCGCGGCGAGGTAAGACAGCGTGACCGTCTTGCCCGACCCCGGCACCGCCGACACGCCCATCCGCCCGCCGAGGTGAACGTAGTCAAGGATTTTCTGTTGGGCTGGACGTGGCGTAAACATTCGGATTGATGGTCGAGATTCGTAACTGGACTGATCATTAATCTCGGCTCTACCGGATGGGACGGGAAAAGCTCGTCCCACTGACCGAAAAGAACACGGACAAATCCCTCAGACTCTGAAGAGTCCGTGTTCGCTTCAGTCCGTGAGTGAAAATCCCCTTGAAGTCGGAAGAGCCTTAATCTCTAATCTCCAATTACTTCTTACTTCCTTAAGACTCGCGGAGAACCTGCTGGATCAACGTCAGCAACGGGCCGCGCTCTTCGAAGCCTTGCTCGTTCAGGCTGCTGTAGGCGAGCACGACTTTTTCCCGGCAGCGGCGCAGCAGGCCGCGCACCAGGCGCAGCAGCGTATCGCGGCGCGCCGCCTGCTCGTCTTCGTCGGTCCACTTGCGCTCAAGGTCCCAGTGCCGGCTGAGCACGTACGGGTGCGTCAGGGGCTGATACAGCCGCTCCCACCACGCAGGGCTGCCCGCGTTCAGCCAGAACTGCATCGTCGCGGGCATGTTGGCGAGCAGGAACGTATACGCCGGCGCAAGCAGGGCAGCCTGCGGCGCTTCGCCCGGCGGCTCGACGTACGTCGCCGCGATCACGCCCTCGCTCACCAGATCGACGTAGGGCCTGCCGATCGACAGCGCGTCGGCGGCGTCGAAAGGATCGAGCGCGACGACCCGCCGGAACTTGCGCGCAGATTCGATGACCTGCGCGGCGATGCGACCTCGATCGAACCGCGCGCGTCCTTGCGCGGCGTGGAAGCCGTAGCCGGGCTGCGACAGCACCTCGCCGAACAGGCGGCTCACGAAGTGGTCGAGCGTCGACGGCGAAGACGCGACGTAGCCGGCCAGCCATTCGCGCAGGCGCTCGTAACGCGCGCCCGGCTCGTAGCCGACGCGGTCTTGGAGATCGGCGCGGAGCTGATCGAACGATCGCAGCGACGGCGCGCCATCGGCGATATGATAGGCGCGCTCGGCCAGCAGGTGCGCGCGCGCCGGATCCAGCCCTTCGATCGACATCGCCAGCGCGTGCGCCACGTCCGGCCTGGGCGGGATGACGCGCCAGTCGCGATGCGCCAACGCCGACAGCGTGAGCAGGCCGCGCGCGGCCGGTTCCTCGATCAGCGCACGCGAGGGACGCAACGAACGGGTCGGGATGCCCCGCCGATCCAGCCGGTCGGTCAGCGCGAAACGCAGCGCGTCGGTCAGGAACGGCGCCAGGACGACGATCTCGCCCGGCGAGACGCCCTCCACGTTGACGGCGCGATCGATACGCCGCACGACCCAATCCAGCATCTCCGGGTGGAAACGCCCGCCGCCGAACTCCAGCGCCAGTCGGGCGTCACCGCGCGTCTGGCGGCGCACCGAGCCAGGAGCGGACAGCGCGTGCTCCATCGCGTACTCGAGCGCGCGCACGTGGATCGAGACGACACGCGACTCGACGAGCTTGACCGTGCGATCGCATACCGCGTGCAAATCCCAGGCTGACGCCGGATCGGCAGCCAGGAACGAGCGATAGCCCGCGTCGGCGTCGTAGCAGATCAGCGCCGACTCTGCCCGGGGGATCCAGTCGCGCAGCAGGTCATGTGTGACCGGTGTGTCCTCCTCGACGTTGTCGACGATCAGATGGCGCAGGCGACTAAATAAATCCTCGCGGAACCACGGCAGATTGAGCAGGTGGCGTGTCAGCAATTCGATCTGAAGCGAGAAATCCAGCAGGTTGCTGTCGAGGCAATAACGGCGAAAGCGATCGACGCAGTCCTGCACCTGCACGAAGATGCGAGCGCGCGCCTCCCGGCCCGACCACGCCGCGGCCAGGCGGCGCCCGACGTCGGTGTGGGGGAATCCGACGAGCGCCGACTTGTTCAGACTATCGAGAAGCTGGGCGTATATCCGGCTGCGCGAGAGATGCACCTCGTCGAAGTAGAATCGCTCGACGATGAGCGGCTCGACGATGCGCGCCATGTGATACTGCGCGGTTTCGAGTGTGAGGAAGATCGGCGGCCGCTCGGGTCTGGCAAATCCGGCCGCCTCGGCAATCGCCGGCCAGGCCAGATCGACGGAGCGGCGGGCCAGGCCGCCGATCGTCAGCGTCTCGACCTGTCCGCCGGCCGGCAAATCGGGCTTGCGCAGCTCGTCCTGAAACGGCTTGAGCAGCGAGCGCTGTGGAGCGAGGACGAGGATCGACTCGCCGCGCACGCCGGCTTGGAGCAGCGCGCGCAGCCGCTCGACGGCGATCGTCGTCTTTCCCGAGCCGGCCGGGCCGCGCAAGAAGATTCGTTTGAAGAGATCGGTGGTATTGATCAGTTCTGGCACGATACCGCATTCCAAATGAGTTCCCTCAGTTCCTTGAGTTCCTGGGAGGGAATTGAGGGAACTGAGGGAACTGAAGAAACTCCGTCACCCCTTTATCACCGCTACCGGCTCCAGCCGTGCTACCTTGCGGGCGATGCCCGCCTTCGACACAACACCGATGAGCCACTCTCTAATCCAGCTCGACCCAGAGAACAGAAACAATCTCGCGGGCCGTCTTGAACTCGGGATCGCCACTGACCACAATCGCGCTTAACTCTTGGGCTAACGCAATCGCAAACGCATCGGCGTACGAAACAGCATAGCGTGCTTTGACCCGAGCAGCATCAAGCACTCGGGTCTCACTGACTTCGCGCAATATGATCGGCAAACGCCGAATATCCTCGAGTATCTGGGCAGATTGATCGGGCCCCCGTTCGCGCTCGGTGATATAAGCTATCTCGCCAAAGTTGATCAGGCTGAGATTGAGTGTTACATCTACCGCTGCCCGCTCAATCAGAGCCGCGACAAGGTCTATACCTGGCTCCTGTTGCAGAAATGCAAACAGAGCGTGCGTATCCAACACATACGGACCGGGTTGAATCTCAGGCCCGGCGGGCATAGCGGCGGACCTTGGCTTCTTCGCGCTGGCGTTCCCGTCGGCGCTCTTCCAGCAAGGCTTGGGTCAGTGACGGGCCAACGGCATACTTACCGCGCAGCTCATCCACCAGGGCCCGCGTCTTGGCCAGCGATGGGCGGGCCAGAGATGGCATTTGGATAGCCAGCGTTTCCAGAACTTTCTGATATTCGGTCACCGAGAGGATGATCGTCTGTCCATCCGGTGTCAGTAGCCGGGCTTCCGTGAGCATAGCAGGTATCTCCTGTTGAGGCTTACTTCGAGTGAATTATACAACACTTGCTTCCCAGCTTAAACACAAGGAAGCACAATCATCACCCTTTTATCACCGCCACCGGCTCCAGCCGCGCCACCTTGCGGGCGATGCCGGCCTTCGACACGACTTCGATCACGCGGTCGACGTCCTTGTACGCCTGCGGGGCTTCCTCGGCCAGCCCCGGCATCGATCCGGCGCGCACCCGGATCCCCCTGCCCTGCAGCTCGTCGCGCAGTTTCTCGCCGCGAATCTCCTTCTTGGCTCGGGATCGGCTCATGACGCGGCCCGCGCCGTGGCAGGTCGATCCGAATGACTGCTCCATCGACCCCGCCGTGCCCAGCAGCACCCACGAAGCGGTGCCCATCGAGCCGGGGATCAGCACCGGCTGGCCGATCGGCTTCAGGTCAGGCGGCAGCACGTCGGAGCCGGGGCCGAAGGCGCGCGTCGCGCCTTTGCGATGCACGCACACCTTGATCGACTTCCCGCCGACGACGTGTTCTTCGATCTTGCCCATGTTATGGGCAATATCGTAGATTTGATGCAGGTCGAAATCCCTGACCTTGCCGGCCAACACCTCCTCGAACGAGCGCCGAACGAGATGCGCCAGCACCTGCCGATTGGCGAAGGCATAGTTCGCGGCGCAGGCCATCGCGCCGAGATAGTCCTTGCCCTCAGGCGAATCGAGCGGCGCGCACACCAGCTCGCGATCGGGCAACTGGATTCCGTACTTGCGCACGGCGGACTGAAAGTCGCTTACGTAGTCGGTGCACACCTGGTGCCCGAAGCCACGGCTGCCGCAGTGAATCTGCACGACGATCTGATCCTCGAACAGACCCAGCACGCGCGCGGCTTCCTCGTCGAAGATGGACGTGACGCGATCGACCTCGATGAAGTGGTTGCCCGCGCCGAGCGTGCCAACCTGGGGGCGGCCGCGCTTGACGGCGCGCTCGCTGACTTTGCCCGGATCGGCGCCGGGCATCGTGCCGAATTCCTCGGTGTGGTCGAGGTCTTCGCGCCGTGCGTAGCCTTGCTTGAGCGCCCACTTCGATCCCTGCCGCAGCATGTCGGTGAACTCATCGTGCGAAAGCCGAATGTGCCCTTCCGAGCCGACGCCGCTCGGGCAGTTGCGATACAGCGCCGTCGCCAGGTCCCCTATTTGATCTCTGACTTCGTCATGCGAGACATGCGAGGCCAGCAGACGCACCCCACAGTTGATATCGTATCCGATCGCGCCGGGCGAGATGATGCCACTCGGCAGCTCGCTCGCCGCCACGCCGCCGATGGGCATGCCATACCCCTGGTGCACGTCGGGCATGACAAGCACTCGCTCGACGAGACCCGGCAGGGAGGCTACATTCACTGCTTGCTCGATCGACTTGTCGCCCAGCGCGTCTTCGAGCAGCTCATCGTCGGCGTACACCCGCACGGGCACGCGCATGTCATCGCGGAACGATTTGGGAATCTCCCACAGATAATCGTTGATCTTGGTGAAGTCCTGCTTGCGGATCGCCATGATACACCTCCCGAGACCTGTGAGGTCTGGCAGACCTCACAGGTCTTCACACGTCGAACACCAACTCGGCTTGTAGTCCGTCTTCGGCCCGCCGGATCGACAGCCCATGAAACGTCGCCGCCTTGATCACCTTAAACAACTCGGACGGGTGACCGCCATCCACCTGCGCCCGCAGCCGAGCGCCGCCATTGACAGTTAGATCGTGGATCGCAAAGCCGGTAAATACCACGCCCTGCTCTTCAGAAAGGTATAGCAGTTCATTTAGCCAGTCAATCAGAAGCGTCTCGACGTCGATCGCCCGCAGCTCGATCTCGAACTGCCGAACAGGCGTGACCTGCGACAGGTCGGTGAGCAGGCCAAACATGCCTTCGGCCGCCCCGGTGAACAAGCCGATCAAATCGCGTGCACGGACACGGATCGCCCAATCGGCAGTATGTTCGATTTCCTGAACGTGGTGATCCGGCGTACTCACGTGCACAGTATACACCTATCGAAAACAAACGCCGCACCTGGCAGGGCGGCGCTCGAATCGAACGGCGCCGGCCTCAAACCACCTCGATGCCTGATCCGGCCACCACCTCGCCGATGGTCCACGCATCCATCCCATCTTCCCTTGCCTGCTCGACGTACGCTTGCGCCCGATCGGCCGCAAGCGCTATCAACAGTCCACCCGACGTTTCCGGGCCATACAAAATCAACTTGTCCTCTTCGCCGATCGACTCGGCGAAGCGCACGTGGGGCAGGACGTAGTCGCGATTGCGCCACAGACCGCCGGGGAAAGCTTCCTTCGTCACATAATCGCGCGTGCCGGGCAGCAGCGGCAAATCGGGCATCTTAAAGCGCAGGCCGGCGCCCGACATTTCGCCAACTTCCAGCGCGTGAGCCAGGATGCCGAAGCCGGTCACGTCGGTGCAGGCGTGCGCGCCGAAGCGCAGCGCCAGGTGCGAGGCGTGGCGGTTCAACTGTACCATGCTCTGCACGGCTGCTTCGACGTGCGCTGCGTCCGCGATGCCCCGTTTCAGTGCGGTCGTAATCAGGCCGACGCCGAGCGGCTTCGTCAAGATCAGGCGGTCACCCGGCCGTGCGCCGCGCTTGGTCAGGAAGCGATCGGGGTGAACCAGGCCGGTCACCGCCAGCCCGTACTTCGGCTCTTTGTCAGAAACCGTATGCCCGCCGACGATCACGCCGCCTGCCTCGATCACTTTCTCGCTCCCGCCGCGTAGAATCTCGGACAGGATAGCATGGTCAAGCCCTTCGGGAAAAGCGACGATGTTGAGCGCGAACAGCACTTCGCCGCCGGCTGCATACACGTCGCTCATCGAGTTGGCTGCTGCAATCGCGCCGTAGGCGTAAGCATCGTCGACGACCGGCGGGAAGAAGTCGGTCGTGGCGACCAGCGCCTGCTCGTCGTTGAGGCGATAAATGGCCGCATCATTATGTCCGTCAAGTCCGACCAGAACCTGCGGATAGTCGCCGGGTTTGAACAGATTGTGCATGGAGCGCAGCACCTGCGCCAGGTCGGCCGGGCCGAACTTACTGGCTCAACCCGCGCACGACGCCAGCGCTGTCAGCTTAACATCCTCGTATGCCATCAAACTCTGCTCCGCTCGTAACTACTCGGCCCAACGTCATTGCGAGCATCTTTTTGCGAAGCAATCCCCGGCCGGTCAGGAGATTGCTTCGTCGCAAACAGCGCTCCTGCTCAGAAACTTGCGTCTCGTTGAGCTTAGGCAGGTGTTTCGACAATCGTGAATCCGAGTTTAGCCGCTTTCTTTTTGAGATGCGCGACTTCGCGCTGGCGCACTTGTTGCTCATATT
>Ga0209342_10001096_pt1 | contig 30517 bp, 23 predicted proteins | sample RifCSP16_2_FD_184023 | JGI IMG/M metagenome (GOLD analysis project Ga0209342, IMG submission 184023) | Soil microbial communities from Rifle, Colorado - Rifle CSP2_sed 16_2 (SPAdes) (version 2) | ecosystem: Environmental > Terrestrial > Deep subsurface > Rock core/Sediment | place: Rifle...
CCCATGTCCCTCCGGCCTGTCCGTCGAACACTTAGTGTGCGTCGCAAATAATCGATAATGGCCGCAGGATAAACCTTTCTCCTGCTGGGATAAAGGAATGGGAAGGCGGGATAACGGATAAGGGCAGCGAGAAGGGCGGGCGGCCGCGCCAGCGGGCCCGCAGGCACCACGGAAGGCTGTCTCCCCGTGCCGATGTCTGAGTTGAACTGGTCACGAAACCGCCGCCGGGGACCCTGCAGCCTGGCCCAGGGGGGGCTCAGGGCGGCGTATCCAGGGGGCTCCTGACACCGTGCCCCCCGCGGTTCAGGACATGGGTGTAGATCATGGTCGTGCTCACGTCGCTGTGGCCCAGCAGCTCCTGGATGGTGCGGATGTCGTAGCCGCCCTCGAGCAGGTGCGTGGCAAAGGAGTGCCGGAGGGTGTGGCAGGTCGCCGGCTTCGCGATCCCGGCCGCGCGCACGGCGATGGCGAACTCCCTCTGGACGACGCTCTCGTGCAGATGGTGACGCCGCCATTCCCCCGTCTCGGGATCGAGGTGGAGGCGGGTGGCCGGGAAGACCCACTGCCAGGCCCATTCCCGCTCCGCACGGCGGTATTTCCGGTCGAGGGCGTCCGGCAGCGCGACGGTGCCCGCCCCGCTGGCGAGATCGAGCTCATGCTGGCGGCGGACGGTCTCGAGGTGGGTGCGGAGGGGCTCCGCAAGCTTGGCGGGGAGCACGGTCACGCGGTCCTTCCGACCCTTGCCGTCGCGTACGGTGATCTCGCCACGGGCGAGCTCCAGGTCCTTCACCCTGAGGCGGCAGCACTCGAGTAGCCGCAGGCCGGCGCCGTACATCAGCGAAGCCATGAGACACGGGACTCCCCGCAGGCGGCTCAGGACGCCCTGGACCTCCTGCCGGTTGAGCACGAGCGGCAGGCGAACCGGTCGCTTGGCGCGCACGACCTCCTCGAGGCCGGACAGCTCCCGTCCGAGCACCTCCCGGTACAGGAACAGGAGCGCGCTGAAGGCCTGGTTCTGGGTCGAAGCGCTGACGCGCGCTCGCGTCGCCAGATGGGAGAGAAACTGCGAGACCTCGGCGGCGCCGAGGGTCTCGGGGTGCCGCTTGCCATGAAACAAGACGTACCGCCGGATCCAGCCGACGTAGGCCTTCTCCGTGCGCGGGCTGTAGTGCCTCGCGTGGATCGCGCGTCGCACACGTTCGAGCAGGGACGGAGGCGTCGCCGCCGAGTCCCGCTGCGGTACCGCCCGGCCCCGGGCCGGAGCCGAGCCCGGACCGCCCATGAACCACGAGTCGCCCATTGCCGATGCCCTCCCGTTCTGTCTTGCGCCGGCGTGGCGCGAGACGTCCCCTCGCGCCCCAGGGCAAGTGCACGCCGCGGGGGCGTTTGAGGCGGGAGAGTGTGCGGTAGAGCCTAGACCCGGGCCGTGACAGGCGGGGACCGGGGGCAGATCCGCCCCTCGCCCTCAGGGCCCGGCGGCGGAGAGGTAGAGGGCGTTCTGCAGCGCGGGGTAGGTGACCCAGCTCTGCGCGCGGTACTGCGGGCGGAAGCCGAAGAGGACGACCCGGCCCTTGCCGAGCCGCGCCTCGACGAGAGCGGCGCGGCCGGCGAGCCGGTCGCCGCCGAGGAGCCAGCCGGAAAGCAGAAGATCGGCGTCCGTGTAGCGGGCGACGACCGTCCCCTCTTCGACCTCGAAGGCAGGCGAGGAGTCGAACCAGACCGGTGTCTCCGCATCGAGGCCCTGAGCCAAGGGATGGCCGGTGTCGAACGTGGCCCTCAGTATCGAGCCGGGACAGAAAAAGACACTTGTATCGACGCCAGCCAGGGCGTCACGCACCCGCAGACCGAGCTGCTCGATCGCGAATCCGCTAGCGGAGTCCAGGGCCACGAGCGTCCCGCCCTCCCCGACGAAGGCCCGGAGCGCCGTCACACCCTCCGGCCCGAGCCCGCCCGTGTACTCCTCGGGCATGGACCCCGGCGGGTGGCCCCCGAGGAGGACGGCGGCGGGCTGGTCGGGGAGCACGATCGCGTCGAAGCGCTCCCGCAACCGCCCGCCGCGGATCTCCCGGTCGTGGAGGGTGCGGTAGGCGACGCCCATCTCCTCTTCAAAGATGAAGCGGGTCCAGCCCTCGTCGATGGAGGGGACCCAGGACCGGTAGAGGCCGACCCGCGGAACGCGGAGGCGAAGGGCGCGGGGAGAGCTGCGCACGGAGCGGGCGGCGAGCCCGAGCTGGTGCGCGAGCGGCTCGAGCGCGCGGCGCGCCGAGGCGGAGACGAGGAGCGTCCCCGGCGGGAGCGCGCGGCCGTCTTCGGCGAAGGGTTCGAGGGTCCAGCCGACGCGCACGCCGGCGGCGAGCAGGCGGCCGAGCGCCCGTAGCTCGCCGCCGCCGTGGCCGAGGGCGAAACGGGGGCCGTCCCCCTCGATTCGCCCCGGCGCGACATGCACCGCCTCGACCGGCTCGAGGTCGGCGGTGAAGGGCGAGGCCGCGGCCACGACGTCGACACCGAGCAGGAGCGGCAGCGTGTGGGCGGTGCCGTCGTACGGCCGTCGCGGGGGGCAGCCGGGGCACGAACGGAGATCGGGGTAACGCTGCCGCTCGAGCAGTGACTTGGCGAAGCCGCTCGCCGGCTGCGACAGGAGCACGACGTACCCGCCCGCCTCGTAGCCTCGCCCGTCCGCGACGAACGGCGCGCGCGCGTGGCCGAGCTCGACCCCGCCTTGGCGCAGCACCTCAAGGAGGCGGGCGGCGGCGAGGGGGTCGCGTTGCCCGGCGGGGACGATGAAGGCGAAGGGCTCGCTGCGGGCGCAGGCGCGACGATTCACGGCGAGGAAGGTGCGCAGCCAGTGCTCGCGATTGCGGGCGGCATGGTCGAGGACGGCGAGCGAGGCCTGGAGCTGTGTATCGACGATGTCGGCGAGCCGCCAGGTCCCGCCCGGCCAGGGGGCGGGGAAGTTCGCGGAGGGCGTCCTCGGGTCGTAGTCTCCGCGACCGCCGACGAGCTCCTCCGGCTTCACCTCGATGGGCGTCGCGAGCCGGGCGGAGGCGGTCTCGGAGAGGAGACGCACCCCCCCGTGCGTGTGCGGGTAGGCGCGGGCGGGCGCCCAGGCGTCGAAGATGGCGCTCGTGACCACCCCCGTTCGGCCCTGCGCGGTGAGGCGGGCGGCGACGTGGGCGCCGAGGGCGCCCACGGCCGCGCGGAGAGCGGGATCCACGTTCGGCTCCCAGGGATCGGTGTAGGGAGGGACGAAGAGCCGCGCCCCGCCCGTGCCCATCTGGTGGACGTCGTGCACGATCTGCGGCCGCCAGCGGTCGTGGAGATGTTGGACGGTGAGTCGCGTCTCCGCCTGCGTGAGCATGTACCAGTCGCGGTTGTTGTCGTGGCCGAGGTAGGGGTGGTAGAGGACCGGCGGCGCCGTGCCCTCGTAGGGCGTTCCGAGCTGCCGGCGGTACCACTCGGCGACGAGCTGCGTGCCGTCGGGGTTGTGCGAAGGCAGCACGAGCAGCACCGTCTCGTCGAGCATGCGGCGGATATCGTCCTTTTCGCTCGAGGCGAGGTCGTGAAGCAGCTGAAGCGAGGCGAGCGTCCCCCCCACCTCGGTCGAGTGAATGGAGAAGGCCATGGCCACGATCACCTTGCCGCTCGCGACGAGACGCTCCGCCTCCTCCTCGCCGAGGCCGCGCGGGTCGTAGAGGCGAAGGCTCGTCCGGCGGATTTCCTCAAGGCGCGCGTGGTTTCTCTCCGAGGTGAGGGTCACGAGGACGAAGGGCCGCCCCTGGGTGGTCTTCCCGATCTCCTCGACCCTCACGCGGTCGGAGGCGGCGTCGAGCCGGGCGAGGTAGCTTGTGACCTGGTCCCAGTCCGCGAGCTTGCGGTCGTCGCCGGGACGGAAGCCGAGCACGGACTCCGGCGCGGGAACCGCCGCACGCGGAGCTTCGCTGCGGGCGGGGGCAAGCCCGGCGAGAGAGAGGGCGAGGGCGCCCGCGAGCAGCCAGGGGACGCGGCCGCGAGATCGAGCCATGGCGAGGCGGGCACAGTACCTCCCGCCCCCGGATCGGTCAACGGCGCTGACCGCCCCCGGCACCGGCCTAATGTAGGCTGAGCTTTCGAAATGGCCCCTCGCGGCGATCCTCATGTCCGCTTCCATCCCGCGGTCACGGAGTGGTTCGCGGAGACCTTCGCCGCCCCCACAAAGGCGCAGCGGCTCGGCTGGGCGGCGATCGCGAAGGGGGAGAGCGCGCTCGTCTTCGCGCCGACGGGGTCCGGCAAGACGCTGGCCGCCTTCCTCGCCGCCCTCGACCGGCTCATGTTCGCGCCTGTCCCGCCGCGGGCGGAGCGGTGCCGGATCGTCTACGTCTCCCCCCTCAAGGCCCTGGCGGTGGACGTGGAGAGGAACCTCCGCACGCCGATCCAGGGGATCGCCCGCGTGGCGGGGCGGCGGGGGGAGGCCGCGCGGCCTCCCGAGGTCGCGATCCGCACCGGGGACACGCCGGCCGAGGAGCGGGAGCGCATGCTCCGGCACCCGCCGGACATCCTCATCACGACCCCGGAGTCGCTCTTCCTCGTCCTGACCTCGCGGGCGCGGGCGTTCCTCGCCTCCGTCGAGGCGGTGATCGTGGACGAGATCCACGCCCTCGTGGGGACGAAGCGCGGCGCGCACCTCGCGCTCTCGCTGGAGCGGCTCGAGGAGGCGGCGGGACGAAGGCTGCAGAGGATCGGCCTCTCCGCGACGCAGCGACCCCTCGAGGAAGTCGCCCGCTACCTCGGCGGGGGAGAGGGGCTGCGGACGTGGAAGCCGCGTCCGGTCGCGATCGTGGACGCGGGGGCGAAGAAGGCCTTCGACCTCCGGGTCGAGGTGCCGGTCGAGGACATGTCACGTCTCGGGGAGGCGCTCGAGACCGGCCAAGGCGAGATTGCCGAGGGTCCGGGGGGCGCGCTCCCCCGGCGCTCGATCTGGCCCGCGATCTACCCCCGTCTCCTCGAGCTCGTCCGCGCCCACCGCTCGACGATCGTCTTCGTCAACAGCCGTCGCCTCGCGGAGCGGATGGCCGCCGCCCTCAACGAGCTCGCGGGGGAGGACGTCGCCCGTGCCCACCACGGCTCGATCGCCCGCGAGCAGCGCCTCGAGATCGAGGACGCCCTCAAGGCGGGACGGCTCCCCGCCCTCGTCGCCACCTCCTCGCTCGAGCTCGGGATCGATATGGGGGCGGTCGACCTCGTGATCCAGATCGAGACACCGACCTCGGTCGCGAGCGGAATGCAGCGGATCGGGCGGGCGAGCCACCACGTCGAGGCCGTCTCCCGCGGCGTCATCTTCCCCAAGTACAGGGGCGATCTCCTCGCGAGCGCGGCGGTGACGAAGGCGATGAAGGAGGCCGCGGTCGAGGAGACGCGGATCCCGCAGAACCCGCTCGACGTGCTCGCCCAGCAGCTCGTGGCGATGGCCGCCCTCGGCGAGAGGAAGGTCGACGAGCTCTACGCCCTCGTGCGCCGCGCCGCCCCCTACGCCGCGCTCCCCCGCGCGCAATTCGAGGGTGTCCTCGACATGCTGTCGGGGCGCTACCCCTCCGACGAGTTCGCGGAGCTGCGACCGCGCCTCGTCTGGGACCGCCTGCGGGGGACGCTTCGCCCTCGCGAGGGCACGCAGCGCCTCGTCGTCTCGAACGCGGGCACCATTCCCGACCGCGGCCTCTACGGCGTCTTCCTCGCCGACGGCGAGGGCTCGGGGCGGCGCGTGGGGGAGCTGGACGAGGAGATGGTCTTCGAGAGCCGTGTGGGCGAGGTGTTCGTGCTCGGGGCCTCGAGCTGGAGGATCGCCGAGATCACCCGCGACCGGGTCCTCGTCGTCCCCGCGCCCGGCGAGCCGGGGAAGATGCCGTTCTGGAAGGCGGACCGCGGGGCGCGTCCGCTGGAGATGGGCCGGGCCATCGGCCGGCTGACGCGCGAGCTCGGGGCGCTGCCGCCGGCGCAGGCGCGGGCCAAGCTCGAGCGCGAGCACGACCTCGAGCCCCGCGCGGCGGCGAACCTCGTCGCCTACATCGAGGAGCAGCGGGAGGCAACAGGGGCGCTCCCCGACGACCGGACGATCGTCCTCGAGCGCTCGCGGGACGAGATGGGCGACTGGCGGCTGTGCCTCCTCTCCCCCTGGGGCGGGCGCGTGCACGCGCCGTGGGCGATCGCGCTCGAGGCGCGCCTGCGGCGGGCGGGCGAGGTGGAGGCGGAGACGGTCTGGAGCGACGACGGGATTGTCCTCCGCGTGCCGGAGCGGGAGCGCCCTCCGGAGGCGGCGGATCTCCTCCCCGAGCCGGAGGAGATCGAGGACCTCGTCGTGCGCGAGCTCGCGGGGGCGAGCCTCTTCGCGGCACGCTTCCGCGAGGCGGCGGCGCGGGCCCTCCTTCTGCCGCGGCGAAAGCCGGGGCAGCGGACGCCGCTCTGGATGCAGAGAAAGCGCGCCCACGATCTCCTCCAGGTCGCCGCTCGCTACCCGTCCTTCCCGATCGTGCTCGAGGCCTACCGCGAGTGCCTGCGCGACGTCTTCGACCTTCCCGGGCTCGTCGAGCTCGCGCGCAAGGTGCGGCGGCGCGAGATCCGCCTCCTCACCGTCGACACCCAGGCGCCCTCGCCCTTCTCGGCGTCGCTCCTCTTCGGCTACGTCGCGAACTACCTCTACGAGGGGGATGCCCCACTCGCCGAGAGGCGGGCGCAGGCCCTCGCCGTGGACCAGGAGCAGCTTCGGGAGCTGCTGGGCGAGGCGGAGCTTCGGGAGCTGCTCGACCGAGAGGCCCTGGGCGCGCTCGAGATCGCCCTCCAATGCCTCGACGCGCCCCGTCGGGCGAGCGGTCCCGACCGCGTGCATGACCTCCTCCTGCGCCTGGGCGACCTCTCCCCGGACGAGGTGGCGGCGAGGGTCGAGCCGGGCGCCTCGGCCGACGCCGTTCACGCCGCGCGGCAGTGGCTCGAAGCGCTCGAGCGAGACCGGCGCGCGATCCGTGTGCTCATCGCGGGCGATGAGCGCTACGCCGCCGCCGAGGACGCGGGGAAGCTGCGCGACGCGCTCGGCGTCGCGCTGCCCGCGGGCCTTCCCGCCGCCTTCCTCGAGCCCGTCCCCCACGCGCGGCGGGACCTGGTGGCGCGCTACGCGCGCACGCACGGGCCGTTCGCCGCCGCCGAGGTGGCGCGCCGCTTCGGCATGGGGGAGCCGGCGATCCTGGCCGCGCTGGCCGAGCTGCAGCGGGACGGCCGCGTGCTCGAGGGGGAGTTCCGCCCCGGCGGCTCTGGACGCGAGTGGTGCGGGGCGGACGTCCTCGCGACGCTCCGCCGCCGCTCGCGGGCCGCGCTCCGCAAGCAGGTCGAGCCCGCGGAGGGAGAGGCCCTCGCCCGCTTCCTTCCCGAGTGGCAGGGTGTCGCCGCCCCCGCGGCGACGCCGTCCGCCTCCGCGCGCCGCGGTCCCGACGCCGTCCTCGACGCGCTCGAGCCGCTGCAGGGGGCGGTCTTCCCGGCCTCGATCCTCGAGCGCGACGTGCTGCCGGCCCGCGTCCCCGGATATCGACCGCAGGACCTCGACACGCTGTGCGCGGCGGGGGAGGTCGTCTGGATCGGCATGGGCCCGCTCGGGGATCGCGACGGGCGGATCGCGCTCTTCCTCGCCGACAGCCTGCCCCTTCTCTTCACGCCCCGCAGCGAGCCCCCCCGGGGCGCGCTTCACGACCGGCTTCGCGATCACCTCGCGGGCGCGGGGGCCTCGTTCTTCGGCGAGCTGCGCGAGGCCGCGGGCGGGGGCCTCGCGAAGCCCGTGCTCGACGCGCTGTGGGACCTCGTGTGGGCAGGCGAGGTGACGAGCGACACGCCGGAGGCGCTTCGGGCCTTCCTGACCGCGCACGCGGCACGCACGGAGCGGCGGCGCCGAGTGAGTCCCTTCCGGTCGCGACGGCAGGTGCCGCCCTCGGCGGTCGGCCGCTGGAGCCGCGTGCCGATGCCCCGCCGGCCGCCGTCGCCCACAGAGAAGATGAAGGCCCTCGCCGAGCAGCTCCTCGCGCGCCACGGCATCCTCACCCGCGACGCGGTGGCGGCGGAGGAGGTGGCAGGCGGCTTCGCGGCCGTCTACCCGGTGCTCCGGGCGCTCGAGGAGGCGGGGCACATTCGCCGCGGGTACTTCGTGGCGGGCCGGGGCGGCCTGCAGTTCGCCCAGGCCGGCGCCCTCGAACGCCTGCGGTCGCTGCGAGAGGCGGACGAGAGCGAGCCCCGGGCGGCGGTGCTCGCCGCCGCCGACCCCGCCAACCCCTACGGCGCGGCGCTGCCGTGGCCGAAGACGGACGACGCGCGGCTGCAGCGCGCGGCGGGCACCCACGTCGTCCTCGTGAACGGCCGGCTCGCGGCCGCCGTCTCCCGCGGCGGGCGCGAGGTCGTGCCGCTCCTGCCCGGGGAGGAGCCGGCGCGGTCGGCCGTGGCCCGTGCGGCGGCGCGGGCGCTCGTCCTCTGGGCGGAGCGGATCGGCCACGCCGCGCTCGGATGGGCCGCCGGTGAGGGAGCGGCGCTCGCCGAGGGCCCGCTCGCACCGTTCCTGGCCGAGGCCGGCTTCGCCCGCTCGGGTCCGGGCTTCCGCCTCGCCTCGGCCCGGGCCACGACGCCGCCGGACGACCCACCGGACCTGCCGGGGCACCAGGACGAATGAGCATTGCCGGGCCGATGACCCGGCGCTACGATGCTTTCATGGCGCAAGCGACCCAGACCCGTCCCGACGCCGCCCCGGCGCCGCTCCGCTTCACACGCGCGGAGTACTACCGGATGGCGGAGGCGGGCCTCTTCGAGGGCCGGCGCGTGGAGCTGCTCGACGGGGAGGTCATCGCGATGACCCCGCAGGGGAGCCGGCATGCCGCCGCCGTGGCACGGATCAACCGGGTGCTCCTGACCGCTCTCGGGGACCAAGTCTCCCTGCGGCCGCAGCTGCCGCTCATCCTCGACGAACGCAGCGAGCCCGAGCCGGACATTGCCGTCTGCCGCCGCGATGCCCGTGACTACGCGAGCGAGCACCCCGGGCCCGCCGACACCCTCCTCGTCATCGAGGTCGCCGACACGTCGCTGGACTACGACCGGCGCCGCAAGGCCCGTGCCTATGCGACGGCCGGCATCCCGGCCTTCTGGATCGTCAACCTCCCCGACCGCTGCCTGGAGTGGTTCGCAGATCCGGATCCCGCCTCGGGCCGCTTCCTCCGCGAGGAGCGTGTCGCCGAGAGCGGGACCGTGACGCTCCCCGGCGGCGCGACGATCCCCGTCACCGACCTCTTGCCCCCAGTCTGAGCGCTCGGTGAAGGCGATCCTTGCTTCCGGGCCCCCGCCCGCCCGGGATACCATCGGGGCGCTCGGGCCGGTCCGGGCCTCGTCCTGACCAGGAGCCTCCCATGAGAACGCCTCTCCTCGCCTTCCTCGCCTGTCTCGTCGCCGCCGCCTTTGCCCCCGCCGCGGAGCCGACGCATCCTTTTTCTGTGCACGACATGGTCGCCATGGATCGACTCTCCGACCCGCGCGTCTCGCCCGACGGGCGGCTCGTCGCCTTCACCGTCCGCGCGACCGACCTCGAGGTCAACCGCGGGCGCACCGACGTCTTCCTGGCGGCGGTCGACGGCTCCTGGACGCGGCGGCTGACCTCGCACGAGGCGAACGACTCCCAGGCCCGCTGGTCGCGCGACGGAAAGGAGCTCTTCTTCCTCTCCGCGCGCTCGGGCTCACCGCAGGTCTGGCGCCTCTCCCTGGCCGGGGGGGAGGCCCAGGCGGTGACCCGCCTGCCTCTCGACGTGGACGCGCTCGAGGTCTCGCCCGACGGCGCCTTCCTCGTGTTCGCGATGCGCGTCTTCCCGGGCACGAGCCCGGAGGAGACCGCGAAGCGCCACGAGGAGAGGAAGAAGGCGAAGGGCAGCGGTGTCCTCTACGACCGGCTCTTCATACGCCACTGGGACGAGTGGGAGGACGGGACCCGGAACCACGTCTTCACCTACCGGCTGAGCGACGGGCGGCTCACCGACCTCATGAAGGGCATGGACGCCGACTGCCCCTCGCGTCCCTTCGGGGGTAGCGAGGAGTTCGCGATCTCCCCCGATGGGCGGGAGGTTGTCTTCTCGGCCAAGGACGTCGGCCGCGAGGAGGCCTGGTCCACGAATGTGGATCTGTTCGCAGCGCCCAGCGACGGCGGGGTCGCGCCCCGCCGGATCACCGAAAACCCGGCCTGGGACACGCAGCCGGTCTTCTCCCCCGACGGCCGAACGCTCGCCTACCTCGCGATGTCGCGGCCCGGCTACGAGGCCGACCGCTACGACGTGGTGCTGCGGGAGTGGCCGACGGGACGCGAGCGCAAGATGACGCTGCGCGCCGACGAATCCCCCCGCGGCGACCGGTCTCCCTCCGATCTCGCCTGGTCGCCGGACGGGGCCACGCTCTACGCGACCGCCGACCACCTGGGCCAGCATGCGCTCTTCGCGCTCGACGTGAAGACGGGGCGGAGCCGGGTGGTGGTGGGGGAGGGCACGGTCAGCTCACCGCGCCCGGCCGGAGGGCGGATCCTCTACGGGAAGCACTCGCTCCTCGGGCCGACCGAGCTCTACACCTCATCCGTGGACGGCAGGGACGAGCGGCGTCTGACGCGGATCAACGACGAGAAGGTGGCGGCGATCCGCTTCGGCGCTCCGGAGCAGTTCTCGTTCGCGGGGGCGGGGGGCGACACCGTGTACGCCTACCTCGTCAAGCCCGTGGACTTCGACCCCGCGCGCAAGTACCCGGTCGCCTTCCTCATCCACGGCGGTCCCCAGGGCTCGTTCGGGAACGACTTCCACTACCGCTGGAACCCGCAGGCCTACGCGGGGGCGGGCTACGCGGCGGTGATGGTGGACTTCCACGGCTCCACCGGCTACGGCCAGGCCTTCACCGACGCGATCGGCGGCGACTGGGGGGGCAAGCCCTACGAAGACCTGATGAAGGGGCTCGACCACGCCCTCGCGACGCATTCCTTCCTCGACCGCGACCGAGTCTGCGCCCTTGGCGCGTCTTACGGGGGCTTCATGATCAACTGGATCGCGGGCCAGACCGGCCGCTTCCGCTGCCTCGTCAGCCACGACGGCAACCTCGACGAGCGCTCCGCCTACTTCATGACCGAGGAGCTGTGGTTCCCGGAGTGGGACCACCGCGGCGTTCCCTGGGAGAACCCCGAGGGCTATGCCAAGCACAACCCGGTCGAGCACGTGAAGAGCTGGGCGAAGAACCGGACACCCATGCTCGTCATCCACAGCCGCAACGACTACCGTGTCGTCGACACCGAGGGGATCGCGACCTTCACCGCCCTGCAGCGGCTCGGCATCCCCTCGAAGCTCCTCTACTTCCCGGACGAGAACCACTGGGTCCTCAAGCCCCGCAACTCGATCCAGTGGCACGAGACCGTGCTCGGCTGGCTCGACGAGTGGCTGAAGGAGTGAGCGCCCTCGTCGCGAGCGCGTCTCTGTGGGCGGCGCTCGTCGCCGCCGCCCTCACCGCCGTTGCCCCGCGTCTTTCCGGCGAGCCCACGGCCTCCGGCCCCTGCGTCGGCGCCCCGTGGCGCATCGTCATCGCCGGCCCGGAGGAGCCGGGCGAGAGGCTGCGCGTGCGGGGCCGTGTCAGGCGGCCGGACGGCACGACGCCGGCCCCGGGCGTCACCGTCTACGCGTACCAGACGGACGCGACGGGCGTGTACGCGCGCGAGGCAGGCGCGCCGCCCCGGTTGCGCGGCTTCATGACGACCGACGCCGAGGGGCGCTACGAGTACTTGACGATCAGACCCGGCGCGTATCCGGGCCGCATGGCGGCCGCCCACATCCACCACCAGCTCTGGGGCGGGGGCTGGCCCGCCCAGTGGAACGAGGAGATCCTTTTCGATGACGATCCCCTCGTCTCCGCCCGTGAACGCGAGCGCTCGCGCTCTCTTGGCCGTTTCGGAGCGGTCCGCACCACGAGGCGCGGCACGGACGGCGTCCTCGAAGTCGAGCACGAGCTGCGGCTCAAGTCGAAGGGAGATGACTTCGAGGAGGAGATCCTCCACGGCCTGCGCGCCTGCGGCCTCGCCCCGGAGCGCTGAGTCTCGCGCCGCGCGAGCCGCACATCGCCCACACGGCGGTCGCGAATCGGCAATGCGTGAAAGAGCCATGCCGGTCCACCGCCGCCGAATGCTCTTGAGGTTGTGGGCGCGTCAGGGTCTTCCGCCATCGTCTGGGCGCGTGCTCTGGAGACCCCGCTCAGGTGTCTTGGCGCTCGGTAGCGTAGCGACGGCGCCACGCGAGCTGGTGCAGGGCGACCAGCGCCAGCGGCATCGCGACGGACGCGAACCAGAAAGCGACGGCGACGAGGCCCTCCGCCTGGAACGCGGCGTCGAGAAGCCATAACGAAGCAACACAGACCATCAGGAGCGTCAGCGTGTCGAGGGCGCGCCGAGCCACGGGCACCACGTACGCCGGCTCCTCTCCGGAGGCTCGGCCTCGGGCCGCCGCGACAAGGGCAACCAGCGCCACGCCCACCGCACCCGCCACTGCGGTGACAGCGAACCAGAACGCAAAGGCAAGGACCAGCCCGAACACCCCCGGGATGAGCATGGGTTCCCCACCCAGCCGCCAAGTCGCCCACTCGTAGGGAAGGACGACCACGAGACGCCAAAGGGCCATCGCGGTGAGACAAGAGAAGGAGAGAGTGGCGGCGGCGATGCACTCGGAACTGAAAAGGGCCCGAGCGAGGAGCAGGCCAAGGCCGGGTACCGCCCAGCCAAGGGCGACGCTGGCGTACACCCCGCGAAGGATACCCACGCCAGACCAACGCGGCCGGCGCCGCGACGCGAGCGCGACGAGGACCAGACACGCGGCGGCGAACGCCGCGCCCAGCAGCCGGACCACGGTGCGCACCGGTCGGCGGGACGACACGATTTCTCCAGTCTGGAGCGCGAACACGAAGGTGTCGCCGTGCAGGGTTTCGACTCGGATCCGGTCCGGGTGCCGCAGAGAGGCCGGGGCTCCCGCACGCAAGGTTGCGCCGCCGCCTGAGGCGAGAGGATAGACGTCCGGGCCCCCTTCCGCCCGGACGGACCGCAGCCAGCTGAAGTGGGACACGGTGTGTGGAAGAAGCCAGGGCCAGTCGACGAGATCCCGAACGGCGTAGCTGCGGAGCAGCCGGCCGCGGGAAAAGAAGGTGAACGCTTCCTCGCCGTACCAGGCGGCCCACGGCCCTGCCCGCACCAGGTGGACCCCGTCCGAGGGGAGCAGGACGCCGGAGCACCACTCCACGGTCCACAGTGGTGTCCTTGAGCCGTCGTTTCGGTAGAGCCCGCTCTGTATGTAGCCTTCGATCGGCTCCTCTCGCAGATCGCCGTACCAGCAGCTGCGCGCCATGACAAAGACATGCCGTCCGTCCGCGGCTTCGATTTTGTAGGGTCCGAGCCTCCCCTCCTGGTCGGCCGGGGCGAGGGCCGGCACGAGGGACAGACCGAGGACGCCGAGAAGCCGCCCACGCGGCGTCGTCGCCCGCAGCCTCATTCCCGCACCGCTTTCTGAGGGCCGCAGCCGTTCCTGTCGACGAGGCGCACCGCGAGCCCCCGGGCATCATGTCGGCGGCCAGCTCGCCCGCCGTTGGTATCAAGAGTGCCGAGGGTCATTCCGACAGAAGAGAGGGGCTCTGCAACTTTGGCTCGGTGAGTCATCAGGGCCCGGGTTCGCTCTCGGTGACCTGGCCCACGAACGCGAGCGGCTCGCCCTCGCTGACGGGGGGAGTGGCGACGACATAGAGCACCTCGCCGGCGAAGGGGGCGCGGACCTCGGCGATGAGTTCGCCGAAGGCGTCCGTGATCCACCCGAGCAGCGTTCCCTTCGCCACGCTCTGCATCCTGTCGACGGAGGGATGCCAGACTCCGGTGGCGGGCGACGTGATGACCTGTGCGCGCCCGATCCAGAGTGGCTTGTCGACCCGCACCGAGGGGGCCTCGACAATCCCGAGGTGGGCCATCACGCTCAGCGCCCCCGCCTCCTGGGCGCGGACCGAGGCCTCGTCGGTCAGCCCCATCCCGCCCGACTCGACGGTGATCGCGGGCTTACCGCGGCGCACGGCGGTGTTCGACGTGTAGAGGGTGCGGGCGGAGTCGGCTGGTCGCTCGCGGTCGACGACGATGTGGTCGAGGCCGAAGGCGAGGGCCATCTGCCTCCCCGCCTCGTCGAGGGCCGCATCCCCCGTCACCTGCCAGTACGAGTACGGCCGCAGCGACTCGTTGCCGTCCCCGCAATGCATGTCGACGAGGTGGGTCGCGCCCGCAATCACCTCGGTCGTGATCATGTGGGCGATCCGCTCGCTGATCGTGCCGTCTGCCCTCCCCGGGTAGACGCGGTTGAGGTTCTTCCCGTCCGGGCTGTAGTAGATCCGCCGCCCGTAGAAGGTCGTGGGGTTCGCCATGTGGACGAGGATCACCGAGCCGGAGAGCCGCGCCGAGTCGAGCCGCTCGCGCAGGCGCGGGAGGGCCAGGATGGACGTGTACTCGTAGCCGTGAGTGCCGGCGATGAGGGCGAGGACGGGTCCCGGCCTCGCGCCGTGCACAAGCGTCACCGGGATCCGCGTCCCGGGATCCACGCCATCGGGGACGGCGAGATACCCGGAGACGGTTTCGCCCGGCCGCGCGGTGAGACCGCCGACCGTGAGCGGCTCCCGCGCCTCGGCGGCGAAGGCCGCCGCCAGTCCCGCCGCGAGGAGGAGCGAGCCGCGCATCAGGCGCGGACGAGGGAGGCGCCCCAGGTCATGCCCGCCCCGAAGGCCACCATCAGGACGAGGTCGCCGGGCTGGATCCGGCCGTCCCGCGCGCACTCGTCCCACAGCAGCGGGATCGTGGCCGCGGTGGTGTTGCCGTACTTGTGGATGTTGTGGGGGACCTTCTCGTCCGGCAGCCCCAGGGCCTTCTGGCAGTACTCGTTGATGCGCTTGTTCGCCTGGTGCATGAGCACCAGCTTGATCTCGTCGGTGGTCAGGCGGTTGCGCTTCAGGACGTCCTGGGCCACCTCCAGCATCTTGGTGGTCGCCATCTTGAACACGTAGCGGCCGTCCATCACCGGGATGTGGTCGCCACGCTTGAACTGCTCGGGGTCGGTGTAGGGGCGGTGCTTGAAGCCGGTGCCGGGGACGTAGAGCTTCTCATAGTCGGCGCCCGCCCCGTGCAGCACGTGGTCGATCACCCCGCGCTCGCCGTCCTCGGCCGCCCGCAGCACCACCGCCGCCCCCGCGTCGCCGAACAGCACCACGAGGTGGCGGAAGCGCGAGTTCCACTCCCACTCGTCCTTCGTCGGCGGGACGTCGGAGGTCCCGAGCGCGTAATCGAAGTTGGCCCGCGTCCACGGCATGAAGCCGATGTGAACCTCCGCCCCCACGAGGAGGACCGTTCTCGCCATCCCGGCGCGGATCTGGGTGTCCGCGAGCTGCAGCCCGTAGAGGAAGCCCGAGCACTGTTGGCGGATGTCGAAGCAGGCCACGTCGCGCAGGCCCAGCTTGTGCTGGAGGAGGGTCCCGCAGCCGGGGAAGTAGTGGTCGGGGGTCATGGTGGCGAAGACCACGAGGTCGACCTCCTCCGCCGCGACCCCGGCCATCGCGAGCGCCTTGCGCGCGGCGGCGACGCCGAGGTCGGAGGTGGCGATCTCCGGGGTGGCGAAGTAGCGGGTCTCGACCCCGCTACGCTCGCGGATCCACTCGTCGCTCGTGTCGAGTATCCGGGCCATCTGGTCGTTGGTGACCCGTGTGGCGGCGATCTCGCTCCCGCTGCCGATGATCACGGCTCGAGTCATGGATCGTTCGCCTCCCCGGGGGGCCATTCTAAGCCTCGCCTGTCCCAGGCGAGGGGGGTCGCGCGGGAGCGCGCTCGTGTTTGATGGATGCCGAGTCCGTCCGCGTCGGTCAGGCCCGAGCGCGCGAGCGCGACCCCCGAGCCCTCTAGCGCATCGTCTTCATCCAGAGCTCGTCGAAGACCCCCTCGCGCAGCGACTTGGCGACGAAGAGGATCTGCCCGACGTGCGCCGACCAGTGGTGCACGGTCCGGAGCAGGAGGGTGAGGACGGTCTGGGGCTCGCCCGCACGGTCGGAGACCTCGAGCAGGCGTGCCGGATCGAGGCCGGAGAGGACCCGGTCCGCCTCCGCCACCGTCGCCTCGAGAAGGCGGAGAAGCTCGGCCCGAGTCCGGGGGCCCCGCTCCGTGAACTCCGCCGGACGATCGCGGATGTAGTCGCTCCCGCCCACGCCGCGGCCGAGGAAGTGGCGGGTCGAGCCGCAGACGTGGAGGAGCAGATTGCCGACGGAGTTGCTGGCCTCGTTGGGTCGCCACCACAGCTGCTCCTCCCCGAGCGCGGCGAGGGCGGCGCGCAGCTGCTCCGGGTAGGCCTTGAGCAGGCGCTTGCGCGCGTCCTCGATCACCAGCCGGCCGATCTCGCTCATGGCGTCGGTCGATGATACCCTTCTCCCCCGTTGTCCGAGGCGCCGTCGATCAGCGTCGTCCTCCCCATGCACAACGAGGAGGCCTACGTGCGCCGGGCGGTCACGGCGGCGCGGGAGGCGGTCTCCGCCCTCGGGGGGGACTGGGAGATCCTGGTCGTCGACGACGGCTCCACCGACCGCACGGCGGAGATCGCGGGGGCCCTCTCCGGGGAGGACCCGCGGGTCCGTGTGCTGCGTCACTCACGGCGCCGAGGCCTCGGGGGTACGCTCCGCACGGGCTACGCGGCCGCGACCAAGGAGCTCGTCCTCTACAGCGACGCCGACCTGCCCTTCGATTTTCAGGAGGTAGGGCGGGCGGTGCGGCTGCTGCGGTATCAGGAAGCGGACGTGCTGAGCGCCTATCGCTTCGACCGGACGAGCGAGGGCCCCCTGCGCACCGTCTACACCCTCGCCTACAGCGCGCTCGTCCGCGCGCTCTTCGGCCTGCGAGCGCGGGACGTCAACTTCTCGTTCAAGCTCTTCCGCCGCGTGTTGCTCGAGCGGATCGAGCTACGGAGCGAGGGCAGCTTCATCGATGCCGAATTCCTCGTGCGCGCCCGCAACGCGGGGGCCCGGATCGTCCAGATTGGCGTCGACTACTTTCCCCGCCGCCACGGGCGTTCCACCCTCGCCTCGCCGAAGGTGATCGCGGGCATCCTCGCCGAGATGGCGCGGATGACGCCCCGCCTGCTGCGCGAGCGGTTGTCAGCCGGGCGGGCCCGTGGTAACTAGCGAGGAGGGCTGTTACCGGTGCTGACCGACATCGCCGTCACCCCCATCGGGGAGACGATCCGGCGCATCTCCGCCGAGCGCAAGAGCGGAGACCTGCAGGTGCGGTCGGGCCGGCTGGTGAAGACCGTCTTCTTCGACAAGGGCCGGCTCGTCTTCGCCGCCAGCAACCTGAAGAAGGACCGCCTGGGCGAGGCCCTGGTCGAGCTGGGCCGGATCAGCGAGGAGGATTTCCGGCGCGTCTCCGCCCTCATGCGCGTCGAGGGCCGACGCCGCTTCGGCGAGGCGATGGTCAGGGCGGGGGTGATGGATCGGCAGGAGGTCGGCACCGCCATCGCGCGGCAGGTGAAGCGGATCGCGCTGTCCTTCTTCGAGCTCGGGGACGGGGCGGCCTTCTTCGACGAGCGCCCCTGCCCGATCCCGCTCGAGTTCATGGTCAACCTCTCGATGCACCGGCTGCTCTACGACGGCATCCGCCTCATGAAGGACAAGGACTTGATCACGCGGGGGCTGGGGCCCCTCGACCGCGCCGTGATCCTGGCCGAGGTCCCCCCCATTCGCTTCGAGCCCAAGGGGCGCACGGCGGAGGAGAAGGAGATCCTCGATCTCGCCCAGCGCCGCGTGACGGTGCGGAGGCTGGCCTGGGCGGAGGGGGGTCTCGCCTTCCCCCGCCTCCGTGCGGCCTACGCCCTCATCGCCTCCGGGATCCTGCGCGACGCGGACGCCCCGGCGATCACCACCCAGCCCGTGCTCCAGACCGAGACTGGCATGTTTATGCTCTCCGCGCTTCACCAGAGGCCCGATCCCTCGAAGCGAACCGCGGTCCAGAAGGAGGTGGAGCAGGAGCTGGAGCGGTCGGCGAAGCTCGACCGCGAGGCCTGGCTCAAGGTGGCGCGCTCCGCCCCCCGCACCGAGCTCGTGCGCGCGCTCGAGGAGAAGATGGAACGCTACCACGCGCTGCGCGACGCGGTGGGTACGGAGGATCCGCTCCGTACCGACATCGACGTGATCCTCGGCCGGGCCTCGGCCGCCCTGCGCCTCGCGAGGCATGCGCCGGAGACCGGCACTCCCCCCCTCGCGCGGCAGGCGGCGGAGGAGGCGGCGGCGCTGGTCCTCGAGCCCCTCCCCGAGGACACGAACCCCTCCGGGCTCGTCCGGGAGGGGGCTCCGCCCCCGGGGCCGGCACCTGGAGTTGGAGCGCCCGACGACTCGCTCCGCTCCGTCGCCCCCGGCGCCAGCAACTTCGCGGGGATGGCGCAGGTCGAGCACCTCCTCATGGAGGGGGAGGTCCGCATGACGGTGGCGGACTACGCCAACGCGGTGAAGGTCTACGAGAAGCTGGTCCACATCGCCCCCAAGATCCCCGCCTTCCGCACCAAGCTCGCCGTCGCCATGACCTGCTACCCGCGGACGAACAAGCTCGCCGAGCGCGAGTTCTTGGAGGCGGTGCGCCTCGATCCCGACAACGCCGACATCCACTACCAGTTCGGTCTCTACTTCAAGGCCATGAAGGTCCGCGCCCGCGCGGTGGCGGAGATGCGCACCGCGGTGCGCCTCAACCCGAAGCACCAGGCGGCACGCGAAGAGCTCGAGGCCCTCTCGCCGAAGGACTCCGCCCTCCAGAGCCTCAAGAAGCTGTTTAGGTAAGCCTCGGGGCGCGAGGGGATCACGCGAAGCGCGGCGTCGAGCTGCCCCCTCAGAAGTCCCGTGAGCGCGTGGGGCGCGAGTCGAGCGAGTCCGGGCGGTTCTTCCTCCAGGTGAGGCCGGCGCCCGGGCGAGCGTCCGCGCGGAGCGTGTCCCCGAGCGCCCTCACCACGGCCGCGTCGCGAACTCCCAGAGGAAGGCGACGGTCACGAAGACGAGCGCGAGCTGAGCCTCGTGCAGGGCGCGCTGCTTGACCGTGCGCCACAGCCCGGCCGCGGCCAGCAGCACGGGCAGCATCGCCAGCAGCACCGCAGAGGCGCCCGCGAAGCTCATCTGTCCGTGCCAGGCCGACAGAGGCGTAGGGCCGAAGGCGCCGCCGAAGAGCAGGACGAGGTGGAGCACGTACACGAGGAGGGTCTCGTGCCCGAGCAGCGCCAGGGGCCGGACACCGGGCACGCCGGCGATGGCGACCGCCTCCACCAGCCGGAGCAGGAGCAGCAGCCCCCCCAGTCGGACGAGCACGTAGGCGGGAGAGGCGCCCCAGTAGTCCACCCGGCCCTCGAGGGCCACCGCGAGCGCAGCCCCCACCGCCACGAGCCCGAGCCCCCACGCGACCGCCCGCCGATGCCGCACCCGCGGCTCCGCGCGCCCCAGCGCCGCGCCGGCCACCGTCCCCGCGAGGACGAAGGAGGAGAAGGGGAAGAACGGATAGCGGGAGCCCGAGCTGCGGTCGAGGTACGGCCCGAGCGGCGCCGGCAGCGAGGCGGCGAGATCGGAGGCCCATACCGCGGGCGAGACCGCGATCACGGCGAGGGCGAGGACGGCCGCCACCCGCATCCACCGCCGGCCGGTCGCGAGCTGCAGGAGCAGCACGAGGAGCTGGGTGATCGCGATCACCTGCAGGGCATCGCACGCGAAGAGGCGTGCCTGCTCCGCCGCCGTCGACGCGAGGGCCGTCTTCCAGGCCGAGAAATAGGGGAGGTGGAGGTAGTAGCCGACACCGAGGACGAACAGCAGCCGGCGGGCGCGCCTGAGACCCGCGCGGAGCGACAGCGGAGCCCGGGGCAGCCCGGCGACGAAGCCGGACGCGAAGAGGAAGCCGGGCGCGGTCGAGCCGTGGAACATCTGCTGGAAGACGTAGAGGGGCTCCGCGCGCGCGAGCGGTGTGAGGAGTGTGTCGAGGACATGGCCCTGCACCATGACCAGCGCCATCAGCCCCCGGAAGGCGTCGATGTAGAGCTCGCGCTGGCCCTTCGGGGTGTCGCTCGTCTTGCTCGTTGCCGGGCTCAGGGGACGACGAGCCCGGCCCCCTTCTTCGCGGCGTCCTGGACGTGCTGGAGCAGCATCGACTCCGGTCCTGCGCCCACGAACTCGACCTCCTCACCCACCACCGTCTTGGGGACGGAGGAGATGCGGTAGCGACGGATGAGGTCGGGGAAGCCGGTCACCTCCGTGCCGTCGGCGGTCACCTTATCGCTCTCGATCGCGAAACGGTAGGCCAGGCGGACCGCCCGGGGGCAATGCGGTCAGGTGGGGGTGGTGAAGACCTGGATGTGAACGGCCCGCGGCAGCGCCCTAAGCGCCTCCTTGGTCTGCGGGGCGAGGCCGCTCTCACCCATCGAGACATCGAGGACCGCGTCCACGAGGGATCCGAACTCGTAGCCGCTCGGGAGCCCGTAGAAGCGCACGCCGTAGTCCTTCTCCTCCCCGAGGACCGCCACCGCCGGGATGCGGGCGATCCCCAGCTCCGCCACCTTCTCCTTGTCGAGGACGAAGTTCCGCGTCTCGACGGAGAGCCGGGAATCGAGAGCGGCCGTCTCCTCAACGAGCCGCGCCACCTGCTCCGCGGCGGGGTCGGCGAGCGCCTGCGAGAAGACGACGAGCCGCACCGGATTCCGCAGCTGCTCGAACTCCTGGCGCAGTTGGGCCGAGACCTCGTCGTCGATCAGTGCCATCGAGTTCCCGACCGCGGCAGTATAGCAACCCGGGCTTTTCGTCGCCGGGTTCAGATCCAGCTCGGGAACCACGTCCAGATCCCGGCTCCCCACGGGAAGCGGCGCGCCCACAGCCGCTCCGGCACGGGCATCGCGGTGAGGAAGGGGAGGAACAGCACGAAGAGGGCGGCGGCGACGGCGACGTAGCCTCGAGCGATGGGCCAGGCGGGGCCGTACCAGTGACGGTCGAGGAGGATACCCAGCGCGAGGCAGGCGTAGGGGATCGCCTCGAAGAGGTAGTGGCTGAAGTTCAGCGTCCGCGGCGAGAGGCCCCAGGGCAGGTAAAGCAGGAAGAAGCCAGCCCCGCAGAAGAGGCGGCGCGGGTCGCGCCAACGGATCCCCGTGGCGAGCGCCCACACGGACACCGGGACCGAGGCCCACCAGATCGCCGGGTTGCCGAGCGCCACGATACCGCGCACGAAACCGTCGCCCGAGAACCAAAAGTACCAGGTCGGGCGGTAGAGCCACGGCCAGGTCCACCACGGGCTGAAGTAGGTGTGGGGGGCGGTCAGGTTCGCGTGGTAGCTCCAGATGTCCCGCTGCGTGCGGAGCACGTCCCACACGCTGTGGCCCTGGCGCATCCACGGCACATAGCTCAGCAGGTAGACCCCCGCGGGGAGGACCAGGAACGCGAGCGCGCCGAGCGCGAGCTCGGAGGGGCGTGCCGCGCGCCGGCCCCGGCGGACGAGGAAGACGAGGCCGAGGAAGCCCCAGGCGAAGAGGCTCGTCCAGCGCGTCGAGAGCGCCAGCCCGAGGGCGACGCCCGCGCCGAGCATGTGCCACGGGCGCAGCCGCTCGCTCTCCGTCGCCGCCACGACGAGAAGCGCGGCCAGGAGCTGGAAGAGGACGGCGAAGACGTTGGTCATGGCGATGCGGCTCTGGACCAGATACACGCCGTCCATGAGCAGGAGCGCGGAGGCGAGCAGGGCCGCGCGCTCCGTCGGCGTGACGCGCCGGGCGAGGAGAAAGAACACCGGAGCAAGGAGGGTGCCCGCGAGGGCGGGGGCGAGGCGCCAGGCCCAGGGCTCGTAGCCGAAGAGGGCCACCCCGACCGCGATGAAGAGCTTCGCCGTCGGGGGGTGGACCCACTCCGTTGGCGGCTCGCCCCGCAGGTACTGTTGCGCGGTCTTCGCGTGGTAGACCTCGTCGAAGTACTCCTCGGCCGGGTAGCCCAGACCGGGCAGTCGGAAGGCGGCGGCGGCGAGGCCGAGACCGAGGAGGAGACCGAGCGTGCGGGTCCTCACTTCGGCTCCGGCTTCGGCGGACGGAGCAGCGTGATCGCGTGGCGGATCGGGACCCCGAAGGAGTTCCCGCCGAAGCGGCTGAGCACCGCGTACTCGACGCCGATCACGACCCCGTTGCGGTTGAGCACCGGGCCCCCGCTCCCGCCCACGGTGGTGGGGGCGTCGAAGACGATGTCGGTCTCGGTGATGTCTCCGATGTGGCCCTGGGTGGTCGAGGGCCGGATGAGGCCCCGCTTCGCGAGCGCCTCCGCGACGCGCTCCATGTTCATCCCGGAGGCGGCCAGGATCTCGCGCACCACCCCCGAGTCGGCCTTGGCGAGTATGGCTTCGATCCCCGCCGGGTAGCCCACGACCACCACCGCCTGCCCGGGCACGGCGCCGCGCCCGCTGCGGTCGAGGGGCAGCAGGGGAACGCGCCGGCCCCCGAGGTCGACCTTCAGGAGCGCGAGGTCCGCCTTCTCCGCGTGCCGCTCGAGGGTGAGGGGGAAGGGCTCGGGCTGCCGGGGGAAGAAGGCGCGCAGGAGGGTGAGGCGGGGAGGGGTTCCGGCCGCGGCGAGGGCCTGTGCCTGGGCGTCGTTCCACCAGGGCTCGGCGAGGTGGCGGTTGGTCAGGATGATCCCCCGACGGTCCACGAGGAAGCCGGTCCCGACGTACTCGACCGAGTGCACGGGCCCGGTCCCCTCGGGGTCGAGGAGCGGCTCCCCGTCGGGGCCGTTGACGGGCGCCCCCGACTCATCGAGCCGGTACCGCAGGGGGCGCCCCTGCTGGTCGAAGAAGGCATAGGCGCCCTGGAGCAGGCATACCCCGGGGCCGAAGTCCCGGATGATGCGCTCTCCGACCGCGCGCTCGCTCTCGAGGGCGCCGAGGCGCTCGCGGGTCGCGCCGAGCTCGGTGCGGAGGGCCTGCACCTCGCCCGCCGCCGCCTCCGCCAGCTTCTGTCGCAGCGACTCCTCGCGCTGGCGCAGATCCTCGAGGCGGCCCTCGAGCGTGGCGCGCTCGGCCGCCTCGCGCCGTCGCTCCTCTTCGATCCGGGCGTTGAAGCCCTCCCGCTCCCGCTCCGCGCGCACCAGGGCCTCCCGCAGCCGCGCGACCTCGGCCTCGAGACGGCGCGACTGCAGGTGGCTCCACCCCACGGCGGCGAGCGCCAGCACGAAGAGCCCTCCGAGCAGCCAGCGCAGCGGGGGACGGACGTAGCCCACCGCGTCGCGGAGGAAGGCGAGGACGGGACCGAACGGCCCTCGCGGCCGGTGGAAGGCCACCGAGCCAAGGAGCGCCTCGCTGTCCTCCCCCCCGGAGCGCAGCCGCAGCTCCGGGCCCGAGGCACCGAGGCGCACCACGTCCCCCTCGCGGAGCACGGCTTCCTGAACCGGCTCGCCGTCGAGGAGGGTCCCCCGCCCCGAGCCCGAGTCCTGGAGCACGATCTCGCCCTCGCGCTCGAAGACGACGGCGTGACGCTCCGCCGCCTCCGGCACGCGCACGTCGGCCTCGAAGGCGGAGCCGAGGACGGCGGGGAGCGCGACCTCCTCGACCTCGCCGCCGCGGCGGCCGGACAGGTGCGCGACGGTCAGGCGGGCGGGCATGGGTCAGAGGCTCCTACGGAGCCGCGAGCTCCCCGACGCTGCGCGCCCCGACCCGGCGCTCGACCGACGCCTGCGCCATCTTGGTCCAGCTCGAGGAGCTGATGCGGAGGAAGATCTCGGCGTGTACATCCTTGAACTGCCCGTGGGCGAACATCGCCTCCACGTCGCCGGGGGAGGTGTAGCGCCCGTCCGAGCGGAGCACCACCACCACCTCGCCACCCGGCGGGAGGGGTTTGCGGGACGAGCTCACCTGCTCCCAGCCCGACCCCCAGACCTCCTCCTCCCCCTCGCGGCGGAAGTTGACCGTGGCCTGGATGGCGCGCAGGGGCTCGAGCCCGCGATTGCGCACGCGCATGCGCACGGCGGGGGCGAGGAAGTGCGTGCCTCCCCTCGGCGCGTCCACGACCCAATAGGTCTCGACCTCGACGACCTCCAGCTCCTTCTGCGGGTCGTACGAGCGGCACGCCGAAGCGGAGAGGAAAGCGGCGAGAACGGCGAACGCCGCCGCGCGCGCGGGGAACATGCACCGATTCTAGTGCGGTTCCAACCATCGGGACCAGGAGCGTGTCCGCTTCCCTGCAGGCGAGGGGGACGCGCGGGAGCGCGCTCGTGTTTGATGGATGCCGGTTCCGTCCGCGTCGGTCAGGCTCCGAGCGCGCGAGCGCGTCCCCCGAGCCCCTTAGCGTGCCCCGCCCCTGCCTCCCGCCCGCCGCAGCGGCAGCGCGATCCGGAAGCGCGCCCCCGGCGCGCCATCCCGTAGCAGCGCCAGGCTGCCGCCGTGGTCCTCCACGAAGCGGCGCGCGACGGCGAGGCCGAGGCCCGTGCCCTTCTTCTTACCCAGCGTGACGAAGGGCTCGAAGAGCCGGTCGCGGACCTCGGGGGCCACCCCCGGCCCCTCGTCGGACAGCACGAGCACCAGCTGACCCTCCTCGGCCTCGGGTGCGGGCTCCACCCGCGCGCGGATGTGCAGTCGGCCCCGCCCGCCCATCGCGTCCCGCGCGTTGGCGGCGATGTTGGAGATGGCGCGCCGCAGCTTGTCGACATCGAGGGCGGCCCGCTGCCCGGCGGGCACGTCGAAATCGCGCACGACCTCGAGCCCGGGCAGCTCCTCCTCGATTCCGGTCGCGACCTCGAGCAGGAACACCGCGAGGGGAACCCCGCGCAGGGCGAGGCGCCCCCCGCCCCGGGCGAAGTCGAGGGTCTCGGTGGTCATCCGCTCCAGGCGGTCGGCGTTCTCGACGATGAGCCTCGCCCGCGCCACCACCTCCTCCGGGGGCAGCGGGCCCTGGCCGAGGGTCTCCGCGTAGCCGCGGATCACCGTGATCGGGCCCCGGAAGTCGTGGGCGAGCATTCCGGCCATGGTCCCGAGAGCGGCGAGACGCTCGGAGGCGATGAGCTCCCTCTGGTAGGCGTGGTTCTCGATTGTGAGGGCGGCGCGGGTGGCGATCGTGGACACGAGGCGGGCTTCCCCGCGGCCGAGGGGCAGCCCTCGCCGAGGGGACGGGCCGAGCACGAGCATGCCCGCGAGCCCGCTCCGGGCGAGCAAGGGCACCAGCACCCCCTCCCCCGACTCGCTCGAGGTCTCGATGAGCTGGCCCTCCTCCGAGAGCATCCAGCGCGCCCGGGGGCCGTCGGCGCCCGCGGCCTCCGGGCGGAAGGTCCGCAGCCGGCCGTCGCCGGAGAGCGCGAGCCCCTCGAAGCTCTCGAGCCGACGGTCCCAGATCAGGAGGGCGGCGCGGGGCGACTCGAGGGCGGCGGGCAGGTCGCGGGTGAGGAGACGGGTGAGCGCGGGGAGGTCGGGGGCCTCCAGAACCTCCTCTGCCAGCCTGCTGAGCGCCCCCCGGCGGGGGGCCTTCGCGTTCGCGGCCCTCATGCGGGCTCGGGGGTTTGACACCTCGAAAACGCCGTCGATATGATACTGGCTCCGGTCGGAAAGCCGAAGCACCGGCACCGGTGCGGGCGACCGGGACCCAGATCCAGAGGAGTGGCCGCGTCCCTCAAGGTCGACACGCGCGGGCGTGCGGGGAATTGGCCGCCTCCCCTGATGGAGGGCGGGAGAAGTAGAGAGCGATGATCGAGGTCGAGAGCCTGACCAAGCGTTACGGCCGCGCGACCGCGGTGGACGGGATCTCGTTCCGCGTCGAGAAGGGCGAGATCCTCGGCTTCCTCGGGCCCAACGGCGCGGGCAAGACCACCACCATGCGGATCCTGACCTGCTACCTGCCCCCGACCGAGGGCACGGCGAGGGTGGCCGGCTACGACGTGTTCACGCAGCCGATGGAGGTCAAGAGGCGGGTCGGCTACCTGCCGGAGACGCCCCCGCTCTACCCCGACCTGACGGTGCGGGACTACCTCACCTTCTGCGCCAAGGTGAAGGGGGTCGCGCCGCGGGACCGCCGCCGCCGGGTGGACGAGGCGATCGAGCGGTGCCGCGCGGGTGACGTACGGGACACGCTGATCGCCAAGCTGTCGAAGGGCTACCGCCAGCGGGTGGGGCTCGCGCAGGCGACCCTGCACAACCCCGAGGTGCTGATCCTGGACGAGCCCACGGCTGGGCTCGACCCCAAGCAGATCATCGAGACCCGCGAGCTGATCCGCAGCCTCGGCGGCACCCACACCGTCATCCTCTCCACGCACATCCTGCCCGAGGTCTCGATGACCTGCGGCCGCGTCGTCATCATCAACAAGGGCAGGGTGGTCGCGGAGGACAGCCCCCAGAACCTGACCCGCCGCCTCAAGGGGGCGGGGACGCTCCACCTCGAGGTCCGCGGGGAGGAGGCGGGCGTTTACGAGGCCCTGCGGACCGTGCCCGGAGTGCTCACGGTGCGGACGCGGGGCCGTCACGACGGGGTGCTCACGCTCGAGGTGGAGGTGGAGGCGGGGCGGGACGTGCGCTCGGAGCTGGCCTGGGCGGTGGTGACCGGGGGCTTCGGTCTGCTGGGCCTGCAGCAGGCGGGGATGAGCCTGGAGGAGATCTTCCTGCATCTCACCACGACCGAGAGCTCGGATGCGCCGCCGGCGGAGCGGCAAGGAGGAGAGACACGGTGACCGCGCTTCGGAACCTCGCCGCGATCGTCGAGAAGGAGTGGCGCCACTACTTCGGCAGCCCCATCGCCTACGTCGCCCTCTTCGTCTGGACGATGCTGTTCGGGATCTTCTTCTACTTCGCCTTCTCGTACTTCCTCGAGTACTCCATGCGGACGGCCCAGCAGGCGATGCAGTACGGGGGGGGGATGCGCCTCTCGTTGAACGAGGTCCTCATCCGACCCCTGCTCCAGAACACGGCAGTGGTGGCGCTCTTCATCACCCCCATGCTGACGATGCGCCTCTTCGCGGAGGAGAAGCGGCAGGGGACGATCGAGCTCCTCGCCACCTCTCCCTTGAGCGACCTCGAGATCGTGCTCGGGAAGTTCCTCGCCGCGGCCGGGCTCTTCCTCGTGATGGTGCTGGCGGGGATGGTGGACCTGGCTCTCATCTGGAGATACGCCCAGAGCCCGCCGGACTGGAAGCCGGTCCTGACCGGCGGTCTCGGTGTCTTTTTGCTCGGCTGCAGCTTCATCGCCATGGGTACCTTCGTCTCCACCCTCACCCGCAACCAGATCGTCGCCGGCATCCTCTCCTTCTGCCTCTTCCTCGGCATGTGGACACTGGGGTGGGCGGAGGACCCGATGGCGAGCCCGACGATGAAGGCGGTGGCCTATCTCGGGGTGACCACCCACCTCGAGGACCTCGTCAAGGGCATCGTCGACCTCAAGGACATCGTCTTCTATTTGAGTGTCATCGCCTTCGGGATCTTCCTTGCCCACCAGTCGGTCGAGAGCCAGCGCTGGAGGGCGTGAGCGCCATGAACGTCCTCAAGAGACTGCTCGACTTCCTCGCCCCTCTGGGCTTCGTGGTGATCGTGGGCGCCCTCGCCTGGCAGCGCCTGGGCAGGACGCTGCCCGGGGGTCTGCGGCCCTGGCTCGCCGGAGGGGCGGCGCTCGTCGTCCTCCACCTCGTCCTGCGTTGGGAGGACGTGGCGCGGGGTCTCGGCCGGCGGCAAATGAAGTACGGGACGAACACCGCCGTCCTGACCCTCGTCGTCCTCGGCATCCTCGGTGCCGTCAACTACCTCGTCGTCCGCCACCCCGCGCGGTTCGACCTCACCGCCAACAAGCGCTACAGCCTCTCCGACCAGACGCGGAAGATCGTCTCGTCTCTCAAGGACGAGGTGAAGATCACGTACTTCCAGCGCTCACGGGAGATGGGCCCCGGGCCGGACCGGCTCAAGGAATACCAGGCCCTCTCCGGCCGGCTCAAGATCGAGTACGTGGACCCCGTCAAGAGCCCGGCCAAGGCCCAGGCCCTCGACGTGCGGGGCCCCTGGCCGATCCTCGTCGTCGAGCGCGGCGACCGGCGAGAGCGGGCCACCAACGACTCCGAGCAGGACATCACCAACGCCCTCATCAAGGTCACGCGCGAGGGGAAGAAGACGGTGTGCCTGGCGGAGGGGGAGGGCGAGCGCTCGGGCGAGGACAGCTCGGAGCGCGGCCTCTCGGGGGCGAAGACCGCCCTCGGCCGCAGCCAGTACGAGACGAAGAACGTCCTCCTCCTTCGCGAGAAGACGGTCCCCGCCGAGTGCACGGTGCTGATCGTCGCCGGCCCCGAGAAGGACCTCCTCCCGGAGGCGACGGCTGCCATCCGCTCCTACGTCAAGGGCGGGGGCCGGGCCCTCCTGATGGTGGAGCCCGAGCTGAAAACGCCCTCTCCGAACCTCGGCGCCCTCCTCAAGGAGTGGAACCTAGAGGCGGGCCCCAACGTCGTCGTGGACATCTCGGGCATGGGGACCCTCTTCGGGGCGGGCGAGCTCACCCCGATCGCGCTCGACTATCCCTGGCACCCGATCACCAAGGACTTCAAGTTGATGACGCTCTACCACATGGCCCGGAGCATGGAAGCGGGCAAGGGGACGATCGAGGGCGTCTCCGCCCAGAACCTCGTCCAGACCTCGCCCCAGTCATGGGCCGACACCGATCTCGCCCTGAAGGACCCCATCCGCTTCGAGGAGGGCAAGGACCGGCAGGGGCCGATCGCGCTCGCGGCGGTGGCGACGGTGCGCGCCCCTTCTCCCGCGCCTTCGCCGTCGCCTTCTCCTGCGCCCTCCCCCGCGCCCTCCCCTGCGGAGGAAGAGAAGAAGACACCGGAGGGGAGGGTGGCGGCGATCGGGGACTCGGACTTCGCGAGCAACCAGCTCCTCGGCTTCCAGGGCAACCAGGACTTCTTCCTCAACACCGTGGCCTGGCTGGCGGAGGACCTCGACCTCATCTCGATCCGCCCAAAGGAGGCGGAGGACAACCGGCTGGCCCTGACCCAGCAGGAGCTGCAGAACGTGGCCTGGATCGCCCTCGTGTTGTTGCCAGGTCTCTTCGTGATCTTGGGGGTCGTCGTGTGGTGGCGGAGGCGGTAGGGCGGTGAGGCTCCCCGAGTTCTGGAAGACGGGCGCCGCGATCCTGGTCCTGGGCGGGCTCGGCGCCTACATCTTCTTTGTGGAGCGCAAGCGCGAGGACAGGGAGGACAAACCCAAGGAGAAGATCCTCGCCGTCGAGAAGGCGAAGGCGAAGGAGATCCACCTCGCCCCCGCGGGCGGGGAGGCGATCCGGGTCGTGAAGGAGGGCGAGGGCTGGCGGCTCGCGGCGCCGATGAGCGCCCCCGCCGACACCTCGGCCGTGGATTCGATGCTCACCAGCCTCGAGGGCCTCGAGGCGGACGAGGTCGTGGTGGAGAAAGCACCCCGCCTCGCCGAGTACGGGCTCGAGCCGCCGAAGCGGACCGTCTCCGTCACGGTGGAGGGGAAGCCGGAACCGCTGGCGGTGCTCTTCGGGGAGAAGACCCCCGACGGGGGCGGGGTCTACGCCAAGATCCCCTCCTCGCCGCGCGTCTACGTCGTCGCCGCCTGGACCGAAGGCTCCTTCGACAAGAAGCCCTTCGACCTCCGCGACCGCGATCTGCTCAAGGTCAAGCGCGACGACGCGCGGACACTGGCGGTGACGGGGCCCGAGGGGAGCTATGCCCTCGCCCGGAGCGAAGGGGGGGAGTGGGCCTTCACGGAGCCGCTCGCCACTCGGGCCGGCCGCTGGTCGTTGGACGCCGTGCTGGGGACGCTCGAGAGCCTCCGCATGGAGTCGGTGGTGGCGGAGGAGGCGAAGGACCTCCGGGTCTTCGGCCTCGACCGCCCGACGCGCACCCTTCACCTCGTCCTCAAGGACGGCACCGCGCGCACGCTCGAGATCGGCGGCCCCGCGGGCGGCAAGGACGGGAAGAAGCACTACGCCCGCGAGAAGGGCTCGTCGCTCGTGGCCGTGATCCCAGGGACCCTCGTCACCGACCTCGCCAAGGGAATGGGCGAGCTGCGGGCCAAGCGGCTCCTCGAGGTCGCCACCTACGAGACCGACTCCTTCGAGGTCGCAGCGGGAGGGGCGAAGAAGACCTTCGCCAAGAGCACGGCGAAGGACAAGGACGGCTTCGACAAGACGCAGTGGAAGCGCACCGCCCCGGATGCGAAGGATCTCGAGACGAGCGCGGTCGAGGACGCGCTCTTCAAGCTCGGCGGGGTCGAGGTCCAGGAGTTCGTCGACAAGCCCAAGGAGCCCTCCGCCTACGGCCTCGACGCCCCCGCCCTGCGGATCGCCATCAAGGCGAAGGGCGAGTCCTGGGCGGAGCTGGGCCGGAAGGACGGGGCGGTCTACGCGCGCCGCAGCAACGACCAGGCCGTGCTCAAGCTCGACCCCGCCAAGGCCGAGGAGCTGATCAAGGCCTTCGAAGGTCTCTAGGCGGCGGTGTGCAGCGGGCC
>Ga0209342_10001097_pt1 | contig 30510 bp, 31 predicted proteins | sample RifCSP16_2_FD_184023 | JGI IMG/M metagenome (GOLD analysis project Ga0209342, IMG submission 184023) | Soil microbial communities from Rifle, Colorado - Rifle CSP2_sed 16_2 (SPAdes) (version 2) | ecosystem: Environmental > Terrestrial > Deep subsurface > Rock core/Sediment | place: Rifle...
AAGTGTTCGTAAGGGCAATAGTTGGTTCAGACTTCATCCTGGTTTGTATGCTGTGCAGGATGCCCGGAACCTGGAAACCCGCCGCGATCAGGAGCATCCCAACCGCAGCCACCGCAATTATCCGCGGCAGCCTGGGTTTCCATATCAGCCAGGCTGCCTGGCGGAGTTCTTTTTCTTCAGCAGCCGGCCTGGCTTTGAGCGTGTCCCTTTCTGCCTGCCTGCGTTTCTGCTCTTCTTCTTTCTGCCGCTTTGCCTGCGCCTGTTCCAGTTCCTCTTGCACGGGTCCTGCTGTGGCTTTGGGATCCACCCGCGCTCCCACCTGCCCAGGCATAACCCCAAGAGCCTTGAGCAGCCGCGCTAATCCAGATTTGTAATTCCTGCCCTGCATGTCGATCAGCTGCAGGTCCATCAGCCACATGGGCAGCGGGCAGGGCTGGTATTGGAGCGGGATCACCTTGATGTTGCAATTCTCAGCAAAAAGGAACTCGCGCTGCACCCACTTGGATTTGAGGGAGTTGGGAGATAGAACCAATATAAAGAACTGGCTGTTTTCTATGGCTTTCTGGATCTCGGAACCCCACTGCGTACCCCCTTCCAGCCCCGATAGGTCGTACCAGACGTTAAAACCGGATGCCCTGAGATCAGCGACCAGCTGTTCTACAAATTCGATATCCAAACGTGAATAAGATATGAATACCTGGCTCATCCATGATTAATTTTACATTAATTGTCTTTGCCTGCATATCTGGAATACACATGTTTTCCACAATGGATCTGCTCTTTTATCATCACCATCAACGGAATGACATGTCCGGACTGGATCGTCCATACACCTGCTTCAATAATGCCTGCTTTATATCCTTAATTGTCAAAATCCTATATAATAAAATTCACAAGGTAATACTGGTTCCTTTTTTCTCCAATTGGGTGGGAGGGCTGATGCAGAAAAGAATCTTCTTGTTTGGCGACCAGGTCATCCACTGGAATATTGTCCCGGCGGCTGGTAGAAAGAACATCTATTGTGAACCGTGGGGGACTGCCAGCACAAAAAGAATCCTGGATGCCATCAGCGCCTATTTCACCCGGCATGAGGCGCCCCTGGATTGGTCGCTGATGAATGATGTCCCTGACTCGGGGGTACTTGCATCCATCAGCCCAACCGATCATTCCTTCAACCATGTTTTTGCCACCTGGAAGCAGTACAACCAGGAAATAAGCAAACCCTGGAGGATCCAGGAGATCATCCATGTTGGTCAGGCTGTGCAGCCGCCTTTTGATGAAGCTGTTCTTCAAAACGCAAAAGAGGCTGATCTCGTCATCATGCAGGACTGGGGCATGACCATCCGCAATTACGAAGCTCCCGGTTTGGGTGATGTCCTGCGGGATAAGTGGGTCATCATCAGGGCTTTCCCCCCCATATTTGAGGGGAACCTATGGCAGGATATTCAAAAAGGTGTCAGTTCAAAAGGTGTCTTCCTGGTCCGGGCAGACGATCTCAGGGAACTCAACACCTCGATCAGCAAGGGTCTTTCCTGGGAGCAAACCATCCAGGATATCATCAACGAGATCTATTTCAAACGCAATATATCCCTTTACCCATTGAGGATGATGGAATATGTGCTCATCTCTTTTGGCTGCTCCGGCACAGTTTTGATCCATAATCCAATCGACAGCCCGGGCGAAAACCCAAGCATCAAATTCTTCTTCGATCCGATGGGCATGGAGGGATACTGGGAAAAAGCGCATCCGGGCTACCTGCCGGGCGACCTGGAACTGTTATCGGCTTTGCTGGCAAAGGAGATCCTCTACCCCCTCATTGGGAGTGATGTGCAGCTGAGCCGCGCCATCCGTGCTCATTTATTGACAAAACGAGCCCTGCTCTTGCATGGGGCTGATGTCCCGAAAGGCAGCCTGGCTTTCGAGCTTATCCCGGCAGAACTCAGCAAAGTATATGGAACTGAACCAACACAGGAGTTTATTCCGGTACCCCTGGATTATTCCCATTTTCAAACCATTTTCAAGGTCGATCAGAATAACCATGCACCGACTGTTTCCAAAGAATGGTCCCTGCTGGGTATGACCAAATGGGACCTTTACTCGCTGGCACGCCAGATCGCGTTAAATGGTCCCATGAAGGCGCTGCAGGGGTGGAATATCCCCATCGCCAGGTTCAACTTCCTGCTGACGGTTGATCGCAAGGAGATCGAGTTCCTGCACCACCTGAAAACACTGATCAGCGAGTATCTGCAGAACAAGAACAACCAGCCGCTGTCCATTGCTGTCTTTGGCGCGCCGGGGTCGGGCAAATCATTCAGTATCAAGCAGCTGGCCAAATCCCTGGATCTTCCCGAGCAGGAGATCAAGGATATCACCTTCAACCTTTCCCAGTTCAACGAAGACAACCCGGGAGACCTTTACCAGGCCTTCCATGCTGTCCGTGACATTTCCCTGTCCGGGAAGATCCCGCTGGTATTCTGGGATGAGTTCGACAGCAAGAACCTCGCCTGGCTGCGTTATTTCCTGGCACCCATGCAGGATGGTGAATTCCAGGAAGGTCAGCTTATCCATAATATTGGCAAATCGATCTTCGTGTTTGCAGGTGGAACCTGTTCCTGTATGGAGGAGTTCGAAGAAAAAGCCCAGCATGCCAGGTCTGAAAAAGGACCTGATTTCCTCAGCAGGATCAAAGGTTTTATCAATGTCATGGGTCCAAACCCAACCCTCTGTTATGACGATCAAATGAAGAATCTACCGGACAAGGATGATGATACCCACATGATCAACCTGGCTAAGAATGCCGATCCGGAATATGTCATCCGCCGGGCGATCCTGATCAACAGCCTGCTGCAGCTTGGTTATAAACACCTGTTCGAACATGATGTGCTCCAGATCGACGAAGGTGTTCTTAACGCTTTGCTCCTTGTTCCCAGGTTCAAACACGGCACCCGCTCGATGGAAACCATCTTCAAGACATCCCAGTTGTTTGGCAAGGACAAGTACCACCGCTCGGACCTGCCGCCTGAATCGCAGATGGACCTGCATGTCAATGGGCAGCAGTTCTTTGAACTGTTGTCTCAGAAACCAAAATACTACGAAGGCGGTGAAGCCTTCTATTACCTGGTGAACGAGATCACCTTCGATGAGAAAGTGGTTGAGAAGATGGCGGTCGGGATTCACAATATCTATACACTCGTGTTTTCAACTGGCAAGGAGAAAGAGCCATTAACCATCACCAAAGAAGAATTCCTGGCTCAGAGCGAAAAAATGAAAAACCTGCCGGCAGGCATGCCGCACGATGAAGTCTCTCAGAATTATCACAATGCCCGTAAAATTCCCGAGAAACTGGCTGCTGTGGGCTTTGCCATCGTACCCCTTGATTCAAATATCCCTGCTGACGATCTGAGTGACGAAGAATTTGAGAAGGTCAGCCGGCTGGAACACATCCGCTGGGTGCATCATCACATAGACGCCGGTTGGAGTTATGCTCCAGAAAAGAACAAAACCAACAAACAGCACGATGCCCTCATCGCCTGGGACGAGATCGACAGGGAGCAGGCGGAAACGATCTATGGGAAAGGCTATTCCGTCAACATGGGGCTGTCGAATGGCGAGTTCCTCAGTGAGCATTACCGCAACCTGGATCGTGTCATCACGATGGCCATCCCCTGGATTCTCGAGACTGTTGGTTACAAGATGGTCAGGCTGCAGAAAAGGTGAGGGTTGAGAGGTTGATTACAAGGGAGAGGGTTTGCTGAGAAAGATCGGGCGTGACCTGGGGATCATCTTTGCTTCCATCTGGATCAACCTTATGTTGTTCTTTTTATTGATGGTCTCGTGTACCATTCTGTTAAAATTCTTTGGTGCCGATCCCAAGGCAGGCTGGCTGCAGCTGCTGCTGGATTCCCTGCACCTGGCAACCATCGAACGGATCGATACGGGTGGAAAAATGGTGCCGATCCTGCTGGCATTCATCATGCCGATTGGCATGACCCTCATCCTGGGCGAGGGGATCCTGCGTGTGCTGTCCATCTATCTTCAGCGTCGTGTTAATAGAAAGGAATGGGACCTTATGGTGGTCAAAAAATTCAAAGATCATGCCGTGGTTTGCGGTGTTGGTGAGATGGGGCGCCATCTCCTGCAAAGGTTGATCGTGGAACAGCCGGAGTTGGACCTGGTCCTTATCGATCCGCACCCCAGTGTCATTGCCGAGACAGGAATGAACAGTGATCGTGCCATCCACCTGCGGGGTGACATGGCTGACATGGAGATACTCAACCAGGCCAATGTCCAGGCTGCCAGGCTGGTCATTCTCACCGCCGGTGAAGACACCCTCAACCTTGAAACCGCCTATAAGGTCATCCAGCTGAATTCTTCCGTACCTTTATGGGTGCGTCTGCACCGCAGCGGTCTTTCCAGTTTATTGGACCTGGCTCGCAAACCCCAGATCCATTTCTTCTGCCCCTACCAGCAGGCAGCAGATTTGATCGTGGACCAGATCATGGAAAGAGCTTCATCGTAGATATTCCAGCTTTACCATCTAATATTGATCCATGCGATTTTTTAAATAAAGTGGTATTGTTATATTTGCATGCCAAAAAACCAAGCGCTGCACTTCGAAACCAGCTGCACTCATTAAGGTGACGACCCAGTGCTGAACAGGAGAATAGATAAATGCCTCATATCAACTTCCCCGAAAGCTTCCCTATCCTGAACACTGCCCGAATGACCCTGCGGCAGGTAACCCACGACGACCAGATGTCCATCTTTGCCAACTTTTCAGACGCTGAGGTATCCGGCTGGTTCCTGGACCGGCCGCTGGAGGACCCAAAGCAGGCACTCGAATTCATTGACAAGTTCCAGAAGGATTTCCGGCAGGGTAATGGCATCACCTGGGCGATTACCTTCAAAGGACAGGAGAAATCCATCGGCACCTGCGGATTTGATGCCGTTCGCCGCGATGGAGTCGGTGAACTGGGTTTTGACCTGTCCAGGGATCAGTGGGGCAGCGGATTGATGCGGGAATGCCTGTCCACCATCCTGGTTTATGGATTCGGAAAGATGGGGTTAACACGAGTGGAAGCGGATATCCTCTCACATAACATACGAGCCCGGAACCTTCTGGAAAAACTCGGTTTCCAACTCGAACGTGTGGAGAATGACCGGCACTATTATTTCCTGAACAAAGGAGCCATGGACCACAACCGGGTCCGAGAATACTGGAATAAAAACGCCGACGCCTGGACGCACCTCGCACGGGCAGGCTACGACACCTATAGGAACCATCTCAACACCCCGGCTTTCCTCGATATGCTGCCTGACGTCCGCGGTCTCAACGGGGTGGATATCGGCTGCGGAGAGGGCTACAACACCCGCCTTCTGGCTGAGAAAGGCGCTCACATGACCGCCCTCGATATCTCCGACGTCTTCGTCCACCATGCCCACCGTGAGAATGCATCCCGAGGGCTGGACATCCGCAGCCTGAACGCCAGCGCAGTCGAACTGCCCTTCGCTTCACTCAGTTTCGACTTTGCAGCCGCCTTCATGAGCCTGATGGATATCGCCGAGACCGAACAGGTCATTTCCGAAGCTTTCCGGGTGCTCAAGCCCGGCGGATTCCTGCAGTTCTCCATTATGCACCCCAGTTACGACACCCCTCACCGGGTTAAACTTGAGCATGAGAACGGCATCGCCTATGCCTACGAAGTGGGTGATTACTTCCATGAAATGCAGGGCGAAGTTCAAACCTGGCAATTCAGTGCTGCCATTGCGGATGATATGAAAGGATTTGAACCCTTTCAAATCCCACGTTTCACCCGCACCTTGAGCCATTGGATCAACCTGCTGATGGATTCCGGCTTCCAGATCGAACGGATCGCGGAACCGCGCCCATCCGACCAGGTGGTGGCGGAGCACCCCAACCTGCAGGACGCCCAGGTGGTGCCATACTTCCTCATCATCAGGGTACGCAAGCCAGTGTGATCAATTTCCTGCCTTTATGATCGAACGGATCACGATTCCACCACCCGGTATTTGCCACACGGGAGATCATGACATCCCTGTTAATTATGGTTGGCAGGAGCTTCCTCCGAAAGGAGAAGGAATCTCCTGCCTGAGCACCCCTTTACATTTTTCGATCCGGGCTTAAGGGGTGCTGATCAATCTATGCTGACTTTGGCGGATAAGAGTTTTTGCGTTCCGGGTAGCAGCAAAACGATAAATAATACCGTGCTCAAGATTGGTGCCGGCAGGAACATCGAGAAACGCTGCACCTCTGCCACGTTATGGATGCCCATAGGGTATCCACCGATCATCGACATGACAGCTGCAAAAATACCCACTGGAATCGCCCACGATTTCCGCTTGAAAGCTGCAAGAATAAAGATCGCCCAAGCTGCTGCACCCCACCAGTTGACCTGCTGCAAAATGACATACATGCCATTCCAAAAGGCACTTGTATTCTGAATAAAAGTCTCTGCTTGTTGGAAGGTTGTCTGGAATTTGGAGAGTGGAGCCACGCCATCAATAAAGGTGAGCACGTAAGCCAGTCCGGCTGTAAATGTCAGCCCGATGATCTTCCAGTTCACTCCTCCGATGAAAAGCATTCCAAACCACATGATGGCTGCCAGCAGGAACACCCACATGGTGGGGACTGGCAATCCACTGTCCATCGCTGGAATCATCGGGAAGAATCCAGCCAGCAGCAGAATGGTTGCTGCCACAGCTCCCCAGAACCAGGCCCAATCCTGCTTCTTTAGAAAACCCCAAAGAACAGAAACCGAAAGAGCGCCGGCGGCTGTCCCCAGCCAGCCAAGAACCGCGTACACAAATCTCACGGTATTGCTCTCTTCCCATTGCCCAGCTGCAAAGTGGGTGTGGATGACTGTATTATACGTTTCTGCCAGGAAATACAGGCACAAAGCCCCCGCCAGGATGCCGAAAATGGCAAGAATTGCTCCAAACTTGGTGTTGTTTTTCATTTTAATTCTCCTTCAGTTCCTTAACAAGATGTGTGGATTTGTCCGGGAGGGGTGACTTGATATTCAGCAGGCGCAGACGTGAATCACTGTAGTTCACCAGGCGGTGTACTGTCTCTGGCGGCATCTCCACCAGCATGTCGGCGGAGAGCGGGATCGTTTCACTCCCTGCTTCCAGGAGACCCATTCCCTCCAAAACATACAGGTGGACAGTGGTGTAGGCTACGTGCTTTTTTTGTTCCTGCCCGGGTTCGAGCATCAGGTGTTCGAATTGTGCGCCTTCATTCACCAGCAGGGCGCGCACACTGATGAAATGCGGGTTGGGGATCTCAGCTGTATCAAATGTGTTAATGACTTTCATTCATGACCTCCATGGAAGGGTTCAACTCTTTTTTCGCCGTTGAATGAGCATGAGGATCAGGATGATCGCCCATACCACCAGGCGCACGGTCATCGCCATGATGCTGTCTGGAGCCACAACCTCACGATAGGCAGTCTGCAGGATCACCATGACGATGGCATGTAAACCAAATGTCCCGAGGATCGCCGGCATGGCATATGCATTGTTCTTCCAGATCATGAGGGCAGAGAAAAAGATCGAGACAGCGCCTATTATGAAATTGTAGATAGGAAGCCAGTCGATCAGGTAGTAATCGGGGAGCGTCCCCAGCAATACCTTACCCCCTGCAAATACCGCCATCGCCCCGATGATCACTGCCAGTATGGAAGCAATTTTATTCAGTCCGAATTTTCCTTTGTTTTGCATGGGTCACCTTTTTATTAATAAATAAGAGGATCAGTTGCTGGATTCCTGCAATCTCTTTTTCCGCTGTCCTTTAACAATGTAAGGCAGCAGGTATAAATAAGAGCCTGTGATTGCCATGAACAGCATGAGAATGGAAGGTAGTTTGTCCCATTTTTCCCATAATTCGAGAACAGCCGGGTTGCCAACTGCTTCGAGGATCAACCTGAAGAAAATGAGAAGCGCGGTTGGGATGGCAATCCAGCGGTGGATCCTGCGCAGCCACTTGTTAAATAATTTTGTCATAGTTAAGATTCCTTTTCGTTTTTTTGAAGATTAATATTGATCGTTCGGGCAGGGCTGGGTGCGCCTGGTGCTTCGATTCGGTTGACCACCCCGCGTACGCCGTGAATCCTGACTGCATGTTCAGCTGCAGCCACACGCACCTCGATGGAATTCACAATGCCTGACAGGTGGACGATACCGTTCAGCACACCCACATGCAGGTCGGCAAAGGCAGTGCGGGGATCACTGGTCAGGAACGCCAGAACAGTTTTACGCAGGTTTTCGTCGGATTTAAAGTTTGGTTCCATATCATGTCGGCATAAAGAAAACGGGTTGTTCTGAGCAAATATACAGAACAACCCGTTTCTTGTATACGACTTATGTCGTGCCGGTTTTCACAAATTGTAGCGTTCCGCCAGACCTTTCGTGTCCAGCAGGATGATAGCCTGCTTCTCCACCCGCAGTAATCCCTCCCCTTCAAGTGTTTTCAGCGCCCTGCTTAACACGTCCCGCACGGTCCCCAACCGGACTGCCATCTCATCGAATGTTGTCCATTGCCGGCGTGGGACAAGGGTTTGCCCATCGATCACCTCAGCGTGCTGCAACAATGTGCTTGCCAGGCGTGATTCAACATTGCGCAGGGATAGATCCTCCACCATCCCTATGTAATGCAGGATGCGATCACTCAGATGGTGGATGACTGCCATTGCCAGTTCCGGATATTGTTCGATTAACGCCAGGAATTCCTTTGCCGGGATCACCCATACATCCAGATCCTCCAGTGCAGAGACCGTTCCCGGGTAGGTGGTTCCACTGAACACAGCCACATCACCAAAGACCTCACCCGTTTCCAGGAACAACATCGCCTGCTCTCGTCCAACTCGGGACATGCGCGTGGCTTTGACCCAGCCGCGTTCCAGCAGGTAGAACGCATCTGCAGGCTCACCTTCAATGTAAATGACCTGTCCAGCAGTGAAGTGTCTCGGGGAGGCGATGGCAGCGATACGTTCCAGGACATTGCGCGGTAACTTGCCAAAGCGCTGTGTCCCGGCAAGGATGGTGTCAATTCGGGAAAGGTGCTTCGGGTCTGGGGTCAGGTTCCAAGTCATGATTATGCTTCTCTTTGGGATCCACGACTGATTGTACTTCAATTTTTACAGGGACTGCCCGCTTACACCCCCGGCTTCCCGCCAGGGCTGCTATCACCCTGTAACACCACATCTGGCTACCTTGATGAACCGCTAACCTTCCTCATACCAAAAGTTAACATCCATCAGACAATCAATGCCTATACTTAAGTTGTTGGCAGCAACCCACCGCCAGCACTTGATTAATTTAAACAGGAAGGAGTCCAACCATGAATCTCGACAAGTTCACCCAAAAATCGCAGGAGGCTGTCTTCCAGGCACAACAGATCGCACAGGATCACCAACACCAGGTCATTGAACCTGTTCATGTCCTGCTGGCGTTGATGCGCCAGGAGGAAGGCATCGTCCCCGCCATCGTCACCAAGATCGCCGGCAGCGTGCAGGCTATCCAGACCGAAGTGCAGAACGATCTTGACAAGCGCCCCCGGATCAGCGGCGCAAACATGGATATCAGCCTGTCGCAATCGGCTGCCGATGTCCTCACCGCTGCCGAACGCTATGCCAAGGGTATGCAGGACGACTATGTCTCCACCGAGCATATCCTGCTCGGGTTGACCGATTCCAGCGAAGGCAAGCGTCTCTCCTCCTTCGGTTTAACCAAGGATGCCATCCTGACCGCGCTCAAAGCCGTGCGCGGTTCGCAGCGCGTCACCACCCAGGACCCCGAATCCACCTACCAGGCGCTAGCCAAGTACGGCCGTGACCTGACCGACATGGCCCGCCAGGGCAAGCTCGATCCCGTCATTGGACGTGACGAGGAGATCCGCCGAATTGTGCAGATCCTCTCCCGCCGCACCAAGAACAACCCCGCCCTGATCGGCGAACCGGGTGTTGGCAAGACTGCCGTGGCGGAAGGGCTGGCACAGCGCATCGTCAACGGCGATGTACCCGAAGGATTGAAGAAGAAACGTATCGTCCAGCTGGATATGAGTTCCCTGGTGGCTGGTGCCAAGTTCCGCGGCGAGTTTGAGGAACGTCTCAAGGCTGTCTTGAAGGAGATCACCGATTCGGACGGCGAGATCATCCTCTTCGTGGACGAGATGCACACCGTCGTTGGTGCTGGCAAGGCTGAAGGCTCCATGGATGCCGGCAACATGCTCAAACCGATGCTGGCGCGTGGTGAACTGCACATGATCGGCGCCACCACGTTGGATGAATACCGAAAGTACGTCGAAAAGGATCCCGCTCTCGAGCGCCGCTTCCAGCCTGTGCTGGTGGAGGAGCCGGATGTGGAGGATACCATTTCGATCCTGCGCGGCCTGAAGGGACGTTACGAAGTCCATCACGGCGTGCGCATCACCGATCCGGCGGTTATTGCCGCCGCCACCCTAAGCCAGCGCTACATCGCCGACCGGCGCCTGCCTGACAAAGCCATCGACCTGATCGATGAAGCCGCCGCCCGCCTGCGTACCGAGATCGACTCCAAGCCGCAGGAGTTGGACGAAGTCGACCGCGCCATCATGCAGCTCGAAATCGAGCGCGAAGCCCTTAAGAAAGAGAAGGATAAAGCCTCGAAAGAGCGTCTTGAAAAGCTGGTACAGGAACTTTCGGACTGGAAAGAGAAATCCAAAGGGCTGACCACCCGCTGGCAGACCGAAAAAGAAGCCATCAGTGAACTCCGCAGCCTGAAGGAAAAATTGGAACAGACCAACATCGATATTGAACGTGCCGAACGCAATTCCGACCTGGAGAAGGCTGCCCGCCTGCGTTACGGAGACTTGCGCCAGCTGGAAGAGCAGATCAAGGCAGCTGAAGACAAGCTTAAATCCATGCAGGGCGAAGGCGCCTTACTTAAGGAAGAAGTCGATCCGGAAGAGATCGCTGCCATCGTCGCCCGCTGGACAGGCATTCCGGTCTCGCGCCTGCTCGAAGGCGAGACCCAGAAGCTCATCCGCATGGAGGAAGGTCTCCACCAGCGTGTGGTCGGACAGGATGAGGCTGTGAGGGTTGTTTCCAACGCCGTCCGTCGTGCCCGTGCTGGACTGCAGGACCCGGACCGCCCGATCGGCTCGTTCATCTTCCTCGGTCCGACCGGTGTCGGCAAGACCGAGCTGGCACGTGCCCTGGCCGAGTTCATGTTCGACGATGAACACGCCATGATCCGCATCGACATGAGCGAATACCAGGAGAAGCACACCGTCAGCCGCCTGCTCGGCGCTCCTCCCGGTTATGTCGGCTATGACGAAGGCGGTCAGCTGACCGAATCCGTCCGCCGCCGACCATACAGCGTGGTGCTGTTCGATGAGATCGAAAAAGCCCACAGCGAGGTCTTCAACGTTCTCCTGCAGCTGCTGGATGACGGACGCCTGACCGATGGACAGGGCCGCACGGTCGATTTCCGCAACACGGTGGTCATCATGACCTCCAACCTCGGCAACACCCTCTGGGAGGGCGGACGCAATGTCACCCGTGAAGAGATCACCAAAGTCCTGCAGGGACATTTCCGTCCTGAATTCCTCAACCGTGTGGACGAGATCGTCATATTCCATCCGCTCGAGAAGAAACACCTGGTCGGTATCGTCACCATCCAGCTGCGCCGTGTTGAAAAACTGCTGGCTGACAAGGGCTACCAGCTCGAGGTCACCCAGGCTGCCCGCGATCACCTGGCCGAGGTGGGCTACGATCCCAATTTCGGTGCCCGCCCGCTCAAGCGCACCATCCAGCGTGAGCTGCAGGACCCGCTGGCACTCAAGATCCTGGCTGGCGAGTTTCATGAAGGCGACACCATCAAGGTCGACGCAGGAGTGGACGGCCTGACCTTCTCAGCCGGAATGAAGGTAGCTGAAGGGGAAGCAATCGAGGAATAGAGTTATGGGAATGTTGCCCTCCTTATTCGTAACGGAGGGCTTCAACCACATTCATTTTCGATGATCTTATGGCAGGGACCAGGCTGCTGACCACAGCCAGCAGAACCAGCAACGGCAGCAATGCTGCCATGGCGCTCCAATCGATGATATAGAAATCCGGGCCAGCCCCGATCTGGATCCCCACCTGGCTAATAAACCAGACCAGGAGAACCATCCCCAGGGTGTAACCTGCTATCAATGCAATGAGTACGATGGCAACCGCCCCGAGGATGACACTCCAAACGATCTGGGAAGGTGTAAAGCCCAATGTCTTAAGAATACCAAAATCTGCCACCCTTTCCTGGGCACTGAGCAGACTGTTGCTCATCAGATTCGTACCGGCTACGAGCATAAGTTTCACACTGAGACTGACGATCAGACCAACCAATTGGGTCATTGAGGCAATTTGTTGTATCTCGCGTATTGAAACCGGAAAAAAACAGGGCACAATTATCTTTCTTGGAAGGTGATGAATTCAAATACTTCTACTTTGTGACCAATACCGAACTGCCTTCAGAAAAAGTGGTCTTTGCTTATGAAAAACGCGGCAATGCTGAAAATTACATCAAGGAAGCCAAGTATGACTGGTACGCCCCATCACGAAGTGATAAGGGGTATGGCGGTTGGTCACCTGCTGCTCCAATCCTTTTGGGCTAACGAAGCGATCTTTCAGCTGATGATGCTCACTTACAACTTGTTTTTACTTTTCAAGATGGATTTCACAAACGGAACAGAATATCGGCAGCAAATAAAGACGTTTAGATTGAAGTATATTTTCCTGGCAGGGAGGATCATCCGGACAACCAGAAGCGTGATCATGAAGCTTTCTGAAAAATATCCGTATCGAGAGATGTATGAACAAAGCTTTCCCTGAAAGAACACCCAAAATCGAGACTCACCCCGTTATTTATATTTAAGTCGGGCTTGGAAAAGCCAATCCCAACGCCCGTTTTTAAGAAATAGATCACGAAAAATGACCCGAAATGGATTCTTATGCTAAAATCAAATGAGTTCAGCCACAACCATCACCCTTCCAGGGTGAAAATGCTGGCAAAATATATCAGACGTGAAATTTCGGTCATTGTAAATTGGAGAAAAATGAAAAAGAAAACCCTGCTGATCTCGATCCTGGTTTTGACATTAATGTTCATGCTGGCTTGCTCGGTTGCTTTGGAAGGAATTAGTATAGGGGATGAACAAGAGACTTTGGATCCCTGGCAGGAATTAAAGGCAAACCAAACGTTTGATGCAATGTTAACTCAAGATGGCTCAGCAGCTGCCGAAACCACTTCAGAACCAGAATATCAACCCGTAGATTCACAAGGCTCCAGCAATGTGGATCCTCAAACAGCCAATGCCGGTTCGCATGAATACTCGGTCGAGGCAACCAACTTCGATTGCACCTGCCAGGCGAGTGGCAATATCACACCAATTATCAATTTCACCGGTACCCAGGTTGAATTTCCGAATGCGGATGGAACAAGCCTGGTTTATGACAAGATTGGTGATAACACCTACAAAAGAACCTGGATGGGTTACTATATCTTGCAGAATGGTTCCGGTGCCCAGGCGACCGAAACCAAAGTGGAAGAGGAACAGCACACAGTGTTGATCTTCAGCAGCACCGGCTATCGAATGGAATCTTATCAAGGCTCATCCGAAACACCCTGTTGCTACTACACCAACACGATCGTTAAATAGGGGACCCATCTGGTTCAAGAGTAAGAGTCGCAAATACCCCGCCAGGTGCATCTGGACCAGGCACACAACTGGTCAGGCTGATTAATTCTCCACTTATGACTAATGGTCTCAAACCTAAGGCTGCCAGCTTTTAAAACTCCCCTTTGGAGATCTTCCCTATGTCATAATTGAGGATATCTATTTATTCTGAATAAAAGAAGAAAACCACTTTCTCAAAAATGAATAAGAATGAAACTCAAACATTTCTTCGATGTCAATCTTTTTATTGCGCTTTTCTTCAGCCTTACCTGTGTCTTCTTTGCCGGTTGGGTTCTGTCCCTGTATGATCTGCCAGCTGAACAAGGTGTCATCTCGACCACCCGATTGGTGGGAGGTTCAATCCTCGGTTATGCCTTGTTGATGTGGTTCGGACAACATACGGATCCCCGTCCAGTCCGGCGAGCGATTGTTATAGCCTTGTTAATTCAGGATGTGGTCGGGGTGGCTGTATCCCTTATCGTCCAGATGGAGCGGGACGTAGACAGCCTGACCTTCTCCTCGGGATAGATACCCGTCACAGCAAACGATCAAGACTCTAAAGGTTTGTTTTTAAAACCTGAACTACACCCATTCTAATAGACAAGAAAAGAGAGACCTCAAACGAGCTAATTGGACAGACACCTTATCTGGAAGGGTGTCTGTCTTGTTTTCAATTGTATCCTCTCATAATTGTTGAAGTAAAAGTAATCATCAATGATCTGTTGAGCCTCCTGAAAAGTTTGGTTCTTATACTGGCAGAGCGCTTCTTCTTTGAAATGGCTAAAGAAATTTTCCAAATGATTCAGATTACATATATTCAACCTTCCCCGCTGTTTGGTTTGTGAAGGAGAAAAATTGACAGGGAAGCAATACTTGAGAAGAGTTCTCAACCCGCTTAAAGGATCCATCTCCTTGCTGCTTTTGGTTTCAATCCTGGGGACTGGCGGAATTGTTATCGTCCAGGATGCCGGCACATTGGATCTGGTTCTCACGGTCACCAATACCAGCGAAGAAATCAACGGAGATGTATCCTGTCCTGTATCACTCGTCACCAATCCAAGCGCAGACGGAATCTCGCTGATCGAAGCACTGACAGCCATCGATGCGTCCAGACATCCTGCCCGAATCTCTCAACCTATTTACAGAAACTCCAACCCATCCTTCAGCAGGACACCTTTACTGATCAGCACAGCCTGCAGATATATGGTTTTTGGACAAGTTTATCAGTTGGAAAATGAACAGTTCGCCGAAGCGCTACTGTGAACTGGATTCACTGGTTGTTTTGGAAATATCAAAAAAATATCTACTGTGCAAGATACGCAATGGCAGAATTCTGGAAATCTCGATTCTTGATCAGAGAAGCGTCACTACCAGCCAGACTACCCCGATGGCACCAATGACTAACCCGATGACGAGCTGGGGTGCAGCGGATGCAGCAGATACTTCCAGGCGGGAATCTTTAATCTTCCTGGGATTGTAATATACCGGTACCTGCGCATTCACTGGATATTTTTTCAATAATTCCTGTGCTTTCTCCAACGGAAGGCGCGTTAAACCAAACGAAAGCCGATCGCCTGATAGTGCCTTTCCGTTGATAGTGTATTGATACTCAAACTTGGGCTCATAAGATGTGTAAGTATGGATCTGGTGGCTTTTAGTCCTATTTTTTATGATATGTTCAGCCAGGTCGGATTTCACTATGACTCCATCTGTTGTCGGCCATTTGGAAGCACCTTTTGCACGCAGAGTCAGGACAAGGCCGATGACCACAAACAAAAAACCTACTAAAATCAGGATTACTGGTACGATCTGCTCCATGGTTATCTCCATTCGAAAAGAATTCATAGATCTGATTGAAAGAGCTTTTTATTTGCGGTTTGAAATAACCGCTGAATGAGATTAATCAAAATGGGATCATCTGGTCGAGAAAAAAGGTGAGAGGAAGAAAGGTGAGACTAAATCAGATTTGTTCATTCGAACACCTCTCCTTCATCCGGAACCTGGATGAGAATTGCTGGTAGACCCATTTTAATAAGCAACTATTCTTTTAAATGAGTATCTGTCATCTATTACCCTCCAATCACTTTATGTGGGAGCTTTAAATAAGCGGTTTTATTGCTTGTCTGCATAGCAATGATCACCCTTTTCATTACTTAAGGTTTATCCCAGTTTCTGATTTATCTTGGAAATTTCTGTCTGAAGATATTTCTCCTGATTGACCATGTCCTGCATTTCATTTTGTAGTTGCTGGATGCGATTATTGATCTTGAGAACTATATTGCTGTCCTGTGCTGTATCGTGTTTATCAAACACCTTTTCCATCAAAGGATCCAAGGTCAATTTGGTGATAACTTCCGCCGGACTATTCACGACCCATTCTGAAACATCAAATCCTTTTTTGAAGGTAAATTTGAGCAGATTCTTTTGTAATATTTCCTTTAATTTTTTAACAGCATCTCTATTAGCTCGCCATTTTGACTTCAGATCCGCAACTTCATTTTCCATTTGCCCGCGTATATTGGTGAGTTCTGAGCGTTGGGCATTTGTCAACCCTGCCGGTTGAGCTGGTGGGCGGGGTAATGGTGGCTCGGGTTGAGTTGGCGGAATATATTGAACCGGAGGACTCGCTGGAGTGTAATTCACCGGTGTGCCAGGAGATCTGGGCAACGAGGGAGGCGGGGCAGACGGCATCGCAGGTTTGGGTTTCAGTAGTGACCAGATTCCAATCCCCACGGCTCCCAAAACGCCCAAAGCTCCCAAAACCGCCCCGAGAATTAGTACTAGCCCCAGGGGGGTGATTTTCCTGGGCTCACCTTGAGATTCACTGCCACCTGTATTATCTGTAGTTTTGTTAGATTCAGATTCGCCTCCTGCTTGTACAGGAAGTTCCTGGTATGAAGGGATGCTGAATGTTCTTGAAAAACCTGAATGGTCCAGGCAGGTCCATTGAAGTTCCACTGTAACCGGATTTCCATCCCAGACAATGGAGGTGCTTTCTTTTCCATTAAAGTACCAGCGTTCCTGTATTATGCCCGTTTCTTTGCCGGCTGCGTCCACATAACTTGCTCCTGGTGAGATCACGTCCCCCGGCTTGGCAGGGTCAAGACCGCGCACGCTGGGAGTGCACCCTGCGCCTGGGGATGCAGTCGGTTCAACCGTGGAATTGACATTGGATTGGAAGGCTTCAGGGTTTTGGATGATGTAATCCCAGGTGAAATTGCTTACCCCAAGATCAAATAAATCCATCACATAATTGCATTCGATCGTTTTACCATCCATCACCTGGCAGGTTGTAATACCTTCCGAATTCCCGGGTGGAAAAGTGATCACCCCATTAGGACCGCCAGTAAAGGTCCCATATATTTCCGAATAATTGTCTACAACACAAGCTATACTGCCATCTTGGAGGTTAACAAAGCTGGTATTTGGATAACGATAAACAGCTTCTGAATAAACCTCTCCTCCCTGGGAGCCTACGTTAAATATTTCCAACGTATAATCCCCAGCGGGAGCGCAATCATCAAAGTGTCTGGTTGCAGTGACAAGCTGAGGTTCCAGCACCCCCTGGGCTTTTACAGAATTGAGGTGGAAGCCTAGAATTAATATGACCGCGAGGAATAGAATGACCGGCAGGAGTATTTTGAATTTTGAGTTAATGGAAAGAGATTTCATTGTCCAATCCTTTCATCACTATCATGCTTCAGGTTGTAATCACTGAGATAATTATAGGCACAAATCGTGTTGCTTGGTTGCTTGTTTTTTATTGTTTAGTGTTTCTTTATGGTGATTACCAGCTATTCATGGAGATCAGGCAATAATTTACTTAAGATCAATTAGGGAATGACTGAATATTTAATTTCTGCGAATTCAAGATCAGCAGCTTTTCTAATTATTGTATAATTTAGTTTAAGATTCTCAGGTTCCAGCATCTTCCAAATGATCGCCAATTTATCATCAGTTTCTGCCAGGTTCATTTCTGCAATTGCTTGAAAGCGAAAAAACATGAATCACAAACAGCCCTTCATTTTATTCCCCCGGATTGCCCATGAACAATAGATCTAAAATCCTGGTCCATTGGACTGGCAGGGACATTGAAGAAGAGTCCCCGCCTAATAAACCGCAGCAATATGTTAACCGTCTCGTTGATTACTATCAAAAAGGTCTTTACTCGAAAAGAACCAGCGAGCCCACGCTGAGAGGATTGAATATAAAAGACCTGGTCAGGTTGTGTTTTACCGAGATCAGAATGAGTCAATCGCATGACCACGCCAACAAATATGGAAAACTGGGCGTTGGTTTCTCGCGGGATTTCATCATCAACAGGGATGGCAGGCCGGTAATTTATATACCGTTTGAGCCAAAATACGGTCTATTGGAAAACAGCCTGAAGAGTATTTTTGAGAATTCCAATAATGATAATGAAATCCATCAACCCATTAAAAATATCCTGGCTTTTATCAAACGAATGGGGGATGAACGAAACGAAGACAACTTCGAAGAGATGGAATGGCGCATCGTTTATGGTGAGAACCAAATAAATTTCATGGAAGAGAACAATGGCGTTTACAGATTCCATTTCGAAGCCAGCGATGTCAAGGTGGTTATCTTTCCTGACAAAGAGACAAAAACCCTTGCGCTTAATAACAAAGAGCTAAAAGGTTTTTTCACTGAATACTCACCTTCCACCATCATCTTTGAGGATTGTGCCAGTTTCTAGTCGCTTGGGAAATACTGTGGGTGGAACTGTTAACTCCTTGATCAAGGAAACCATAAACATTCGGATTCAACCCTCACTTCCTTTGTAGATAAAATATCTTAATTAATTGCTCCATTACTTTCATTACGAAGGGCATTGAAGCACTATGACAACAGTTCTTCCAACGGACACCACCGACACAGGCTCCAAGCGTTTATCAAGTTTTGATGCGCTGCGTGCTTTTGCTTTGTTTCTTGTAATCATCGCCCACGTCATTCAATTCACGGAAATGGCAGCTGGCAGGAAGATAACCATTAATAATTTCAATGCCTACCAATTGACCTATTCCTTTATTGCAGTCTCATCCATGCCAGCATTCTTGTTAATGTCCGGTTTTTTCACCTCCATGCAATGGCGAAGACGTGGTTTAAGGACGTTGCTCTGGAACCGCTTCCGACGTGTTCTGCTTCCGCTTGTGATATTCACACCCATAGTGAGCTTTCTGACAATCTATGCATGGATGATCAATCCCAACGTCAATATTCTCGGAGCTGTAGCCAGCAATGATCCAATGAAACTCGAGGCTTTTTTTGAATCCAGGGATATTAATACAACTGCTTTTTTGGGTCTCACTCCCCTGGAACACGCGGTTAATTTAGGTGCCGAGGAATCCGTCCGCTGGCTGATTGATTCAGATGCCGACCTGATGGTTGTTTCTGTGAACGGCGGTACCGTGGTTGACCTGGCGCGCAAGGGAGGAAATGACAAGGTTGCAGAAATGCTGGAAACTGCAGGGGTACCTGCTTCATCGACCGCGAACAACACAAGCGTGTTCAAAGCCCCGGCATGGTTGTCGGGGATTGAGTTCGGGCATCTCTGGTTTCTATGGGATATCTGGTTATTGATACTTATTTTTACAGCTATTGCTTATTTGCTCGAACATATCACCTTACCGCGCCTGCCTGCCTGGCTGATCCTGTCACCGATCCGCTATCTCTGGCTGGTTCCATTGTCGTTCATTTTTCGGACGTTTATGTCCGGGAGTAGTTGGGAGCCAGACCATTACAGCAACCTTTTTGTGCCTGTTCATATGCTCGCTTACTTCGCTGTTTTTTTCTTCTTTGGAACCCTTTACTTCCATTACGCGGACGGAATAGGCAGCGATACCCGCCACTGGCGGATGGAGCTCCTTGTTGCATTGCTGATCGTGTTCCCGCTTGGGATATTATTGTATACTTCGAACCTGGTTCCCAGGTTTGTCAACGATCTGCTGGTCGTATCTTTTGCGTGGCTGATGACTTTTGGTTTGATCGGCATGTTTCGGCAATATTTCTCACATGACCGCCAATGGGTGCGCTATCTCTCTGACTCGTCCTACTTTGCGTACATCATGCACTTTCCATTGGTAGTAGCCCTATCTGGTATCCTGATACGGTTTTCGCTTCCTGAATGGCTAAGTATCATCATCAATTTGGGAATAACCATTGCTGTGATGCTTATCCTGTATGAGTATCTTGTTCGAAACACCTGGATCGGACTTTGGTTGAATGGTTCTCGTAAACGAAAAATAAAACAAATAGAGTCAGAAGTTATCTAAAACCTTAATATATACCCTGCTTTACATTTTCAGAGGGAATCCACTGGTGGTGGAAGAAGGCGGGAAGTCGATTTGTTCCCCCCAAATGACCACGCGGAGGACTGATTTCGGAATTTAATGTCGTGAAGGATTGTTTACCCTTCGGGATGATCAGTAACCCCATCCACAGCGCTCAGCGGCCGACCTGTTTATTCAATTCGTTCGAAAAACAACAACCTTGCGAAGGTTTCTGATATGTAGTGATCCTGGGCAAGACGTAGTGGCAAAAGACCAAATAGTTAACCTGGCAAACCTTCGCAAGGTTTAATTAAAATAAATAACCTCCCGATAATTCGTAACTTTCGGGAGGTTTTCTTTCATTAAGAACGGCTCAGCGGCCGACCTGTTTATTCAAATCGTCCGGGTAGCGGGCTCCCTGCACCTTGATCTTTGCGGCAGCGACCTCGAGCTGGTGCAGATCAGCAGGTGTTAACTCAATCTCGACTGCAGCGATATTCTCCTTTAGCCGGGATAGGCGGGTGGTGCCCGGAATGGGTACGATCCTCTCCTTTTGCGCCAGCAGCCAGGCAAGGGCGATCTGGCTGTGCGTGGCTCCTTTTTGTTGTGCGAAATCACCGATCAAATCCACCAGTGCCTGGTTGGCTTTCATGTTCCCGGGAGAAAAACGGGGGAGCTTGCTGCGGAAATCGGTATCATTAAACCTGGTGCTCCCGCTGAGCGTTCCCGTGAGATATCCCCTGCCGAGCGGGCTGAAGGGAACAAACCCGATGCCAAGTTCTTCCAGCGTGGGCAGCAATTCTTCCCTGGGGTCCCTCCACCAGAGCGAATACTCACTCTGCACTGCTGCCACCGGCTGGACCGCATGCGCCTTTCGTATTGTTTCGATGCCAGCTTCCGACATGCCGAAATGCCTGACCTTGCCTTCTGCAATGAGATCTTTGACCGTGCCAGCCACATCCTCAATCGGCACCTGCGGGTCAACGCGGTGCTGGTAGAACAGGTCTATCGTCTCAATGTTCAACCTCTTAAGCGATGCATCCGCCACCTGGCGGATATGATCCGGATGGCTGTTCACCCCGCCCAGCCGCTCACCCGTGTCGGGATGAATATTGAAGCCGAACTTGGTGGCGATCACCACCTGCTCCCGGAAAGGTGCCAGCCCCTCTCCCACCAGTTCCTCGTTAGCAAATGGTCCATATGCCTCGGCTGTGTCAAAGAAAGTAATGCCCAGGTCGACTGCCTGGTGCAGCAGCGAGAGCATCTCCCTGCGGTCAGGGATGGGTTCATAGGAAGCGCTCATCCCCATGCAGCCCAGTCCGAGAGCCGAGACTTCCAGTCCGCTGTTGCCAAGTTTTCGTTTCTGCATATTTCAACTCCTTTTATTCGCTTGCCATTATCCCGATATTTTACTTCTATTATCATACACCCGGATATTGAAGCACCCAACCATAAAATACAGAAGTAACCCATTGGCAGAGGAAACTTTAATAACAGGATCCCTGGTTACCATAAAAATCATTTTGTGTTATACAATCAAAACTTGGGATTTATCTAAAAAATTCAGCAGTCTTTGTATGGAAAGGGGCATGAAAGGAGGAACAAATGTTGAAGCGCAAGCTCGGACGCAGCGACCTGGAAGTAAGCGCCCTGGGGATGGGCTGCTGGGCGATCGGTGGACCATGGACAAATGACAACGGTAAGGATAAACCTTATCCGGCAGGCTGGGGGCATGTAAATGATGAGGAGTCCATAAAAGCCATTCATGCCGGGTTGGAGATGGGTGTCAATTTTTTTGATACTGCCGCCAATTATGGAGCTGGTCATAGTGAGCGCATCCTGGCCAAAGCGCTGGAAGGCAGGCGTGAAAATGTGGTGATAGCCACCAAGTTCGGTTATCGCGTTGATGAAGAACGCAAGGCGATCGTCAAAGACCATGATGCTGTTTTGGGAAATGTCAGGGCAGATTGTGAGAAAAGCCTGCAACGGCTTAACAGCGATCATATCGACATCTACCAGCTTCACGTGGGTGATTATGATCCAATTAAAGCTCCAGCTGTGATGGAAGCGCTTGAATTGCTGGTCAGGGAAGGCAAAATACGCTGGTACGGTTGGAGCACCGACAATGCGGAAAGTGCCCGGGTATTTGCCGGGGGAACACACTGCACATCCATCCAGCAGATGATCAATTGGGCTACCTCCATCGATTATGCCCCCACCCTGCGTGTGTGTGAAGAAAATGGGTTGGCAAGCATCGTGCGTGGTCCGTTATCCAAAGGGTTTCTAACAGGGAAATTTAAGGACAGCAACATCAAATTTCCTGATAATGATGTCCGCTATGGTGTGGATATTAAGAGTGAACCTTACATCAAGCTGCATAAAGCCATTGATGCTGTGCACGAAATTTTGACCTCGGAAGGGCGTACGTTGTCACAAGGTGCACTGTGCTGGTTGTGGGCGCGCAGTGAATGCACCATCCCCATACCCGGATTCAAGTCCGTTGAACAGGTTAAAGAAAACGCCGGCGCGCTGGAGTTTGGTCCGCTGAGCCCAGAACAAATGCAGCAGATCGATGAAGTCCTGGGAAGGTGAGCTGTTTCCTTTGGTCATAATTGTTCCCCGGTTGATATTTTTTGTAGGGGCGAGGCATAGTTCGCAGGAGTCAAAGCGTCCACTGATAAAACAGGGATATTACCTTTCACAACTGCTCTATTCTCATAAAGGGTTATTGAATTAACTAATAGATTGACAAGCTTCTCTCTAGTGGAAAAATCAGTTTTTTTCATAACTTTATGATAACGAGCTGAAACATCACCTAACATTTCCAAAGTAATCTCGGATCGCTTAGATGATTTTTGTTGGACCAACGATTCTTTCTTTGATTGCAAAGATTGACGATTGCTAGTGATCTTAGACTTCTGTTCTTTGAGTTCGTCCAGGGTGATTACAGATTCCCTGTATGCATCAATTATTCTTTTTTCCTGAAAAGATAATTTTTCTAAATCCTTGTCAATCTTGATTTCAATAGATGGATCGATTGAAGGTGATATTCCTTTTTTATCCAATCTGGATTGAAGTTGTGATTGTAGATTCTGAGGATCATCCAAAAGATTAACTAAACCATTCCAAACATTCTGATCTAAATCCTTTCGGTGAATAGAGATATTTTCATCATGCGGTTTAGTAGTGATATTCTTGTTTCGTTTCGCTCCACAGCTGTAATATGTGTGCTTATGACTGACCATCCCAGGAGCCATACAACCACATAAACCACAAACAACCAATCCACGAAGTAGATATTCATTCTTGGTATTGTTCCGTTTGGATTGAATAGAATTCTTCTTCAAGATAACTTGTGCATCTTCCCAAGTTTTAAGATCTATGATTGCGGGTACTGAGATTTCAATCCAATCTTCCTGAGATCGATGAACCTTTCCTGATTTCTTATTTTTACGATAATGATTAATCTTCGGAGATTTATCAGGTATGACAAATTTTTTCTTATACATATTAGCGACACCTGTATAAGTTTTATTCTTCAAAATTGAATAGATTAAGCTTTCCCACCATTTGTTATAACTGGATCGGCTAGGAATCCCTTCACTCTCAAATAATCTGGCAATTGATCGACCTTTCATCCCCTTATTGAGATACAGATCATAAACTCGTTTTACTAATACTGCTTCTTCTGGATTGATTTCCCAATGAGCAGGAGCATCATCTGATTTTCTAACAAATTCATACCCATATGGAGCATTTGAACCAAGTACCTGACCTTTCCTAACAGCGTGTAATGTTCCCCTTCTGGTTCTATCTAAAATCTTCGCTCTTTCGTATTCAGATATTGAACCCTGAATTTGAAGCATCAACCGATCTTCTGGTGAATCACCGAATTGTTGAGTTGTGAATAGTACCTGAATATTTCTTTTCTGAAATTCTTCCATCAGAATAATTTGATGTGCTTGTTTTCTGGATAACCTATCTGGAGATAATAAAAGAACACCTTCGATCAATCCTTCCTGTGCTAAATCTCTAAGCTGATCCAACCCAGGGCGATTTAAATCTGCTCCACTGAATCCATTATCTATACATTCATAGATTATTGATAAATTGCGATTACTCGCATATTCCTGTAATACTTCTATTTGAGAATCAATTGTTCCATCTTTGGCTTGTGATTCAGAACTTACGCGGGCATAAATAGCAATATTCATTTGATACTCCCTTTCACTGTTGGAAGGATAACGCGGATTTTATCATTCGTAGATTCTATGGCATAGGGTACGCCCGCACGGAGCGCAGGGCACGAGCACCGCCGGGCGCTACCATGCCCCAGATCGTTGATAAGATGAACCCAAAACCTTTGAAATCTCGTCATGATATTTTTCCGCTTTCAAAATCCTTGACTGTTAAGCGGGTAGGAATTGTCAAGGCTAACCAAGATCGCGGGCGAAGATAGATAGAGCTTTTGACGATGTGCTAATGCGGGCATAGTTAGATAATCCATAGCCTTGACAAGGGCAAACCGCATAACGGTACAATTTACAAGAAAGCGAAAGAAGACCATATTAATTCCATAACCAAGAAGTGATAATTCAATGGATGGCAAGCGGGCGGTGTGGGCTATGCCCGCACGTCCCGCGCCATTGAATATCGGATTATGGAAACAAGATATCGGGCGATTCTTCAAGGAATTGATAGGGTGGTGGATGCTTTTTCCACGACCATTTAATGCAGGTAAGGGCAAAGTCCCTAAGACTATTAGTAGGGACTTTGAGACAATAACCTTGTTGAAATTTGATTTTTCTTGAGATATACTAATTAATATTATGGAGGGTTCAATGGAATTATTAGATTTTCTCAATGACCAAGTAATTGCTACATATGTAGTGGCCATATTAGCCTTATTATCAAGCTTATTAGGTTTTTTCATTGCAAGGTGGTCAGGTAGAAATAAACCAAAGGAAATTATTGTATCTAAGGAAAAAGAAATCTCTTTAGTTGATATTGATAAAAGAATCAAGGATGAGATACATATAAATTTTGGCCCCCACAATGTTGGTTCGATATATATGACACATTTTTCTGTTATAAATAGAAGTGAGGAAATTGTAAAAGATGTGAAATTCACATTAAATTGGAATACTTCAAACTTATTAAGGGTACTTACTAACGATAATAATCCAGAGAGAAAAGATAAAACAAGTATATTATATGATAACAGAAAATTCGAAATTAATATCCCATATATCAATTCAAATAAATTGTATAAAGATAAAATTGTTATAGAAGTATATTCTGAAGAAAAGGTAAATGTTTCTGGAATATTAGGAGGTGGGCCACTTTGGGGAATTAAATTCTTTGATGCATATGAGTATAAAAAGGAATTAGTAAAAGGTTTTATTGGGGGTTTATTGAACTTATCTACGGCGAGTATAGGAAGATCGTTTTTTTTAGAATTAATATCAGGCATGGTATTTAAATCTCGTTCAAAACATTTGATTGTCAAAGGTACTGATTATAAGAGGGGGTAAAGGTTCTTCACGATCTGTTAGGGTAAGGGGAATACCAGCTTCACGGATTTTTCTTAACTTACGATCAAGGCTTCTTGGATGTGTATGTGTAACTGATACAAGTTCTTTTATGGATTTGTCCATTTTAGATTTAAGTAATCCATAATAAAAAATACCTGCGTCTGGTCCATATTTTGAGCAAAGATTTTTTAAAGCTGTATTCGTTGTTGCAACGGAATTTTCTAATAACCCAAGTCTAAATAAATCAATTCGCAGATATGCGCTTACAATGTCATAATTTATATCTAATAATGTAGGTTTCTTCTTTCTAATAAATGATTGAATATCTTTGCCCTTAAGCATGGTGGTTTCCTGACGTAGAATACCAGTTGCTTCTGGAAAACCTGTTTCCTTTTCCTTATCGTAAAATTTTGTAGTTATGTGCTTGGATTTATACTGAACACCTTCATGGCGATAATTGCTTGTTCTACGATGGGGATAATCAAGGTAACCAAGAGCTTTAATATAATCATCAACCAGATCTCCTACCTGATGGTTGTAGCACATATCCAGACGAATTAATACGCCTTCTGAAAGGTCAATTTCTGGAATATATAAAGAAGAATTATTGAGTAAATAATTTGATATTTTTATTGTTCCATCAATACTTCCGAGCATCTGATAATTGTTTCCAAGAACTAGTTTTGGGAGGGATACTTCTAAAGTGAGAAGAGAATCTCCGGTATAACTGTATGGGAAAAAGGTAAACTTGCACATGGTATCCCCAATTATGGGATTGTAAATATATGATTCTCTAATGCCTGTTTGAGTTTCGGTTATTCGATGAGTCCATTTTGTAAGTTGATCAGGTGATGGTGAAACAGAAAACTTTAATCGGATTGTGTCTAACATGGTTCACTCTCCGAGTTAGCTTGCTGTTCTAATTCATAATCTTCAAGGAGAAGGGCAAAGATAATATCGTATACGTGAGAGAGTTGTTCTTCACTATCAGGTATTTGATCATATTCATACTCAAAAGAAAAATCCGAATACATGCTCGGATTAAATCAGAAGGATATTTTCTAAATGTGACAGAGAATTGTTAAATTATGTCACTTAAGAAGTTCGTATAAATTCTTTTGTAATCGGTGTAATTTTTGGCGCATCTTAGCGTGTCGTCTACGGGTTGCTGGGGATTGACGATTTGATTTATTGTATTGATAATCTTTTCCGGTTCTTAAATCTTCTTCTTCAAGTAAATAAGAAACAGATTTTCCTTCCCATTTCATGCGTAAGAAATCAGCCGTATCTATTTGTTTTTCTGTAAACGTGGGTCTGTATTTTCCAAATGTTTCTTGATATTTTGATTTAAACGTCTCCATGACATCCTCAGGATTTGAAACTTTACTAGCCATAACAAAGATTATTTTGTCATCAACATAATCACTCATTACTTCAACTCTACTAAACCAATCTTGAGGAACTTCAAGGGCTTCACCTGTCAATAAAAATATTAAACAATGCTTTGTAATATCTTCAAAATATTTATCTATACTAGTAATAATTGGTTCAAATTGTTTTAAGAACAGGTCAACTAGAGTAATAATATTATCTTTGAATTCTTTTGAGACTTTTTCAAACTCAGGATCATCTTGAACATTGGGAGATTTCTTTAGGAATTTATATAATTTAGTTGTTTTTTCAGGTAAAAGATCAGAGTCTTTAATCTTCTCAAGAATAAATAAATATACTGAATTCCAGTCAATACCTAATTCATATTTGACAAAGGTCTTTAAACTATCATCATTTGGTGATATTGGTGGAATTTTATACTTGATTCTAACTTCTTCCAATATGGGGTATATATCAGGGTGGGTTGGTAGGAGTTTTCCAATTAGTTGAGTTTCTTTCATGTTTTTTATCTTATTATCCGAAATCTGAAATTATTAATAATTATTTGCTATAATGAAAATATAATTGGAGTTAGCATTACCTTTATTGAATCCTATCAGTTTATTCTCTTGCAATCAAGTTGGTAATGCTCATCATTTATATCAAGAAATCATTAATTAGAAAAAAATAAAGGAAGAATAATATGTCATTAGGAGTAGTAATTAAAGGACCTGAAGGAGTTGTGTTAGCATGTGATAGTAGAGTAACACTTTCTGCATCTAAAAATGATGGCTCACCACCTATCAATGTAAATTTTGATAACGCAACTAAGTTGCTTAGTTTTGAAGAGCCACATAATTATTTTGGAGCTGTGACTTATGGGACAGCTGTAATAGGATTGCGTACTGCACATAGTTTTATACCAGAATTGAGAAATGAATTGGGAGAAGAAAGAAAAGAAAAGGTTCTGGATTACGCGAAAATAATTTCAAAATTCTTTGTAAAACAGTGGAAGAAAGAATTTCCTTCTGATTATTCAGGCACACCAATGGTTTTCGTTGCTGGTGGATATGATAAAAATAATGCTTATCCAAAAATATATATTTTTGAAATACCAAACAAGCCTGAACCGGAAGAAAGGAATCCAGGAGATACTAACTTCGGGATTGCTTGGGGAGGGCAGTTAGAAATTGCTTGTAGGCTAATTCATGGTTTTGATCCAGGAGTTAAGCCTATTTTAACTTCAATTGATGGGATAGATGAACAACAAGCTGATTTAATTATTCAGAAACTTAGAGAAAAATTAGAAATAAGTATTCCGTATAAGATTCTGCCTTTACAAGATTGTATTGATTTAGCACATTTTATGATTCAAACAACTATTATAGGTCAAAGTTTATCAATAGGAATCCGAGGTGTTGGTGGCCCGATAGATGTTGCAGTAATAACTAAATCTGAAGGTTTGAAATATATTCAGAAAAAAAGTTTGAAAATATAGGCTATACTTTGGGTAGTAACACAAGGAGAGATAGAATGGATAAAAGGAAATTAACAGAGAGTGCTGGTGGAGCGGCAATAGCACAAGGATGGTCAATTATTCCTAATAATTGTATTGTTTTAATTGATCAAGCACCTCCAAAAAATATGATCAACCTATCATCTTCTGATTTGACAAAAGATTGGAATCCTTTCGAATATACTTATCTTGTTGAAGTTATTAAGAGAATTAATTTAGAGAATGATATTCATAATAATCTTCTTGAACAGAGCTTAAAAGATAATGAGGACTTATGGGAGGCGTTAGCGAAAATCTAGTCTTTCCAACGATTGAACAAGTAGTTCATGTCAACCGCCGGATGATTGAAACGTCTGGCGGTTCTTTTACTCACCCTAACAATTTTCATAATAGAGATTCTTTAGAATATATTCTTGAAGCAATCGCATATCCTTTGTTTGGTAAAGACATCTATCCATCTGTTGTAGAGAAAGCAGCTGCATTAGGTTGTGAAATTATTAAATCCCATGTATTCCTTGATGGAAATAAAAGAACTGGTACATATATGGTATGGAGTTTTCTAATATCTAATAATAAGGAAATTAGATTAGAAAATAGTATCATCAATATTATTGAAGGAATAGCTGAAGGGAAAATGGCACAGAGTGAATTAATTGAATGGATTAACGCTCACTAATTTATTTGGTTGAAATTTCTCATCCTCCAAGGTGATGAGTAGAATAACATTCATTTATCGAAGGGTAAATGATATATTGATTTAAGTAAAAACATAATTGATCTTTTTAAAATATCGTTTCTATCTCAAAAGGAATCAGACGCATTGAATCTTTCAATGCATGCCTCGCCCTTTGATAGATAAAATTTTAGAAGAAATGACATAGGTTCCACCAATCAATATATGGTATCCTTGAATATAATTTCACAATCAGGATGCATCCCTAAAGCGCACATGGAGGGCGCACTACATGAAAACTAAACATTCCATAACCACAAAGAAAAGAATTTCTGTGTACTTGATCCTCCCCGTCCTGCTTACTGCCTCCCTGGCCTGTAATTTTCTTTCCAATGCACTCCCATCTAAAGAAACCCCCACACCTTTGGAAACATCCACACCCATCCCTCCAACAGCTTCTCCCACACCGAGTCACCCAGCATTCTCTGCAGACAAGGTTCTGGAAGTTCCTTCGATCTCAGCACTGGTAGGTGAAGGCACCATTCACTTCATGGCAGGAGATGATGCGCAGACATTAAAAATGGTAATAACCGGCAAGATGCCAATTGTCAATGGAAACTGGTGTCTCACCTGCCTGGACACCGTAAAAATTGACCCGGATATTCGGGTGGAAACGAGACTGTTTGTTGAAATTCCAGCACCAAAACCAGTCGCAGGTTTAATCAGTGATTATATGAGTATGAGCAACACCATCCTTTCATCCCCCATACATATCGATGCCACAGAATTCATCGTCGCCGGACCTGAAGGTGCCACGCTTACCAAGGTAGGGCGCGGTTTCCTGCTGGTGAAAGGTTCCGCCTATCTTTTGGACACGACCAAGCCCTAATGGTTCTGTACGATCAATATCCTTTGTAATATTAAAACCTCCCAATGTATAATTTTTAGGAGGTTTTCTTATCCTGTGGTATCCTTTAATAAAATCGCACAAAAGGGGCTGCCATGTACATTGCCATAGAAGGTGTCATCGGAGTGGGAAAGACAACACTGGCCCGCCTGCTGGCGCCGGCTTTTCAGTCCGACCTGCTGCTCGAGGTCTTCGAGGAAAATCCGTTCCTGTCCGATTTCTACGGCGACCGGCAGCGCTATGCTTTCCAGACCCAGATCTTCTTCCTGCTCAGCCGCTATCACCAGCAGCACAACCGGGTGCCCGAACTCCTGCGTGGGAACAACTCGCTTATCTCGGACTACACCTTTGCCAAGGATGCCCTTTTTGCCGGTATCAATCTGAAAGGTGATGAATTGGAAATGTATTTCCGGGTACATGAAGCGCTGGCTGAGAAGATCATCCTGCCCGACCTGCTGGTGTACCTGAAGGCAGATACCTCCACCCTGATGCAGCGCATTGCCAG
>Ga0209342_10001099_pt1 | contig 30494 bp, 26 predicted proteins | sample RifCSP16_2_FD_184023 | JGI IMG/M metagenome (GOLD analysis project Ga0209342, IMG submission 184023) | Soil microbial communities from Rifle, Colorado - Rifle CSP2_sed 16_2 (SPAdes) (version 2) | ecosystem: Environmental > Terrestrial > Deep subsurface > Rock core/Sediment | place: Rifle...
AGGGGGATAGAAGTGGGCGTGGAAGTGCAGGGCAGGATAATCTCTCCCGTCGGTCGGACGCTGGTGGAAGCCCATCGAGTAGGGGAATGATGCGAGAAAGAGGTTGTCGAAGCGCGTGGTGAGCCGTTTGAGGATGTCGGCCAGACCATTCCGCTCAACAACGTTGAGGTCAGGAAACGCATTCAGATGCCGCCTCGAAAGAAGTAAGACCTCGAAGGGCCAAACGGCCCAGAAGGGGACGAGCGCCACGAAGTGTTCGTTCTCGCACACGAGGCGGGCCTTCTCCGCTTGCTCCACCGCCAGGTAGTCGCACAGCAGGCAAGATCCCTTCTCTTCTGAATAGCGCAGGCAGGCCCCAAGTTCTTTGGCCGGTTGTTCGGGCACGGTCTCGTTCGCCCAAATCTGCCCGTGCGGATGCGGGTTGCTCGCCCCCATAATGGCCCCGCGATTCTCGAAGATCTGGACGTGGTTGATCCAGGGCAGCTGACCCAATTCGAGGTATTGATCGGTGAAAGCCTCGATCACCTTGCTCAGGCTGGCCAGATCGAGCTCGGGGAGGGTGAGATCATGGCGGGGAGAGAAGCAAACCACCCGGCAAGTGCCGCGCTCCGATCGGGCTAAGAGGAGATCCTCCCGGCCGAACTCGGCGGTCGGTGTATCGCCGAGCAAGGCTGAAAAGTCGTTGTCAAACACGAAGACATCTCTGTACCCCGGATTTCGCTGCCCCCCGGCGCGTGCGTTCCCCGGGCATAAGTAGCATTCGGGATCATAGGCAGGCAGGGTTTCGGACGGGCCCAGCTCTTCCTGTCCGCGCCACGGACGCTCAGTACGGTGGGGAGAGACGAGGACCCATTCACCCGTCAACGGGTTGAAGCGGCGATGCGGTCGGGAGAACATGTCTTGGTCCGGTCAGGAAGCCTGCCAGAGTCCGGCGTCCAAGTTGCGGATGGCGCGATTATGTCGGTGCCGACGACTTCTCCTCGTTGGAGATGCACTCGCCTGGGTGGAGAGGAGCCGAAATCAACGGATCTTGTGGGGAGGAATCCGGAGAGCGGTTCGGCCTGGATCAGGCCATTCTCCTGCGCAGGACAGCTTGCAGCGACACCGAGACCACGATTATGCCGCCGTAGATGAGCTGCGTCCAGTAGGCTGTCCAGCCCGCCGCGACAATACCTGGGTTGATGATGGCGATGATGAGCGCGGCAATGAATGTCCCGAAGATGCTGCCCGTTCCACCGAAGACAGAAGTCCCACCCAGGAAAACGGAGGCGAGGGTGTTCAGGAGGTAACCTTCGCCGAGGGTCGGCCAGAGGAAGAGAACCCCTTCGCTCACCACGAAGCCAGCGAATGCCGCCGCCACCCCCACGATGGTAAAGGTCAGGATCTTCGTGCGCCCCACATTCACGCCCATGAGTTTGGCGCTCTCGGTGTTGTCCCCGCTCAAATAGACGTGGGCCCCAAACTTGGTGCGGTTCAAGAAGAACCAGGTGACGATGGCGAAAATGATCATCCAGACGAACTGCATCGGGATGCGCCCAGCGAGGCGGCCAACCAACGCCGGGTACAGGAGAGTCGCCTTGACAGGGGTCATGCCGAGGCCTTGGGCATTCGTCACGACGAGCACCACGCCTCGCCAGAAGAACTGTGTCCCGAGGGTCGCCACCAGCGAGGGAATTCCAAGGCGCACCACAATGAGCCCATTCAGCAGGCCGGCAAACAAGCCCGCCAACAGGCAGGCCACGAAGCCGAGCCAGACTCCCAGGGAGGGATTGGTCTCCCTGAACAGCAAGAACACGACGTCATAGCCGGCCATTCCCCAGGCCATGATGGAGGTGAAGGAAAGGTCGATTTCCTTGGCGATGATCACGAGGGTCAAAGGAATCGCCATCAGGGCATAGTAGGGGGTGGTCGACATGAGGGCGTTGTAGATATCGTAGGCTCCAAAGGTCCGAGGTGAGCGCCAGAAGAAGAACGCCCAAATGAGCAGGAGGACGATGACGATGGCGATCTGCATGGCATACTTGCGGGCCAGTCGCGCAACCCCGCCCCTTTTCGCCGCTGACGAGATTGGCCTTGCCTCAGCTACGGAATTCATGGGGCCGTCTCCAATCCTAGGTTGTGGTGCGGTTGTCGGCGTCGAGGCCGCCCGTCCGGGCGACATGCGACAGCATCTCGATGAGCCCGTCGAGGCTGATTTGGTCCTTCAGGAATTGGGCGGCGACTGCCCCGCGGTCGAGGACGATGATGCGGTCGGCGACTGGGTGAACGTGGAAAATATTGTGATCGATAAAAATGGCCGACTTGCCTGCACCCTTGATCCCGGTGACGAACTCCAGGCATTTCTTCGTCTCGGTAACCGAGAGGCCCATGGTCGGTTCGTCGAGAATGATCAACTCGGCCTGGAAATGGAGCGCACGCGTGATTGCCACGCCCTGGCGCTCGCCGCCGGAGAAGGCTCCGACTACTGATTCGGGAGTGATGGCCGCGGAAGTGAAGCCCATTGCCGTGGTCATCAGCCTCCTGGTTTCGTTCCTCATCTCGGCCAGGTTGAGCACGCCCCAGCGGTTGGCGATTTCTCGGCCCATGAAGATGTTCCGCCACAACGACTGCAAGTCGGCGAGGGCCCTTTCCTGATAGACAACTTCGATCCCCAAGTCACGCGCTTTGGCGACGGACAAATGTTCAAGCTTGTCGCCCTTCCAATAGATCCTTCCCCCAGGGTCAGGTTGGTGGTATCCGGTGAGGATTTTGACCAACGTCGACTTGCCGGCGCCGTTGTCGCCCAGCAATCCGACGATCTCGTTCGTCCCGACCTCGAAGTCGACGTTGCGAAGGGCTGTCACCTCCCCGAAGGTCTTGGAGATATTCTCCATCCGGACCACATGGCTCATCGGTCCACCTCCCGCGGGTACATAAAAGAGACCTGACAGGTCGTCAGGACCTGTCAGGTCTTTGCCTGATTACCGGATGTTCTTCTCGGCAAGCGGCGCGACAAACTCCACGTTGCTCTTGTCCACGAAGCCGGCGCCGGTGTTGACGGCCAAGCCGGAGAAACCGTAGACCTTAGTCAGGCAGATCTGCAGGATCGGGAGATACCCCTGCAGCCACTCCTGTTGGTCGATCACCAGGCCGGTCCAGCCATCCCTGATGGCGGCGATGGTCGCCGGGGAAAGGTCAAAGCCGGCGATGTTAGGCTCGCCCTGAGTCCTGCCGGCGGCCTTCATATAGGTCTCGGCGGTTGCCGTCAGGCCACCGTGGTCGGTTACCACGAGCTTGACGTCGGGATGTGATGAGACGTAGGCTGCGAAAGTGGGTGCGCCGGCCGGGGGATCGGCGTTGGTGGCATCGTCGATCGGGATATAGTCAACCTTCACGCCGGCTGCCTCGAGCGCCTCGATGACGCCCTTGGTCCTTTCGCCGCGGGTCGGCTGCTCGAGCAACCCCCAGACCATGGCGAGATCGCCTGCCTTGAGGCCGAAGCGCTTGACAGCTTCAGCTCCCAGGGCATAGCCGGCGGGGTAGTTCGACGCCCCGACGTACCCAAAGCCATTGGCGGAGTACTTGCCTTGCATGTTGGGAAGTTCGGTGTTCTGGCTGGTGACGATGATGCCATTCGCTTCGGCGGCCTCAATCAGCGGATCGAAGGCTTCGTCACCCGGGTGCCCCATCACGGCGATCCCGTCGGGTTTGGTCGCGGCGACTTCCTGGAACTGCTGGATCATCTTCTGGGGATCCCAGTCGGACCAGACGTATTGTACCGTGGGGCCCAGGTCGTTCTCGGCCTGGACTGCGCCGTTGTAGACGTTGACCGCAAAGACGCCTCCCTCCGGTCCGCCGGGGAAGAACACGATGTTCAGATCACTGCACCACTTGGCGGCCTCTTCAACCGGCGCGGCAGTGGGCTCGGCCTGGGCGGCCTCCAGTTCGGCCTGCAGGTCCTCGATTTGGCCTTCAAGGGCGGCGACGTCTCCGCCGGCCTGCTGCGCCGCGGCCAGGGCGGCCTCTGCCGTGGCGAGTTCTCCCTGCAGGCCTTCCACTTCGCCAGAAGGGGCAGGGGCGCAGGCAGCCAGGACCAGACTAGCTGCGATGATCGCGGTACATGCCCTGCGTAACATTGTCTTCTCTCCTTGTCAGGTCGGATAGGACAGTCGGGGTTGGACTGCCCGCGAATAGGCGTTTCTCTCCTCCGGATAATCCAATCTGTCATCTCCTTTCGTCACACGACACCGGCGGGGCCGATTCGATTCATCCCAGAAGGAGAATGGTTTGGGCGCGGTGCGAACTTATGGTGATCGCGGCTGCCGATATCACCTTTCATTCGTATTCGCTCGGGCCAAGATGCGATCGAGAAAGGCGTTCGATCGCGGGCCTTGTGATTGAATCGCTCTGCCCCTCGGCGTTGGTGCACTGGTCGCGGAGTCCCTATACCTGGACAGCAGGTATGACCTCAGGCCGCGCATGCTGTTCGTGGAATGCCCTCGACCACTCCGTCGACCTTGACCGCCTCCTCTCCAGTCTCGCCGATGGTGAGGGCCGCGTTATCTTGGAGCTGTTCCCAACTTGCGCTCGACGACCCCGATCGAAGGCTCTATCGGGGTCACGCCGCTCCCTCTCTAGAGGATTTCCAGGACCGCCGGTCGCGAGGCCTTTTGACCGTCGATACTCACCTCGATCGCAGGCCAGTCGGCCATCGCGGTCAGGGTCTCATTCCGTTCCGGGCCGATCATGATCGTGTCTTCAGACTTGGCGCCTGTGATCGTCGGGTTCCATGCATACGCCTGCCCGACGCGAACTAGATCCTGCGTCTCGTCGGTAGCCACGAACTCGCGCGGTTCGTAGCCCGCCGGACCGCCTTGATGGTGCATCCGCCATTCGTTTGGGAATCCTGCTTTGGCGTACGCCGCCAATCCGGTCCTGAAGACCTGGTTCACGCGTTGCCCGGGCCGCGTCGCCGCAATCATCGCGGCATCAATCTCAGCGACCGCCTGCGCCCGGCGACGCAGATCCTCAGGGAGTCGGCCGAAGTGGATCAGTCGTGTCACGGAACACACCAATCCATGCCGACGCCCACACAGGACGAGCATGGCGTATTTCTCCATAACCTTGGAGGTCGGGAGTGGATGACGGAAGGATGTCACGCGATCGTCCGTAGCTATCAGATTGACGATCGGCAACACACCTTGGCGCAAGGCTTCCGCCCCAAGACGGGCGGCGATCTCGTGCTCGGTCATCCCCGGCTGTACAGAACGGATTGCCCGATCCATCGCCTCGGCGCACATGCCTGCCAGAGATTTCATCCGCGCTTGTTCCTGGGGAAGCAGGTTCATACGCAAGCGGGGGAAGGCACGCCGCAGGTCCAAGGCACCAGGGTAGGGGCAATCCGCTCCAAGTTGCAGACCATGGGAGAGGGCGTCAATCTTCTCGCTGACCTCATGCCATTCGGTGATGTGGAACTCCCATCCCTGGGCAGTCAAACCTTCGTCCTGTTCCAGCCGGGGGGCTTCGTTGTTGTTGGTAATCAGGTGACGTCCGGTCGGGGTGAGAAGCAGAGAGGCCACGCTCTCATCGGAGGCTGTGTTGACATACGCCGAAGCACCACAGGTAGCCCAGGCGAAATTTGGAACCCGCTGGATCAAGAGCGCCTCCAGTCGATGTTCCCTGAGCAAGTCTCCCGCCGCAGCGAGTTTGACGTCAAGCTCGCGTGTTTCCATCCTGACCTACCGGTGGTGACGTGTCTCCCAGCCGAAAGCCTGGGAACGCGCTTCATGGGCTGGCAGCGCTGTCATCAGGGAGGGATTCCTGGCGACGTGACCGCCGAAGCCAGTGCCAGGGACGTGTCAAGCGAGTGGCCGGCTCTCCGGCACTTGGCCCAGGCCGGATCCATCGGCTCTCGCCCACACTTTGATCCCTTCCTAACCTCCGATTACCTTCCGGAGCGCAATGACTCCGAAGTTCTTCTCCAAGTGCACCCAGGTCATAGTTCCGCACCCTGACTTACCCAGATGGTCCAGGAAGAAGCCTGGGTCCCCGGCAACCGGCCCGAGTGTATTAGCTTCATAGGCTTATTCCTGAAGGAACACACGCACGCCGCGTGGCCCCAAGCGAAACTATGAGATCGAACTGTCGCGGATGATCAGTTCAGGTTGAACCCACACCACCTCCGGCTCGAGGTCAACATCCTGCCTGCGACTCTCCATGATCCTGTGGATTAGTTGGACGGCCAGCGTACCCATCTTCTGCAGGTCCTGGCGGATGGTTGTCAAAGGGGGATGGAAGTAGGCGGCTTCCGGGATGTCGTCGAATCCGACGACGGCCAGGTCCTGAGGGACGCGGCGACCGGCCCGGCGGGCCGCCTGAAACGCGCCCAGGGCCATCTGGTCGTTGCTGGCGAACAAGGCCTCGATGTTCGGGGCCTGCTCCAGCAATCTCCGCATCCCAGCTTCACCGCTCTCGGCCGACCAGTCCCCATAGACCTCCAGGCCCTCGGGGGGCAGGCCCGCTGCCAGCATGGCATCGCGCCAGCCCGACTGGCGCTGGCGTGCCTCCCACCAATTCAAGGGGCCCGTAATCAACCCGATCCGTCGATAGCCCTGCTTCAACAAGTGCTCCGTGGCCTGGCGCCCGCCGTCGTAGTTGTTTACGGCGACCATGCTCGTGGCCAGCCGAGGCTGCATGTTGAGGAAGACGACCGGCGTAGTGAGCTCGCGCGTCTGTTCGCATAGCCAATCCCGGTTGTCTTCGTGTTCAGCGATCGCCCAGACGATCCCATCAACCTGTCGAGCGAGCAGGTTGTGCAGGATCTGCTCCTGTTTCTCTCGCCGAGCGTCCCCCGTGTGCATCAGCGCCACGAGCATCGAGTATCCGAGCTCTTCGGCTTTCCTCTCAACCCCCACAATCGTGTTGGAAGGTCCGTAGTGCTCGAGACCGAAGACAGCGATACCCAGCGAGTGGGTTTTCCCCTGGCTGAGGCTCCGGGCGACCGCGTTCGGGTGATACCCCATCTGGTCGATCACCAGCTGGACTTGTCTGCGGGTGGCAGGAGAGACGTCCGGGCGGTAGTTGAGCACACGCGAGACCGTCATTGAGGAAACCCCCGCGGCCTCGGCGACTTGCTTGATCGTGACTTTGTTCATTGTGGGGAGGGGCGCTCGTTATCGATATCGGTATCGATAACACCCGAGAATCATCGTAGCCCAGAACGGCATGCTTGTCAACCAGATACGGGCGGACGGGTGAATTCCAACTTGGGGGGCACGTCATCGCTGTGGAGGGAGACGGGGGAAAATGCGTTTCCCCCGTCTCCCTCCACTCCTCCCACTTCCCCTACGCAAATGGCCGTTGATGGCGTCCTCCGCTACAACGGGAACCCGGCCATCCCTGATTGCGACTTGACTTCATCACATGGAAGGACCGAATCCAACAAGCGTCGCCGTGGTTGGGCCACAGCTCGAGCTCAACGCCCCAAACCAGAATCTTGCCCTTGCGTGAGCGGCCGAAGAGTCGCGCTGGGGCTCGTCCCATCAACGGACGCTTTCCAAGGTGGGGGGAGGGGGGTTCCAGGAGGGGGGCGGGCGTGACAGGCCCGCCCCCCTGACCCCTGAAATGGAATGCATCCCGGGCGGACCACACCCGAGGGCGAACACGATTGCGGGCGAGGGAAAGGCCTATGGGGCCCCGGGGAAGTCGAAAGCAGGAACGCGCCCGGGGGAACAGGCGTCTCCCCGGATGGAGGCCCGATTGACCACCGCGGGCAGGGCGATTGACCGGCCGCCCAGCGATCTACGGCGTGGACACTCGTGAATCCAGAGATCGGCAGAAACACCAGACTTCGGCGGCCGCCGACGCACGTTTCACTTGCTAACCTTGAGCGGAGCGGCACCCTCGGAGGCATGCACGGGGAAGATCACGGGCTCGATCCCGCTGGCGGCGGTGTAGTGCCGGCTGACGTGAGCCTGGAATGCCTCGAGCCGGCCGGGTTCGATGATCGACACCATGCAGCCTCCGAATCCTGCGCCAGCTTGGCGCGCACCGATCACCCCCGGTGCCTGGTGGATCGCTTCGATCATCATCGTCATTTCGGCTGAGATGATTTTGTACAAGTCTCGCGCTCCGGCGTACGACTCGTGGGTCAGTGTCTGGATCGCGGGCCGATCCCCCGCTGACAAAGAGGCGGCCATGTTCTGAACCCGCTGGTTCTCCTCGATGACGAATCGGCAGCGGCGGAAGACAAGATCGGGGAGATCGGCCTGATGGGCGAGCAGCTGATCGAGGCTCACATCTCGTAGCGCACGGATCCCCGGATCAAAAACGGAGAGGCGGCGCGTCCCCTCCTCGCATTGGGCGCGTCGCAATGCATACTCCGACCCGGTCAGCTCGCGCGGTGCCTGGGTGTCGCAGATCACGACTTCGATGTCACCTGCGAGAGGCCTGGCCTGGCTGGTCAGGTTCCGGCAATCCAGCAGGAGGCAGTGGCCGGCTCGACCCAGCGCCGATGAGTACTGGTCGAGAATCCCACACCGCATCCCGACAAAGTCGTTCTCCGCTTGCTGGCAGAGCAACGCGGCCTGCAACGGCTCGATCTCCCAGTCGCCGAGCAGGCCGAACAGAATCGCCGTGGCCACCTCCAATGCGGCCGACGAGCTGACGCCGCTCCCGACTGGAACGGTGCTCTGGATCAACCCGTCGAACCCTTGAAGCGAGTAGCCTTCGTCCTGGTAGGCCTTCGCCACCCCGCGGATGTAGTTGGTCCACGGGGTCTCGCCGTCACGCACGATGTGATCAAGATCGAACTCTCCACCTCCGCCTGTGTTCAGTGATTCGATCCGGACGCGCCGGTCGAGACGCGGCGAAGCGGCGATCCACGTGTCCCGGTCGATGGCCATCGTCAAGACGAACCCCTCGTTGTAGTCCGTGTGGCTCCCCATTAAGTCGACCCGACCGGGCGCACGCGACCAGAGTATGGGTGCAGTCTCGAAACGTCTCTCGAATTCAGCGGAAATCCAGCCCACTCTGTCGCTACGGTTCACATTCCGAGCCTCAACGAGCGTGGATGCCAGAGGCGCTTAGTCGCAGGCATTCGTCCGGTCATAGCGTGCTTCGACCGATCACGCAGGAACCAGGTCGCAGTAGGCGAACCGGTCCTCCCGCAAGACCTGCTGCCCACGCGTGAGCGGGATCGATTCATGGAAGATCGGGCCGTCATAGACGAAAGTGTGAAACTCGCCGTTCTCGCCGCACGGGTCGATGTTGGGCGGGAGGGCCGACAGGAACTTTCGATCATAGGATCTGCCCGAGAATGCCGGGTCGAGGGCCTGCGTATCCACGCACACGACGATCGCCTTGAATCCCAGGTCGAGAAAGGCCCGAGCCAGCTCGGTGGTGTCTTTCCCCCAAAGCGGAAACACGCCCGACATGCCCAGTAGCGCCAACCGTTCCTGGCGATAGCGGCGGACATCTTCCAGGAATAAGTCGCCGAAGGCGACCTTCCGGATCCCTCTCTCCACATGGGGCCGAAGGGTAGTTTCCATCCTGCGCCCGTACTCTTCGTCTGAACAACCCTTCGGCAGCAGGATCTCCTCGAGAGGAATTGCGAGAGCCCGCGCCTGGGCCGTCAGTAGTTCTCGGCGGACGCCGTGCATGCTGATGCGCTGGTACTCCTCCGAAACCGTCGTGAGCAATGCCACGACGGCCAGCTCGGGATCGCTCGAGAGGTCGTGCAACGCAAGCACGCTGTCCTTTCCACCGCTCCACGACAGCACGATCCTCTCAATCATCGGCGTGCGGTCCCATTGCAGTGCCCCTCTTGTAATCGGGTGTCTTGCCCGCAATTGCCGGCGGGGAATGCGCAGCAGACCGGCGGATTCGCTCTTGGCCTCTCGGATTGTGAGCGATCTGTCCCACGCTGTCTGCGCGAGCTACCAGTCCGCTGAATCGGCGACTGCGATGAGGCCTGTTGACGGCCGATGGGAGATCCGGACCAGTCTCGATCATGAACTTGCAACTCGCTCGGTGCTCGCGCACCGACGACCTGGGCCATCTCCCGGCCGGAGTGCTCGGTCGACAGCAGGCCGTGCCACACCGAGGAGTCCCCTTTGTTGGCGCTCCTTTCGCGTGGGCGAGACAGCGTGCGGGGTGGCAGTCGGTGGTCTCTCGTCCTGCGACATGGGCCCATTTTCGCGCAGACCAGCAGTGCAACAAGGTCGGCATTCGGTGGCAGCGGGATTGCCGGCGCAGGACCTCCGTCCGGCCCAAGGTAGAGCCCGCGTTCGGCCCAGGAGGAACGAAGTGCGGAGGAGTGCCAAGGCTCCTCCGCATGCGGACAGAGAATACCACGCTTACTCCCCGTCGATCTTCTCCTTCGGGGAGGCTGGATCACCGCGTGACGCCGAAGGTCACCTCCACCGAGATGCTGACCGTGATTTGGCCGGGGGCGACGGGGACCTCACCTCCGCCCCCGAGGCCCATGGCGGCGTAAGCCGGATAGATCGGCCCGCCCGAAACCTCAGCCGCTTTCTGCACCTCACCCAGAGTCACCCCAAGCTCCTTCGCCAGCTGGGCAGCCCTCACCCGGGCATCTGCGATGGCCGCAGTCCTGGCCTGCGAAGCGAGCGAGGCGGTGTCCTGGACACCGAAGGTCATGCCGTAGATGTTGTTCGCCCCGTTCTTGATCACCGCTTCCAGGACTGCCCCTGCCTGGTCAACCTGCCTGACCTTCACCCGCAGGGTGCTATCGACCCGATAGTTCTTCTCGCCAGTTGGGCTGCCCGTGGCCGGGGAGTAGATATCCTCGGGCCAGACGTTGAAGCCGGTTGTCTGGACGTCGTTCTCGTCGATCCCTAACTCCCCGAGGGCGCCGGTGATCCTCTCGATAGTCGTGTTGGACGAGGCGACGGCTTGGGAAATGTCTGTGCTGGAGACGCTGACACCGACCTCGACCGTCAGGACGTCCGGGTCTCCATTGGCTTCGCCGTAGCCGGTGACGGTGATGGTCTCGGCTCCGGTCGATTGCATGGCCGCGGGGGCGCCGACGGGAAGCCTGGCACAGCCTGCCAATGCGATCACTGAGGCGGCCACAAGCAGAGTCATCCACAATTTCCTCATTCCTAGCTTAACCATGGTAAAGATCCCTCCAGCGGGTATACCGCAACAGTGTTTCGGCGCCGGTCAGGCAACCTCGGGCGCCGTTGTTGCTAGAAGGACGTCCTTCCGGCACATCAAGTTCCCAAGCACGCGAGGCCGGATCTCACCTCCGGCGGGGCTCCGGAGCCGGGACATGCCTTCGCCCGAGCCGATTGAATTGACCAACATCCCCAGAATGGCCCTCGATCTCGCCAGGCTGGCGCGTGGGCAGAAAGCCCTCAGGATCTGAGGGTGCTCATGCAGGCAAACCTCCCGCTGCTCTCGGAGGGTCCGGCGTGGTCGATCCGGTGCGCCAGAGTGGGATCATCGGGGAGCGTGCTGTGCGGGATGATCCTTGTAAAATGGATTGGACGCCCGATCTTTGCTAGGGTAGAGAACCTACGACCTTCTTGAATTCATCTTCGTCGAGCGCGTGCAAGGTCTCGGTGCGGACATTCCCTTGCGCCCCCAGGGCCAGCAGCACCGACGCGGCGGCCATCACGCTCGGAGCCTGCGTGATTGCCAAGAAATCGTATCGACCCATCGTCAAGTACCAGGCGACGAACTTGCCTCCGGCGGCTTCGACCGCCTTCTTAGCCGCTGCAATGCGCGCCGGGCCTTCTTTGATCTTGGCGATCCCTTCCTTGGTGTAGTTCCCCAAAATGATGTACGTCTCCATGGACTCCTCCTCCAGTGTGCGCACGCTCCCCAGTTCAGCATAACACGGAGTACGGCTGAATCAATCTCATCCAGACCCTCGGCCGCGCCTCCGCCAGGCCTGCCGCCGTCATCTGTGGGAAACGTCCAGCATGGCAATGTAACGTCAGCCCGGCGCGGCAATCATCCGCCGGCTGGATCTCCGGCGCGCTCGGCCCCTCAGGCCCGATCAAGGGTCTTGAGCATATTGAGGCTGCGGACTGTATAACCTAGCTTCTCGTACAACTGGAGGGCGCCGCGGTTGTGGGCAAAGACGTGCAAGCCGAGGTAGCGGAGACCAAGATCGGTCGCCAGTCCAACCGGGCAGACCAGGTGCACCAGTCTTCTTGGATAACTAGTTGACAATGCAAACCAGGCCGGGTAACATGTAAGTGAAAGTCCCAGGCCTGCAGCCCGAATCGAGGTAAGACATGACAGTGCAACCTGACATCCAAGATCTGATGAGGCGTACCCGACACTATGAGTTCGCCGACGGCTTGCGCGATCTGCAACTGGCGTTGATGTTCGGGCTGAGCGGCGCCGGGATTTGGCTGGCGTTCAGCCCGATCTGGATGGCCTTCCTCGGCGCCCTCATGCTCCGCTACGGGCGCTGGGCTGCCTGGGCCGGTCTCTTGTGGGTCTTTCTGCCGGCTCTGGCGGTCTTCGGCATGTTGGGTGTAATGAAAGTCCTGCGCTCCCGTTGGCTCTGGGCGCAGACCGGCACGGTGAGGCCTTCACGCTGGGCGGTGTCCTGAAGAGTCAATCTGATATCTGCCATCATTCTGGTTGGAGGCATTGCCGTGGGCATCGGCCTGCGCAGTCTCGGGTGGGTGAATGAGACCTTTGTTCTGCGCATGCTCTGGACGGCGACGGGTTGGTCCTTCGGATACACCCTCGTTGGCGTCGGGCGCGAGCTGGACATGACTCGCTACACGCGGATCGGGCTTGTCGGAGCCGTCGCCTCCACGGTCATCCTCCTCACCCCGATCGGCTTCGGAGCGGCGGCCCTGGCCCTAGGGCTCGGCTGGTTCCTTGTGCTTTCGGTGAGCGGCGGCGTGACTCTGCGGGGCGCTTGGCTAACCGCGGGGAAGGCAACGGGGCGTGGATCCGATTAAAGAGATCGGCCAGGTCGATCGCCTGATCCATGAGCCCGCCCGACTGGCGATAACGGCCGTCCTGTCGGCGTGTGAGAGCGCGGATTTCGCGTTCCTGCTGCACTCCACGAGCCTGAGCAAGGGGAACCTGTCGGCGCATTTGAGCAAGCTTGAAACCGGCGGTTACGTTTCGATCCGCAAGAGCTTCAAGGGCAAGTACCCGCATACGACGTGCGCGTTGACGACGACGGGTCGGCGGGCATTCGAGCGCTACCAGCGCCAGCAGATGGCGCTGGCCCGCCACCTGGGGAGCGACCGACGGGAATGAAGGGACTCGCATGAGTGCGGTGTATGGGGCGATCGAGGCCGGAGGGACCAAGTTCGTGTGCGCAGTTGCCGAGTCTCCCGGCCCCGATCTTGTGACCAAACAGATCATCCCGACGACGACCCCCGATCAGACTCTGGCGAAGGCGGTCGAGTTCTTCCGCGGCCGATCTCTGCGAGGACTGGGGATCGCGTGTTTCGGCCCGCTGGATCTAGAGCGGGGGCGGATCGGGGCGACACCCAAAACCGGATGGGTGGGGGTTGACGTAGTCCGAGCCTTCCGAGAGGCGCTAGGAGTGCCGATCCGTTTCGACACCGATGTGAACGGCGCCGCGCTCGGGGAAGCGAGGCACGGAGCCGGCAAATGCATGGATCCGCTGATTTACGTCACGGTCGGGACCGGGATCGGCACAGGAGTCCTCGTCTCAGGACGACCGGTGCACGGGATGATGCACCCGGAGGCCGGCCATCTTTTCGTCAAGCGCCGTGCCGATGACGCTTTCCACGGGAGCTGCCCGTTTCATGCCGACTGCCTGGAAGGGATGGCCAGCGGTCCGGCCATCGAGGCCCGATGGGGGTCACCAGGGTCGGCTCTCCCCGCCGATCATCCGGCGTGGGAGCTGGAGGCACACTACCTTGCCCAGGCGATGTGCGATCTAATCTACATTGTCTCACCACAGCGGATCGTTCTGGGAGGGGGTGTGATGAACCATCAGGGCCTGCTCGGGCTCATCCGTCAGGAAACCCGAGCGCTCCTCGCAGGTTACGTGCAAACCCTGGCCGACCCGATGATGTTGGATGAGCAGATCGTCCCCGCTGCGTTGGGGGACGACGCCGGTATCGTCGGCGCGCTCGAGCTGGCGTTCGAGGCGGCGCAGGCGAGTTCCCTGACCGGACCTCCGCCGGTGTGATAGGAGGACCTCCGAGGCGCCGAGGGCGGCCCGTTCCCGAAATCCCTTGCACCTCCTGTGATCGACCCATGGATTGACATCGTTAGGCCACCACCGACTCCAGTCTTGGCCGCCCGAGCGCGACGTGCCGGGCGCCCGCTCGCCAGTCGGGTTATGATCATCGTCGTGACCCAGGACCTGCAGCGCCAGAATCTGCGCCACCTGTACGCCGATGTAGCCTGGTTCGGTGTTCTCGCGGGAAGCGCGCTGGCCTTCTTGTCCGTCTACGCCGCGCGCTTGGGGGCCAGCCCATTCCAGATCGGGCTGTTGACGGCCGGGCCGGCGGGCTTGAACCTGGCTTTTTCACTCCAAGCCGGGAGGTGGCTGGAAGGGCGGCCGTTCCCCACGGTGACCTTCCACTCTTCCGTTTATCATCGGCTGATCTATCTGCTCCTCATCCCACTTCCCTGGTTGCTGCCGCAAAGCCGCCAGGTTTGGGGACTCGTGGCCCTGGTGCTCTTGGGGGCGATTCCCGGGACGCTGCTGGCCATCGGATTCAACGCGGCCTATGCCGACCTCGTCCCGGCAGATCAACGGGCCCATGTCACCGGCCGACGAAATGCGCTCCTGGCGCTTACATTGACCACCTCGTCGCTGGTGTCGGGTCAAATCCTGGCGGCCACACCTTTCCCGTTCAACTTCCAACTGGTGTTTGCTTTGGGGGCGGGGGGAGCGGTGATGAGCAGCTATCATCTCTACTGGCTTCGGCCGACCAAGGCGGCCGAGGACAAGGTCGAGGCGCCTGGTGGATCGACGGGTGCCTTGATGCGACCCGGTTCGCTGCGCCTGCCGGATGCGCTCCGACTGGCGGCCGGCCTTCGTTACCTCACGCGTTCCCAAGGGAAGCCGCTCTTGCGTGCCGATCTCCTGCGTGGGCCGTTTGGACGTGTCCTGCTCGCATTCCTTATCTTCTACTCCGTGCAGCACCTGCCCATCCCGTTGTTCCCCGTATTCTGGGTCCGAGAGTTGGGCTTGAGTGATCGGTCTATCAGCATCGGCCAGGCCGGTTTCAACGCGGCGATGTTTCTCGGTTCGATCGCGGCCGGATCGATCCGGGGGAGGCTCGGTCATCACCGGCTGATCTTGCTCGGCGTCACGCTGTACGGTCTGTACCCTCTCATGACCGGTCTGGCAACCAACAGCCTACTCTTCTGGGCTGCATCCCTCGCAGGCGGGGTGGTCTGGGGATTCCTCAGCGTGGGGTTGATCGATCATCTCTTCGACCATGTTCCGACGGGCGATCGGCCGGCGCACATGGCGTTTCACAATCTGGTGCTGAACCTGGGGATCTTGTCGGGGACACTGGTCGGGCCGCTCATGGCAGATCGGTTCGGGCTGCGCGAGACCTTGTTCATATCAGCCGCCCTTCGCCTGGCCTGCGTTGGGCTGTTCCTACCACGGAAGCGTTAACCTCTCGACAGCCGACACGGCCGATCTTGCGCCACTTTCTGCTGGGCCCGGGGGAACCGATCGGCGCCTTCGAGCGTGATGCGCTGGAACTGGCCGCTCCGCCGCGTTTACCCTTAACGCCCCCGGATTCCAATGCGGAATGGGCGGTTTTCCACTCTTACTCATCCCTGGCCCGCGAGAAGAAGGGCAGAGCGAGTCGAGCCACGAGCTCCTCGCAGGTCGGCATCAGACCGAGGAGGGCAGAGGGACGTGGCAGACATCTAACTGCCGGTCTTCGAGCCAACTCGCCGGCGGCCTATGTTGTACCTGGGCGGCGCGACGACCTCTCAGGCGGGCGACTAGTCGCCGCCCCCGTTGTTTCCTCCGCCCCCACCATCTTCTTTGCCGGTCGCGTGGCAGCTGGTGCAGTCGGAGAAATCGGGGATTCCCTTCTCCTGGTGCTTCTTCTCGATCTCAGCCGGGTCATGTTTGTGGCAGCCGTAGCAGGTGTACTCACTGTATCCGGATGGATGGCAAGTGCTGCACTGACCGCCGGCGTCACCGTGGTTCATCGGGAAGGTGTGCGGGCCGTTCCACGACGCCGGCAACCAGGCGCTGGTGGAGTGACACGCTGCGCAATCCTGTCCGAACACGCCCTGATGGATCTGCGGCTCCGAGTGGCAAGCCGAGCAGGCCGTCGGCATGCCGCTGAACGAGCCTCCCGCGTGGCAATTCGCGCACCCGACCGAGCGGTGCGCGCCGGTGAGTGGAAAGCCCGAGCGATTGTGATCGAAGGTCACGTCCGACCATCGAGTTGCGCGGTGGCATGCACTGCAATCCCGTCCGAATTGTCCATTGTGCTTGTCGTCGGAGGCGTGACAGTTCACACAACTCGTCGGGGTACCGACATAGCGACCTCCGGCATGGCAAGAGTCGCACGCAATATCGAGATGCGCGCCGACGAGCGGGAACGCAGAGCGGTTGTGATCAAAGGTCACCTCTGACCAGCGCGTAGGGCGGTGGCATGAGGAGCAGTCCTGTCCGAACTGTCCATTGTGTTCGTCGTCGGAGGCGTGACAGCTAAGGCAACTTGTCGGCGTCCCAACGTATCGACCCCTGGCATGGCATGAGTCGCACGCAGCCTGGAGATGCGCGCCGGCGAGCGGGTACGACGAGGTCTGGTGGTCGAAATGAATCTCGCTCCATTGCGTTGGAGCGTGGCATGCATCACAGTCCGCCGCAAACTGGCCGGCGTGCGGATCCTGCCCCTTATGGCACCCGAGGCAATCCGTAGGGATACCTGACCAGCGTCGATCGACGTGACAGCCGAGGCAGTCTGCGGTGGCGTGGCTCCCCTCAAGTTGGAAGCCGGTCAGCTGGTGGTCCAGCGTTGCATCCGTCCAAGTCTGAGGGGTGTGGCAGGTGTCACATTCCTGGCCGAGACGGCCCGCGTGCACGTCGTCCTTGGCGTGGCAGGCCAGACAGCGCGTCGGCGCGGTTTGCAGTGCCAGTACCGTGAGGGCGCCGCGATGACAGGCCGAGCACCCAAGTCCCTGATGTCCGCCTAAGAGTCGGAAGGCAAGCGTCTGGTGATCGAACGCGGCGCCATAATGATCGACACCGTCATGACATCCCAGGCACTCCCTGCCGAAGTCCGCCAGGTGCTTCTGCGTATAGCCAGACTCCAGTTCGTCATGGCACCCGAGGCACGAAACCGGGGAAAACTCCCTCAGCTGGCTTGGGTGGCAATCCATACACCGGAACGCGCCGCCGACGGCCATGGGCGCGTGGGCCCGCAGCGAGAACCCGGTGCGATCGTGAGGGTAGTTCGAGATCTCAGCCAGGGTGAGGGCGGCCTCGGGTCCCCCATGCTCCGTGTGGCAATCGCGGCAATTCCCAGGTTCGGCGAAACCGGAGTGGAAGCCGGAGACGACCGCCAGCTCGGCGGCCACCTCCTGATGGCAGGCCAGGCAGCGGTCACCCATCCGATCGCCATCCCAGAAGGCGGCGTGACACTGGTCGCATTGGTGACTGAGATCGGAATGGGTGCTGATCCCGCCGACCTGGGCCTGCCCGGGTGTGGCGTTGAGGTCACCGGGGCTAAACATGGCATTGCTGCCGGCAGCACCCACCACCGCGATGATGACTGCGGCCAAGACGCCGGCGAGCAGGCCGGCGCCGCTCAGGCACCCCAAGGGTCGAGTCATGATGGCGATCGGCTCATCTGGGGTCACTCATCGCAAAAGTGTCGCGTAATACAGCGCCCCTGCGGCGTGAACAAAGGCGGCGACAAAGAGCGCCATCCCCAACGGGATGTGCACGCTGTGCCATAGAGAAAGCAGCCTCCGCGCCGTTGATAGGGAGGCGATCTGCCTCTCCAACTGACGACGGCGTCGCAAAGCTGCCTGCTTCTGGGTGAGAAGCTGCCGCGCCTGCCGATCCAATCCGCGCCCGCGCCGCCAGGTCTGCAGCCGGTCGCGAATCTCCTCAGGCCCCCTGCCCAGGATCCAACCGATGCCGGCCGCATTCTCATCCGTTTGGATGGGTGCCGATGTACCTCGGCTCTCGGACGAAGCCCCGGCTGGACTGGCCGTGGCGCGCAACTCGGCCTCGAGTTGAGAGATCTCGTTGCGTAATGCCTCCGCCTCCAGCACGATCCCATCTGCCGTGCGTGGGACGGCCGTATAGATGTAGCGGCCGATGAAACCACTCAAGACAACGATCGCGGTCAGCAGCGTCACCACGCCGGCCAGGCCGTTGAACTCCCAGGCAGTGTGCAACAGAACCAAATAGGGACCGACGATCCCCGTGAAAATGTGGAACCGTAACCAGTCCCGCATCCGCCCCCAGGGGCGCCGGATCGCGCGCTTGCGGAGAGAGTACAGAGTCTCGGTGGAAAGCATGAGGATGAACCCCAGGACGCCCAGGCTGTGACCGAGGAAACCACTGGCTGCCGGAACGCCGGTGAGGGCGCTGGCTGAGGCGTAAAGGCCGCTCACCAGAGCAATGGCCAATCCGGCAAGCCAGAGCTCACGCGATCCCAGCATGGGACCAACCGCAGGTGAAATGAACGCAAGTCATAGCTGAGAGCTGCGCCTCATTGGATGGGCGCCCGCGCACTCCAGTTCTTCCAGAATGCGAGAATCGTCGCTCCCAGGTTGGAGGGGTCAGTCAGTAAGCGTTCGCGCACGGGGCCGATGTCGACTTCACGGCTGATGAGGTGCTGGAGGGGGCGGGAAAGGGTCTGATCACCCATGATGACCGCCCCGACGATTGCCTGCCCCCCGAGCATGAGCCGCATGCGACTGTACTCTTCGCCGGCCTCGACAGCCATCGCCGCCGGTCGAACCCGCCAGCCCTCGCTGTCGCCCCGAGCTATTGCCAGGAGATCGTCATCTCCGCGCCCCTGTCCGACCGCTCCCACGATGGTCGTCGTAATACCTCCGATCCGGGTGACATTGAATGGCGGTAACCGGCGGTAGGGCGCCTCGGCTCCGGCCATGTTCAGCCCGGCTGACCGGCCCTGCTCGAGTGCGATCCACCACAGCGAGTCAAGCATGGTCTTCCCGGTCTCGGGGTCGTAGACCTCGGCGACATCCCCAGCGGCGAAGATCCCCGAGGCGCTGGTCTGCATGAATGGATCGACCATAATCCCCCGACCCACCCGCAACTCGCAGCCCCGGGCCAATTCGATCCTCGGCGCGATCCCGATCGCCACCGCCAGGATGTCGGCCGGGATGACCCCGCTAGTCGTTTCGATGCCCGTTACCTTGCCTCTGCGACCGAGGACACGCACCAGCTCGGCCCGCCGGTGAAGTCGAATCTTCTCGTGCTCCAAACGGGACTCAACAAGGGCCGACTCCTCGTCGTCGAGAACGTTGGCCCAATAGCGATCCTTGCGCAGCAGGTAGTGGGTCTCGACGCCTCGCGCTGCCAGCCCTTCGGCCAATTCGAGAGCGGTGATCCCTCCTCCGACGACCACCCCTCGACGTCCTTTGCGCGCCAGCCGCAGAATCCGCCGCGCGTCAGCCAGCGTGTCAAGTGTGACCACGCCATCGAGCTCGATGCCCGGCACATCGGGGAGGATTGCCCTGGCGCCGGTAGCCAGCAGCAGAGCATCGTAGCCGAGCAGGCGTCCGTCGTGAAGCTGGAGGCGGCGAGTCTGCGGGTCGATACTATTCACGCGCGCCGCCAGCCGGCGTACCCCCAGCCGACGGTAATCCTCATCCCCCCGGGCGAAGAGCGATCTCTCCGGAACCGCTCCCGTCAGCAAATACGCCAGCCCGGGCCTGGAGTACAACGCCGTGCCCTCATGGCTCAGGATCGTGATTTCGCCAAGAGGATCGCGCTCGCGGATAGCCCCTGCCGCGGCATACCCTGCCGGCCCGTTGCCAACGATCAGGTAGTTGCCCCCCATTTCAGCCGTTACCTTCCCCGTCTGGCCCACTAGACGGGAGTTGTCGGTCAAAAATGACTCTTCTCATTCTGGATCGCTTCCCTTATCACCTTGGCGCATGCGGAAGATCGAGCTGGGCTCGAAGCGAAGCACCCCGCGCGGGCAGCGGGCGACGCACTCACCACAGCTGAGACAGTAACTCTCGGTGACCGGCCGGCCGTCTCGGGCATGTGAGCGCACGTCGATCCCCAGCGGGCAGTTGAAAGAACAGATCCCGCACTGCACGCAGCGGACGGCTTCGGGAACCACATACGCTGTCGCCAACACCTGGTGGCGGCGGGAGTCCCTGGAGAGGAACGCGTCCAAGCTGCCTATGGCGCTGCCTGCCTGGGTTGCCGGGCGGATGCCGTGACGAAACGTCGGCGAGAGTTCGGACCTGTTCGAAAGCTTACGCCCCATCCCGCCCCCACTCTAGTATTCTCCATCGTGGTCCTGTTCGTGTTCGTACTCATGCTCGTCCTGGGAATGGCCCTCGTCGTCCGCTACACCTGCACCATCATTCTCGTCCTCGGTCTCGATCTTGTCCTCGTCCTCATCCTCGCCGTTGTCATCCTCGGTCGGGCTTGATTGCTCTCCTTCGTTCATTTCCTCAACATCGTCCAGCTTCTGGGTTGCCTCGGATGCATCGCCGTCCGGGGCGCTTTCGTCCACCCGCTCGATTTCGAGACCGAGCAGTGAACCGTCGGCGGCGGCAATGACCTTGACTTTCACCAGATCGTCGAGCGCCAGACCGTCTTCGATCTCTGTATCGTTGGTGATCCTGACCTGGAGGGTTTCTCCGTCATCGGTGCGCACGATTGCCCCCGGGTCGATGACCTTGACGAGGCCTACCAGCTCGAGCTCCACCTGCTGTCTTGAGGACTCGAGTGCTCCCACAAGGGCGTCTTGCGATTCCGGCGGTATGGCCGGGGTCAGGCCGTTCAGGATGTCGACGAAGCGCGTCATCGAGTCGGTCACGGCCGAGGCGAGTCGCTTCGCTTCGTCTGGCTCGGTCTCAGCAATCGAGCCGAGGTCCTGAACGGCAGATTGCAGATGCGCCTCGAATGCTTCTGTTACGCCGGTTAGCTGATCAAAGCGGCGGTCTTCGACAAGCCCGGCTAGCTCCCCCAACCGCTTCTCGGCGAACATCAAATGTAATTCGGCGTTGTGCGCCTGATCCCGCGAGAGCGCAAGTTGGGCGCGTTCCAGGCCGGTCTTGACAGGGTAAAGCGGGTTCCCCGGCAATGAGTCCTGCGCGGCGTGGGCGGTCGCCACCGCTCCGCCGAACAGCAAGACAAAGACCGCGACGGCGAACACGAGCGCATGACCCGGTGCGCTGCTCCATCCATTGCCGGAAAATCCCCTTGCACCACTTCGACCGAAGCCTCTCTTGAGACGGACTGTGGGCGCGCTGGATACGGCCTCCTGCAATGCCCTGGCTTCCCGCAGGAATGCCGCCCGACCCGTGGCCGCGGCCTGTGGATCCCGGGCCGGCACGTCACGGAGCTGATCCAGCCTGGCGATCAGTGGAGCAGGATCAAGTGTCTCTTTCAATCTGGAGCTTCCTTCTCTTGCATCAGCCTCTTCAAGGCAGCCAGCGCCCGGTGCTGCATGGATTTGACGGCACCCACCGACATTCGAAGGGTCGCCGCCACCTCTTCGTTTGTGAATCCCTCCAAGTACTTAAGCACGATCACCTGGCGCTGATCCGGGGTCAACTCGAGCAAGGACGTCCGGACCTGTTCACGCTCAATCCGCGCCTTGACGATCTCGCCCGGCTGCCCTTCGCCTGGGCCGGCCAGATCAAGGGGGATAGGGATGGAGGCTGACCGGCGAAAATGGTCCACGATCCAGTTATGTGCCGTACGATACAAGTAGGCCTTAAGGAAACGGCCCGGTCCGCCGCCCCGCCTGATCGCGTGCAAGAAGCGGCTGAAGGTCTCGGCAACGCAGTCCTCGGCGAGGGCGGGCTCGCCCAATAGTCGAACCGCGTACCGGTACAGGCCGGGGCTGTACCGGAGATAGATCTCGGCAAGCGCGTCTTCTTCATGGCGTCGCGCACCTTCGAGCAAGGCCAGGTCATCGAGCTTATCTGTCATTCAATAAGACGCAAGAAAGGCGAATCGGGTACGGTCGAGCACGACGAAACCAGGCGGGGTGGATTCCCGCAGCGAGCGGGGCGAGCGGTTCGGCCTGAGCGCAGCGGTTGCCCCTGGCGGCAGGGGGCTAGGTTCATATGAAGCCGGCATGGTGTGAGTAAGATTATACGGATTCCTTGACGGACTAGCTGGGCTCGTCGAATCGACGACAGCCGGGGAATAGCACCAGGCGGGCAAGCGTTCTCTCCGACCGTTGTGGCCGAGCGGCAGCTCGTGGTAAATTGCTGTGTGACAGTCATCACGAAGTGAGAACCCCCCTCTAGCGGTTCAAGGAGTGTGAAATGGAGCCATCACCGGTCGCCAAAGGAGCGTCCTGGCCTCGGCTGCTGGTCGCCGGCCTGGTGGTCGTCATCGCCATTCTTGGCCTCGCCGTGGTCGCCCTCACGATTGCCCGAGCGCCGTCCGCCTCCCTGGCCGGGCAGGCCGATGCCCTGGCGACGAGCAACGACGAATGCGTGATCTGTCACCGGACGAGTACTCCGGGGATCGTCGAACAATATGGCCGGAGCACGATGGCCGCGGCCGAAGTCGCATGCGGCGACTGTCATGAGGTGCCGGCCGACTACCCTGGGGCGGTAGAGCATGAAGGGACGTTTGTCCTCGGTCAACCGACCCCAGCGAGGTGCGAACAATGCCATTCGGCCGAGGTCGCTCAATACTACCAAAGCCGGCATTCGCTCCCCGCCTACGTCGCCATGACCGGTACGGCCGGACTGAGCGAAGAGCACCTGGCGATGTATCAGCGGATCCCCGAGGGCCAGTTCGCGCCCGACAAGATGCGGAATGCTTTGTTCGCGCTCGAAGGCCAGGACATCACCCGTTTCGCCTGTGAGGCCTGCCACAACATCGGCCGGCCGCAGCCGGATGGAAGCGCCGGCGAGTGTCAGCAATGTCACTTGCGGCACTCGTTCAGCCTGGAACAGGCGCGCAAACCCGAGACGTGCAACGCCTGCCATATCGGCCCAGACCACCCACAGTGGGAGATCTACGAGGAATCGCCCCACGGGATCGCCTACGCCACCGGAGGGGGGAGCTGGAATTGGGAGGCGGATCCCGGGACTCTGACTGTATCCGACTTCCCGGCCCCTACTTGCGCCACCTGTCACTTCAGCGGTTTCGGAACGGCCGGAACCACACATGACGTCGGCGATCGTCTGACCTGGTTCCTGTTTGCGCCGATCAGCGAACGGCGGCCTGGTTGGCAGGACAGCCTGGTGCGGATGCAGAGCGTGTGTGCCGAGTGCCATAACCGAGTCTTCGTGGATGATTTCTACGCCGACGCCGACAAGGCGACCGAAGCCGTCAATGCCTGGGTGCGCCAGAGCGACGAGATGATGGCCCCGCTCAGAGCAGGCGGATTGCTGACCGAGCTCCCGTTCGATGAACCGATCGATTTTGTCTACTTCGAGCTCTGGCATCACTGGGGTCGGACGGCGAAGTTCGGGGCGTGGATGCAGGGGCCGGACTACACCCAATGGCATGGAGCCTATGAAGTCCTGAGTGACCTGGCCGAGCTGCGCGAGCTCGTCGAGATCAAACAGGCTGGCCCCGAATGATGAGAGCCGGATCCTTGAAGGCTCTGATCCGCCTGGGGTCTTCGATTCACTCCCCATTTACGCGGGACCAACTGATGCTGCTGATGGCGGCGGTGAACGAGTTCTTCCTCGCCGTCGACATCTACCTGGCACACAGCATCAGCGGCACGATCACGCGCAATGAGTGGATACCGATCATCTTCGGGCCGATCGCTTCCGGCCTCCTCCTTTTCGCCGGCCTTTTGGCCCTGCGCCGGCGCGGCCTGGCTACCGTCATCGCCAATCTCGTGCTGACGGCGAGCATCGGTGTCGGGCTGCTCGGCGCTTACTTCCACTTCCTCCGGGCGATCCTGCCCACGGCTCCGTTCGGCCAGAGGGTGAGCCTCGACCTGATCGTCTGGGCGCCGCCGGTCCTGGGTCCGCTGACCTTCTCTCTCGTCGGGATCTTGGGGATCAGCGCCGTGTGGATCGAGGAACCACCCGATAGCGGGATCCTGCGCTTGATCGGGGGAGTGCGCCTTCGATTGCCCTACAGCAAGACGAGGGCGTATTGCTTCCTGGTCGGCCTCGGGAGCTTGGCGACTCTGATCAGCAGCGTGCTCGACCACGCACGGACCCAGTTCACGAACCCGTGGTTGTGGATACCGACGTCGGTCGGGGCCTTTGGGACCGTCGTCGGCGTCGGCCTCGGATTGATGGATCGTCCGACCCGAGCGGATGTGTGGACCTTTGTCGGTGGGATGATGGCGATGCTGCTGGTCGGGTTGGCCGGCGCCTACTTCCACATCGAATCCAATCTGACGTCGCAAGGCACGATTGTTGGAGAGCGCTTTGTGCGCGGGGCGCCCTTTCTGGCTCCGCTCTTGTTCTGTAACATGGGAACCCTCGGGTTGCTGGCCCTCCTTCCGCCGGATGAGCCTTCCCCCGCCGGTGCGCCGCAGCCCGCACCCGCCTGAGCACTGATGGAAAAGGGGGATCGCTCTTTTGAATGCGTCGGGGAAGCGGAGCTTCCCCGGTTCATTCAATGGAGCGCGAATCCTGGCGCAGCCGCCCAGCTCAAGGTCCGAGATGAAAGGCACTCAGGAAGAAGCCGACGATCCTCGCTTCGTACTCCCGAGGGAATGCCTCGCGGTAGCCGCCATGCCCAACGCCGGGGACAATCCAGAGCTCCTTCGGCTCGAGCGCCGCCGAGAAGAGGGCCTGGCCGTGATCGGCCTCATGCTCACCATAGATCAGCAAGACCGGACGCGGGCGGATCTCCGCGATATGCGCAGCGGGGCTGACTTCGCTCGGAGCGACCCCCATCTCGAGCCCCAGGATGATGACGACCATCTGGAGAATGGTCCGATCTACGAGATCCGAGGCGGCCTGCGTCCTGAGGATATCCGCGTCCAGGCTGGAGAATCCGCCCATCGCGACGACTGCTTCGATCCGGGTTGTCTTTGCTGCCGCCAATAAGGCCGCTGTGCCTCCGGCCGAGAACCCGAGAACGCCAACGTGCCGGACGTCCGAGCGTGCGCGCAGGAACTCCGCCGTACTCACCAGATCATCGGCCTCGAGGTACCCGCCGGTGTGGATCAAGTCTGGGTCAGCGCACGAGCGGTGCTCATAGATAAGCGTGCCGAAGCCCGCCCGGGCGAGCAGGGCAGCGTCGGGCACGGCGAACTGGGTATTCCCCGATATGCCCGGCAAAACCACGATCACAGCTTCTGGGAAACGATCACCCCGAGTGAGCCAGCCTCTGAGCTGATAGCCCCGCGTCGTTTCGATGACGATGGGTTCCGAAGCGTATCCTTGAGGCTCGAGGCTCTCCCGCGCGCCGAGGCATCCGGGATGAGCGAAGTTGTCAGCATACCGCCAGGACGCATAGGCGAGAAAGGTGAGCAATGCTAAGACGGTCCCGGCCAGCGCAGCCAGCCCAAGCCTGGCCACGCGCTTCCAGCGGATGCCGAAGACTCTCTTCACGGGGTTGCGGACGCCCTCGGGCTTGAGAGGACGGGCGGGGGTTTTCTGTCTCTAGTCGCTGCCATCTTGCACCCGATCCGTTGGGTGGTTCACCGGTCAAGTAAGCGTGGGCCCGCGATGAGAACGGGAATCGCGCCCTCCCCGCCAGCTCCCCATTCTCCCAGCCCGAATCACGGCCACGGAATCACGATCTCATCCGGGGTCTGGTACTTAGCCGCCTCGCGCCGCTGGAGGAGCAGGGCCGACAGTTGCCAAGCCTCACCGACCCGTTCGGCGAAGAAGATCCAATCCCATTCGGCGTCTCCGGTCGAGACCAGGATCGCCGGTCCGTTCAAGACCTCGACGTTCTCGAGCCCCAGGCCAGGGATCGTAGGAACCACGATACCACGGACGCGGATCGGGGGCGCGGAGTTGTTGGCCCAAGTGGCGCGGATACGGGACAGAGGCGTGCAACCTCCCCCGCCTTGCAGCGCTCCGTGCTGTGTGCAGAACTCATCCTGCCCACAATCCGTGGAGGGGTTGAAGCCCGGCCCGGCGCTCCCATGTGTGGCACAATCGAACGCCTGTGTATTCTCGAGGACAAGGTCGATGTCACCGGCCTCGATCGCCGGCTCAAGCTTGGCGACGAAGGCGCACAACGAGTCATCCTCGAGGGGGCATGGGCCGGCTGTCAAGGCCTCATCCACTCCGATTTCGGCATTCGTTTGTGGGGAGGGCGCCGGCGACAGGATTTGAGAGGTAAGATTGCACGCGAGCAAGCTAAGGGACAGGCAGCCCAAGAAGACGAAAGCAAGTTGCCTCATCGACCGGTGTCGCTCAAGCAGTTGCCTCATGGCCCACTTTCTCGAACCAACGGCAATCGTAGTTTAGCACGGCGAAGCTTCGGCGGCTTGTGAGGGGCCTTGCATCAACCCTGGAATTCCGGTGTCAGATCCTTACCCTCGTTTCCCCGAATGGGCTCTCCGATGTCCGTGCCCCAAGTAGCGAGGGGGAGATCGTTGCGGAGCGTCGTAGGGGAGGGGGGCACTCTTGGGGGACTTAGCCGGGGCGAGGTACGCCATGCGATCCCGGTTCAGATTCTGTCAGGTCTCGAGTAGCGACAAAGAGACCATGTAGAATGGTGGTGTTCCTTCGAGTACACCCGGGCAGGGTTGTCCTTCCGGCGTCAGACACAGGTCAGGGTCGGGCCGCGAGTTGTGCTTGAATACACCAGGCGGCTCGACTCCGGTCGGCTGCTGCGCCGGAGCCCGGGAGGCGCGACCCGGGCTGCTTTCGCAGAGTGGGTGCAAAGGATGGAGAACAACGTCATTATTCACGCCTCGGATGTCCATAAGACCTACCATACCGGGAGCGTCGCGGTCCAGGCTCTGCGAGGGGTGAGCCTCGAGGTCCGCCGCAAAGAGATCATCGCCGTGATGGGACCATCCGGGTGCGGCAAGACCACGCTTCTCAACTGCCTTTCGGGACTCGACGCCGCCGATCAGGGCATGATCGACATCGAGGGCAGCGCCCTGACGGACATGTCCGACTACGAGCGAACCGACTACCGGGCCAGGCGGATGGGTTTCGTCTTCCAGTTCTACAACTTGCTCCCGGTGCTGAGTGCGGTTGAGAATGTGGAGATGCCGCTTCTTGTCTCAGGTGTGCGACCGCGCGAGGCGCGGGATCGATCGCAGGAAGCGCTGGCCCAGGTGGGACTGGGGCAGAGGGCGAACCACCGGCCGGCCGAACTCTCCGGCGGTGAGCGGCAGCGGGTGACGATCGCCCGGGCGCTGGTCAACCGTCCGGTGATTGTCTGGGCCGACGAACCGACCGGGGATTTGGACTCTGAGACGGCGGATCAGGTGATGGACCTGTTGATCCATCTGAATGATGAGCGGGACCTGACCTTTCTCCTGGTGACCCACGCCAGGCGCGTCGCGGCACGGTGCACCCGTGTGATCCGAATGCGCGACGGACTGATCGAGGGCGAGGTGTCGCCCGAACAGGTGATGGCCGAGCTCAGCCACATACCGACCTTCAAGGGCGAGGGCGCTGAATAGCGGCCTTGCCCGCCTCGGAGCGAATCGCGAAACCTCCATGCTAGAAGACAAGGCGCGGCAGGATCGGATGCTCAACACGTCGGGGCCGGAAAGATCTTCCTAGGAGAGCCAATTGGACAAGCTGTTCGGCCTGGAGATGACCACGATCGCCGGGTGCCTGGGGGCGGTACTGCTCGTGGTACTGCTGGTCCTGGCCGTCGTCGGCTGGCGCAACAACGTCATGCTCAAGCTTGGACTGCGCCCGATCGTGCGCCGCCGCACACAGTCCGGCCTGATCATCATCGGACTGATGCTGGCAACCCTGATCATAACGGCGGCGTTTGTCACCGGCGACACGCTCTCGTACACCATCCAGTCCCTGGTCGTGAATGAGCTGGGTCCGGTCGATGAGATCGTCCGCGTCCGGGGCAATGCCTCTCAAGACTCCTCCTATTTCGCCCTGTCGCGCTATGAGGAACTGGCTATCAACCTGGTCGACTACTCGCTCGTCGATGCCGTGGCCCCTGCCATCCGCGAAAGCCTGCCCGCCGTGAATCTGACGCGCAGGCAGAGCATCCGCTCGCTTGAAGTGACCGGCCTGCGCTCGGAGGATGCCTCCCTTGTGTTGCCGGCGGAGGAGCTCACCGACGAGCAGGGCATTTCGCTTTCGCTGGACTCGCTGCAGAGCCGTGAGGTCTATTTGAACGCGGCCGCCGCCGAGGCACTGCATGCCGAACCGGGAGACTCACTCCAGTTGTTTGTCGGATCGGCGCCGAGGGAGTTCGTCGTGCGCGGCGTGGCAGCCTCGGGCAGATCGGCCCGGGCGGTGATGAACCTGCGTCAGGCCCAGACGCTCTTCGGAGAGCGCGGCCGGATCAACATGATCCTGGTCTCCAACTTGGGGGATCAGGCCAGCGGGGCGACGCAGAGCCTCCAGGTCACCTCCAAGCTGCGCGGCTTGCTCACGGATCAGAACGCGGCCCGACGCATCTTCGGCCGGCTGGCGGGCGATCCGAGCAGTGCCGCCGCTGTGCGCAAAGCGGCCGCTACCTATCAAGGCAACACCAAGGCCGACCTGCTCGCGTTGGCAGCCGGGCTCGAGACCGCGACCCTGGACGACAAGGTTCGCAGCCTGCTCTCCGACGAAGGCTTTGCGAGCGAAGTCCAATCCATCCTTGATCAAGCGGACTGGAAGACCGAGGCGGTTCGGCGGAGGCTCGAGACCCAATTCGCCGAAGTTTCCGAATTGACCGTCGACGACACCAAGCGCGACGGCCTGGACCAGGCCGAGCTGGCGGCCAACGCCTTCACCACGATCTTTGTGGTGACCGGCCTGTTCGGAATCGCTTCGGGATTGCTGTTGATCTTCCTCATCTTCGTGATGCTGGCAGCCGAGCGCAAGTCAGAGATGGGCATGACGCGAGCCATCGGGGCGCAGCGCAAACACCTGGTGCAGATGTTCGTGTATGAAGGTACTGCGTATGATCTGGCTGCGGCAGGCGTTGGCGTCGCCTTGGGAGTGCTGACGGGAGTGATCATCGCGTTGACTCTCGGTCAGGCGTTCGCCTCAACCGAGTTCACGATTCGTCCAAGTGTCAGTCTCAAGGGTCTTGCTGTCTCATATTCGCTTGGGGTGTTGGTGACATTCATCACGGTGCTCTTCTCCGCCAACCGTGTCAGCCGCTTGAACATCGTCGCTGCGATTCGCGACCTGCCTGAGCCAACACCTCCACCCATCCCCCTCAAGGACCGATTACTTGCTCCGTATCACGTCGTCGTCGAGGGCTTTCGTCATCTGCGGCGGCTTCGCATCTTGCGAGCCATGCGGGCCTGGGTCGTCGGGGTGCCCACGAGCTTCTTGCGGTTGGTGTGGGACGGTTTTCGCGGGGGGATCCTGACTTTCCTCGTCGGCGTCTTGCTTGTCCCGGCCGGGCTCAGCCTCGACAGCGGGGCGTTCTTCACCCTGGGGATCTCCCTGGCGCTGATCGGTGGTGGCCTGGTGGCGCGTGGCTTGCTCGTCATTATCTTCCGGCGACACAAGGACCTGGCCGAGCGGGTCGCATTCACCGCCATAGGCTTGGGCCTGACGATCTTCTGGTCTCTCCCATCGAACGCGTTCGAAAACATCGGCGTGAAGGACCTCAAATCGGGTCCGGAGATGCTGTTCATCGCCGGGTTCATGATGGTGGTCGGTGCGGTGATGGTTGTAATGTACAACACCGACTTGCTCCTCAAGATCATCCTGCGCGTGTTTGGGGGCGGGCGGCGCCTGGCCCCGGTCCTGCGCATGGCGGTGGCCTACCCTCTGGCCAACCGATTCCGCACCGGTCTTACCCTGGGGATGTTTGGGGTAGTGGTCTTCAGCGTGGTCTTCATGGCGACGGCCTTCGAGGCCAATGAGGCCTTCTTCGCCAATACGGAAGCCCTGACCGGCGGGTTCCAACTCCGCGCTCAGGTCAGTGCCAACAACCCGATCCCCAATCTCGCCAGGGTCGTTGCCTCTAAGGCGCAACTGCGCTCGGTCGGGTACGACGTCGTCGCCGCGGAATCGGTCGTGTCGGTAGAACTCCAGCAGGAGGCCGGGCGTTGGGAAGGATATCTTGTGCGGGGGGTCGACGCGGCCTACCTCGATCACGTCGGTTTCAACCTGGCCATTGTCGCTGATGGCTTCGGGACTCAGGAGGATGCCTGGCAAACGCTGCGCGATCATCCCGGCTTTGCCGTCCTGGATAGCCTGGCGGTCCCGTCGCGGAATGGATCCAATGTCATCATCGGTGGACCGGAGTTCAAGCTCGAAGGGGTCTACCT
>Ga0209342_10001101_pt1 | contig 30473 bp, 27 predicted proteins | sample RifCSP16_2_FD_184023 | JGI IMG/M metagenome (GOLD analysis project Ga0209342, IMG submission 184023) | Soil microbial communities from Rifle, Colorado - Rifle CSP2_sed 16_2 (SPAdes) (version 2) | ecosystem: Environmental > Terrestrial > Deep subsurface > Rock core/Sediment | place: Rifle...
GGATGAGCGGCTCGAGCGGACGCCGCGGCGGACGTACAGGGCGCCCACGCCCTTCGGCGCGTAGAGCTTGTGGCCCGCGATCGAGAGGAGGTCGACGCCGAGTTCGTCGACGCGGGTCGGGATCTTGCCGACCGACTGAGCAGCGTCGGTGTGGAGCAGGACGCCGCGTTCGCGCGCGATCGCGCTCACGGCCTCGATCGGCTCGATCGTCCCGACCTCGTTGTTCGCGTGGATGACGCTCACGAGGATCGTCCGGGGTGTGATCGCCCGGCGTACGTCATCGGGGTCGATGCGACCGCTCCCATCCGAATCGAGGTACGTCACGCGCGCGCCGAGGCGCTCGAGGAAGCGGGCAGGCTCGAGGATCGCCGGGTGCTCTACCGCCGTCGTGATGATGTGGTCGCCCCGCTCGCTCAGGGCGAAGAAGGCTCCCTTTAGCGCCAGGTTGTCCGCCTCGCTGCCGCCGCTCGTGAACACGATCTCGTCGGGGGCGGAGCCGAGCAGCGCCGCGACCTGGGTTCGTGCCCGGTCCACGATGGCGCGGGCCGCCCGACCGCCCGCATGCGCGGCCGACGGATTGGCGAAGGCGCCGTCGAGCAGCGGCCGCATCACCGAGGCAACCCGCGGATCGATCGGGGTGCTGGCGTTGTAGTCGAGGTAGATCGAGGACACCTGGCGCTCCCGGGAGGAGGAGATCATACGAGCGCGCGCTCCGCGTTCAGACCGGCCCGCTCTCGGCAGCCGCCGCGTGACGGACCTCGATCGCGACGTAGGGAGCCGACCGCAACGAGTTGTGCACGAGGCAATGATCGACGGCCTCTCGGAAGCCGGCCTCGAGCTCGACCGGAATCGCGGGCGCGTCCAGTCGGACCTCGACCGCGGACAGCCGTTCGGACACGAGGTCGACCGACCAATCCGCCTCGGCGGTGATGTCGCCCGACAACCCGTGCCGGGCGAGGAACATGTGGCCGTAGTGGGCGACGCAGCCGACCAACGACGCGACGAACAGCTCGGTCGACGACGGCCCGGCGTCCTCGCCCCCGCTGCCCCGCGGCTGATCGACGATCAGCTCGTGCTCTCGGATCCGGAGCGTGAACTGATGGCCGCCCTCGTGACGGGCGACGATCGGTCGGCCGCGGACGATCAGCCCCGCGCCCGTCATGTGCCCGTCACCTCGATCGTGCCGACCATGCCCGGGTGATAGCGGCACAGGTAGGCGTACGAGCCCACCGTGTCGAAGCGCTGCTCGAAGTCCTGCCCGGGGGCGAGGTTGCCCGACTCCCATGATCCGTCGGTCGCCGACACGGTGTGGGGCAGCGCATCGTCGTTGAACCAGCGGACGGTGTCGCCGACGGCGACGGTCAGCGTTGCGGGTTCGAAGCGCGAACCGGCCATACGGACGGACGTATCAGCTGGGGCCGTCGGTCCGGCGCCGATGCCAATGGGCCCCATCATCCCTCCGGGCCCCATCATCCCGCCCCAACCCGGGTTCCAGCCGCTGGATCCGGTCGCGCCCGCGACGATCCAGGCTACGACGGCACCGACGATGAGCAGGAGCCCGATCAGACCGACCCGGTCCCGCTCCCGCGGCCGCTCGGTCGACCCGAGTACCCGCCGCATCTCCTCGAACTGGGTGGCGTCGATCTCGCCCCGGGCAAAGCGAGCGCGGAGGGCGGTCAGCGCGTCGTCCTCCGGCCCGCCTCCGGCGCGCTGGACCGCCCACGCGACGACCAGCACCACGCCCACGACGAACGAGAGCCCGGCGACCATCCAGAGCCAGCCGGTCCAGCCAGCACCCCAGGTCATCATCGGGCTGCTCCCGCCGGCGCCGCGACGGCCGCCAGCCAGCGCTCACCGAGCGCGTCGGGATCCTCGCCTGGTCCGGTCACGACGACCTCGCCGCTCTCGTCCGGACGGCCGTCACCGCGTGACACCACGTAGCGGTGGTGGATCTCGGCGGGTCCGGCGCTGAACATCGCCGAGGCGGTGCAGTAGCGCGTCGCCGAGAGCTCGATCGCCCGTCGCACTGCCGCCACATCCAGATCCGCGCCTTCGAACTCGTGGACGATGTCGATCCGAACATAGACGTGGGGATGGCGGTCCTCGCGCTGCTCGCCGGTCACCGATACCGCGTACGAGCTGGGCGACTGGCGCTTCTTGGCCAGGATCGAGGCGACGTCGAGCGCGGTGCAGCCGGCCTGTGCGGCGAGCAGGAGCTCGGCCGGCCGCGGAGCGCTGTCGCCTTCGGCGTCGTCGATCGCGAGGCTGTGGCCACTGCTGGTCGTGATTTGGAAGCGCATCCCGGACTCGCGCCGGGCACGCACGGACTTGATCATCGTCATCACCTCATGCTCATCATCGCGAACCACTCCGTCGGCCGGGCGTCCTCACAGGGTCACTCGGAATCCCGCCAACCGGCCGCCGGCGATCAGGCCGGCACGGGCGAGGCGGCGCTCCACCGAGTTGCCGATCCAGGCGCGCTCGAAGAGCACCTTCCCGGCGTGCCAGACCCGTGCCGACTGCCGCAGGTCGAGCGTCGGGTCGGGCTCCGCGAAGAAGTTCCCGGCGGCGAACGCGGCCCGCCCCGCGCCCGTTTCGATCCAGCAGAAGCCCACGCCGTCGAACCCGGCGGGCGCCGACGTCCCGCCGAAGGCCCCAGCGATCTCCCGCGCGACGACGAGCGCCTCGGCGTGCGCGAAGGCCCCGGCCTTGGGAAGCGGCTTCCCGTTCGCCAACGTGATCGTCGTCACGTCGCCCACCGCGTAGACGCGCTCGTACGGAGTCTGGAGCGTGCCCCGATCAACCGGAATCCAGCCGGCCTCGTTGGCGAGGCCCGAGCTGCGCGCTACGGCCGGGGCGCGGTGGGGTGGCACGGCCGCCAGCAGGTCGTATCCGGCGCGGGTGCCATCGGCGAGCACCAGCTCGGCCGTCGCCGGCTCGTAGCGCTCGATGGGGCTCTTCGGGTGGAAGCGGATGCCCTTCGCCTCGAGCAGCCCGACGACCGCCGCGCCCATCGCCGGACCCGCGACCGGCATCGGCTGCGGCTCGGGCGTGAAGAGGTCAATCTGGCTCGCCTCGCGCAGGCCCCGCCGGCGGAGCTCGTCGTCGAGCAGGAGGGCAGCCTCGTAGGGTGCGGCCGGGCACTTGTACGGCAGGGCGCTGACCGCGACGACGACCCGACCGCCGCGGAACGACTCGAGTGCCCGGGCGCAGGCCGCGGCTCCCTCGGGGGAGAAGAAGTTGAGCGCGGCATCGCGGTACCCAGCCATGGCATCGGGGGCGAGCTCGGCGCCGAGGGCGACCACGAGGGCATCGGCCGAGATGACGCCAGCCGAAGTCTCGACCTGGCGCGCCCCTGGATCGATCGCCCGGACTTCGGCCTCCAGGAGCTCGACTCCCCCTGCCAGGAGCGAGCGGAGGGGTCGCTCGATCTGGTCGCGGCGCCGGCGACCGACCATGAGCCACAAGAGCGACGGCTGGAGGACGTAGCGCGCTTCGCGCTCCACGAGCACGACCCGGTCGCGGGGATCGACCCGGCGGCGCAGCTCATTTGCGGCCACCAGGCCGCCGACCCCGCCACCGAGCACGACGACGGACCGACCGGCCATCAGAACGTCACCACCTTGTCAGCCGAGGCGTCGCCGTCGCACCGGGCTCCGCGCCGGTCGCCACCGGGAGCCCGGCCAGGCGCCACTCGGCGACGCCATCTTCGAGCCGCCGCACGCGGTAGCCGTGGCGGCGAAGGAGAGCGATCCCGCGGGGCGCCATGACGCAGTACGGCCCGCGGCAGTAGGCGACGATCTCGGCTTCCGGCGGCAGCAACGCGAGCTGCTCCTCGAGGTCCTCGAGCGGGATCGAGACCGCGCCCGGGATGTGGCCCGCCTCGTACTCCTCGCGCGGTCGCAGGTCGAGGAGGACGACGTCACCGCCCGCGGCCCGGCGGACGAGCTCGTCGCGACCAATCGGCTCGAGCTCGCCGGGGGCGCCGAAATAGGCCCGGACGACCTGCTCGACCTCGGCCAGGCGGGCGTGGGCCACGGCCCGGAGCGCCGTCAGCAGCTCGAACACGTCGTCGCCGGCGAGCCGGTAGTAGATCCGGGCTCCGTCGCGTCGGGTGTCGACGAGTCGCGTCTGCCGGAGGGCCTGGAGGTGCGACGAGGCGAGGGTGACGCTCATGTCGGCCTCGGCTGCCAGCGCCTCCACGCTGTGCTCGCCCTGGGCAAGCAGGTCCAGCAGCTCGATCCGCCGGGGGCTGGCGAGGGCCTTGCCGATCCGGGCGAACTGCTCGTTGAGGGCGGTCTTCGTGGCGCGAGGCGTTGTCATTCGCTCATTCCAACGATATTTGGATTAAGATGATACTCGCATCTCGACGACGGCACGGCCGACTGGCACATCCGGACGGACCGTTGGTCACGATCGCGCCCTTCGTCGACGAGGGGCTCGGCAACTCGTCCTACCTCGTCGAGATCGGCGACGGCCGCGGTCTCGTCGTCGACCCTACCCCCGACGTCAGCCCGTTACGGTCGCAAGCCGGTCTTCGTCGTCGGCTGGCTCGTGGCGCTGCCTGTTCCGCTGCTAATCATCTGGGCACCGAGCTGGGCGTGGGTGGTCCTGCCAACGTCCTGCCAGGCGTCAACCAGGGGCTTCACCTGGTCGACGACGGTGATCACAAAGATCGACCTCGTCGGCCCGGCCCGGCGCGGATGTCGCCCTTCACGGCGATGCCGTGGACGAAGCTCGCCTCGTCGGCAGTAGGCTCCCGAGCATTGCGGGGGCGGGCGCCCTGCACAAGGACAAACATAGGCGGCGGAAGTCATGTGCTGTTCGATAGTCATGTGCTGGAAACCTCGACGGTTGCCCGGGTCACCCACGCTCGGTAAGCTTGAAAGCCACGGCGGAGTAGCTCAGTGGTAGAGCAGGGGACTCATAAGCCTGCCCATCTATCCGCTGTGCTTTCCCGAGTGGGAACTGATCGGGAATCTGCTCAGTTATGGGCTCTACCGACGACCGAAGTGAGAGCACATAACTCCGATAGAGCGCATACCTTCGACCGGCCAAGGTGTCCACGCGGGCGCGACGAGGGAGGATCGGAGCAGAGGCTGATCCGGGCATCGCGCCGACGCCCGCGATCAAGCGAAAGCGACCGTTCGGGCCCCGTTGACGATCTCCTCGACGACCCGAGCCGCACCAACGATCGTGGCGCCGTCGGCGACGTGCTCCTCGCCGATCCCGCGCGGCTTGGTGCACGCTCCGCAGAGCCAGACTTGGCCGCCGTTGGCCACGAACTCTCGGTAGAGATCGGCCAAGACGGGAAGCCCCGGGTAGGCGATACCGGCTGTTCCCCCCTCGGTGCCGAGCCAGACCGCCTCGATCGTGCATAGCACCACCGACTCCTGCCCGGCTGTCGCCGCGATGTTGGCGGCGACGAAGGGCAGCGTGGCGCGCTCTGGGTCCTCCTTGCCATGGGTGCAGTTGAAGATCAGTTTCTCAGTCATCGTTCTCGCTCCACTGTCATTTCCAAACGCCCGTCGTCGAGCGTCTCGACCGATACCACCCGGTTGCCAAGCAGTCGCGCCATTGACGGGAGGTCCTCTCTCGCCGCCGGGTCGCGGGCGACGACGACGAGTGAGTCGCCCACCGGGATCTGATTGATCTGGGCGCGGAAGGCGCCAGCCAGCCCATCGGCGCAGCCGAGCGTTCCGGCGTCGTAGCGATGGATACCGGACGATGCCGGAAGCGCCAGCGCGCGAAAGCCCGAGCAGAGCAGGTCGATGCGCTCGATCAGCTCGGCGCCCAGGTCGCAGAACAGATGCTGCTCGACGCGGCGCAGACCGTCCCCTTCATCGAGGGCGATGCGATACGTCACGAGCCACCGATCGACGAACGGCTCGATCCGGTGCTCGACCAGCTCGAAGCTGATGGCGTCGGCGAACCAGTCGCCGAAGCGGCCGGCGGCCGCGGCGCGGTCGTGATGCTCCTCGGGTCCGGGCGGGATGATCGCGCGGAGGCGAACGTCAGGATCCAGACAGGCGGCGAGCCCACCGAAGAAGGGGACGGCGAGCCGCTCCACGAAGGAACCCAGGATCGGCGGCGAGCTGGTCACCGGCGTCGTCCCGCAGTTTCGCCGTTGACCAGCAGCGTCGCGGCGACGGTACCGGCGAGCTGTCTCATCGGATTGCCGTCCGCATCTCTCACTACGTGGCTCGGGCCGGCTCGAGCTGGGTGAGCCGTACGGATGCTTGGTTCGCCTTGATGACGGCCAGGTAGATCGGGCAGCGCGCGCGCCAGACCTCTTCGAGCGCTGCGAGGCGCTCGGCGGATGCGGACGTGGCGACCGAGATCTCGATCTCGATCTCCTCGAGGTCCGGGATCGCGCCGTCCATGCCGAGCAGGCCGCGAGCGTCGGCCCGGCAGCGGGCGACGACGGTCAGGTCGTCGACGGTAATGCCCAGCTGGGGGGCCAGCGTGTCGTGGATGAAGGCGACGGCGCACCCGGCGAGCGCGCCCAGCAGGTACTGGGTCGGAGTTGGGGCTGAGCCGGTACCGCCGAGCGCCGGCGGAAGGTCCGAGTGCCAGGTGTAGGCGCCAGCGCTGAGCTCGGCCCTCCCCTCGACCAGCCGCCCGCGCACGGCCGGTGTGGCCCGTGCTCCGTCCGGGTTGGCCCGGTACAGCTCTTCGGTCGCGTGGATGATTTCTGGCTGCATTGCCCTGCCTCCTTGCCTCGCGCCTCTGCGCGATATCCGCGAAGGTATGGGCGCCAGCCGTAGCCGCCATCGGGGCTACTACCCAAAACCAGTTCGAGCCGGGTCCCGCCGTCTGTCGCCGTGGACGCAGGACGAGGAAGAAGGCTAGCCCGTATCAGTGCCTGGGACCGCACCAGCGTGGGCGACGACGCGCGCGACGGCAGCCACGCGCGCCGCCTTGCCGGAGACGCCGAGCTTGTCGTAAGCGTTCGAGAGGTGGCGTTCGACGGTACGGACGCTCAGCGTCAGGGCGTCCCCGATCTCGAGATTCGTCCGGCCCTCGGCCGCCAACCGCAGCACCTCCAGCTCACGGACGGACAGCCCCGCGCGGACGAGGTCGAGGCCGCTCTCGATCCGGGCGGCGTCGTGCGCCAGGAAGTCGCGGACCTCGTCGACGAACCGCCCCCACGCAGGCTCGTCGCGGAGCAGGATGTGGTTATCACTCTCGAGCGGCACGAAGCGGGCGCCGGGGATCCCGCGCGCGACGCGCCGCCCGGCGCCAAAGCCGATCGCCTGGTCGTTGATGGCGTGGAAGACAAGGGTCGGCGCGCGAACCTGCGGCAGCAGCGGCGCCACGTTGACCTTCGCGCGCTCGACCCACATCCGGACCGCGTTCTCGGTGGAGGTCGACATCCTCTGGAGGTCGTCGAACCAGCGAACTTGTTCATCGGTGGCAGCGGGGATGAAGAGGCTGGTGAAGACGCGTCGGAAGACGGGGTTCTCGCGTGCCCAACCGATTCGGATCAGGTTGACCATCGTCTCGAACTCGACCATCCTTTCCGCCGACAGCCTGGCGGTGAGGGGCCCGCGGTCCTGGGTCCCCAGCAGTACGAGGTGGCTGACCCGTTCCGGATGGCGGGCGGCATAGGCGATGGCGACCGGTCCACCCTGAGACATGCCGAGCAGTGCGACGCGGCCCAAGCCGAGCTGATCGACCACCGACTCGAGATCGTTGACACGGGCGTCGAGCGAGTAGTCGGCGATCTGCCAGTCGGACAGGCCGCTGCCGCGCTCGTCGTAGCGGACGAGCGTCGTAAACGAGCCCAGGTCCTCGAGCAGATGGCGCCAGACCGGGCTCTCCCAGTCGAACTGGAGATGGCTCAGCCAGCAGGCGACGTTGACGAGTGGCGGTCCCTCGCCGTGAACGGCGTACGCCAGGCGGACGCCGTCGCCAGCTCGGAGGAACCGGATCTCCTGTGCGGGCGGTGCCGGATCGTGGGGAGTTCCCGTGGCAGTCATGCGTCAGCCACCAATGGAGTAGATCCCACCGATGCTACGCCGGACCGCAAACTCACCACGGCAAGGCGGCGACCACCGGCGTTCAGCGTGGTCGAGCGCGCTCCCTCATCTTGGCTGCGCTTGGGAGGCGCGACGGAGAGCACGATCGTCATGTGCTGTTCAATAGTTATGTGCTCTTTGGCGGCAGTTGCCGCTCCTGTTCACGCTCGGTAAGCTTGCGGACCACGGCGGAGTAGCTCAGTGGTAGAGCAGGGGACTCATAAGCCCTTGGTCACAGGTTCAAATCCTGTCTCCGCTACCAGCTGACGTCGACTTGACGGCCCCGGTGACCGGGGCCGTCGCGGTTTGTGGCGATTTCTTCGCCCGGATCCTACCTCCAGCGTCATCCGGCCACGGGACCCGGTCCGTATCCTTGGCATGGAACCCGGTCACGTCGTGGCGGGGTGCCGATCGTTCTCAGCGGGCTCGCAGGAACCCGACGCTATACTCGCCGCGGACCGGCCTGACGCCGGCTCGCACCGGAGGCTCTTCTTGAATCCCAGGCTCATGCGCAACGCGCTGCTGATGTTCGTGCTCGCCATCGGCGTTGCGGCACTGCTCTACACGTGGCTCAACCAGTCCACCGGCGCGCAGCCCGAAGGCTACGGCACGTTCCTCGACGACGTGACCGCCGACAAGGTCGAGAAGGTCGTCCAGAAGGGCGACGTCCTGACCGTCACGACCACCGACGACAAGACGTACACCGTGAATATCCCACCGCTGCCGACCCTGACGAACGTCCTGGCCGACATGCGCGCGGCGGCGGAAGCCGACGGCGGGACGTTCGACCAGTCGATCTACCGGTCCGAGCCCGCGCCCGACAACTCGTGGGTCGGGCTGCTCCTGACCGCGGTCCTGCCGCTCCTCGTCATCGGCGGCTTCATCTACTTCATGATGCGTCAGGCCCAGGGGACCAACAACCAGGCCCTCAGCTTCGGCAAGAGCCGGGCGCGGATGTTCCTCGGCAACAAGACCGTCGTGACCTTCGCCGACGTCGCCGGGGTCGACGAGGCCAAGACCGAGCTCCAGGAGGTCGTGGAGTTCCTGAAGTACCCCGAGAAGTTCAACACCCTCGGGGCGCGCATCCCGCGCGGCGTCCTCCTCGTGGGCCCGCCCGGCACCGGCAAGACGCTCATGGCCCGGGCCGTCGCCGGCGAGGCCGGGGTGCCCTTCTTCAGCATCTCCGGCTCGGAGTTCGTCGAGATGTTCGTCGGCGTCGGCGCCAGCCGCGTCCGCGACCTGTTCGACCAGGCCAAGCGCAACAGCCCCTGCATCGTCTTCGTGGACGAGATCGACGCGGTCGGCCGCCAGCGCGGCGCCGGCCTCGGCGGCAGCCACGACGAGCGGGAGCAGACCCTCAACCAGATCCTCGTCGAGATGGACGGCTTCGACACGAACACGAACGTCATCGTCGTCGCCGCCACCAACCGCCCCGACGTCCTCGATCCGGCGCTCCTCCGGCCCGGCCGCTTCGACCGCCAGGTCATCCTGGACCGGCCGGACATGAAGGGCCGGGTCGCGATCCTGCGGGTCCACATCAAGGGCAAGCCGCTCGACAAGAACGTCTCGATCGAGGACCTCTCGCGCCAGTCGCCCGGGTTCTCCGGGGCGGACCTCGCGAACCTCGTCAACGAGGGCGCGATCCTGGCCGCCCGGCGCAACCGCAAGACGATCGGGATGTCCGAGTTCGAGGAGGCGCTCGAGCGGATCGTGGCCGGCCCCGAGCGCAAGTCGCGGATCATCTCGGACGCCGAGAAGCTGATCATCGCCTACCACGAGGGCGGCCACGCCGTCGTCCAGCGGGTCCTGCCCAAGTGCGACCCGGTCAACAAGGTCACGATCGTCAGCCGGGGCATGGCCCTCGGCTACACGATGGCCCTGCCGACCGAGGATCGCTACCTCCAGTCCAAGAGCGAGTTCGAGGACAAGCTGGCCGGCCTGCTCGGCGGCAATGCCTCGGAGCGGATGATCTTTGGCGACACGACGACCGGCTCCTCGAACGACATCGAGAAGGCGACAACGCTGGCTCGCAAGATGGTGACCGAGTTCGGGATGAGCGACCGCCTGGGACCGCTGTCCTTCGGCAAGCGCGACGAGCTCGTCTTCCTGGGGCGCGAGATCGGCGAGCAGCGCAACTACTCGGACGAGATCGCGAAGCAGATCGACGAGGAGGTCCGGGCGATCATCGACCGGGCCTACGAGCGGGCCAGCCACGTGCTGGAGACCCACCGGGACCGGCTCGAGGCGCTGGCCCAGAAGCTCATCGCCGAGGAGACGGTCGACGGAGAGGGCTTCGAGTCGCTGTTCGCGGGCCTTCCTCCGAAGGAGAACCTCCACGGCCTCGGGCCGCGCCGGCCCGAGCCGCCCGCGACCCCCACCGCGCCGGCCGACGCCGCGCCGAAGCCGGACGTCCCGCCCGCGTCCGCGCCGGCACCGAACCCGGCCTGACGCCAGGCGATCGAACACCCTCGGCCGGCGGTCCCAAGGACCGCCGGCCGATCTCGTATCCGGTCTGCGACCGGTGGTTGGAGGCCCGATGTCGACGTCCGATCCAACTCTTGATCCCGCGCTCGACCCCGCGGTCGAGGCTCACCTCGAGGCGACCCGCGAGGCCCGCCTGGCGTCGTACCTGGATCTCCTCCGCATCCCGAGCATCTCGACCCTGGCCGAGCACGCCGGTGACATGCGCCGCGCCGCCGAGTGGATCGCCGCGGAGCTGACCCGGATCGGCTTCGACCACGCCGAGGTCAGCGCCACGCCGTGGCATCCCATCGTCTACGCCGACTGGCTCCACGCCGCGGGTGCCCCGACCGTCCTCGTCTACTGCCACTACGACGTCCAGCCGGTCGATCCCATCGAGCTCTGGGAGACCGCCCCGTTCGAGCCCTTCGTCCGCGACGGCCGGGTCATCGGCCGCGGCGCGGCCGATGACAAGGGCCAGCTCCACATGCACCTCCGCGCCGCGGAGGCGCTGCTCGCGACGCGGGGCCGCCTGCCGCTGAACCTCCGGATCGTCTTCGAGGGCGAGGAGGAGTCGACGTCGGTGAGCATGCCCGGCTGGCTGGACGCAAACCGGGGACGCCTCGGGGCGGATGTCGTCGTCATCAGCGACACCGGCTTCTTCGAGGGCAACATCCCGGCCCTGACCGAATCGCTCCGGGGCATCCTCTACACCCAGATCGACGTCAGCGGGCCGCCAGCCGACCTCCACTCGGGGACGTACGGCGGGAACGTCGAGAACCCGGCCAACGCCCTCGCCCGGATCATCTCCGAGCTCAAGGATCGCGACGGCGTGATCCGCGTGCCGGGCTTCTACGACGACGTCATCCCGGTCGACCCGGCCGCCCGGGCGCGCCTCGCCGCGCTGCCCTTCGACGAGGCCGCCTATCTGGAGCGGATCGGCGTGCCGGCCCTGGCCGGCGAGCACGGCTACACGGTCCTGGAGCGGGAAGGCGCCCGTCCGACCCTCGACGTGAACGGGATCTGGGGCGGCTTCGAGGGCGAGGGGTCGAAGACGATCATCCCGGCCCTCGCCCATGCGAAGGTGAGCATGCGGCTTGTCGCCCGCCAGGACCCACTCACGCTGTTCGAGCAGTTCCGGGACTTCGTCCTCCGTGGCGCCCCGCCGGGTGTCCGGGTGGAGGTCACGCGGCTGGGAGCCGGCCGGCCGAGCGCGACGCCGGTGGATCAACCCGTCGTCCGGGCGGCAACGCGCGCGCTGCGGGCGACGTTCGGGCAGGAGCCCGTCTTCAAGCGCAACGGCGGCTCGATCCCGGTCGCCGAGATGTTCGAGCGCCAGCTCGGGCTGCCGGTCGTCCTCCTGGGCTTCACCAACCCCGACGACAACGCCCACTCCCCGAACGAGTCGATGGTCCTCGCCAACTACGAGATCGGCATCCGGACGATCTGCCTGCTCTGGGACATCCTCGGGCGGGAGGGCATCGACTGATGCCTCGGCGGGTCGGTGCCGGTGCCCGCAGGGGAGCACCACGCGCCGAGTGGCCCGGTACCTTTGGGTAGGCCCGGACTGGCCCACGGGGCGGGTGGCGCCCGGAGTCGCGGTGCTACGATGCGGCGACGGGATCCATTCGGGGAGGACCATGAACTCGTGACGACAGAGGCGAACACGCCCGCCGAGGCGGGGGCCCGCGCGTGGCGGCTCGAGGGCGACACCGGGAGCATGGCTCCACGGTCCGCCCTCGACGTCCTCGTGGACCTGAACGACAAGGTCGTCAGCGGCCAGCTCGGCGAGTACCAGCCGGTGCCGCTCGGCTTCACGCCGCTCGACAAGACGATCGGCGCCGGCCTGCGGCCGGGCGAGCTCCTGCTCATCGGCGGCGCCCAGGGCACCGGCAAGACGACCATGGCCCTCCAGATGGCCCGCAACGTGGCCGCGTCGGGGCAGGCCAGCGTCCTCTATCTCTGCTTCGAGCACGACGAGCCGTACCTCCTGAACCGGCTCATCGCCCTGGAGTCGGCGCTCGCCCACCTGCCCCAGAAGACCGGCGCGATCAAGATCCAGGACGTCCGCAAGGAGATCCTGGGGACCTGGTCCGGGGCCGGCGGGGAGGCGCCCAACCTCGCCAACAACCCGCGCCTCCGGCCGTCGCTCGACCGGATCGCCCGCTACGGCCAGAACCTCTTCCTGCTCCGGGGCTCGGCGACAGCGAGCACGATCGACAACATCCGAAAGCTGGTCCAGCAGTACCGCCAGCTGGCCGGCGACCGGCGCCTCATGGTGATCGTGGACTACCTCCAGAAGGTTCCCCAGATCCCCGAGCCGGACACCGAATCGGAGAAGGTCACCTTCGTCGTCAACGGCCTCAAGGACATCGCCCTGTCCGAGGAGGTCCCGATGATCGCGATCGTCGCCGCGGACAAGGAGGGCCTCAAGGCGGCCCGCCTCCGGAATTTCCACCTTCGCGGCTCGTCGGCCATCAACTACGAGGCCGACATCATCATGATCCTCAACGAGAAGTACCACATCGTCGCCAAGGTCAACATCGAGTTCAACCCCTATCAGGCGCAGCGCTTCCGGGACTGGGTGATCCTCTCGATCGAGAAGAACCGCGGCGGCCAGGACAACGTCGATCTCGAGTTCGAGAAGCACTTCGAGTACTCGTGCTTCGACCCGAACGGCCGGACGGTGCAGGAGAAGCTCATCGAGGAGCGCCTCTACAACGACTGAGCCGGCGCCCGATCAGCGATCATGAGCGCCGGCCCGACGCACCTCTCGCCCGCGAGGGCCGTCCCGCCCCCACGCTCCGGCCCCACGATCCCCAGGCCGACGCTCGAGCGCCGGCTCGACGAGGGCGCCCGGCGGCGGTTGACGGCCGTCCTCGCCGGCGCCGGGTTCGGGAAGTCGACGCTCCTCTCCGAGTGGGCCGCGACGAGGACGAGTGCGTGGTACTCCCTCTCCATCGCGGATCGGGAGCTCGGGGTCCTCACATCCGGCCTCGTCGACGCGCTTCGGCTCCGGGTCCCGACGATCGCGCCGGCCATCGCCAGGCCCTTCGGCGGCCTCCGCGGCCCCGATGCGGACTCGGACGTGGCCTTCCGGGCGCAGGCGCACGCGGCCGTCCTGTGCGACGCGCTCGAGACACACCTCACCCGTGAGCTCGTGCTCGTCCTCGACGACGTTGACCGGCTCCGTCCAGAGGACGCCGCGGCCCGCTTCATCGAGGCGCTCTGTCTGGCGGCTCCACCGCTCCTCCGGCTCGTCATGGCGTCGCGTGAAGACCTGCCGTTCCCGATCTCGCGACTGCGAGGCCAGGGTCAGGCTCTTGAGCTGACCGGCAGCGCGCTCGCCTTCAGTGCCGACGAGACCGCCCGCGCGCTCGGTGTCTGGCTGGACGGTCCCGTGGACAAGGTCGCTGCCACGCTCCACGCGGCGACGGGCGGCTGGCCGGCAGCGGTCCGCCTCGCGGCCGAGGCGCTCCTGCCCGTCCCACCGACGGCCTGGGAGGCGACCCTCCACCGAGTCCTCCGGCCCGGCGGGCCCGTCCTTCGGTATCTCGCCGAAGAGGCCTTCGGTCAGCTCGCAGAGAGCAGCCGGCGGCTCCTTCAGGTCGCATCCGTGTTCGATCGGTTCACGCCGGGGATGGTTGCCGACCTCGGCGTGCCGGACGCCGCAGCGATCCTGGCCGCCCTGGAGCGCCGCGGGCTGTTCATCAGGCCACTCGGCGAGGACGACTGGTTCGAGGTCCACCCGCTGGTCGCCGAGCATGTCGTCCAGGCGGCGCCACTCGAAGGCCGCGAGCTGCGGCGCGTCAGGACTGCCGGTGCCGCCTGGCTCGCGGGGCACGGCGCGTTCCGGCCAGCCGTCGCCCAGTACGCGGCCCTGTCGGCCCGCCGGCCCCTCACCGATCTCCTCGTCCGGTACGGCGCCGGTCTCGTCGCGTCGGGCGAGGTCGACGTCATCTTCGACGCGGTCGCCGCGATCGGCGACGGCCCCCGTGCGCCGATCGTGGATGAGCTGGAGGGGGCGGCCCGCCAGGTCCGCGGCGATTGGGACGGGGCGCTGGCCTGCTACGAGCGGATCGCGGCGATGCCGGGCCCGGTGCCACCGGGCGTGGCCTGGCGGATGGGCCTCATCCATCACCTCCGCGGTGAGCTCGACGCGGCGACCGAGGCCTACGCGAGGGGCAACCTCGACGGGTCCGACCCGCCCAACGAGGCCCTCGTCCGCGCATGGTGGGCCGGCGCCCTCTGGCTGAAAGGCGACATCGACGCCTGCCGAACGCTGGCCGACGCGGCGTTCGAGGTGGCGACGGCGGCGGGCGACGACGCGGCGCTCGCCGCCGCCCACACGGTCCTGGCGATGCTCGCCGCCGTCGACAGCGACCGGCGGGCGAACGACGCCCACTACCTTCGGGCCCTCGACCACGCCGAGCGGGCCGGCGACGCCCTCCAGGCGATCCGGATCCGGGTCAACCGTGGCTCGCGCTTCACCGAGGAGGGCTACGGCGACGAGGCGCTCGGCGAGCTCGACATCGCGATCGGCCTCGCCGACCTGGCAGGCTTCGCCGCGTTCCGAGCGCTGGCCCTCAGCAATCGTGGCGAGGCACTCATTCGCCTGGGTCGCCTCGACGAGGCCGTCGCCGATCTCGAGGCGGCGAAGACCCTCTACCAGCGGCTGGAGTCGAGGTTGGTCAGCTACCCGCTGAGCCACCTCGGCGACGTCCATCGCGAGCGTGGCGACCTGGCGCTCGCCCGGGCCGCGTATGAGGAAGCGATCGCCGTCGCCGGTCCCGCCGGCGACCTGCAGGGGCTCGTGCCGTCCCTGGCCGGCCTCGCCCGGGTTCTCGTCGACGACGAGCCGGAGCGGGCCGCGGCGCTCGCCGCCGAGGCCATTGCCCGCGGTCCGGTGCTCGGCCAGAGCCGGGCCTACCTCGCCGCCGGCTGGGTCGCCCTGCGACGCGGCGATCGTGCCGGAGCGCGTCCGGCGGCGGCAGAGGCGATGGCGCTTGCGAGAGCCCGACGCGATCGCGTGGCCCTCGCCGAGGCCACCGAGCTGAGCGTCCTCGCTGCCGCCGAGCCGGCCGCGGAAGCCGCCCGACTCGAGGAAGCCAGGGCGATCTGGTTGGATGTCGGCAACCCCATCGGCGTCGCTCGCGTCGAGCTCACCGCGGCCGGCCTGACCAACGATCCGGCTGCCAGGGACCGGGCCGCCGACGCCCGCCGACGGCTGCGCCAGGCCGGGGTTCGGCGAGTCGAGGTCGACCTGCTCACCGGGCCCGGCAGCGGCGACCCATCAGACAGGATCGTGGAGCTGGAGATCCGGGCCCTCGGAACGTTCCAGGTGCTCGTCGACGGTCGGCCGGTCCCCCGTTCGGCGTGGGGCTCGCGCAAGGCCCGCGATCTCCTCAAGGTCCTCGCGGCACGCCGCGGCCAGCAGGTGCCCCGGGACCTCCTCATCGACATCCTCTGGCCGGACGAGACGGCGCCACAGCTTCCGCGACGCCTGTCCGTCGCGCTGTCCACGGTCCGTGGCGTGCTCGACCCGGCGAAGCGCCACCCGGCGGATCACTTCGTCGCGGCGAATCGCTCCGCGATCTGGCTCGACGTCCGGCACATCGATCTCGACCTGGACCGGTTCCTGCGCGAGGCCGAGGCGGTCCTCGAGGGCGGCCCGGCCCGGGTTGCCCGCCTGCGGGCGGCGGAGGCCCTGTACCGCGGCGATTTCCTCGAGGAGGACGTCTACGAAGACTGGGCCACGATGGCGCGCGAGGAGGCTCGTGTCGCGTACCTTCGGGTGATCCGGGCACTCGCCGAGCAGTCCGTCGGCGCGGGCGAGCACGACACGGCCGTCGGCTTCCTGCTCCGGATCCTGGAGCGCGACGCCTTCGACGAGGGCGCCCACCTCCTCCTCTGCCAGGTCCTCGCGATCTCCGGCCGCCACGGTGAGGCGCGCCGAGCGTATCGGCGCTACCTCGCCCAGATGGAGGAGCTCGGGGTCGAGGCCGCGCCCTACCCGGCCGCGGAACCGCGCACGGCGCCCGGCGAGCGGCCGGTGGCCGCTCGCTGACGAGGCATCAGGCGCAGCGGCCGACCCACATCGCGAACGTCCAGATCGGCGAGGCCGGCCCGTTCGTCCCGTCGCTCCGCCGCGGGAACACCCGCCAGGCATACGTCTGGCAATCCGGGAGGGCGCTGGGTGGGGTCCAGTCCCAGGAGGTGCTCGGGACGATCGCGTCGTCCGGGGCGGGATCGGCCGCCAGCTCGATCATCTCGTCGAACGTCTCGGCCGGCGGCGGTGCCGGGGGAATCGGGACCGGGACGCGGACCACCGTGCCGGCCGCGAGCGGGGCCAGGAGGTCGAGGTCGTCGTTCCAGCGCCGGATCGCGGCGGGATTCGCGCCGTCGCGCGCGGCAATGGCCGCCAGCGAATCGCCCTCGGCCGCGATGACCTCGCGCAGGTCGACCATCGAGGGCGGCTCGGCCGACACGCTGGTGCGGACGAGGTTCGACTGGGCGACGCGACCGTCGACGTCGATCGCCCGGGCGACGAGGATGGCCACGCCCGGCTCACGCGGCGTCCAGTCCCAGCGGGCATGGAAGGCAGGAGCGTCGGTTGTCGATGTGCTCCGGGCGATCCGGCGATCTCCGAGCCACATTTCGATCGCCCGGATCGCCGTGCCGCCGAGGGCGTGGGCCGTGATCGGCGTCGGATAGCCGACGTGCGCCTGGCTTTGGCCGCCGGCCTGGTTGGCGGTCACGAGGAGGGGCAGGCGAGGCGGCGCCACCACCGGCCCCCGGAGGAGATTCGGGATGGCCAGCAGGCCGGCACCTCCGATGATGAAGATCAGGGCGATGATCGCCAGGGGCAGGCGCGCGAAGCGGCGGCCGAGAGTCGACCGCCGCTCCGGCCCCCCCAGACCGCCCCCCTTCGATGAGCTCGCTCATCACGGCCGCAGCCTCGCCGACCGGTGTTCAGGATTCGTTCAGAACGTGGCGCGGGCGCACCACCAGAACCACAACCGGGGATCGTGCCGTTCGGATCACGCCGTGGCCAAGGGCGTCGTAGAGTCGCGCAATGCACACGGACGCCGAGTTCCCCGACCGCATCGAGGTCGTCGTCGAGATCCCGCGCGGGAGCCGGAACAAGTACGAGTTCGACGAGCGGGCCGGCGTCTTCCGCCTCGATCGGGTCCTGTCGTCGGCCGTCTACTACAACTTCGACTACGGCTTCATCGAGGGGACCCGGGCCGACGACGGCGACCACACCGACGCCCTCCTCATCATCGACGAGCCGACCTTCACCGGCTGCCATGTCTGGGCCCGCCCGATCGGCGTCCTCGAGATGCGGGACGAGAAAGGCGCCGACTACAAGGTCCTGTGCGTTGCCGAGGGCGATCCCCACCAGGCACACATCGAGCGCCTCGAGCAGATGCGCCCCCACCGGCTCGTCGAGATCGAGCACTTCTTCAACACCTACAAGCTGCTCGAGGACAAGACGGTCGACGTCCTCGGCTGGCGCGACCGGGACCGCGCCCACGAGATCCTGCGGACCGACCGCGCCGCATGGCTCCGGGAGCGGGGCGACGGCGGCTGAGCCGATGCCCGAGCGGGACGATCGTCGCGGCCGGGACGAGCCCGACGTCCCGCGCCTGTTCGTGGCGGTCCCGGTGCCGGTCGAGGTCGGCCGCGAGGTCGGGCGCGTGATCGCGGAGGCGAGGGCGGCGCTCGGCGACGACGGGCGGCGGATCCGCTGGGTCCAGCTCGAAGGTCTCCACGTCACGCTGCGATTCCTCGGGCCGACGGCGGCCGAACGCGTCCCGGACGTCGCCGCCGCGCTCGACCGCGCCGTCGCGGGCGAGCCGCCGTTCGAGATCCGGCTGGCCGGCGCCGGCGCCTTTCCGGCCCCCGAGCGGCCGCGAGCGCTGTGGCTCGGGATCCGCCACGGAGCGGATGCCCTCGGCCGCCTGGCCGAGGGCATCGAGGCCGAGCTCCGGGCCGCCGGCTGGGGCGTCGAGCCACGCTCGTTCCGGCCCCACCTCACGATTGCCAGGACGGACGGGGCCCGTGGCGGCCCGGTCGCGGCCGTGGCGCTGGCAAGGGCGGCGGCCGACCTCGACGCAGGCTTCACGGCCTCGAACGTGGCGCTCTATCGGAGCCACCTCGGATCGGGCCCGGCGAGGTACGAGGTCCTCCACGAGGCTGGCCTCGCCTGACGACGTGGCCCGGTCCCGGCCGTCGAGGGGACGCGGTCGACGATCGCCGCCCCTGCTAGGATTCAGGCGTTCGATCGTCGTCGGGGACCGACCGAAGGAGCCGTATCGCGCGTGACCGGACCGCAGCGCACTCGCCTGGTCCTCGCCCTCGGAGCCCTCAACATCATCCTCGCGACGGTTGCGCTGGGCCTGGCCGGATCCCTCGGCCCAACGGATGAGACCGCGCAAGCGACGGCGATCCCGTCGGTCAGCGCGCCTCCGGTCGCCGCCGGCTCGCCGAGCCCGAGCGTCGGTCCGTCCGGCTCGCAGCCGCCGGGGACCGAACCCACCCCCGGTCCGGGCGAGACGCCCGAGGCCTCGGGTCCGGCGGAATCCGGCGGTCCCGCACCGTCGGCCACCCCCGGACCCATCGCCGTCGCCAGCCTGGCGCCGACCTCCGGCCCCGGCCCGCGAGCCTCCGCCGCGCCAACGGCGGCCCCGACGAATGCGGCCCCGCCGACGCCCAACCCCACGACGCCGGCCCCGCCCACGCCCAACCCCACGACGCCGGCCCCGACCGCCGCGCCCGACCAGGATCCGCCCTCCAAGGCCAGGCCACCCTGCCCGGGCACGGTCGAGGGCGCTCCCGGCCGAGCCAAGGGCAGCGGCGACGCCACCCGGCCCTGCCAGGGCGGCGAGGGCAACGGCCAGGGCGGCTCGAGCGACGACCGGGCCCGTGGCGACGAGCGAGGCACGAGCCGGGCCAACCCGTGTCGCGGGCGGCGTCGGCGGGAGGTCGCGTAGGATCGGGGTAACGGATCCCATCGCACACGTGAGCGCGCATGCCTAGGATCATCTGCCGCAGCTGCGGACGGGAGATCTACACCACCGCCCCGATCGAGCAGCTCTTCGCCGACGAGCGGCGCTGTCCGCGCTGCGGAGCGTCGCTTCAGGACGATCGGCGGGACGCCGAGCGCCGGCTCAACATCCGCCGGCTGAATCCCGATGATGACCCCGGCCCGCCCGACGAGGACGAGCGCCGGATCGAGGAGCGGCGCAAGATTCGCCGCCGCCGGGGCGACAGCGGTCCGAACGGCAAGGACGCGGGCTGGATCGAGTGATCGTCGGCCCGCCGGGCAGGATCGCGTTCCTCGGCTTCGGGCTCATCGCGGGCTCGATCGCGCGCGCGCTCGCAACGGGGCGGGCGGGCGACGCGCCGCCGGTCCTCGTCGGCTGGAGTCCATCGAACGCGGGACCCGATGCCGCCGTTCGCGACGGGGTCCTGGCCGCGGCCGCGGCCGAGCCAGCCGACGCCCTCGAGGGAGCGGACCTCGTGGTCATCGGGGCGCCGCCGATCGAGACCATCCAGCTGGTCGGGGCGCTCGGGGGGCCGCTCCGCGGCGCCCTCGCCCCGGATGCGGTCGTGACCGATGTCGCGAGCACCAAGTCGTCGATCGTGGCGGCGGCCGACGTCGCCGGGATCCGCTTCGTCGGCGGCCACCCGATGGCCGGGCGTGAGATGGCCGGCTACGGGAACGCGGTCGGCGACCTCTTCGTGGGGCGCCCTTGGGTCCTCGTCGGCGGCGCCCTGGCCGACGTCGCGGCGATCGAACGGGTGGCCTGGGTCGCGGCCGCTTGCGGGGCACGCCCGGTCCGCATGGACGCGGCGACGCACGATCGCGCGGCCGCCGTGATCAGCCACCTGCCGCTGCTCGTCGCGGCGGCGCTCGTCGAGGCGGTCGCCGGCGCCGAATCGGAGCATCCGGGCTGGCCGGCCGCGGCGGGCCTCGCCGCTTCGGGCTGGCGCGACATGACGCGCCTGGCGCGGGGGGACCCGAGGATGGGCGCCGGCATCGCCGCGACGAACGCGACCGAGCTGGCCCGCGGCCTGGGCGACCTGCGGGCCGTGCTCGACGCCTGGATTGCCGACCTCGAGCGGGTCGGCGGTCCGGATCCCGGCCGGCTCGAGGGTCGGTTGCGGGCCGTCCGCGACCGGCTGGAGCGAACGCCCCGGGAACACGCGTGAGCCTCGCCGAGGAGCAGGTCCTCATCATCCCGCGCTCGGCCGTCATGGGCGATCCGGGCTGGCACGGCCTCCGGACAGACGGCCTCGACGGCTTCGCCGGCCTGGTCGCCCGCGAGGGCCGCTTCATCCCGCGATCGGTCGCCGAGCTCGACCGGTCGTCCAAGCAGGTGGTGCCATACCTCGTCCTGCGCGACGGTGCCCGGCTTTTCCTGATGCGCCGGACCCGGGCCGGCGGGGATGCCCGGCTCCACGACCGGTACTCGATCGGTGTGGGTGGGCACCTCAATCCGGGCGACGTCGACCTGCCAACCGGGCTGCGGCGTGAGTGGCACGAGGAGATCGAGGCCAGGTTCACCCCGGACTTCCGGCTCATCGGGCTGCTCAACGACGACACCACCGAGGTCGGCTCGGTCCACCTCGGGGCGGTCTACCTTGCCGAGGCAGCCGGTCGCCCGGTCGGGATCCGCGAGACCGACAAGCTGAGCGGAGCCTTCGCGACGGTCCAGGAGGTCGCCGGCGTCGTCGAGCTGCTGGAGACGTGGAGCCGGCTCGTCTTCGAGTTCCTCGAACGGGCGAGCCTCGAGGCGACCGCCGTCTGACGCCGCCGCGGCGCCGGCGTGGCGCCGCCGTGGCTCCGACCAGGTGCCGACGCGACGGCCGCCTGACCGCGCCGGTGCGATACTGCGGGTCGGAGGCTCCCTCCATGATCGCTCGCCGCCACCGCGCCCGCCGCCGCCGCATCGGGCTCTCGCTCGTCCTGGCAGCCGTCGGCCTCCTCGCGGTCGTCGGGTCGATGCGGGCCGCGGGGCCCGAGGTCGTGGTCCTGCCGACGACCGGCATCGTCGACGAGGGGATGGCCCGCTACCTCGAGGACGGGATCGATCAGGCCGAGCGGGAAGGGGCCGCGGCCGTCGTCATCAAGCTCAACACGCCGGGCGGATTCCTGACCTCGACGAACGACATCGTCGGGATCATCCTCGAGGCGAAGGTCCCGGTCATCGTCTGGGTAGCTCCGGCGGGTGGTTTCGCGGCGAGCGCGGGAACGTTCATCACTCTCTCGGCCCATGTTGCGGTGATGGCCCCGGGCACGAGCATCGGCGCGGCGTCGCCGATCAGCGCCGACGGCAGCGAGATCGATCCGGTTCTCGCCGCCAAGGTCAAGAACGACGCGATCGCCAAGATCACGGCCATCGCCGAGGCCCGCGGCCGGAATGTCGAGTGGGCGGTCTCCACGGTCGAGGACGCGCGGTCCTCGCCGGTCAGCGAGGCCGTCGAGCTCGGCGCGGTCGACGGGATGGCCGCGTCGATCGAGGAGGTCCTCGCCTTCGCCAACGGCCGCACCGTCGAGGTCGCCGGCCGGGAGGTCACCCTCGACCTCGCCGGGGCGACCACGACCGAGCGGACGATGAATCCGTTCCTCGCCTTCATCCGCCTGCTGTCCGACCCCAACATCGCCTTCCTGCTGCTGAGCATCGGCTCGGCCGGCCTGCTGGCCGAGGTCTGGAGCCCGAACTTCGTCACGGGCATCATCGGCGCCCTGGCGATCATCCTGGCCTTCATCGGCCTGGGAGCGCTGCCGCTCAACGTCGGCGGCCTCATCCTCATCGTCTTCGGCCTGGTCCTGTTCGGCCTCGAGCTCACCGTCACGAGCCACGGCCTCCTGGGATTCGGGGGCGTGGTCTGCCTCGCGCTGGGTGCGTCTGCCCTCTTCAGCACGCCCGGCGATCCGTTCCAGCCGCTCGCCCGGGTGGCGCTGCCGGTGATCCTGACGGTGAGCATCACCTTCGGCGTGATCATGGTCCTGATCGCCTTCGGAGCCATCCGCTCACGGAGCGTCATGGCGACGCCCGGGACGGTCGGGGCTCCTTTCGTCATCGGCAGCCTCGGGAGCGTCCGCCGCCCGCTCGAGCCGCTCGGCTCGGTATACGTCGCGGGTGAGGAGTGGACAGCCCGAGCGGCCGGGGACGTCCCGCTCGGACGTGGCGTCCCGGTCCGTGTCGTCGGCGTCGATGGCCTGACGCTCGTCGTCGAGCCCGACGCGTCATCATCGGTAGCGACGTGACCCGGCCGGCCGGCCGGCGCGGCGTCACCAGAAGGTCGAGGTCGTCATGGAAACGCCGGTCCTAGTCGCCATCGCCGCCTTCGTGGTGGTGGTCCTGCTCGTGGTCCTGTACCTGTCCGTCCGGGTCGTCAACCAGTACGAGCAGATGGTCGTCCTTCGCCTCGGCCGGACGAACGAGGGCCTCGTCCGGGGACCGGGTCTGCGGTTCCTGATCCCGGTCGTCGACCAGCCTCGCAAGGTCGACCTCCGCGAGACGTTCACCGAGGTCCCCAGCCAGCGGACGATCACCAAGGACAACGCCCCCATCGACGTCGACTTCCTCATCTACTGGCGGATCGTCGACCCCCTCAAGAGCGTCCTCAACGCCCAGCAGTTCTCGGGCATGCTCCAGGGCGTCGCGACGACGACTCTCCGGGCCGTCATCGGCGACATCGGCCTCGATGAGGTCCTCTCGAAGCGGGACCAGATCAACGAGCTCCTGCGGGTCAAGCTCGACGAGGTCACCGAGCGCTGGGGCGGCAAGGTCACGACCGTCGAGATCCGGGAGATCGTCCCGCCGCGGGACGTCCAGGATGCGATGAACCGGCAGCTCTCGGCCGAGCGGACGCGACGCGCCGTGATCACCGAATCGGAGGGCACCCGGCAGGCCGCGATCAACGTCGCCGAGGGCACGAAGCAGGCCGAGATCCTCAAGGCCGAGGGTGATCGCCAGGCCGCGATCCTCCGGGCCCAGGGCTTCTCCGAGGCCCTCCAGCAGATCTTCTCCGCGGCGAAGGGCATCGATCAGAAGACGATGGCCCTCCAGTACCTCGAGGCCCTCAAGGCGCTCGGGGCGAGCCCGGCCACGAAGTTCATCATCCCGACCGAGTTCACCCGGCTGGTCGAGCCGTTCACCGGCTACCTCGAGCGGGGCATGGGGGGCCGGGAGGCGGCCTCCGGCGGCTCCGGGTCGGCGGGCGCCGCGGGGGCGTGATCGCGGGGCACCCGACGTGATCGCCGGGCGAATCGCCCGGCGGATGCTCGTCGCGCCGCGGACGCGGCCGGAGGAGGCCTCCCTCGGGCCCGACCTCGACCGCCTCGGAGGCGAGGTGGTCCGGATCCGGTCGCGCGACGGACTCCGGCTCTCCGCCCGCTGGCTGGAAAACGAGCCGGCCGATCCCGGTTGGCGGCCGGACCCGCGCGAGGCGATCATCCTCCTCCACGGCTACTCGGGCTCGGTCGCCCCGGACCTCGTCGAGTACGGGCCGGTCCTGCGTCGGACGGCGGGCGTCCTCGGCCTCGATTGCCGCGGCCACGGTGACTCCGACGCCGGTGAGACGACGTTCGGGCTCCTCGAGGTCGACGACGTCGGCGGCGCGCTCGCCTGGCTCGGCGAACGGGGTATCCGGCGGGTCGTCCTGGCCGGCACCTCGATGGGCGGCATCGTCGCGATCGCGGCCACGGTCGTCCTCGGCGACGGGGCGCTGGCCGCCGTCGACGCCGATCCCGACGCGCCCAGGCTGACCTCGCCGGCTCCCCGGCCGCGGATCGTCGGCGTCGTCGCCGAGGCCGTGCCAGCCGAGCTGCCGACCGTGGTCGCCAACCGGATCCGCGGCCCGGGCCCCATTCGACGATGGCTCGCCCGCCGCGCCTTCGCGATCGCCGCGAACCGGCTCGGGGCGGACCCGCGGGCGACCGAGCCGATCCGGGTGCTGCCACTTCTCGAGGACCTCCCCGTCCTCCTCATCCACGGCGAGGCGGATACCACCGTCCCGGCCTCGGAGGGGCGCCGCCTGGCAGCGGCCCTTGGCCCGGGCGGCGCGCACTGGACGATCCCGGGCGCGGGTCACGGGCTCGGCCGACGGACCGCCGCGGGAGCCTGGGACGAGCGCATCTCAGGGTTCCTCCGCCATGCGTTCTCCGCTGGCCGTGAGCCTGACGTCGCGCTGGGTATACTCGGCTCGCCCGCGGTCGAGCCGTCCGACGTCCGGGACGCCGTGCCGCCACCGGAGGAGGCCGACCAGCTCGCATGACCAAGATCCTCGTCGTCGACGACGACGCGAATGTCCAGCGTCTCCTGCGGGTCACACTCAAGCAGGAGGGCTATGAGGTCGTTGTTGCGGGTGACGGCGCCGAGGGGCTGCGCCTCTGGGAGACCGAATCACCGGCCCTGATCCTCCTCGACGTGACCCTGACCAAGCTCGACGGCTACGAGGTCGCGACGAAGATCCGGGAGATCGAGGGCACCGGCGCCCATGTCCCGATCATCATGCTGACCGCCGAGAAGGAGGTCGAGCAGAAGGTCCGGGGCCTTCGCGCCGGAGCGGACGACTACCTCGTCAAGCCGTTCCACCAGGCCGAGCTCCTGGCCCGGATGAAGAGCCTCCTGGCCCGCTTCTCGTCGCGGGCGGGCACGGGCGGCATCCGGGCCCCGCTGGGGAAGCTCCTCGCCTTCTATGGGGCGAAGGGCGGCGTGGGCACGACGACCCTTGCCATCAATGCCGCGATCGCTCTCCACCAGGAGCACACCCGGCGGGTGGCGCTCGTCGACGGCGTCCTCCAGTTCGGCGACCATCGGGTCTTCCTCGACCTCGGCAACGACCGCAAGAGCATCTCCGACCTCGTCAGTGCCCCCTCGATCGACAACGACCTCATCAAGTCGGTCATGGTCCGCCACGATTCGGGCGTCGACCTGCTCCTGGCCCCGCCGAGCCCCGAGGACGGCGACCTCGTCCACGAGGCCCAGATGGACCAGGCGCTGACGATCCTTCGGACGATGTACGACTACGTCGTCGTCGACGTCGAGAAGCGTCTCGGCGACCTGACGCTCTCGGTCCTCGACCACGCCGACATGATCTTCGTGGTCATGACCGCGGACCTGTCGTGCCTGAAGAACGTCCGCCTCGTCCTCGAGGCCCTCGGACGGGTGGGCTACGAATCGAGCAAGGTGAAGCTCCTCCTCAACCGCTCGAATGCCTTCACCGGCATCAGCGTCCAGGCGGCGGAGGGTGCCCTCAAGCGCCAGTTCGAGTTCAAGATCACGAACGAGTACCGGGTCGCGATCAGCGCCCAGAACTCGGGCACGCCGTTCGCCTTCTCGAAGCCGGACTCGCCGCTCGCCCGCGAGATCTCCGCCCTCGCGACCGAGGTCGAGCGGGTCGCGGCCCCCACGACCGCCAAGGTCGCCGCGCGCTAGGCGTCCGGGTCGCCGGGTCCGCGTCGCCGAGCTCGCCCCGGGCCGACCGTCGGGGCGACCCGAGGTCCGCCGCCGGAGCCCAGGCCGGTTCGGGTGAGCGGGCGATAAGCGACGCCCGCTAGGGTCCGCGGCATGCTCGCGACCCTGCTCTCCGCCACGCTCGTGGGCCTCGACGGCCGGCGCATCCGCGTCGAGGTCGACGTCGCGCCGGGCCTGCCCGGATTCACGATCGTCGGCCTCGCCGACGCGGCCCTGCGCGAGGCCCGCGAGCGGGTGCGGGGAGCGATCCGCAACGCCGGCTTCATCCATCCCCCGCGCCGGATCACGGTCAACCTCGCCCCGGCCGACCTCCCGAAGGGCGGGTCGAGCGTCGATCTCGCGATCGCCGTCGGGATCCTGCTGGGGTCGGAGCAGTTCAGAGCCGCCGGCGGCCGGACGGCGCTCATCGGGGAGCTGTCGCTCGGCAGCGAGGTCCGGCCCGTGCCGGGGCTCCTGCCGATGCTCGGCGCCCTCGCCGCGCACGGGGTGCGGCGGGCGCTCGTGCCCGCCGCGAGCCTCGAGGAGGCGGCTCTCGTGCCGGGCATCCAGGCGATCGGCTGTGCCTCGCTCGGCGATGCGGTGGCGGTCCTTCGTGCGCGGCGCGGCCGCGGGCCGGCGATGCCCGCCCGGGTCGAGCTCGCGGCCGAGACCGGCGCCCGCGGGGAGCGTCCGGCCGACTCGCCGCTCGACGACCCTGACGTCGACGGCCTGGAGTCGGTCCCGGACCTCGCCGAAGTGCGCGGCCAGCACGAGGCTCGCCGGGCCCTCGAGGTCGCCCTGTCGGGCGGGCACGCGCTCCTCCTCATGGGACCGCCCGGCAGCGGCAAGACCCTGCTCGCGAGGACGATCCCGGGTCTCCTCCCGCCACTCGGGGACGCCGAGGCGCTGGCCGCCACGATCGTTGCGTCCGTGTCGGGCGAGCGGCCGGTCCGGGCCCTCGTTCGGCGGCCGCCGTTCCGGGCGCCGCACCACACCGCGTCGTACGCCGCCATCGTCGGCGGCGGCCCGGGGCTGATGCCGGGCGAGGTGACCCGGGCTGACCACGGAGTCCTGTTCCTCGACGAGCTGCCCGAGTTCGGGCGCGACGTCCTCGAGGCCCTCCGCCAGCCGCTCGAGGAGGGCCGGATCGCGATCGCCCGGGCCGCGCGGACGGCCGTCCTGCCGGCGCGCTTCCAGCTGGTCGCGGCGATGAACCCCTGTCGCTGCGGCAACACCGGCACCCCCCAGCCGTGCGAGTGTCCGCCGAACGGCCCGGAGCGGTATGTCGGCCGGATCTCGGGACCGCTTCGCGACCGGATCGACCTCTGGGTCGGGCTGCCCAGGCTCCCGGCGGCCGCCCTCATCTCGTCGGACGAGCCGGAATCGTCGGCCACTGTCGCGTCACGAATCGAGGCCGCTCGACGCGTCCAGCTGGCCCGTCCGCCGCATGCCCTGAACGGACGGGTCGCCGGGCGGGCGCTGCGGGCGGCCTGCCGCCTCAGCCCCGAGGCCCGTCGCCGGGCCATCGCCCTGGCCGACATGGAGCGCCTGTCCGGCCGAGGGACGGACCGCCTCCTGCGCGTGGCGCGGACGATCGCCGACCTGGCCGACGACGCCTCCGTGGGCACGGCCCACCTCGAGGAGGCGGCTCGCTGGCGGGCCCCGGCCGCCCACCCTCACCTGGCCCTGGCGGTCTGAGGGTGCTCGGCGTGGGTCGCGACGGTCCAACCGGTCCGGTCCTTCGCGGATCGGCCCACCGGGCGGGCGAATCGCCGGAGTCCTACGCGCCCCTCGCCGATCGCGAGGCCCTCGCGGTCATCGTCTCGGCGGACGGCGTCGGCCCGATCATCCTGGAGCGGCTCCTCGCGGCTTGCGGCAACCCCAACGCCATCCTCGCCCTGGCCCGGCGGCGGGACGGGGCGGCGGCCGTGCGGGCGGCGAGCCGCGATCCCGAAGGCCAGGGCCTCGCGATGTCCGAGTCGGCGGCCGAGGCGCTCGCGGTCGCCGCTCGCCGGGTCGAGGTCGTCCTGAAGGACCTCCGTGCGGCCGGCGTGGTCCCCCTCGCGATGAACGACCCGGGGTTCCCCGAGCGACTCCGGCGGATCGAGCTGCCGCCGCGCGTCCTCTTCGTCCGCGGCGAAATCGAGGCCCTCTCCGCCGAGGCGGCCGTCGCGGTCGTGGGCACCCGCCGCCCGACCGACAGCGGGCGACGGACGGCGTCCCGGATCGGGGCCGCGCTCGCGCGTGCCGGCGCCCTCGTCGTGAGCGGCCTGGCCGTCGGCATCGATGGGGCGGCGCACGCCGCCGTCGTGGCCGAGGGCCGCCGGACCGTGGCCGTCATCGGTGGCGGCCACGCCCGCCTCTTTCCCCGGTCCCACGATCGGCTCGCCGACGCGATCGTCGACGCAGGTGGTGCGGTCGTCTCGGAGCACGCTCCCGGGACGATACCCTCGAAGGGCACATTCCCGCGCCGGAACCGGATCATCAGCGGGCTCGCCGATGCCGTCGTCGTGGTGGAGGCCGGGGCGACGAGCGGTGCGCTCCTCACCGCGTCGTGGGCCATGGAGCAGGGCCGCGAGTGCTTCTTCCTCCCGGGCGCGATCGACGCTCCGCAGTCGGCGGGCTGCCTGGCCTGGCTGCGCGACTACGAGGGCGTGGCCCATGTCGTCGCCGGCGTGCCGCAGCTCCTCGAGGACCTCGGGCTCATGGCCTCGGCGGCGTTCCCGGTGCCAGCCCCGCGGCGGCTCCTGGTCCCGCCGTCCCGGCCCGTCCGGTCGCCATCGAGGGCGGCGCGACGGGTCGAGCTCTCGCCCCGTGAGGACCGCATCGCCCGGGCGCTCCTCGACGGCGCCGCGACCGCCGACGAGCTCGTCGCGCTGACCGGGATGCCGATCGCGGCCGTCCTCGCCGGCCTCACCGCCCTGGAGGCCGCGGGCCTCGCGGAGGGGGCGTACGGGCGCTATCGCGTCGCGGGATTCCTGGCCATCGCCGATCCGGGCCCGGCTCCGCGTGGCCCGTCGGCACCTCCCGGCGCGGCCGAGCCCGCCGCCTGACCAGCCCCTGGAACCGGCCGGCGGAGGCGCTTCGTGTCGGTGATCAGTGACCCTGTCAGCTCAACTGTTCAGTGAATCTGTCAGGGCCCGCTCGGCCAGGCGTGCCTGCCTGACCGCCGTCATTCTCTTCCACGGGTGATCAGCCGGGGGGATCCAGGGCAGTTGGGAGGGTGCCGGGACGAGACCCGGCTCGGCGAGACGGTCGCGGAGGGTCCGGAGGGCGACGGGGTCGGCCGGTGCCGGCAGGGTCGCCAACTGGCGCTCGCCGTCGAAGGCCACCGCCGACCCGTCGAGCCGGAGGTGGACCTCGACCATCCGCCCGGCATACGACGCTCGGCGGGGCAGGGCCGGCAGCTGCAGGCTGCGGCCGCCGAGGGCGATGGTGTGGTCGCGGCCCACCTTGCGACGGTACTTGAGCGCGAAGACCCGGTCGGGATCGAGGCCGTCCGGCCACGGCCGCCAGGCCGGCGTCGGGTCGAGGGCCGGAACGGCGAATCGGGCGTTGAACCGGGGCAGGTACTCGACGAGGAAGGCATTGGCCGCGGCTCGGTCGCGGATCCCGGCCAGCCGCAGCTCGGCCACGAGGCGATCCTGCCACGTCCCCCACAGCCGCTCGATCCGGCCCTTGGCCTGGGGCGAGCCGGCGGCGAGCGAGGCGATCCCGAGCTCGGTCAGGACCCGCCCGACCTGGGACAGGCCCCGCTCCTCGTCGAGCGTCCCGCGGCGCCGGGCGAGGGTCGGCTCGAAGGCGCCGTGGCGGTCGCGGTAGACACCGAGCGGGAGGCCGACATCGAGCGCGATCGTCCGGAGGATCTCGAGGTAGCCGGCCGCGTCCTCCTGGTCGCGGAACGTGGCCGCCGGGACCCGGCCGGTCGCGTCGTCGATCGCCCCGACCAGGGTCAGCCATGGCCCCCGGCCCTCGAGCCAGTCGTGGCGCGAGCCGTCGAGCTGGACCAGGCAGCCCTCGGCCGGCAGCCGCTCCCGGCGGCTCCGGTGGGCCGGTGGACGCCGCCGCCGGGGGCTGGCGAGGCCCACCTCGCGAAGGATCCGGCGGACGGTGACCCGCCCGAGCTCGAGGCCCTCGCGCTCGGTCAGCAGCTCCGCCAGGTGGCAGTCGTTGAGGCCGGCATAGCGGGTCCTCGCCAGGTCGACGACACGGGCCCGCAGGCCCTCCGGCGTCCGACGCGGCGAGGGCCGCCCGCGGTTGCCGTGGACCAGACCGGCCGGGCCTCGGGCCGCGTACCGGGCTCGCAGGCGGGCGACCTGGCGGGCCGACAGGCCGAGCAGCTTCGCCGCCTCGTCGAGGTGCAGCTCGCCCCGATCCACCCTCGCGAGGATCCGGGCGCGCTGCTGATCGGTGGCCGTCATGACGATCGTCTCCATGTCCGGAGACTGACAAAGTCACTGATCAGTTGGCCATGACAGATTCACGGACCATCGAGACCGGCTCTCGCCTGCGACCACGG
>Ga0209342_10001106_pt1 | contig 30455 bp, 27 predicted proteins | sample RifCSP16_2_FD_184023 | JGI IMG/M metagenome (GOLD analysis project Ga0209342, IMG submission 184023) | Soil microbial communities from Rifle, Colorado - Rifle CSP2_sed 16_2 (SPAdes) (version 2) | ecosystem: Environmental > Terrestrial > Deep subsurface > Rock core/Sediment | place: Rifle...
CTCAAGCCGGACAACGTCTTCGTGACGCGCGACGGGCGGGTCAAGGTGCTCGACTTCGGCCTCGCGCGCCAGGCGGAGGCGGGGACCTCTGGCGACGACAGCGCGTCGCCGACCGAGGCGCACCACACCGACCCCGGCACGCTTCTCGGTACCGTCGGCTACATGTCGCCCGAGCAGGTGCGCGGCAAGGCCGTCGACCACCGCTCGGACATCTTCTCGCTCGGCTCCGTCCTCTACGAGATGGTCACCGGCGAGAGGGCCTTCCGACGGGACACGGCGGCGGAGACGATGACCGCGATCCTGAGGGAGGACCCGCTCGAAGCGGCGGAGCCGACGAGCCGATCCGGACGGCTCCCTCTGGGGCTCGAACGGATCCTGCGGCACTGCCTCGAGAAGAACCCGGAGGAGCGCTTTCAGTCCGCGCGCGACCTGGCGTTCGACCTCGAGGCCCTGTCCGGCTCCACCACCGAGCGCGGGGCGGCCGTCCCGGGCGGGATTGCCTCGCGCTGGCGTGTCCCGCCGCTGGTTGCGGGCGTGGCCTCGCTCGCCCTGGTCGCCCTGGGCTTCGCCCTCGGCCGGCTCGGGCGGGAAGGGGCCGACGCCTCGGCGTCACCGCCGCAAGCCACCTTCGCCCAGCTCACCTACCAGTCGGGGGTTCTCAGCTACCCGGGCGTCTCACCGGACGGCACGTCGTTCGCCTTCGTGGGTGAAGAGGGCGGCGACCTCGACATCCACCTCCAGCGCGTCGGAGGCACGAATCCCATCAACCTGACCGCCGACTCGACCTCGGACGACAGCGAGCCCGCGTTCTCTCCGGACGGCTCACAGATCGCCTTTCGCTCCACGCGCGACGGGGGCGGCCTCTTCCTAATGGGCGCGACCGGGGAGTCCGTCCGGCGCCTCACCGACGTGGGCCACAACCCCGCGTGGTCTCCGGACGGCGCGGAGATCGTCTACAGCACCGAGCGACTCTTCCCTTACTCGCCCTACGGAAGGTTCGGCTTCGGCGAGCTGTGGGCGGTGAGCGTCGCCTCCGGCGAGAAGCGGCAGATCACACGCGGCGGGCCGGTGGACGCCGTGCAGCCGAGCTGGTCGCCCCACGGCCAGCGCATCGCCTTCTGGGGCCTCCGGAGCGGCGGGCAGCGCGACCTCTGGACGGTGTCCCGCACCGGATCCGATTCGAGCATCGTCGCCGTGACCGACGACCCGGCCCTCGACTGGAACCCGGTCTGGTCCCCGGACGGCCGCTGGCTGTACTTCGCCAGCGACCGTGGCGGCACGATGGGCCTCTGGCGCGTGGCGATCGACGAGGCCTCGGGCAATGTCCGAGGCGGGCCGGAGCCCCTGACCGTTCCCTCTCCCTTCGCCTGCTACTTCAGCGTGACGCGCGACGGTCAGAAGATGCTTATGGCCGGCCTCACCGCGATGGACTCGATCGACAGGGTCGCCTTGAATCCGGCGGCGCTGAGAGCTCTCGGGCCGGCGACCCCCGTCTTCGCCAGCTCGCTCCGGCTTTTCGGCTTCGGGGTATCCGCCGACGGCCGCTGGATCACGCTTTCCTCGGCGGGGAGGCAGGAAGACCTCTACACGCTGCAGCGAGACGGCACGGGCCTGCGCCAGCTCACGAACGATCCCTTCAAGGACCGCGGCCCCGTCTTCTTCCCGGACGGCGGGCGGATCGTCTTCTTCTCGAACCGCTCGGGTCAGTACGAGGCCTGGAGCGTGCGCCCTGACGGGAGCGGCTTGACGCAGCTCACACGCACGACCGGCGACGAGGTCACGAACCCGGTCTTGTCCCCCGACGGGTCACTCCTGGCCTTTCAAGGCAACCGCGGGTCGCTCCTCTCGCGCCTTGGCGGGTCCAAGGAACCCTCCGCTCCCGAGCCCCTGCCTCCACCCGCCGGCGGCGCGGCGTTCCTCGCGTTCACCTGGTCACGCGATGGCCGCCGGCTCGCGGGCGACATCCAGCACCCGTCGGGTCGTCGGACCCTGGCGATCTATTCCCTGGAATCGAAGAGCTACCAGAGCTTCGACGTCGAGGGATCCAACCCCGCCTGGGTGAACGACGACCGCGGCCTTCTCTTCTCGCAGAAGGGCAAGCTGATGGGTCTCGACCTCGGCTCCGGCCGTGTGCACGAGATCGTCGTCCCCGCCAGCGCGACCGGCGGTCGCGCGTCGGATCCGATCGCCGGCTTCGACCTTCCGAGGGACCAGCGGACGCTCTTCGTCCTCCGCTCGCGGAGCCACGCCGACATCTGGCAGATCATGCTGCAGTAGCGCAGCAACGGCCCGCCGTTGACAGTGATGGGCCTGGGCTTTACGATTCTCCGTTCAGAGACGTCAGGCGCCCCTGTGCCGGAGTGGTGGAATTGGCAGACACGCACGTTTGAGGGGCGTGTGGAGAAATCCGTGCGGGTTCGAGTCCCGCCTCCGGCACCAGACGTTCCTGCCGACGAATGATCGCGCTCACATTGTGCTCGGCGTCTCCGTACCGAGCGCGGCGAGACCGAGGAGCGTGATCGGCGCCGCGACCGCGTCCGGCGGGCACTCCGGCGCGAGCACGAGCGCCAGGAGCCAGACGAGACCCGCCGCCGCCAGAGGGGGGCCAAGAAGGCGTCGCAGGGCCAGGCCCGCCCCGAGCAGCACCAGGGGCGCGAGCGCGGCCAGGAGCATCACGGCGCTCGACGTCTCGGCGCCGCGGTACGCGAAGAGGTTGGCGAGACCGAGCCCGGGCCCGGCGGTGAAGCCCCCGGTCAGCCGATCGACGAACGCTCCGGGATCCGGAAAGATCGCCGGAAGCGTCAGCGCGGCGTAGCCGGCGGCGGCACCCGCCAGCGTCCGTCGCGCCTCCCGCGCACCTTTGTCCAGAGGGAGGAGCGGGAGCATGGCGAATGCGGCGCGATGGTCGACGCCGGCGGCCAGACCCGCGAGCAGACCGGCGGCCAGGCTGCGCCCGCCCGCGGACGCGATCCCCGCTCCCACCAGCAGCTCGAGAGGCAGCGCCACTGGCGAGCCGAAGACGGTGCCGAGCAGGAGCGGTGGGGTCAGTAGCGTGAGGGCCAGCGCCGACGTCCGAGGCCCGTCGCGAGCCGCCGCCAGGGCGGCGAGGGCGGCGAGGGCGAGCGCGACGAGCAGGCGGGGATCCCGTCCGCCCCCGAGACGCGCGAGCGCGGCGAGCACGGCCGAGCCGGGAGGGACCAGGGGCCGCTCCGGCCTCCACTCCACCGGCGGATCGAGGCGGAAGCTGGCTGAGAAGGCCTCGTGCCCGCGCGGGGTGTCGTCGAGCGGAGTCGCGTACGGGCTCCGGCCGGAAAGGATCCGTGCCGCGTCCGCGCGTGCCTGGATCGGCCAGGCGTCCTGCGACCGCGGCACGCCCGTGCGCTCGCCCACCCGCACGACGACGAGCAGCGGCGCCGCGCAGACGAGCACGGCGGCGAGGGCGACCATTCCCGCCCGGAGCTTACGTCCCCCTCCGGCGACGCCCACCGCGAGATAGAGAAGGGCCAGGCCTGCCGCGGTGGCGCTGAAGAGCAGACCGAGAGGGTCGTCGCTCAGGGTGGGGCCCGCGCGCGGGGCCAGGGCGCCGGCCACACCGCCGAGCCGGGCGGGAATGCCCGCAGCGGCTGCCTGCTCCCCTGTCGCGCGGAGGACGGCGCCCTCGGCGATCTCCACCGCCACCGCGAGCAGGAGCAGGGGGACGAGGGCGAGATCGCTCGACCGCCGCCGCGCGAGAAGCCCCACCGGCAGGAGCACCGCCAGCGGGATGAGGTAGTTGGGGTGGACGACGCGGGAGAAGTAGAGCGAGGCCAGAAGCGCCGCGCTGCCGGTGACGAGCGACCACTCCGGCCGGCCGTCCCGGAGCTGCGACCGCAGCAGGACGAGACCGAGGGGCAGGAGCAGGAGGTAGAAGACCGAGAACGGGAAGTGGTCCCGGAGGCTGCTCACGGCGCCGAAATAGATGAGGTAGTTGGCGAAGCCGAAGCCGGGGGTTCCCCCGAGGGGGTAGTTGTCGGCGCCCGGGAGGCCGGCGTTGTAGACGACGATGTCTGCCCAGAACGCGTGGACATCGAGCGCGGCCACGGGGACCACGACCACGACGAAGACGGCGGCGGCGGCCGCGATCGGGCGGAGCAGGCGGAGCCAGGTCGTCCGATCGGCGAGGTCGCGCAGGCCTGAGGAGCCGGACAGCGCAAGGAAGAAGAACGGCGCGAAGGGCCAGGCGAGCTGCTTGGTGGCGCACGCCAGGCCGAGGAGGCCGCCGGTGAGACCAGGGCGCCCCCCCCGCGCCGCGAGGACGGCGCCGAGGAGCATCGCCACGAAGACGAGGTCGTTGGCGCCGAAGATCTGGTGCCAGTAGACGAGAGGGTTGAGGGCGGCGAGGCCCGCCGCGGCGAGCCGTCCCGACGCGCCCTCCGGCAGGCGAGCGGTGAGAGCGATCACCAGCGCGTAGAACAGCAGCGTCACGAACCGCGGATCGAAGGACCCGAGCGTCGCCCGAGCGACGAGGTGGAACGGCATCATCACGAGGTGCGTCCCCGGCAGGTACGCGTGATGTCGCAGGATGGGGTTGCCGCCACGCGCCTCCCAGAAGCTCGAGACGCGCGCCTGACGGGCGAGGATCGTGCCGGAGTAGTCCGCTCCGTAGGGGCTTTCGCCGGCGAGGATCTTGTCGAGCGCCAGCGGAAGCTGCACGACACCGCCGTCCTGCCCGTAGGGACGGTCGGTGGCGAGTCCCACGGCGACGAACGACGCGCTCGGGAGGACGACGAGCAGGAGCGAGGCGAGCGCGATCACGATCGCACGGGTGTGCGCCCGCGCGCCGAAGAGGCCGAGGCCCGCGTAGAGCAGGGCAAGGCCGACCGCGGCCGCGGCGAGGAGCAGCGCGATCGGGTCGCGGTCGATCGCACCCGAGGGGGCGGGCAGCAGCGGGCGGAGCCATCCCGGGGCCTCCGCGAGGCGAGGGTCGTGGAGCAGCCGCCAGGCCAGGACCCGGGGCGGATCGAAGAGGGCCAGGTCCCGCGCGATGAGGAGGAGGAGCCCGGGAACGACCGCCGCGTCGAGGGGAAGGGGGCGGGAGACGCTCAGGTCCCGGACCCGTCCGACTTCGGCACCGGCACCCGCGCCCCGCAGGAGCACACGATGCTCCGCACCGCCCACTCGATCTTCAGGAGGCGCCCGCAGGCCTGGCAGCCGATGTACTGGCCGGCGCCGAGGCGGACGCGAGCCTTGCGGGAGCCGGTGTCCCTGGCGGGGCCCGGAAACGACGGCCGCCACCGGGTGGGAAGCGCCACGGCGGGCAGCATACGCCCCCGCTGGAGAGCGGGTCAACCGAAAGGGGGAGGCGACTCCCTAGAGCCGGCGCAAGGCGCCGCGCCGCGACAGAAGAAGAGTCACGGCGATCACCAGGAGCAGGCCGGCGAAGACGGCCATCACCGGCGGCGCCCCGAGGGCCCGAACGAAGCCACCGGCGACCAGGCTGCCGACCGGCATGCCCCCGCGGAAGGCGAGCCCGAAGATGGAGAGCACGCGCCCGCGCAACGCGTCCGGCGCGCTCTCCTGCACCAGCGAGTTCAGCGTGGAGAAGGCGGTCGTGAGGGCGAAGCCCGAGCCGACGAGCAGCACCATCGAGGCCCATTGCCAGCGCGACAGCACCGCCGCCACCGTGACCAGGCCGAACCCGACGAACGCCAGGAGCATCAGCCGGCCGCGTCCGGGCACGAGGCCACGGCGGGCGGTGGCGACGGCACCGACGATGGCGCCGAGGCCCAGGCTGCTCAGGAGCAGGCTGTAACCCGACGCACCGGTGTGGAGCACATCGCCCGCGATCACCGGCAGGTAGGTGATGAGCGGGAAGGCGAGGAAGCTCCCCACGGCCCCGAGGAGCGTGAGCGCACGCAGAGGCGGGTTGCCGAAGACATGGCGCAGGCCGGCGCGGAGGCTCTCGCCCAGGCTCTCCCCGACCGGCGCCACGCGGGCCGGGAAGTCGATCCGCCTGAGGGCAACGATCACCGCCACGAACGACAGCGCGTTGGCGACGAAGCAGGCGCCCGTCCCCACGTGCGCGAGGAGGAGGCCGGCGATCACGGGGCCGATGGCGCGGGACAGGTTGAACTGCAGGGAATTGAGGGCGACCGCGTTGGGGATCTTGTCGGGCGGGACGAGGCTCGTGAGCACCGCCTGGTAGGTGGGAGCGGATTGCGACTGGGCGAGGCCGGTGAGGAACGCGATGCCGACGATTGGGGCGATGCTCAGGCGCCCGGCGGCGTAGAGCAGGGCGAGCAGCACCGCCATCGACATCTGGAAGGACTGCGAGCCCACCAGGATGCGGCGGCGATCCACACGGTCCGCCACCGCCCCCCCCACCAGCATGAAAGCGAGGAGCGGCAGCTCCTGGGCGAAGGTCCGCAGGCCGAGATAGAACGGGTCCCCCATGCGCGAGTAGATGAGCCAGGAGAGCGCGACGTCCTGAGTCCAGGTGCCGAGGCTGGAGAGGAAGGCCCCCGTCCACAACAGGCGAAAGCTTCGATACGCGAAGGCGGCCAGGACGCCCGGCCGCTCCCGTCCCGCGTTCAACGGAGCTCCCAGCCCCGTAGGACCCGGATCGCGCTTTCGTCGTTCGCATCGATGCGCAGCGGTGTCACCGTCACCCACCCCAGGGCGAGCGCCCCCGCGTCCGTCTCCGGGTCGGGGTCCGCCGGCGGATCCCAGACGTTCCAGAAGTAGAGCCGACCTCGGGGGCTCTCCCGCCGCTCGTAGCGGTCCATGCCCAGGCGAAGACTGTGGCGCACGACCTTCACCCCGCGGATCTCCAGCGCGGGGAAGTTGACGGAGAGAAGCGTCCGCGGCGGCAGCCCGCGCCGGAGCACCTCGGCCGCGATCCGGCCCAGAACTGCCGCCGCCGGCGCGTAGTCCATCCCCGGGGAGTCGACCAGGCTGGCGGCGATGGCGGGGATCCCGTCGAAGGCCGCCTCCCGCGCGGCGGCCACGGTGCCGGAGACGTACAAGGCGAGCCCGGCGTTGTCACCGCGGTTGATCCCGGAGACGACGAGATCCGGCCGCGTGTGCAGGAGAGTGGAGAGGGCGAGGCGGACGCACGTCGCGGGCCGGGCCGCGATCTGATACCACGGGCCCGGCGCACCCTCCACCCTCACCAGGGGGTCGATCGTCTCCACGAAGATCGGCTCCGAGTAGGTGATCCCGTGCCCGACTCCGCTCTGGTTCGTGCTCGGCGCCGCGACCGTCACTTCCCCCAGCTTCGCCAGCTCGACGTAGGCGGCGGCGAGCCCGGGGGCGGAGATCCCGTCGTCGTTGGCGAGCAGGATCCGCGCCCTCCGCTCACTCTCCGAACCCGGCGCCAAAGTCGCCAGTGTCGCGAACGCGACGAGCGTCGCTCCCAGCCACGCCTTCCGCGGCATGTTCTTCCTCCTTCCGTCTATACTCCGCCCGTGCCCTTCGCGTGTCCGGGCTGCGGCGCCGAGGTCCGCAAGCGACCCGATCGCGCCTGGCTGCGCTGCGGCGTCTGCGGGGCGATGCTGCGCAGCCGTGCCGTGGAGGCGGGCGGCGAGACACCCGTTTTCGAGGTCGAGGTGGCGGGACGCCCGGAGACCCGGCGACGCGTCGAGCTGCCCTGGGACGAGTCCCAGCGCCGGAGGCTCGCCGTCTGGCTCGCGTGGTCCTCCACCCTGACGCTGGGGCTCGTGCTCGTGCTCTACGTCCTCGCGCGCCTGCTGCCTTAAGCGGACTTGCCCGCCTTCTTCCCGGTCGCCATCGCCGCCTTGCGCCGCGCCTTGCGCGCCTTCTTCCGGCGCTGCCGGCGGCGGCGGAGCTCCTTCATCCTCTCGATCATGCTGTCTTCGTCTCTCCCTTCGCCTTGACCGACTCGCGCCCGGCCGACCGCGTCTCCGCGATGCGCACCCGGATGATCCGGAGGTAGGCCCGCGGCACCTTCTGCACGAGCGCCATCAGCTCCCCCAGCTCGCGCTTCGCCCCCGGAGGGGACCCCCCGTCGCCCCAGATGAGGTTCACGACGCGGCCCTTCACCGCGAGGGGGAACAGCGCAGCCGTGCCCACCGGCTTGCGACCCAGGACCTCGAGGAAGCGCCGAGTCGGCTCTTCCGGGCCCGGGCGCCCCACGAACACGGTCCGAGCGCGGGTCACGCCCTGGAAGACCGACGGCACGTCGAGGGGGATGCGAAGGGCGGCGATGCGGGCGCGGTCGACCCCGTCGCCCGCCCCGTCCCACCCGAGCACCCACGGCTCCCGCACGATGAAAACCACCACCCGCCGGAAGAAGCAGCGGCACAGGTGGAGGGCCCCCGCCACGACCTCGTCGCGCGTCGCCGCGGCGTCGATGCGCGCCGCCGCCGCCGTGGGGTCGAGGGGCTCCGCCGGGGGCGGGGTCAACGGCCGCCTCGTGTCGGTGAAGCGCCATCGATCGTCGACGCCGTAGTGGTCGCGCAGGAGCTGGACCATCCGGAACTCGGGCACGATCAGAGGGCGGATGATGTAGCCGAGCGTGAAGCCGATCTCGGCGACCGCGGCATGGTCGGTCGGGTCGACCATCCCGAGGAAGAGAGTCTTGCCCTTGACCCGGCAGGGGAAGACCTTGAAGCGCGTGGCGAGCTTCTTGGGGACGGCGGCGACGGCTTCGGGCTGGATGCCCTTCAGGTCGGCGGCGGGGACGCCGTTGGCGCGGGCGAGCGCCTCCATCAGGCGCTCCTCGGTGATGAAGCCGAGCTCGAGGAGGCTGGTGCCGAGGCGGCCCCCGTAGAGCACCTGGTGCTGGATCGCCTCCTCGAGCTGTCTCTCGGTGATGATCCCGCGGTCGCGCAGGACCCGGCCCAGGATCGGCAGCGGTCCACCTCCGTGGCGCCCCATTCTAGCAGCGGCGCGGACCTTCTCCCCCCTCGCCTTCTCGGCTATCATCGAGCGCGGCCGCAGCCGCCCCATGCCCGAGACCATCGCCGCGTACGACGAACGGCTGCCGGACCTCGAGGCGCAACTCACGGAGTGGGGCAGCCTGGGCGTGCTGGTGGTCGACGCCTCCCCGCTTTCCTCCATCGAGGACGGGTACGGGGTCGAGGCGTACCTCGAGGTACGTGAGCGCCTCCTCAAGACGCTGGACGAGGCGCGGGGAAAGGACTACCGCTCGGGGGACGTGCTGTGCCTGGACCGGCCGCGGGGGTTGCGCTTCCTCTTCTTCCTCGAGCGCAAGCGGCGGCGCAACGTCCCTCTCAGCGTCGCCGACCTACGGGCGGCCCGCGCCCGGATTGCCTCATCGCTCGTGCCCAACCTCGGCCGGGCCGCGTTCCCTTACATCAAGGCCCAGCGAGGTCTCGACGTCGGGTACGGGCTCGCCCTCCACAACCCGCTCCTCCATCCCGGCCGGATCGTCGAGCGAGCGCTCGAGGAGTCGCTCGCCCAGGCCGCCCTGCAGCGGCGACAGGACGAGCTGCTCGTCCTCGAGAAACTGCAGGATCTGCTGCTGCGCGAAAAGATCGTCACCGCCTACCAGCCGATCCTGCGCATGCAGGAGGGGACGATCATGGGCTTCGAGGCTCTTTCGCGCGGGCCGCGCGGCTCGGGCCTCGAGTCGGCGGACATGCTGTTCTCGGCCGCCACCAGCCACAACCTGCTCGTCGAGCTCGATCGCCTCTGTCGCCGCCGGGCGCTCCTCTCCTCGGGGCGCATCCCCTCCAACGCCAAGATCTTCGTCAACACGCTGCCGGCCACGATGCGGGACTCGCATTTCCGGGGCAAGGCCCTCATCGACTTCCTCGACCGCGCCCAGGTCTCACCCGACCGCATCGTCATCGAGATCACCGAGCACCTCGTCATCGAGAACTACTCCCTCTTCCGCGAGACCATGGCCTATTTCACCGATCTCGGCATGTCCTTCGCCGTCGACGACGTGGGGGCGGGCTACTCGGGCCTGGAATCGATCTCGAAGCTGCGGCCCGGATACCTCAAGATCGACACCGCGCTCGTGCGCGACGTCCACGTCAGCGCCGTCAACCGCGCGATGGTGAAGGCGATCATCGACCTCGGCCACGGGATCGGAGCCAACGTCATCGCGGAGGGGATCCAGAGCGAGGAGGAGACCCAGGTGCTCCGGGCCCTGGGCGCCGATTTCGGCCAGGGTTACCACCTCGCCCGCCCCGACGCGGGCACGGAGCCGGCCTAACTCTCGCGGGCCGCGTCGTCGGCGAGGAAGACGCAGCGCGCCCGGGCGAAGCGCAGCTCGTCGCCGTGGCGCAGCTCGCGCTCGCGGACGACCTCGCCGTTGACGCGGGTGAGGTTGGTCGAGCCGAGGTCGACCACCACCCAGACCTCGCCACGGCACTCGAGCCGGGCGTGCTGGCGCGAGACGAGCGGCTCGTCGACGCGAACGGAGAGCCCCTCGTCGCGGCCCACGACCACCACCTCGCCGTCGAGGGGGAAGCTCACCCGCTCGCCGTCCGACCGCTCCCAGACGAGCCGAGCCGCTCTCACGGGCCGGCGCGCCGCGCGGCGAGGCTCGCCACCGCGGGCCCGTCGTTGTCGATTACCGTCGCGTCCTTGGCGGCCGCCGCCGCCCGGTACGCCTCCCGAGCCTGCGGACGGTAGTTGAGTCGCTCGAGGGCGAGACCGATGTAGTAGAGCGCCGTGCCCTGCGAGAGGCCCGGTCGCTGCGGCAGCTCCGCCTTCGCCTGCTGGAGGTACTCATGAGCCCCCGCGTAGTCCTGAAAATGGAGGGCACACAGGGCGAGGTTGAGCCGGGCATAGGCAGCGGGCTCGGTCCCCGGATAGCCGTCGACGGTCGCTCGAAGATCCATCATCGCCTTGTTGTAGAGAAGCCCGGGGTCGTGAAGGGGCACCTCGCGCGGGCTCTCTCCGAGCACGAGATCGACCGTGCGCTCACCCGACGCCCCCTGCAGACGGAGCGCGAGCTTCTCCTTCGGCTTCTTGCGGACGACCACCGCCAGAAGCTCCGCCGTCTGTTTGATCGGATGCCCGTCTGCCGCCACCACGATCTCGCCCGGCTGGATCCCCGCCGACGCGGCCGGGCTTCCCGGCACAAACCGCAGCACCACGGGGCCGGGGTGGAGGAGCGTGTCCACGGTGATGAGGCCGCTCCACGGCCGCACGGGGGCAAAGCTGAAGTCGAGCTTGTCGAGCAGAGGGGCATACGAGGCCGATTCGTTGAAGACGACGTCCGCCGGCTCCGCGCTCGTGCTTCCGGCGGCGAGGACGTACAGCCGTGCCTTCTGCTGGAGACGCTCCTCCTGGAGCACGCCGATCAGGAAGCCCTGGACCTCGAGGGCGGCGGCGAGGCGGTTCGTGACGCGGCGCACGACGTCGGGGTCGGCACCCTGCCCCGGCAGCAATCCCGCCCGCGTGAGCTTCTCCTGCTCGAAGATCCGGTCGACCGCCTCGCGGGGGGCGGTGATGAAGTTGAGCGACGTGAGGCGGGAGAGGTTCTGGTGGATCCGCTCCTCGGCGTCGGTGCGGCTTCCCTGTGCGGCCGGACTCGCCGCCTCGACGCCAAGGAAGGCGAGGGTCGGCCGGATCGGACAGTCGAGGCTCGTCGCCTCGTCCTTGCCGAGCACGAGGTCCTTGATGTACTTCCCCGCCGCGTGCTTGACCTCCACCCGCACCTTGCCGGAGCAGATCGCGTCGATCTGGGCCGGCGTCACCCCCCGCGCTTCCCCGTTTATGAAGATGCGCGCCCCCGGTGGATCCGAGGTGAGGCGAAGCGACGCGAGCGACTCCTCGAGCCGGACGGGTTCGACCTCGTAGTCCTGGGCGACCTCGGTGGCGACCGTCTGGCGCACCGTCTCGTGGCACTTCTTGCGGAACTCGAGGGCGTGGCTCCCAAGGGAGAGGTTCGCGACCTCGGTGCGGGCGGAGGCGCGGGCGGGATCCACGCCCTTGGCCCGCATCGGCTCCATCAGGTCCGGGGCGAGGGCGCCCGCGCTCGTGGCCCGCAGGTCGCCGTCGACCCAGATCTCGACCCCCGCCGGCTCGGTGAGGAAGAAGGCGCTCGCGAGTGTGCGCACGAGCTCGAACGGCAGCGACTCCGTCGCCCGCGGCGCGATGCTGACCGCCCGGCTCTCGGTCCGGTACCCCTCGCGTGCGACCTCGACCGTGTACTCCCCTGCCAGCACCTCGAGGGGGAAGAAGTCGGTCAGGCCGAGTTCCCTCCGGCTCCCACCCGTCCCGACGAGCGTGACGCGCGCCCCCGCCGGGCGCGAGGACACGGCGAGGTAGCCGACGAGGACCTTCTTCACCGCGCCGAAGAGATCCACGATCTTGGGCGAGACCGTCTCCTTCGACAGCGCGTGTTCGGGTTTGAGCTGGATGAGCAGGCGGAAGTTCTCCGAGGCCTTCTCCTGCAGGCCGATGCCGAAGTAGGCCCGGGCCCGGTACTCGTAGGCCTGCACGAGGAGGTCGCGGCCCCGCGGCGAGAGAGGCTGCGCCCGCGCCAGGGTCTCCATCCGGGTGATGATCTCGTCGAAGAGGACGATCGATCGGCTCTGCTGCTGCCCTTCGAACTCCGCGACCGCGCGGGCCAACGCGTCCTGTGCGGTCTGCATCTCGCGCTGGACCACCTCCGGCACCTCGGCGGGGGCCTCCTGAGTCCACGCCGCCGCCGGGCCCGCGCCGAGCGCCCCGAGCGCGAGGAGGACGAGCAGTCGCCCCGTCCACCCCCGGCTCTCCCTCCATCCGCCTCCCCGCAGCATAGGTCTTCTCCTCAGCGGTAGCGCATCAGTCTCTCCGCCTTCTCGTCGTAGACGAGGACGGCGCCCGTCGCGTCGAGGGCCAGGGCCCGCGGGCGCCGCAGCTCCGGGCTCGTGATCGTGGTCAGGGGTTGACCCTGCGCACCGAACACCTGGACGCCCGCCTCCTCGTCCGCCACGTAGGTGTTGCGGAAGGCATCCACCGCGACGTCGACCGGCTTTCGCAGGCCGGCGGGTCCGACCGCGCGCAGAGGCCGCCCCGCTTCGTCGTGCACGCGGACGATCCTCTCCTCGCGGTCCAGGAGCACGATCCCCCCCTCGCCGTCGACCACGATACGGACCACCTTGCGCTTGGCGGCGTCCCGCTCCGGGAAGGTGCCTCGGAACTCCCCCGTTCCGCTGAAGCGGAACACCTTCTCGCGCTTCTCGTCCGAGACGAGGATCCAGCCCCCGGGGGTGACCGCGGCGGCGAGGATCCGATCGAGCGGCTCCGGCGGCTCCCCGGGCTTGCCGGCAGGGATCGAGAAGCCCCGGACGTCACGCGGCCCGACGCGCACCGCGGTCCGGGCGGCGAAGACGATTTCGCCCCGGGGGCTGACCGACAGCGCCTGCGGATGCTCCGCCGAAAACCCCGCTCCCGGCTTGCCGGAGGCGTCGAAGGGCACCGCGCTGCGGCTCTTCTCGGAAGCGACCCACAGCTTTCCGTCCGGGGCCACCGCGAGCGCGCACACATCCTTGAGGATGTCGCCCGCCACGAGGCCGAAGCCGGAGTCGAGCCCGAAGGTGGGCCTCGGCCCTCCGTAGAGCCGGTAAAGCGCGGTCAAACGCTCGAGCGCCCGCGAGGCCCAGGGGCTCTCGGGGAAGCGGTTGCGGACCTGCTGGAACTCCTCCATCGCCGGCCGCGGCTCGCCGAGCAGCGCGAGCGCCTGGCCGGCCTCGAACTGAGCGGCGGCGGCGGCCGCGCTCGCCGGGTATTCGAGCGAGACCCGGCGCGAGAGGTCCACCGCCTCCTGGAGCCGCCCCGCGCGTCGGTGGGCGACGGCGGAGGCCTGAAGCGCCGGCGGCACCCACTCGCTGTGCGGGTAAAGCGTCTCCACGCGGGCGAATTGCGCGAGCGCATCGTCGAGCTCGGCGGTGCTCGCGGCGCGATCGAGGGTCAGGAGGCCGAGCTGGAAGTAGGCCCCGGGCGCGGCCTCGCTGCGCGGGTACTCCTTGGCCACCTGCTCGAACGCGGCCCGCGCCTTCTCGGCGTCACCCTCCACCTCCTTGCGGTAGCGTCCGATCTCGAGCAGGGCCTGGCCCACGACCTCGGTGCGCGAGAAGCTCTGCACGATGATGCTGAAGTTCTCGAGGGCCTGCTTGGGCTGGCCCCGGGCGAGGTAGGTGCGGCCGTTCTCGAGAAGCCGTCGGGCCTGCTCCTCCGGGCTATCCTCGGCGGCCGCGGCCGCGGCGAGCGCGAGCAGGACGAGGAGCCCCCCCCGAGGGGTCACCGACGGTCCTTTCGGCCCGTGGCGAAGGCAGTGACTCCGGGCGCGACCTCGACCGCCTGCTCCGATGCCTCGCCGTCGGGCCAGCGGAAGCCGACGGTGTGCGTCCCCGCCGCGATCGGGTGGTCGAGGATCGGCGGGTAGTCGACGAAGGTCCCGTCGACGAAGACCCGGCAGCTATCGGGGATCGCTCGCACGCTCAGCCGCCCGACCCCGGGCGCGGCGACCGCCACCTCCCCCCCCGACGGCACGGAGACCGTCACCTCCTCGCGAAGGAAGAGTGTGGCGGACACGAGCGTGAGAACCTGCCGCCCCTCGGGGACCTGCACGCGGGGGGAGGTTGCGTCGTGGGCGAGCGTGCGCCCGCGCCACTGCACGTCGAGGGGATACGACGACGTGATCGCGACCGCGCCGGGGGGAGCGAGGGGCGCCAGCCGCACCCGCAGCTCGCTGGGCAAGGTCCCCACCGCGACGCGCACCTCCTGCGCGGCGTGGCCGTCGAGGGCCACGCCCACGAGGTGCTCACGCGCCGGATCGAGGGCGAGCTCGAGCGGGGTCACCCCCGCCACGCGCTGGCCGTCGAGCGTCACCGTCGCCCCGGCGGGCTCGCTGACGACCGGGACCGTGGAGTGTTCGACCTGGAGCGCGACGGACACCCCCTCGCCCGCGGACAGGGGCAGCCGCAGGGTGCGCGTCTCCTCCCGGTGCCCCGGCTTGCGGAAGGTGAGCGTGACCTCGGCCGGAGCCGGAGCGGGAAGGACGATCTCGCCGTTCGTCGTCACCCCGGTGTCGCGGCCGTCCACGAGGACGGCGGCACCCATCGGCTGCGAGCGGACCGCGATCCTCACCTCGGCCGGGGCGGGCCGGCCGCCGCGCAGGAGTAGCACCGCCGCCGTCGCCGCGGCGGCGAGCGCGAGCGCGACCCCACCCAGGAGGACTTTACGGGTCCCCGACGCCACGGCCGGCTCCACGACGATCGTCGGCTGCAGCGTGGTCCCGGGTTGGCTCCGCGTGGGTGGCTGGAACGTCGCCTCGAGCTCTGGGTAGTCCTCAGCCTGCGGCGCGGGGGTGCGTCGCTGCCGCTCTTGCGCTTGCCGGGCGGCCCGCAGCTCCCGCCGCGCCTCGACCACCGTCGGATGGTCGGCGGCCAGCTTCTGCAGCGTCGCCGTGGCCTCCTCGATGCGCCCCTCGACCCTCGTCCGCCTCGCCGCCGTCAAGGCCTCGATCAGCGCGGGGCCGGGCGCGACGCCGAGCGAGCGCCGGTGGGCGGCGAGGGCATCGGCCAGATCAGCCCCCAGCTCCGCCGCCCCGGGGTAGCGCGCGGCGGGGTCCTTGGCCAGGGCGCGCTCCACGATCGCCATCAGGCGTGGGCCGAGCTCGGCGAGCGGGGAGAGATCGAATGGCGGCGGCGGCTCGTGAACGATCTTGTAGAGGACGGCCGTCGGGTCCTCGGCACGGAAGGGCCTCTGCCCGGCCAGCAGCTGGTAGAGGATGCACCCGAGCGAGAAGACGTCGCTTCTCCCATCGAGGGGCTGGCCCTGCACCTGCTCCGGGCTCATGTAGTGGACCGTGCCCACCACCATCCCCGTCTTGGTGAGCTGAGTACCCCCGATGAGCTTGACGATGCCGAAGTCCATGATCTTGGCCGTGCCGTCGTCGAGGACGCAGATGTTGCTCGGCTTGATGTCGCGGTGCACGATCCGGCGCTCGTGGGCGTAGGCGAGGCCGCGGCAGACCTGGATCACGATGTCGAGCTTCTCCCCGAGCAGCAGCTCCTCCCCGGAGCGCATCAGCGCCTCGAGGTCCATCCCCTGCAGGAACTCCATGGCGATGAACGCGACGCCCCGGTCCTCCCCGACCTCGTAGACGGTCACGATGTTCGGGTGCTGGAGCTTGGCCGTCGACAGGCCCTCGCGCCGGAACCGCTTGCGGCTATCCTCGTCGAGGCTGCCCTCCGCGGTCAGGGTCTTGATCGCCACCTCGCGCTCGAGGTCCTCGTCGAGGCCGCGGTACACCATCCCCATGCCCCCGCGGCCGATCCGTCCCACGATGGCGTAGCGGCCGATCCGGGGACGGGCGCGGGTGTCGGTGGCGTCGGGCAGCACAGCGGCTACTCCTCGAACCTCACGAGCACCACGGTGATGTTGTCCTCGCCCCCGTGCTCGTTGGCGGCGTCCACGAGGGCGCGGGCGGCGAGCCCGAGGTCGCCCCCCGATTCACCGAGGAGGCGCGCGATGTCCTCGTCCCCGACCATGGTCGTGAGCCCGTCCGAGCACAGCAACAGGACGTCGCCGGGACCGACGGGCCGGGATTGGACATCGACCGCGAGGTCGGCCCGCCCCCCGAGGGCGCGGGTGACGACGTTGCGAAGCGGGTGGCTGCGGGCCTGCTCGGGCGAGATCACGCCGCTCTGGATCTGCTCGTTGACCCAGGAGTGATCGGTGGTGAGGAGGGTCATCGCACCGTCCCTCCAGAGGTAGATCCGGCTGTCCCCCACGTGGGCGATGTTCGCGGTCTGACCATCCACGAGCACCGCCGCCACCGTCGTGGCCATGCCCTCGTAGTCCGAGCGCTCCCGGGTCGCCTCCAGCAGCCGCCGGTTGGCATGACGGATCGCGGTCTTGAGCCGGTTGCCGTCGTAGGAGATGGAGTCGTCGAGGCCGAACGGCCACGTGATCTCCTCGCTCCCGCCCGAGATCGTGACGAACTCGTTGATCGCGTCCACCGCCATCCGTGAGGCGACCTCGCCCGCGGCGTGGCCGCCCATCCCGTCCGCGACCACGAACAGCTCCTGCTCGGGGTTGAGGGAATAGGAGTCCTCGTTCCCCTTGCGCTTGCGCCCGATGTCGCTCAGGGCCTCGTAGACGATCTTCATGACGGTCAGGACCGTGCCAGGCCCAGCTCCCCCGCCGCCCGGGCGACGCGCGCGTCGCGGGGGGCGAGGCGCTGCGCCGCCTCCAGCGCCTTGTGCGCACGGAGACGCAGCCCTTGCCGGTGCAACACCAGCGCCAGGTCCACCCACGCGCCGACGTTGCCGGGCGCGAGCTGCGTGGCGCGCTCAAGCGCCTGGACCGCCTCCCGCGCCGCCGACGGCACCCGGGCCAGGGCCCGCCCCAGGGCCGCATGGTACTCCGCATTCGCAGGCTCGTGGTGCACCGCCGTGCGCAGGAGCGTGACCCCCTCCTCGAGCCCGCTCTCGAGCGCGCCCGGCGCGCGGTCGAACGCGTCGCGGGCGATCTCGGCCGGCGTGGTCAGCTGCGGACGCTGGCGCTGCTCGTCGTACTCGCGGCGCGACCGCTCGTTCACGAGCGTGTTGAACGCGGTGGTGATCTCCTGGAAGAAGGTCTGGGCGGCCTTCTTCTCCGCGGGATCGGAGAAGCGGTCCGGGTGCTTGTCGCGGGCGAGGCGCGCGTAGGCCTTGCGGATCTCCGCCGCGGAAGCGGAGGGCGGCACCCCGAGCAGCTCGTAGTGGTCGGTCATTTCCCTGCTAGCGGCGCTCCGACGTCCCCGGCGTCCGCACGAACTTCTGGGCGTGCTTGCGGATGGCCTCGGGGACGTTGCGGTCGACGGAGACGGACTTGAGGTCCCGCGGGTTCAGGCGTGCGACGAGACCGAGGGCGATCGCGATCGGCGTGCGCGGATTGCGGACGAGGTTGGCCGCCACCTGGTAGCGCTTGGTCCACTCCCGGTGGTTGCCGATCGTGCGCAGGACCTGGTCGGAGACGTTCTTCATGGCCGCGAACGCCTCGATCTCGCCGTCGGTCACGCGCGGACTGCCGAGCACCGCGCTGAACACAACGTGGTCGGGGTCGCGCACCAGGATCGCCCGCTCCTCGCGCGAGCCCTTGAGCGCGGTGATCACTTTTTCCGAAGTGTTCAGACGGTAGAGCTTCTGGACCGTGCTCACCTTCTCCGCCTGCTGGCGCTCCTCCTCCGAGAGGTAGCGGACGAGCGCCTCGTCCTCGCTGAGCGACACCTCCGCCACGGGCTCGGGCTCGGCCGGAGGTGGCGGGGCCTCCGGTGCGGCGGCGGGCGGGGGCGGCGGCGGCGGCGCCACCACCCCACCGATCTTGAAGGTCTCGCGCAGCTCGCGCAGCCGACGCCGCTGGTCGTTGCTCAGGTGGGGGTTGCTTTCGACTGCCTCCAGCAGCGATATGCGGCGCAGCAGCCGCACCTGGTTGATGACGACCAGCTCTGCCAGCTCCTGGGGAAGGTTCGGGGCGAGCGCCTCGATCGTCTCGTCCTTGGTCGAGGTGTTCTGCAACGCCGCCTCGCGCAGCTCCCGCTCCGAGCGGTGGGTGGCCGCCCACGCCAGCACAGGTGGGGGCGTGTCGCGGTTCTTGAGGACGGGAAGAAGCTCCGCGGCGGCGAAGCTGCCGAGTGAGGAGGCGGCTGCGGAGCGCACCCCCTCGTCGCCGTCGTTGACCAGATGACACCACAGTTCGAGCAGGTCCTCCGACTTCAGGGGCAGGAGGCCCTGGGCAGCCATGAGACGAAGGTCGCGGGCGACGCCGCCCCGACGAAACTGCTCGACGAGGGGATTCGTGACCCGCGCTTCCGCCATGACGGGCCTAGCCGCTGTGACCGTCGGGGGTGACGGAGGGCTCTGGCTCCACGAGCGAAGGCAGGCTCTGCCAAGTGATGACGATGTTGCGGCGCACCTCCCCGCTCCGCCCGAGGGGGGCGGTCGGCTGGTCGTTGACACGGATCGCGAGCCCGCCGGCGTTGCCGACGGAGAGCACGATCTCACCGTTCGCCTCCAGCGTCTCCGACTCGCCCTCCTCGAGGACGCGATTGATCACCGTCTCTCCGTCCGCACGGGCGAGCACCCAGCAGCTCTGCTGGGCGGTCATCGTGAGGATGAGGCTCTCGCCCGCCGGGGAGGGGGCGGGCGCGGGCGGCGGGTAGACGCGGTCGCCCGGGAGCACGACCGCCACCGCCGGGCTGGGCGTGGGCTCGGCCACGGACCGCCCCCTGGACTCGCCCTCCGGACGGCGGAATGCGAGGACGACCGCCACCACCGCCACCGCGGCGAAGAACACGGCCCCCGGCGAGACCGAGAAGCGCCGCGCCGCCGGTGGCTCGCGCTCGGGTTGTGGCTGGCCGTGAGCCAGCAGGAACTCGGACACCACGCGCTCGGCGTCGAGGCCGAGGAACTCCGCGTACTGCCTCACGAAGGCACGCGAGAACAGGCCGCCGGGGAGGATCTCCACTCGGTCGTGCTCCAGGGCCTCCAGGAAGCGAAAGCTGATCTTGGTGCTGTCCGCGATCTCCCGCAGGCTGACGCCCCGCAGCTCGCGCTCTCTGCGAAGGTTCCCGCCAAAGGACGCCATGGCTCCCCCGCCCTCTCGGCCATCCACGGCTCGTCCAGCCCTGGCCGCAGGCGGGCGATTCTATGAGAGGCACGGCGCGGCTGTCAAATGTATGTGGTTGAGCCGTCGAGGATTGCCGGCCGCGCTCAGTCCCTCTCCAGCACCGCGCGCGCGGCGGCGTGGAGCAAGGGGCGCAGACCGGGCGTCTCCACGACGCGCTCGAGGTCCCGCGGCACGAGGGAGCTCACCTGCAACAGCGCGAGCGGCAGCGGCGTCCGCGGCTGGAGCACGAGCGCGAGCCGCACCGCGTAGTTCGCCGACCACTTCGCAGAGGACGCGGCGGCCTCGATGAGGGCCTTGGGCGCGTCGTCCCTTCGCAGCGCCACCAGCAGGTCCTCCTCCCGCAGGCGCGGGTTCATGAGCACGGCCTCCGTCACCTTGTGCTCGGCATCGAGGAGAAGAAGGGGGAGGACGGCGGGGGTCGCGATCCGTGCCAGCGTCACCCGGTCCCCAAGGCGCATGTCGCCGAGGAGCTCTCGCAGCAGCGACTCCGCTCGCGCGCGGACGGCGCCCACCACGTGGGGCGTGGCCGCCACCGCGGCGAGATCACGCCAGTACAGCGATGACACGAGGCGCAGCGACAACGTCCGGGGCGCGGCCGGATTCAGCACCACGCGCGCCAGCACGAGGGGGCGCTCCGACCAGGGCCGCGTCGCGGCGAGGATTTCCAGAAAGGCGGGAGGCATCGCGCGCCGGAGGAGGGAGAGCAGGATCTGCTCGTCGAGGTCGGGCCTGTCCAGGACCGACCGAAGCCGGGCGGTCTGCCCCCCCGCCTGGAGAATGGACGCGTGCAGCGTGTCGATCACGGCCTCCGCCCCCGGCCCTGCGCTCACGACGCTCTCGCCCCTTCAGCGTCGGTGGGAGGCGTGGAAGAGGTGCTGTCGCGCATCGTGGAGCGCCAGGAGGACGTTGACGATGCCGAGTCCGCTCACCGCGCCGCGGGTGAAGGAGCTCAGGAGCAGGCCGCGCACCGCCAGATGCGGCGGCAGCAGCCAGTTCGACTCCCACAGCGGCGTCCAGGGGACGAGCACGAGCACCAGGCCCACGAGCAGCGAGCTCAGGATGGACAGAAGCGCGGACACGCGCGGGGGCGCCTAGCGCCCCGTGCTCAACTCCCGCACCTTGCTCGCCACGTCGCGGAAGCTGGCGTCCTGGCCGTAGAGCTCGGTGTACAGACCGAGTGCCCGGTCCGTCTCCCCCGCGGCCTCGAGGGCGCTCGCAAGGTCGTAACGCAGGCCGAGATACTCGTCCTCGGTGCGGCCCGGGGCCTGCAGTCCCCTCTCAAACCACTTGACCGCCAGCTTGGGCATGCCTTTCTCGAGGAAGCAGATGCCCAGCATGCTCGCACACTCGAGAAGGCGGGAGTCGTCTTTTGCCGCGAGTTGGAACTCGGCGATCGCCTCGTCGATGAGGCCCATCTCCTTGTAGGCGATGCCGAGGTTGTAGCGGGTCTCGAAATCCTCCTTGCCGAGCTGCTTGTCGACGCCCTTCTTGAACTCGCGGAAGATGTCGGCGAGCCCGGCATCACCGAGGTCCGTTCCCGGGGAGGGCGGCGCCGCCCCGCTCACCGCGGACTGGGCGCCGAAGAGGTCGCCGAGCTCGGAGCCGAGGTCGAACCCCTCCGTGCCCGCGGGCCCGGCCGTGGCTTCTCCCGCCGCGAGATCTCCCAGCTCGTCCGCGAGCGAGAGAGGCTCGGCGTCGAGGGCGTCGGCACCGAGCGACAGCGGCTCCTCGCTCGGGCGCGGGGGCGCCGAGCGGGGAGCGGGACGCGGCGCGGTGCGCGCCGCGGGTGCCCTCGCCGCCGGTCTCGAGGGCGGGGCCTCGAGACCGAGCTTCGCCAGCGTCGCCGCCAAGGCGGGATGATCGCCGTGCCGACCGCCGAGCTCCGTGAGGGCGGCCTTCGCATCCTCCACGAAGCCGAGCGAGATATAGGACTCCACCTCGTCCAAGACCCGCTGCAGGTCCGCCGGAATCGCCCCTCTCGGCGCCGCCGCCTTCGCCCGCGGGACGAGGGGGGCGCTCGTTGGGGCGGGCGGCTCCTCCTCGGTCAGGTCGAACGGGGTCTCCTCCAAGCCCACGAGAGACTCGGCCCGCGGCTCCTCCTCGATGAAGCCCCCCGAGATCTCGCCTCCGGGCGGTCCGAGCTCCGCCAGGTCGATGCCGGGCATCTCCGGCGCCGCCGCCCCCGGCTCGACCCCGGCCTCCTCGAGGAGCTCGAGCTCCTCTGCTTCCGGATGAAGCGGCTCCTCCACCGCGATATCGACCTCGGGCTCCGCCGCGACGGGAGCCGGGGCGGGCGCGGGGGCGCCACCGAGACCCACCACCTCCTGCTCCGCGCGCGCGGCCTGGGCCTCGTCGCCCCGGAGGCGCCAGGCCTGAGCGAGGAGACGCAGGTGCTCGATCGCCTTGTCGTTCTCGCCCTTCTCCCGGTGGAGGGCGCTGAGCTCCTGGCGGGCGTCGACGTTGTCCGAGAACCGCGCGAGGACGGCTTCGAACTGTTCGCGGGCCTTGTCGATCAGCCCGTACTTGCGGAAGACGCGCCCCTCCCCGAGGTGGTCCTCCACAAAGTCCTTGTCCTCCGGCCCGAGGGGCCCCGACAGCACGACGGCGGGGCGGGCGCGCGCGGGCGGGGGCGCCGCGACCGGCGGGGCGACCCGCGGCGGCGCTGCCGGAAGGTCGACCTCGAAGCCGCCGGGGGCAGAGCGGGGTGCGGCCCCTTGCTGCGCCTTGACCCACTCGAGCTTGCTGCGGTGCTGCTCGTTGTGGGGCTCCAATCCGACGAGGAGCTCGAGGATCGAGGCCGCCTGCTCGTACTGCCCCAGGCTCAGGTACGCGTCGACCATCTGAGAGTAGGTCTGGGCGACCAGCGTCTCATTCTTGATGACGCGGTAGACCTCGACCAGCTTGGCGAGGCTCTTGATGTGGTCCGGCCGGCGCTGGACGATCTGCTGCAGGATCCCCGCCGCGCGGTCGCCCTCTCGACGCTCCAGGAGCTTCTCCACCGCGGGGAGGAAGTGCTCGAAGGCCTCGTCGAAGCGCTCTTCGATCAAGGAGACGCGGCCGAGCTGCACCCGGGCTTCCTGGTCGCCGGGGTTGGACTGCAGGAGCTTCTGGAGGACAGCGTGGGCCTCGCGGGCGCGCCGGGAGCCCACGTACGCTTCCGCCAGCCAAAGCGCGACATCCCGGTCGGCAGGGGCGGCCCGGCGGGCCTCCTCGAGGTGCTGCACCGCCCGCGCGTAGTCCTTCTGGACGAGATGCACCCGGCCGACTTCGGCCGCGAGGCGCGTGTTGGAGGGGCTGATCTTGCGGCCCTTGTCGAGGACCTGGAGTGCCTCCGCGAGATGACCCTTCTTGACCAGCTCGTCGGCGATGGCGACGTACTCCTCCGCCGCCTTCTCCCCGCGGCCCTCGCGGGAGTACAGCTCGGCGAGCCGGATCCGGACCTTCAGGTCGGCGGGGTCGATCTCCGCCAGCCTCCGTAGCGCCTCCCCCGCCTCCCGGATCTTGTTCCGCTTGACGTACTCGTCGATGACGATTTGGAACTGACCCTTGGCCTCGACGAGCAGGCCCTGCTTCGCGTAGAGATCGGCGAGGTTGAGGTAGGCATCGAACTGCGTGGGGTCGTTCTTGTTGATCTTCTTCCAGACCGCGATCGCCTTGAGGTAGAAGCCGTCCTTCGAGTAGAACTCGGCGACCCGCGCGTACTGCTCGTTGGCGGCCTTGACGTTGTTGAGCTTGACGTAGAGGTCGCCGATGCGGTTGATCGTGTTCCAGTCCCGGGGGTTCTCCTGGACGAGCTGCTTGAGGAGCTCGATCGCCTTCTCGAAGCGTCCGGACCGCTCCTCCTTCTCCGCGTCCTGCTTCAGCTTGACCGGGTTGATCTTGGCCACTCTGGTTCCGCGCCCTCAGGAGAACAGCCACGGCTGGTTGCACTGGAACGAGCGGCGGTGGATGGAGGAGGGACCCAACCGCCGGATCGCGCTCCGGTGGTCCTCGCTAGCGTAGCCCATGTTGCGGGCGAGCCCATAGCCCGGGTGGAGCCGGTCCAGCTCCCGCATCAGGGCGTCGCGGGTCACCTTGGCCACGATGGAGGCGGCCGCGATCGAGACCGACCGTGCGTCGCCCTTGACGATCGCCTGCTGCGCCACGGCGAGACCGGGGATGGTCAGGGCATCGACCAGGAGGAGGTCGGGGGCGGTGCGCAAGCCCTCGACCGCGCGGCGCATGGCGAGATGAGTGGCCCGCAGCACGTTGAGCCGGTCGACCTCACCCACCTCCGCGAGGCCGATCGCCCACGCCCGTGCCCGCTCGCGCACGCGGGCGGCCAGCCGCTCCCGCTGCCGGCGGGTGAGCCGCTTCGAGTCGTCGAGCCCGTCCGTCTCGAAGCCGTCCCCGAGCACGACCGCGGCCGCCACCACCGGCCCGCAGAGTGCGCCGCGACCCACCTCGTCCACTCCCGCCACCACCGCGTGGCCGGCCGCCTGCGCCTCCTTCTCGAACCGGGTGTCGCAGCGGAGCACCCTCCCCTTGTGCACCGCCGGCCGCCGCCTCTGCCTCGAGGCGCTGCTCATCGCCGAAAACGGTCCCTCCCGAGCGCGGCGTGGCGGCGCTCAAGCCTCCGGCGCCACCGCCTCCACGCGCTTCTCCTGCATGCGACCGGCCTTACCCTTGCGCCCCCTCAGGTAGTAGAGCTTGGCTCGCCGCACACGAGCCTGCTTGACGACCTCGATTCTCTCGATGCTCCTCGCGTGCAGGGGGAAGATCCGTTCCACCCCATGCCCGAAGGAGACCTTGCGCACGGTGACGGTGGTCCGGGCCCCGCTGCCCCGGAGCGAGATCACGACCCCCTCGAAAACCTGAACCCGCTCGCGCTCGGTCTCCTTGGGCTTGCCCTTGATCTCCTCCTTGACCGCCGTCTCCTTCACCCGGACGTGCACCCTGACGGTGTCCCCGGGTTTCAGCTGCGGCAGGCCCTTCTTGAGGTCCGCCGCCTCGATGGTGCTTATCGCGTTCATGTTCGTCCGTCCCTATTTGTGAAGTAACGCGTTGGATTTGTCCAGTGCCCGCCCCTCCGCCGCCCGGGCCTCGTCCTCCAGCTCCCGCAGCAGGACCTCGTCCTCGGGAGAGAGGCGCGCGTCGCGCAGGAGGTCCGGCCGGCGCTCCCGCGTGGCCCGCAGCGCCTCCCGGCGCCGCCAGCGTCGGATCCGTGCGTGGTCCCCGGAGAGCAGCACCTCCGGCACCGCCCGTCCCCGCACCTCCGCCGGCCGCGTGTAGTGGGGCCAGTCGAGCACCCCCCCCTCGAACGAGTCGGTGGCGGCCGAGCCCTCGTCGCCGAGCGCCCCTGGCCGCAGCCGCACCGTGGCTTCGACCACGGCGAGCGCGGCCACCTCTCCACCCGTCAGCACGAAGTCGCCGAGGCTCAGCTCCTCGGTGGCCAGGCCCTCGGCGACGCGCTCGTCGATCCCCTCGTAACGCCCGCAGAGCAGAACGAGCCGCTCGAGGCGGGCGAATCGACGGGCCGTCGCCTGGTCGAAGCGCGGCCCGCGTGGTGAGAGCAGCACCACCGCGTCGCCCTCGCGGCGGCCGTCAGGCCAGATGGCCTCGACGGCGCGGAAGAAGGGCTCCGCCTTCATGACCATCCCCGGCCCGCCCCCGAAGGGCGTGTCGTCGACGGTGCGGTGACGGTCGTCGCTGTAGCCGCGTAGATCGTGGACGTGGAGCTCGAGGAGGGCGGCCTCCCGTGCCCGCTGCACGATACCCTCGGCGAGCGGAGCCTCGACCATGTGCGGGAAGATGGTCACCACGTCAATGCGCAAGGACGTACTCCGGCCTTCTCACGACGATCCGCCCCCGGGGAACGTCGATCTTCTCGACAAAGGTCTCCGCGAAGGGAACGAGGGTCTCGCCGGAGGCGCCGCGCACGACCAGGACCTTTGCCCCCGCCCCCGTGTCCATGACCCCCTCGACCTGCCCCAGCTCGGCTCCGTGCTCGTCTTCCACCCTCAGCCCTTCGAGCTGGTGGTGGTAGAACGAGCCCGGCGGCAGCGGGGCGAGCTCCTCCTCCGCGATCCGCAGCTCCGCCCCCCGTAGGCCCTCCGCACCCTCGATGGAGTCGATGCCCTCCAGCTTGAGGGCGAAGCGCCGCTTGTGGGACCGGCACGCGGTCACGTGGAGCTCGCGGATCCCCCCCGCGGGCCCGGGCGCGAAGGCCCGGCGCAGCGTGGGGAAACGGTCGGGTCGGTCGGAGAGGGGCTCGACGAGCACTTCGCCGTGGCGACCCTGGGGCTTCACCACGCGCCCGATGAGGACAAGATCACGGAAGGCGAGCATGCTCAGTCCTCGATCTCCAGCGCGCAGGAGCCGCCCCGCCGCCGGGCCACCGCGGCGAGGACGGTTCGCAGCGCCTTCGCGGTCCGACCCTCACGGCCGATCACCCGGCCGCGGTCGGCCGGGGCCACGGCGAGCTCGAGCACCACTCGCCCCTCCTCCCTCCGCTCGCGCACCCTCACCCGCCCCGGCTCGCGCACGAGGGCACGGGCGAAGGTGAGGAGCAGCTCCTGCACCGCGCTCTACTTCGCGGCCGCCGGCGACCGCTTGAGCAGGCTCCGGACGGTGTCGCTCGCCCGGGCCCCGCGCTCCATCCAGTACCTCGCCCGCTCCGCGTCGATGTGGAACACCACGGGGCTGTGGCGCGGGTCGTAGTGCCCGAGCACCTCCACGAAGCGCCCCTCCCGGCTCGCCCGCGAGTCCGCCACCACCACGCGGTAGTGGGGTCGCTTGGTCCTTCCCGTGCGTCTCAGCCTTATCGAGAGCATCCTCTTTGCCTGCCGTCCTCGCTGCCATGAACGCCGGCGGCCGCCGTGCGGCGCCCGTCGGCCCTAACCGAAACGGGGCATTCGTGCCGCGAGGCGACGCATGGCCTTCGCCCCACCCCCGAGCCCCTTCACGAGCTTCCTCGCCTGCGCGAACTGGCGCAGCAGGCGGTTGACGTCCTCCACCGAGCAGCCGCTGCCTCGCGCGATCCGCTTGCGCCGGCTCCCGTTGATGACCGACGGCTCGCTCCTCTCGAGCGGCGTCATCGAGTCGATGATCGCGATCGCGCGGGAGATCTCGTTCTCGCCCCGGTCGAGATCGGCGTCCTTGAGGGCGCCCGCCCCCGGGATCATGGACAACACCTGGTCGAGCGGCCCCATCCGCCGGAGCTGCCGCAGCTGCTCACGGTAGTCCTCGAGCGTGAACTCCGCCTTCCGGAGCCGACGCGCCAGGTCCTCCGCCTTGTCGCGCTCCACCGCCTCCTCCGTGCGCGCGATCAGACCGAGCACGTCGCCGAGGCCGAGGATGCGCGACACCATGCGCGCGGGCTCGAACACCTCGAGCGCGTCCGTCTTCTCCCCCACCCCCGCGAACTTCACCGGGCATCCGGTCACCGCGGCCGCGGAGAGCGCGGCGCCGCCGCGGGCGTCCCCGTCCAGCTTCGTGAGCACGATCCCCGTGATCCCGACCCGTCGATGGAACTCCTCGGTGCTGCGCACCGCGTCCTGGCCGGTGAGCGCATCCGCCACGTAGAGCACCTCCGCTGGGGGCGCGATCGTCTTGAGCTCGGCGAGCTCGGCCATCAGGGCGTCGTCGACGTGCAGTCGGCCCGCGGTGTCGACGAGGACCACGTCATGGCCCACCGCGCGGGCCTCGTCGAGCGCGGATCGCAGGATTGCGCGCGGGTCGGAGAGGTCGGGATGGTGGACGGGGAGGGAGGCCCCGCTTCCGATCGATCGCAGCTGCTCGCGCGCCGCCGGCCTCCGCACGTCGGTGGAGACGAGGAGCGGATGTCGGCCCCGCGCGGCCAGGAAGCGTCCGAGCTTGGCGGCGGTGGTGGTCTTTCCCGAGCCCTGGAGCCCGGCGAGCAGCACCACCGCGGGAGGCCTCGATCCGAGGTCGAGCCCCGCCGGCGAGGCCCCGCCGAGCAGCTCCACCATCTCGTCCCGGACGAGGCGCAGCACGGCCTGGTCCGGGGTGAGGCTCCGCAGCACCTCCTGCCCGGTGGCGCGCCCACGGACGCGCTCGAGCAGCTCCTTCGCCACCCGGAAGTGGACGTCGGCCTCGAGGAGGGCCAGACGGATCTCGCGCAAGGCCGCCTCGACCTGGGCCTCCGAGAGAAGGCCCTGGCCGCGCAGCGACCGGAAGATCCCCTGGAGCCTCTCGCTCAGCGACTCGAACACCGGTGTTCCGTCCCCGCGGTCGGCCCCTCTGAAACGACAAGGGCCGGCGCGCGGGGCGACCGCCGGCGCGAGCCAACCCAAAGCAACAGGACATGTTAAGGGCGGCCCGCGGGTGGTGTCAAACCACTGCGCGATGGAGGAATCCCCCCGGGCGCGAGGTCCCGCCGGAGCGCGGCTCGCCCCATGGAAAGCCCTTGGACGACCTAAGGACTACCGGACCGCGATCTTCGGTGCACTGGCGCTTGGCGCGACGTCTGTTCGGGTGTGGGCGCAGCGACGGCATGCGGAATTAGCCATCGCCGCGACCGGCTATAATGAAGTGGAAAGCCATCCCATGACGAAACCCGTCCTCAGCGCGGTTCTCATCGCCTTGGTCATGGGGGGGGTCCCAGCAGTCCAGTTCTTGACTCAAGGAACGTCGCGAACTTCCACGTCGCCGGCTCCATCGCCCCTGAGCCAACAGGTCGTCCTGCCCAGCCGCACTCCGGATGCTTCGCCGCCCACCCGGCAGAAGAATCAGACTGCGATACCAGCGAGCCGAGTTCCACCCCCAACATCCGAGCGCGATATCAGCGGGCTCGATCTCGGCGTGGGAAACAACGCAACCCTACTCCTCACAGACAGCGCGGGAAGGCGCACGGGGCGTGATCCGGTAGCTGGCAGGATCCTCCAAGAGATCCCCCGCTCTGCCTATGGCGAGGACGCTATCGACAATGACGTGACAGGCGAACCAGCGACGGAAACCACCCACCTCCTTGGGGTCTTCCGGCCCGCGGAGGGAGAATACGACCTCCTTCTGACGGGGCTTCAGACCGGACCGTACGAGTTGTCTGTTCGGGCCTTTTCCAGGGATGGAGCTGATCAGCCTCCAATCTTGGAAAAGGGAAACATACAAACGCTGTCGAGCATCAGGTTCAGGCTCATTTTTTCGGCCACCGCGATTTCCACCCTTACACGATTGCCCGACTGAGCGATCCGCGCCCTCGCGCCTCATGCCGGCCGCTTGCGGCATGAACTTGGCTCGTTCACTGGGACCTCCACCGAAGCAGGGCTAGGGACGCTGGTCGCGTCTGTCGTCGTCGTCATCGTCATCGCAATCGTCATGGTCGTCGTCGTCATCGTCGTGGTCGCAAGCGAGCTGACTCAGCAGCGAATCCGCATCCTCGAGAAGGATCTGTACTGCAGTGCCATGGATGTGTTTCCCCGCCTGAGCGTTCACTTGTCTCTTGAATGCTCTCAGGATCTTCTGGCTCGCTTCCGTCCGGCCTCGTGCCGCCGCTTCGGCTGCAGCCTGGATCTTCCGGGAAAGCGACTTCGCAATGCCAGCGCTGTCGATCAGCTCTAGCTCTCGGCTGTTGCTGATGTCGGCAAGCGTGCTTTCGAACGTCGCCACGCGGACGAGGGTCGAAACAGCGCCGGGCGTGGACACAAACGCCAACTGGAAGAAACTCGCCGAACCTGGCCCGGCAACTCCCGGGAGTTTGAGCGGCGGCTGGTCGCTTCCATCCCGCGAGAAAGTTCTCACACCCAACTTATAGAGACCTAACTTCAAGCCGCTCAAATGAATGCGATAGGTTCCCTGCGACGGCTGGAAGACCCCGACCGAGTAAGTCGTCTCGGTCGCCGGTTCCCCTGTTGTGTCGTTAGCCAGCCTGTCCCTGAAATAGGCAGAGCGGGGAATATCCTGGAGCACCTCACCGCTCGCCGGATCGAATCCCGTCCGATGGCCGGCTGGGTCTACAAGGAGCAGCTCCGCAACATCAACGACTCCTGCATCCAGTCCGCTGATGTCGCCAGGGGGATCGGTGACGGCGCCACGTGTGACAAACTCATTGGCGTGGTCCTCGAGACTGTTGTCTGCCGAAACAGCTCGCAAACCGATCGCACACAGGCTCCCGATCAGTACCAGGAGGAGCTTGGAGATAGCCTTGTTCATTGGAAGCTCCTTTCGCCGAACAAGAGACCTGCTCTCTTATCCTACGGCTTCGTTCGCCCTGGGGGCGCGTTCTCGCCCTTCTGCGACACCTTTCTCAGGTTCGGTGTCGGTGACCAGGCGACCCGTCTCCCAAGGTCGCAGGTCTGTATAGCTGCTGCACCCAGCGAGCGCGACACTCAGAGCTGCCGCAGCGACTTCAAGACAAAGTGAAACGGGACCAGAAGGAAGCAGGATCGAGTCTAGGGAGCGAGGCACATTCGAGTCAAGCCGATTCGTCGCAGTCTAGCGGTCTGAGGGCGAGTCCTACACAGAAGTGGGATACGCGATACCCAACAGGCTCGGCGGCGCGCGCCTCGCGTGATGCAGATCATCTGTCCGGGTCGGGACGGGGCTGTTCACGAAAAGAAGTCACGAATCTGTGCGTTCGTGGCGGACCCTGCGGGATGCGTTTCCCGCACGGAGAGACTCAGTGTCGGAGCCAGACTCGTCGGTCCCTCGCTGGCGCAAGTGCTTCCGACGCGTGCCCGTTCCCCCTCAAGGGCCAATCGCGTCAGCCGCGCGAAGGTGGGACCCGAGCGCCCCTCTAGACGCTACGGAGCAGGTGCCCGAGCTTTTCCTTCTTGGTGCGGAGGTAGCGTCGGGTGGTGTCCGAGGCCGGGATCTCGATCGGCCGGCGCTCGACGATGGTCAGGCCGTACCCCTCGAGGCCGACGAACTTGCGGGGG
>Ga0209342_10001107_pt1 | contig 30453 bp, 27 predicted proteins | sample RifCSP16_2_FD_184023 | JGI IMG/M metagenome (GOLD analysis project Ga0209342, IMG submission 184023) | Soil microbial communities from Rifle, Colorado - Rifle CSP2_sed 16_2 (SPAdes) (version 2) | ecosystem: Environmental > Terrestrial > Deep subsurface > Rock core/Sediment | place: Rifle...
CTTGATTCGTTCGGCTCGCTTGGCGCCATGCGCTCTCATATGGCCAATGCATACAAGGAATACGCGGCAGCGAGGAAGGAGCTTGACTCGCTTTTGCAGGATTCGAAGAGCGCGGCCGACAAGCGCGACTTGCTTGCTTATCAGCTCAAAGAGCTTAGCGACGCGGCATTGAAGCCAGGAGAGGAAGAGGCCCTGAAAAAAGACAGGGAGCGCCTCCAGAACGCCGGTAAGCTAGGTGCCGTGACTGAAGACGCTGAAAGGGCCATCTACTCTGATTCCGGCTCAATAACCGAAAAGCTCGGGTCGATTTCTAAGGCATTGAAAGACCTTTCAGCAATTGACCCTGTTCTTGCGGGCGCGGCAAAATCAATTGAGGAGTGTCTGGTATCTCTTGAGGACACTGGGGCGTTCCTGCGGGATTATTCTTCATCGATAGAAGCCGACCCGGAGGCATTGGAGGCCGCGTCCGACAGGCTCGACCTTATCGGCAGGCTGAAAAAAAAGCACGGCGCGACGCTTGAAGAGCTGATAGCGAAAAAAGAGGCGCTTGAAACGGAATTGCGCCTCCTCGATAATATAGAGTTCAGGGCCGCTGAAGTAGAGGCCAGGGTCAAGTCCTTGAAGGGGAAGGCTGAGGAGGCTGCCGTGCATCTCAGCGAGGCCCGCAAGACCGCCGCGAGCGAGCTTGAGTCGCTCATCGAAAGCGAATTGACGACTCTGGGAATGAAGGGAGTCGTCTTTGAAGCGACCATAGACGCGGACGCAGGGCACGACGGCGGCCCGAGGCTCACGGAGAAGGGCTTTGACAGGGTTAGCTTTTTTATCGCCACCAACAAGGGTGAAGGGTTAAAGCCTCTTGCGAGGATAGCCTCTGGAGGCGAGCTTTCAAGGATAATGCTCGCCATGAAAAGCGTCATGGCCACCGGGAAAGTCTCGACTCTCATATTCGACGAGATAGACACCGGCGTGAGCGGCTCAATCGCGCAGGTCGTCGGCCTTAAGCTCAAGGAGGTCTCGAAAGGCAGCCAGGTGCTCTGCATAACGCACCTGCCGCAGGTCGCGGCTTTCGCGGACAGGCACTTTGTAGTCTCGAAAAAGACCGCTAACGGAAGGACGGTCACGACCGTAGCGGAGGCGGCCGGGGACGAGCGGGTCAACGAGATATCCGGGATGCTCGGCGGGCTTAAGGTCACGGACACCACAAGAAAACACGCGGCAGAGCTTATCGAGGCCGCAGTCGGGTTGTCAAACAAAAGGAAAGCGCCCGCCAAGAGGCCGGGCGCGGCGGAGGGCAAGGGTTAGAATTGCTGAGAAAAGCAGTTTCAGGTGATGTTCCGGCCATCTACGAGATAGTAGAGGCGTTCGCTAAAAAAGGCATAATGCTGCACAGGGCCGAGACCGACATATGCGACAGCCTCCGTGATTTCTTTGTGTACGAATCGGATGGCGCTGTAGTGGGCACCTGCGCCCTGCATATCTGTTCGTCAGACATGGGCGAGATAAGGTCGCTTGCCGTAAGGGAGGGGCACACGAGGGCGGGCATCGGGACAAAGCTCGTGACTGCGTGCCTCGATGAGGCAAGGTCGCTGGGTTTGAAGAAGGTCTTCGCGTTGACCTATCAGACCGCCTTTTTCAACAAGCTCAGGTTCAAGGTCATAAACAAGGACCTCCTCCCCCATAAGATATGGGGCGACTGCATAAAATGCGTCAAGTTCCCCAACTGTGACGAGAATGCTGTTATAATCGCCATCGAGGGGCAACATACTCCTGAAGGAGGCAAGCATGAAAAACATGCTTAAGGAAGCTGGCGCAAACCGTGTTATGGACAGGCTCCAGAAAGGACTCGAAGGCAGGGCCGAGTCGTTTGAAATATATTTTTCCACCCAGAAGGGCTTCGGGGTCGAGGCAAAAGAAGGCGAGGTAGACGCCCTCAAGGTGCGCTCGAGCGCGGGCGTGGGCATAAGGACCATATCAAAGGGCAGGCTGGGCTTCGCTTTTTCGAGCGTCCTGGATGACGCGGTCCTCGACGAGATGGCCGCCAAGGCCGTGGCTGGAAGCCTTGAGGCTTCCGTCGATAAATTCCTGAAATTCCCTTCTCCAGGCCCAATGCGCTCGGAAGAGGGGCTCGGGATTTTCGACAGCGCGTTCCTCAATATCCCTGAAGAAGAGAAGATAAAAAAGGCCTTAGAGATAGAAAAGGCCGCAATGGGCTTTGACGCCCGGGTGAAAAGGATAAGGAAGGCTTCCTATTCAGAGTCTGTCACCGCCGACAGGGTAGTGAATTCCAGCGGCATCGATGTCTCCCATGCGGCTACATATTTCACCGGCAGCGTCACGGCGGTTGCCGAAGAAAAGAATGAGTCGCAGATGGGCTGGGAGATGGGCATGGGACACAAGATAGACGCCATAGACCCGGCCTGGATTGGGAAGACCGCTGCCAGGAACGCGGTAAGGCTCCTTGGGGCAAGGGAGATAAAGACGGTCAAGTGTCCGGCAATAATCGAGAACACGGTTGCCTGCGAGCTGCTTGAATCGCTGGCCAGCTCCTTTCTTGGCGATAATGTCGAAAAGGGCAAATCCATGCTAATAGGCAAGCTGGGGGCGAAAATAGCTTCTCCCGTGCTTAATATATTCGATGATGGTATAATGAACGGCGGCTGGGCGACTTCGGCATATGACGCCGAGGGCACGGCCACAAGCAGGACTCCTCTTGTGTTGGAGGGAGTATGCCAGGGTTTCCTTTATGATACCTACTGGGCCGGCAGGAGCGGGAAGGTCTCGACGGGCAACGCCGCCAGGGGCGGGTACAAGTCAACGCCCGGGGTCGGCCTTAATAATATCTACATAGAAAAGGGCGGGAAAAGTTTCGAGGGGCTCCTCAAAGACCTCGGGAAGGGGCTCTTCATAACCGAGCTCCTCGGCGTGCACACCATAAACACCGTGAACGGGGATTTTTCCCTGGGCGCCGCCGGTTTCTGGGTCGAAGGAGGGATTGTTGCCTACCCCGTAAGAGGCATGGCAATCGCAGGCAACCTCCTTGAGCTTTTCTCAAAAGTAGGGGCCTGCGCGTCCGACTTGAGGTTCATGGGGTCCATAGGCGCGCCAAGCCTCCTTGTAAACGAAGTAGAGGCGAGTGGGACATGATAGAAACGACTGTCAAGGACGACTTGAAAAAGGTGGAGGAAGGTCTTGCCCGCAACCAGCTTTTCACCGGGCTCGAGGACTTCTACCTGAAGGATCTCATCTCAAGGGCTGAGGTCAGGACCTGGCCCGCGGGGACCCAGATAATAACCGAAGGCGACCCCGGGGACGCGGTCTTTTTCATGATATCCGGCAGGGTGAAGGTGACGCTGTACGGCGAGGAAGGCCGGGAGATAGTGCTTGCCATTCTTAACGAGGGCGACATGTTCGGCGAGATGTCGATAATAGACGACAAGCCGAGGTCTGCCAATGTCGAGGCCGTGCAGGATCTGCAATGCCTGGTAGTGACAAAGAGCGCGTTTCTCGATTACATGTCCCGCCACCACAAGGTCTACATGAGGTTTTTCGCTTATCTTACCGGCAGGCTCAGGGAAGCCACGAGGAAGATCGGCGGGCTCGCCCTCCTGGATGTTTGCGGAAGGATAGCGCATACCCTGCTGGGCATGGCCAAGGACCAGGGCGCTGATAAGGAAGTAATTGAGATAGAAAGACCTACCCACGAGCAGCTCGCTGCCATGATAGGCTCTTCGAGAGAGGTCGTAAGCAGGGCCCTTAAAAAGATGACCCAGGAAGGTTATATTAAGATAGAAAAGGACAGGATACTCCTTTACATCTCAGAGTAAGCTTTTTCGCTTATCCCGCTTAATTCCAATGGCCCGGACAGGTTTCCAAAAACCTGTCCGGGCTTTTGTTTTTTTATTCCACATGAAAATCAGGTGGATACATTTGCCCGGCAAACACGGGTGACGGCTGTCACTGCCTGCTTAGCCTGCTTTGAAGTAGACTGCCCTCAGGTTTTCTTCGGCGAGAGCCAAAAAACTTGACAAGGAGGGCGGCTGCGTGCTAAGGATTACATTCCAAAAAAGAACCTTCACAGGGTTTTCTCCTTCATCCCGGCCTGGTTCTTTCAAGTTTCTCCGCTTCCTGCCGAAATAAGGAGGTCATCGGGGATTGTCAAACGGCCCGCCCGTCACCGGACGGAGGCGTCGCCGGGTTCAGACTCGCCAGACAGCCGGTCCTTTGGCCGGCGGCAAAGGCGGCCCTCAAGGGCCGCGAATGCAGGGCCGATTTCACCGACAATAAAGCAATAGGGAAAATTAAAGGAAGGGAGGTCCGAAGTTGGATAAGAGATTTTTCACGCTGTTCGTCTTGACCAACGACGCCTCAAAGACCAGGCAGTTCAGGCTCCCCTTCAGGTCTCTGAAGATAGCCGGAGCGGTCTCAGGCCTTTTTGCCCTGGTGCTCGCGTTCGTCCTTGTCGATTACGCGCGCATAAAAACAACAGACATGGAGTACGGCTCCATGAAGACGGCGAACTCCGAGCAGAAGCTCGCCCTCCAGGGCTTCGCTTCGAAGATAAAGGAACTTGAAGGCCAGCTTGCTAAACTGAGCCTCTTCGACAAAAAGATAAGAATTATCGCTAACCTTGAAAAAGAGCCCAGGCCTGCCGGGCACTCTGACAATCAGCTTCTCGGCATGGGCGGGGATTCGGTCGTGGAAGAGGAGATGTTCACAAGGCCGGGCGCCAAGGTCGGCGAGCTCGTGGACAAGATGCGCTCTGACCTCATGAATCTCGAGCACATGGCGAGCACTCAGGAAGAGAGCTTCACGGAGCTGAAAGACTACCTTGCCAGGCGTTCGGTAATGCTTGCCTCTACGCCTTCGATACTGCCGGCCAAGGGGTGGGTGACTTCCAATTTCGGCAGCAGGGTATCGCCCTTTACCGGCACCCCCCAGCACCATACGGGCATGGACATCGCCAATCGCATTGGCACGCCTGTTGCGGCTTCGGCTGACGGCATAGTCGTGCAGGCCGGAAAGAACACGAGCCTCGGCAATTTCGTAGCTATCTCCCACGGCTACGGAGTCAAGACGACTTACGGCCACCTTTCCGAGACCCTGGTGAACGCCGGGCAGAAGGTGAAAAGGGGCACTCAGATAGGCCTCATGGGCAACACCGGAAGGTCTACCGGCCCGCACCTCCATTACGCGGTTTCAGTAAACGGGCTTAATGTAAACCCGGAAAAATATATAATCGATTGAGGGTTTTAAGCGCGCCCATGCACGAAGCCCTGACGGGGACGGTTCCCCGCAGGGCTTTTTTTGTTGTTGCCAGGCTGCTCAAAAAGTCCATCTGCTTCGTTGTCAGCGTCACTCGTAATTGCGGCGTACGAGCAGAGTACGCCTCATTCCTCACTCCTCGACGCCTTGCATATGGAGCTTTTTGAGCAGCCTGAAGAGAATAACCTCAAGTTAGCTGGAAGGCCCAAAAAAGTCCATCTGCTTCGTTGTCTTTGTCACTCGTAATTGCGGCGTACAAGAAGAGTACGCCTCATTCCTCGCTCCTCGAAAGCGCCCGTCATGTTTTTGACAGTCTTCGGGGGCTCAAATGCGCATGAAAAAAGGTTTCATCGGTATGGAAATGTCAATATGTTTATGCTATCATAACTGTTTACGGAACCATCTATCGGGGCGTGAATAGCGTCCGGAAACCCATGAAAGGACAGCTTTTTTCATAGCGATAAAAAATGTTCAATAATCTTTTAAAGAAAGTTTTCGGCTCCAGGAATGACCGCGAGGTAAAGCGGATAATACCGGTTGTCGAGCAGATCAACGCGCTCGAGCCGAAGATGAAGGCCATAAGCGACGAGGGATTCAAGGAGCTTACGGCAAAGTTCAGACAGGAGCTTGCCGGTGGCAAGACCCTTGACGACCTTCTGCCAGAGGCCTTCGCCGCGGTAAGGGAAGTCGCCTGGAGGCGCCTGAAGATGCGCCACTTCGATGTCCAGCTCATCGGCGGCTTCGTCCTTCACGAGGGCAAGATATCCGAGATGAAAACGGGCGAGGGAAAGACCCTCGTGGCCACCCTTCCTTTGTACCTGAACGCCCTGCCGGGCAAGGGCGCGCACCTCGTGACCGTGAACGACTACCTGGCCAAAAGGGACTCCCACTGGATGGGAGCGGTTTATCATGCCCTCGGCCTTACCGTGTCCGTCATACAGCACGAGGCGAGCTATCTTTACGACCCTTCATACGCCGAGGGGCCGGGAAGCTTCATCCATTTCCGCCAGATTTCCAGGAAAGAGGCGTATAACGCCGACATAACCTACGGCACCAACAACGAATACGGCTTCGATTACCTCCGCGACAACATGAAGTTCTCCCTCGAAGAGTATGTTCAGAGGGAGCACCAATATGCCATCGTCGACGAGGTCGACTCCATACTCATCGACGAGGCCAGAACGCCCCTCATCATCTCAGGGCCCACGGACGATTCCACCGACAAGTATTATGTCATAGACAGGATAATGCCGTCCCTCAAGAAGGAGGAGCACTACACCGTCGACGAGAAGGCCAGGCAGGTCCTCCTTACGGAAGACGGCATGACCAAGGTCGAAGAGCTCCTTGAAGTGGACAACCTCTACGACCCGGCCCACCTGGAAACGCTCCACCATGTGAACCAGGCCCTGTACGCCCATGTGTTGAAGCACAGGGATGTGGACTATGTCGTGAAGGACGGCCAGGTCATCATAGTCGATGAGTTCACGGGAAGGCTCATGGCTGGCAGGCGCTGGTCAGACGGTCTCCATCAGGCCGTTGAAGCCAAGGAAAAGGTCAAGATAGAGAACGAGAACCAGACTCTGGCGACCATCACTTTCCAGAACTACTTCAGAATGTACGACAAGCTCTCAGGCATGACCGGCACCGCTGACACAGAGGCCTCCGAGTTCCATTCAATCTACGGCCTCGAGGTCATGATAATCCCGCCGAACAGGATACTTGCGAGGAAGGACAACACCGACCTTGTCTACAAGACCAAGAAGGAAAAGTTCAAAGCGGTAATAAAGGACATAGAAGAGTCATACAAGCTCGGGAGGCCCGTGCTCGTCGGCACCATATCAATCGACGATTCGGAAAAGCTCGCGAAGATGCTCGCGACCCATAAGGTACCCCACACAGTCCTGAACGCCAAACAGCACGAGCGCGAGGCCGAGATAGTCGCCCAGGCCGGACGCCTTCGCGCTGTGACCATCTCGACCAACATGGCAGGAAGGGGCACAGACATACTCTTGGGCGGCAACCCCGAGTACCTTGCCTCCTCTCGCGCTGGCAAGGACGACTCGACCGAAAACTACCATGAGGCTGTCGAGAAGGCCAAGGCGCTCTGCGAAGAAGAAAAGCAGAAAGTGCTGGCATTGGGCGGCCTGTACATACTCGGCACCGAGAGGCACGAGTCAAGGCGCATAGACAACCAGCTCAGGGGCCGCGCGGGCCGTCAGGGAGACCCTGGCGCCTCAAGGTTTTATCTGTCGCTCGAGGACGACCTGCTGAGGATATTCGGCTCCGAGAGGATTGCCTCCATCATGGAGAAGATAGGCCTCGAAGAGGATACGCCCATTGAGCACGGCCTCGTTTCACGGGCCATAGAAAACGCGCAGAAAAAAGTCGAGGGGCACAACTTCGAGATAAGAAAGCACCTGCTTGAGTACGACGATGTCATGAACCAGCAAAGAGAGGTCGTCTACGGGTACAGGAAGCAGATACTCGGGCAGTCGGGCCTGCGCGATATGGTCAAGGAGTTCTCGGAAGAGGTCTGCCGTGACATCGCGGCAACCCATGTAGAGGAAAAATCGGACCCCGAGGAATGGGACTTCAAGTCCATTAACGACGCGTGCCTTATCCAGTTCGGCGTAGGCTTCACCAGCGCCGACACCAACGGCGCGGCCACCCCGGATGACCTTGCCGGAGCGATAGCCGCCAAGGCGTGGAAGTCTTACGAGGAAAAGCTCGCTGCCGTGGGGGACGAACCCTTCGCACAGTTCGAGAAAGTAATAATGCTCCACACGCTCGACACGCTCTGGAAAGACCACCTCCTTTCAATGGACCATCTGAAGGGCGGCATCGGGCTTCGCGGCTACGGGCAGAAGAACCCTCTCCAGGAGTACAAGAAAGAGGGCTACGACATGTTCGTCGAGATGATAGCGAGGCTCAAGAGCGAAGTCTGCGAAAGGCTCTTCAAGGTACAGATAAAGAGGGAAGAAGAAACCGGTACAGCTCCTGCCCCGGCTCCCAAGCAGCATGTGAGGTCTCAGAAGGTTACCTATTCCCGTGGAGAAGAGCCCGAGGAGGAAGCCAAAGAGCAGCCAGTCACGCGTTTCGGAGACAAGGTCGGCAGGAACGACCCGTGCCCTTGCGGAAGCGGCCTCAAGTACAAACGGTGCTGCGCCGAAAAGAGCGCGAGATGACCGGGGTGGCTGAAAAGGGGGCTGAAGATCACAATGGCATCTGATAAATCGAAGCCCGGCAGGCTGCCCGCTTTAAGGGTCACCGGCTTCAGGGCCGCGGGAGTGGCCGCTGGCATAAAGAAAAACGGCAAGAAAGACCTTGCCCTGATCGTGAGCGACAAGCCCGCCCAGGTGGCGGGTCTTTTTACAACCAATAGCGTCAAGGCCGCTCCTGTGCTTCTTGACATGAAGCGCGTGAAAAAAGGGGTCGCGAGCGGCCTCATCGTAAACAGCGGCAATGCCAACGCCTGCACCGGCGTTGACGGCGCGAAAGTAGCCGAAGAGATGACCGCGCTCGCGGAAGCTGCCCTCGGATTGAAGAAGGGCTCCATGCTCGTCTGCTCGACCGGCGTCATCGGAGTGCCTTTGCCCATAGCGAAGGTCGCCTCCGGATTGCCTTCGGCGGTAAAGGCCCTTGGTTATGACGGCCTCCCTGCAGCCGGTGAAGCCATGATGACTACCGACGCGTTCCAGAAGGCCGGTGAGCGCAGGGCCAGGATAGGCGGCCGCGAAGTCATCATAGCCGGGCTCTGTAAGGGCGCGGGGATGATATGCCCCAACATGGCGACCATGCTCGCCTTCTTCATGACCGACGCCGACATTAAGGCCCCTTTGCTCGCTGAAGCGCTCAAAAAGGCCGTAGCGGCATCTTTCAACAGCATAATCGTAGACAACGACACCTCGACCAATGACACTGTCCTTGCCTTCGCCAACGGCATGAGCGGGGCCGATGAGATAAAGGCGGGCACAAAGGAATTCAAGGAATTCTCCGACATCCTCACCTCGCTTTCCGTGGAGCTGGCGCAGATGATAGTGAGGGACGGAGAAGGGGCGACCCGCCTGGTCGAAATAGAGATAAAGGGCGCATCCAGTGCCCAGGACGCAAGGAGCGCCGTGCGCACCGTAGCCGAGTCGTTCCTCTGCAAGACCGCCTTTTTCGGCGGCGACCCGAACTGGGGCCGCGTCATGGCGGCCATCGGCAGGGCTGGCATAAGCATGAAGGAAGAGCGCGTATCGATAGAGTTCAACGGAGTGAGGGTTGTGGAAAAGGGTCTGGACACGGGCAAGGAAAAAGAGGCTGCAAGAGCAATGAAGCAGGACACGCTCGTTGTATCTGTCGACCTGAAATCAGGAAAGAGCTCAGACAGGGTCTGGACCTCAGATCTCACATACGAATATGTAAAGATAAACTCCGCCTACAGGACCTGAAGGAGGCGCAATGGATATTTTCTGGAAAGAGGCAGAAAGATGGCTCAGGCAGGCTGAGTATGACCTCAAGGCCGCCGAGTGGTGCCAGCAGGGCGGGTTTTTCGCGCCTGCTACCTTCTGGTCCCAGCAGTCGGCTGCAAAGGCCCTCAGGGCGTTCCTGTTCCTCAATAAGGAGGACGCCAGGGAAACCCGTTCAGTGGTAGACCTCCTGGACAGGGCGCTTGTTTACGAGGAAGGCTTCAAAGGTTTTGTCTCGTCTTCAAGGCGGCTCGACATCTATTACAAGACCTCCCGCTTTCCCGACGCTCTTCCCGGCGGCGTGCCTGCCGAGGTGATATCCGACAAAGACGCGGTCGAAGCCATAAGGCAGGCCGCCGACATACTCGAGATCATCGAGAAGAGGAGGAAGGGCTATCTTCCCGATGCCCTTTAGCGGATTGGGGAAAACGCCGTTTCTTCAGGCTGCTCAAAAAGCTCCAGGACGCAAGGCGTCGAGGAGCGGGGAATGAGGCGTGCTCTCCTCGTACGCCCCATGAGCGACGATGATAACGATGCAGATGGATTTTTTGAAGTTCCCGCGACTCAATCGCGGGAACTTCGAAACCTAAGGAGGTCTCGATTTCCTATTCGCTCGCTTGACCCCGCAGAAAGACGCGTGGATTGCGCTCGCTATGGGTTTTCAGCAGCCTGCCAGTGGATAACTTAATCCCTTTAATTATTCCTTTCCTGTTCGGTGCCGTAGTGGGCAGTTTTTTGAATGTCTGCATCTACAGGATCCCGCTGGGCATGTCTATCGTGACTCCTCCTTCGAGTTGTCCGAACTGCGGGTCGCGCGTGCCTTTTTATTTAAATGTCCCCATCTTGAGTTATTTAATCCTTGCCGGGAAGTGTTCGTCCTGCAAGGTCTCATTTTCCGCGAGGTACCCGGTTGTCGAAGCGTTGACCGGCCTCCTGGCCGTATTTACCTTCATGAAGTTCGGCCCCTCAACAGACGCTCTCATATATTACGCCTTCATAAGCGCCCTCATTGTTATAACCTTCATAGACCTTGACCTCCAGATAATCCCGGATGTCATAAGCCTGCCCGGCATTGTCCTTGGCTTTGCCGCCTCTTTCGTGTTGTTTGACCTGACCGTCCTGGAGTCTGCCATAGGGCTTCTCGTGGGAGGAGGCATCCTTTACCTCATAGCGTTCGGCTACCACCTTATAACCGGACACGAGGGCATGGGCGGCGGAGACATAAAGCTCCTGGCCATGATAGGCGCGTTCCTCGGGTGGAAGGGCGTACTTCTGACCCTGCTCCTCAGCTCATTTACCGGCGCCATAACAGGCGGCGTCCTCATGTACGCCTTTGGAAAAGGCGGCCGCTATGCCATACCGTTCGGCCCATTTCTCGCCCTCGGGGCCGTCCTCCATCTTTTCTTCGGCGAAAGGCTCATTAGCTGGTACATAATGAGGGCGTCAGGGTTTTGAGATGAGGCAGCCATGAAGCGAAAAGGCCAGGGCATACGCTTCCAGCTCACGGCCGGAATAGTCATAATGACTATCGCCGGAATAGGGCTTATCGGCCTCATGAGCATCAAGATAGTCGAGAGAAGCGCCCTCCAGTGGAAGATAAGCCAGGCAGAGGATACCGTGGGCTTTGTGCGCGCCTCGATGCGCCTGTCTTCCGAGGGCGGCCAGCCCTGGGGCGCGAGATTGTCCGGCGTACTCAAGAACGAGGCTCGGATAGAAGATTTCAGGCTTACGGCGCCTGACGGAAGGCAGCTTGCCGCTTCAGGGACAATGCCAACTGATGCGGGCAAGCTCATATACGGGGCAGTGGGCATCGAGGCCTACATGTACGGCGGCGGCCTCCTTACCGGCATTGGAGAGTCCATGAGGGTTTCGGCCCTCGTGCCGGACGCTGGCAGGTTAGAGTTCATCCTGAGCCTGGCCGAAGTAAATGAAGACATGGCCAGCGTCAGGAATTTCCTTGCCCTGTACGCCCTCATAGACTCCGTCATCATCATCGCCTTCGGCGTATATTTTCTCTCCCGCTCGATTATCGAGCCTCTTAAAAAGCTCGAAGAGGCCGCTAAGAAGATAGCCGGAGGCAAGCTTTACGACAGGGCTGATGTCGCGGTACATAACGAAGTCGGAAGCCTCGCCGCCTCGTTCAACAGCATGGCCGGAAGGCTGGAGGACGAGATAAAGAGCTTAGAGCGCGTCAACCTGGAGCTTACCACGGCGCAGGACGAGCTTCTGCGGAACTCGACCCTTGCCGCTGTCGGAAGGCTCGCCGCCGGCATAGCCCACGAGATAGGCAACCCGCTTGGCGCTTTGCGCGGCTACATAGACATCCTTTCAAGGGAAGGGCTCGACCCAGCCGAGGAAAAGGACATGGTAGCGCGCGCCGGGCGGGAAGCCGACCGCATAGATTCCATTGTAAGGGACTTCCTCGAGGTCGCAAGACCTGCGAAAAGGGCCGTTGTCCCGGTCGATGTGAACGCTCTTCTTAATGAGACGCTCACCGGCCTTTGCGTGCGGAGCGACTTCAGCGGGGTCAGTACTGTCCTCGATCTCGGCCTCAAAGTCCCGGCGGTCATGGCTGACGAGGGCAAGCTGAGGCAGGTATTCTCGAACCTCTTTATAAACGCGGCACAGGCAATGGAAGCCGTGGAAGAAAAGACCATCACGATTTCGACTCTGGCTGAGGCCAGGCCCGCGCCCCTCAAAGCCGGCAGGAGAAAGGGCGACGCTCCGGCAGCCAAGGAGACCTTTGAAAGGGATTTCGTGTTCGTGAGTTTCAGGGATACCGGCGTGGGCATCCATGCCGATGATTCAGCCAGGATATTCGACCCGTTCTTTACCACTAAAGAGGTGGGCAAGGGCACGGGCCTCGGCCTGTTCGTTTCCCAGTCGATTATAAAGGCTTATGGCGGGGAGATAACCTTCAGGAATGTTGAAGGCGGCTCCGAATTCATTGTAATGCTTCCGGCAGGAAAAGAGGCCGTATGAAGATACTCATAATAGACGACGAAGAGTCCATGCGCCACATGCTCTCGGTGATACTCAAAAAAGAGGGCTATGAGACGGTGTCGTTTAATGACGCCAGGCGCGCTATCGATGCCCTTGAGGCCGAGGAGCCGGACTTCATACTCTGCGACATCAGGATGCCCGGCATGGGCGGGCTCGAATTCCTGAAAGCCTTGAGGGAGCGGGGCGAGCAGAGGACTGTCATAATGATGAGCGCCTACGGCACGATGGACAATGCCATAGAGTGCATGAAGCTCGGGGCGTACGACTACATATCAAAGCCTTTCAAGACCGCCGAGATAGTCCTTACCCTCAAGAAAGCCGAAGAGAGGGAGGGGCTCAGGAAGGAAAACCGCCGCCTCAAGGAAGAGGTCGCCAAAGACTACGACATCTCCAACATACATACCTCCGACGAGAAGATGCTTGAGATACTCGCCATGGTAAGAAAAATAGCCGACTATTCCACATCGGTCCTTATAACAGGCGAGAGCGGAACCGGAAAAGAGCTTATCGCCAGGGCCATCCATTCGAGCGGGGTAAGGTCGGGAAAGCCCTTTGTCGTGGTCAACTGCGGGGCCATACCGGCCGCTTTGCTTGAAAGCGAGCTTTTCGGCCATGTAAAGGGCGCGTTTACCGACGCGCACAGGAACAAGGCCGGGCTTTTTCAGGAGGCCGACGGCGGCACCATTTTCCTCGACGAGATAGGCGAGCTTCCGATGGAGCTCCAGGTAAAGCTCCTGCGCGTCCTTCAGGAAGGCGAGCTCAGGAGGGTAGGGGACAATAAGGCTGTCAAGGTCGATGTAAGGATAGTTGCCGCGACGCTCAGAGACCTGAAAGAAGAGATAAAGAAGGGCTCGTTCAGGGACGACCTTTACTACAGGCTCAATGTCATCGAGGTAAAGCTTCCGCCGCTTCGGAGCCGTCCCGGCGACATCCCGGGGCTTGCCTCTCACTTCATAGAAAAATACGGCCGCCGTTTCGGAAAACCGGCGAAGGCCCTTTCCGGGGAGGCCGCCGCCGCGCTCATGTCATACAACTGGCCCGGCAACATAAGGGAGCTTGAGAATGTGATCGAGCGGGCCATGATACTCGAGGAGACAGGCACCATCAGAACACTCGCGCTGCCGATAGCGCAGGGCGAGGCGCGCAAGGAATTTCATGAACTGTCCATAAAAAAGGCCGAGGAGGAGCTTGAAAAAGAGCTCATATCCAGGGCCTTGGAGCTTACAGGCAACAACAGGACAAAGGCCGCCCAGATCCTCGAGATAAGCCACAGGGCGCTCCTTTATAAGATAAAAAGTTACGGACTATGAAAAAATTGCATAGTTTCATGACGCCCCGCCTTTTTCAACTCTAATCAATTCAGCAACTTAGCTCCTGGCACAATAATTGCGTTTGAATCCATGCAGAGATGTTTGCGCGTGCAGGCAGCGGCGCGTATAAAGTAGCCCTGAATGTCTGCCGGGTCGATTTTGCCAATGGAAAAAGGCGCGTGATGAACACGGGTATTCTTGTGACTCTGGTCATTTAGTTTGAAAACAGGCGGGATTAAATTAAAACCATGTCAACAGTAAAGACTGAAAAAGGTTTCACGCTTCTCGAGCTCCTTGTGGCCATGTCGATCCTTACCATAGGGCTTCTCGGGCTTGCCAGCATGATGTCCTCAGGCATCGGCACTGACAGGTTCGCCCACATGGTGGCGGTCGAGGGTTCCGTGGGCTCGCTGGTCGTAGAGGAGATAACCTCCCGCGACGGAGACGACCCGATTTTCGCCTCAACCGTCGTCGGGGCCACCTACGACCTTGACACGGGCAGCGTAGCTACTACCAGGGTCGTGAACGGCAGGACATACACGGCCACCTACTCTGTCACTCCCAACTCTCCGGTCACAGGGGTGTCGATGGTGACAGTCAACATAACAAGCGGCGGCAGGACCGTGACGCTCAACGCATTCAAGTCAACCATCTGAGGATATATATGCACGCCCGACGCGACATGGGTTTCACGATAATAGAGCTGGTTATAGCAATGGCCATACTTGGCGTGCTTACGGCAGGCATCTTCACCCTTTACAACAGCCAGCACAGGGTTACGCACATCGAAGCGGATGTGGTTGATGTGCAGCAGAATCTGAGGATGTCGCTCGACAGCGTCTCCAGGGACGCCCGCATGGCCGGTTTCGCGCTCACCAACGGGGCCAACCCTCTAGGCACGGCAGGTAACGGCACCGGACTTGGAGGTTCGGACACCATCACTATCAACGCCGCCGGGGCTATGGGGGTCGCTTCCAGGCTGGATGCGGACCTGAGCGCCACTGTCACAGCCGGTACGGCCTTGACTTTTACCGTGCTGGCGGGGGATGTCAGCCTCTTTACCGCCGGGGACGCCATCAGAATAATACACACCGGCGACAGGAGCCAGCCCGCGGCCACTGTCTTCACTGTCAACTCTGTGAACCCGGCCGGCCCCACGGTAACCGCGACGCCCTCGGCGAACGCCGGGGCGGTCGAGTTCAAGCGGGGTTTTCTTGTCGTGAAGACCGGGAATTCGGCGCCGGATACATTCCCCAACACGGTCCAGTACTGCCTCGGGCCTGACGCCTCGTGCGCCCCGTCGGTTGCCTGCCCCGCAGGGAACTGCCTCATGAGGATAGTCAACGGGACGGCCGATATAAGCTCCATCGTGGCGAGCAACATCCAGAATATGCAGATGAGCTATGTGCTCGACGACGGCACGACATCCCAGGCACCGGCGAACCTTGCCCTGGTCAGGGACCTTATTGTGACCGTCTCCGGCCAGACGGCCGCGACTGCCGGGCTTTCAGGCGCTCCCAAGACCAGGGAAATGACAGTTTCAGCCAAGATACGCAACAGGTAAGGGGACGATGAAAAGAGATAAGATAATCGGCAACGACAGGGGCATGGCCCTCGTACTGGCGCTAATAGTCCTTTTCCTCATGAGCGTCCTGGGGACGATGATGTTCACCAACTCATCCTCCGAGACGCAGGCGTCGAGGAACTACCGCGTGAAGCAGGACGCGTTCTACGCCGCGGAACGGGCCATAGAGTATGCCAGGACGGATGTGAACATCTATTCGGCCATCGGCTCCGGCAGCGTGAATATACCTCTTACGGGCATAAGCCTCCAGGCCGGGACGAGCGACGCGAGCGGAGCGGTGACATACCTTTCAAACGGCAACCCGCCCAGGGGGTCCGGCATGGACGCTACAGAATTCCAGGCGAACTATTTCGCCATTTCCGCAACCGGCACAGGCCCGGTGAACTCAAGGACGGAGGTAGAGACAAATGTCGCGAGAATCATCCCCAAGAATTAAGGTGCGTTCTCTTGCTGTTGCTCTGCTGGCCGCCTTCCTTGTTCTGGCGGCTTCGCCCCGCGGCGCGGCGGCCCTCGACCAGTACCCCGGTGATACGGTCATCTACGGCGTGTCAACCGGCACCATACAGCCCAATGTGCTCGTCATACTCGACAACTCTGGCAGCATGAGCGGTGAGATCATAACCGGTGGCCCCTATACTCCCTCGACCACCTACGCCGTCACCAACGGCTGTTCCGGGGCGGCCTGCCAGTCCAATGCGGTCTACAAGTGGAAAAGCGGGGAAAACAAGTGGGTCAGTTACATCGCTAATGTCTCCTCCGTGACCTGCACCAAGGCCAGGAACGGGCTCAATAACTCTGGCATGTACCAGGGCAAGCTCAATACAGGCGGGGCATGCTCCGGCAAATCCGGCAGCTTCGCCCTCGGCAACTACATAAACTGGCTTACCGCCGGCGGCGGGTACCGCGCTAAGATGGAAGTCGCCAAGGAGGTTTTGAGCGACCTCATAAACAGCACCTCAGGCGTGAGGTTCGGCCTCATGATATTCAACTCGTCCGATGGCGGCCATATAGTCGGCGTTGGCGACTCATACGGGTACCTCAACTACGACGCCTACATCCAGGACATGGACCCTATTTTCTCCGGCACGGTAACGAACAGGGACGCGCTCGTGCAGACCGTCAACAATGTCTCGCCGGGCACATGGACGCCGCTTGCCGAGACACTTTTCGAGGGGATGAGGTATTACAAGGGCGGCCAGACGGCCTTCAACGGGAGCTTCACTTATTCGAGCCCGGTGCAGTACGCCTGCCAGAAGAACTATGTCATCCTTATTACTGACGGCATGTCCACCCAGGACAGGAACGCGGTCCTGAGGACCATATGCAGCAACGGTGACTGCGACGGTGACGGCTTCGAGCCAGCTAACGACCCGGACAAGGAATATGACTCGGACGGGTCTGACTACCTCGACGATGTCGCGAAATACCTGTATGACAGCGACTTCCTCACCGATGGCGTAGAGGAGAGGACCATCGGCAAGCAGAATATCATAACCTACACGGTCGGGTTTGGCCTGGCTGGCGTCGACTACGCCGAAACACTCCTGCAGGAGACAGCTACAAACGGCGGCGGCAGGTATTTTTCGGCCGACTCGACCGGAGGCCTCAGCGAGTCTCTCCGCCAGATAATCGCGTCCATCGTGGAGGACGACACCTCGTTTGTGGCCCCGGTTCTGCCAGTTAGCCCGGAGAACCGCACCTATACGGGTGACAGGCTCTACATGGGATTTTTTAAGCCCAAGACCGACGCGTTCTGGAGCGGCAACCTCAAGAAATACGGCCTTGACATTAACGGCAACATCCTTGACAGGTACGGCAACGCCGCCACCAACGCCGACGGCAGCATAAAGGACAACGCCGTTTCATACTGGGGCACGGTTTCCGACGGCAGCGATGTCGAAAGCGGCGGCGCTGGCGCTCTCCTCCTGACGAGGTCAACCGCAAGGAACATATACACCTATACGGGTTCGAGTGCTTCTCTCACGGCCTCTTCGAACGCTTTTTCAACCTCAAACGCCGCCATTACCGCGGCCTCGCTCGGCGTGGCGGACAGTACGGAGAAGGACAAGCTCATAAACTTCGTCTACGGCCTTGACGCGTACGACGAGGACGGCAACGGTCTGACCACTGAAAAAAGGGATTGGGTCCTTGGGGATGTGCTCCACTCGAAGCCGACCGTGGTGAACTACTCAACCTTCGCTGGGGCTGATGAAGGGGACTGCTCCATCAACATGTCCCTGGTATTCGTAGGCAGCAACGACGGCATGATGCATGCGTTCAAGGACTGCGACGGCAGCGAGCTCTGGGCTTTCGTGCCCCAGGACCTGCTCCCAAACCTCCAGCACAGCCACGGGACGACGCATTCATACTTTGTCGACTCTTCGCCTTCGACATATGTATATGACGCGGACCATGACGGCAACATAGAAACCGCCGACGGCGACAAGGTGATTATAATGTTCGGCGAGAGGAGGGGCGGCGGGTTCTATTACGCCCTCGATGTCACGGTCCCGTCTTCTCCGCAGTACCTCTGGAGGCTGAGCGCGACCGAGAGCCCCTTTACCGACGACTACTCGGAGCTGGCAGAGACCTGGTCAGAGCCGGTAATATCAAAGGTGTACATCGATTCAGGCGGGACGAATGTCGTTAAGGTGGCCGCTTTTATCGGCGCGGGCTATGACAATGTAGCCGAGGATGCTGAACCGGCCGGTACCGCGACAAAGGGAAGGGGCGTCTACGCGGTCGAGATAGCGACCCTTACAAGCGGAGTGCCGGTCTTCACGACAAGCGGCCACAGGATCTGGGGATACACCATAGCTGACAACGGCAGCCTTACGAGGCCCATCCTCTCTCAGCTCGCCATACTCGATATAAACGGGAACGGGTACGCTGACAGGCTGTACGCCGGCGACACCGGCGGCGCCCTCTGGAGATTCGATGTCGGCAGCAATCTCACCTCGGCCTGGACAGGCAGGAAGATATTCCAGTCCAACCCCGGGGCTGACTCTTCGACCGGCAGGAAGGTATTCTACAAACCTGCCGTAACCCTCGAGGTCGGCTATGAGCTGCTGTTCTTCGGCACCGGCGACAGGGCCCACCCGGTTTCCGCAACTGAGGTAAACAGGCTGTACGCTGTCAAGGACTCCGGGCAGACCACGACCAAGACCGAGTCGGATCTTTCCGACGCGACCACCTCGACGAGCGTCAACATAGCGTCTACCTACGGGTGGTACGCGAAGCTCAACACGAACACTGAGGAAAAGGTGCTCGCGCAGGCGGCGGTCTTCGGCGGCGTGGCCTATTACACCACATACACGCCGGTCGTCACCGCGAGCATGTGCTCGACCGGAGGAGGGACTTCAAGGCTGTACGCTATGGAGTACTTGACGGCGGCCCCGTCCTACAACTATAACGCGTCAAATGACAGCGGGGGCGTGACTGTCAAGGACTCTACCGACCGTTCGACCATCATCGGTTCGGGCATAGCCTCAGGCATAGTTACCGTTGTGAGCCCGAGGGGGTTTACCGCTCTCGTCGGCTCCGGAGGCGCGATAGTGAAGCCTGATGTCAAGCAGAGCGGTTCGAGCATACCCACTTACTGGAGGGAGGTACGCTGATATGAACAAGTCAAGATTTTTAGCCGTCGCCCTTTTAGTCCTGTTCTTTGGAGCCCAGGCTGCCTGGGGCGCGGAAGAGGTCGATGAGAGAGAGTACAAGTTCATGCAGGGCGTCATAAATGCCAGAGGGCCCGGCTCAGTTGTGCTGAATGAGACCGTCAGGGTTAACCTGACCAGAGATACGAAGTTTTTCGATTCGAGCCGCAGGAAGTCCACGCCTGAGGCGATGTTACGGCATAAGTGGTTGTATGTCGAGGGCGTCAAGAAGCCGGACGGCAGCATAACCGCCGATGAGGTCTATTACCTGCCCGGTTATGTCAGCAGGAAGGAAAAGTCAAAATACGGGTTCATGCAGCTGCCATGAGAAAAAAGACAGGTTCAATCATAGTAATCTCGTTCATCGCGGCCGCGGCCCTCGCCGCCCAGTCGTGTACGAAGGATGGGGCTGAAAAGGCTGGGCAAGAACTGAAAATGGGAAGCTCCGGCGGCCCGGCAGAGGTGGCGCTCTTGCCTGAATCGCCGAAGGCAGGGACCATGCTCAGGGCGGTCGTTTCAGGGGACGGAGTGGAAGTCCGCTGGCTGCGGAACGGGCAGCCGCTGGCAACGGAAGGCGACACGCTCTCGACAACCGGCTTCAGGAAAGGCGATGTAATAAGGGCCGTTGCCGGGCCAGCGGGCAGCGAGAGGGCTGCCGAGGCTGTCCTCCTTAACGCCCCGCCGGTAATAAGGTCGGTCACGATCTTGCCCAGACCGTTTTACAAGGGCCAGGACATCGTTGCCGGGGCACAGGGATGGGACCCGGACGGCGACAGCATATCCTACAAATACGAATGGACCGTGAACGGCGAGAGGGTTTATGAAACTGACGGACATGTGCTCTCCGGCGGCAGCTACGGCAGGGGCGACGCGATAGCCGTAAAGGTAGTGCCATTCGACGGCGAATCCGAGGGCGAATCCTTCAAAGCTGAGGCAGGCCAGGCCGGGAACTCGCCGCCCAGGTTCACCTCAGCCCCGCCAGCCGACTTTACCGGCAGGTTTCTATATTCGCCGGTTGTAATCGACACTGACGGCGACAGCGCGGTCCTGTCGCTCGAAAGGAGCCCCGATGGCATGACAATCGGAAATGGCGTTATCGAGTGGCGCGCGAAAGACGAGCAGAAGGGCTCCTTCGAAGTGACGATCGCCGCGGAAGACGGCTTCGGGGGCAAGGCATTGCAGACCTTCGAGCTCAAGGTGGGCCAATGAAGACCCAGAGAGGATTCACCCTTGCCGAAACGCTCGTCGTCATAGCCATCATATCCATCCTCAGCGCGATAGCGTTGCCGGTCTTCTACAAGTTTCAAACCTCGGCGAAGTATAAAGAGGCCGCCTGGGGAGTTTCTTCGGGCCTCCGCCTTGGAAAGCAGATGGCCCTTTCGACCAACCGCGAGCACAGGATGGAGTTCGACCTTGACGGCAGGAGGTACAGGGTCTCGCGCGGGAACCTGCCCTCAGGCAGCACCACATGGACAGGGGTCAACGCCTGGACCGCGCTGTCGGCCGAAGTAAACTGGTCGAGCGGGGCTGCCTGCAACGGGACCGCTGACTTTGACATAATCTTCAGGCCTAACGGCTCGTCTGAAACAGAGGTGCTGTGCGTCAAGGACGCGTCAAACGCGGTCAAGTACACGGTAAGCGTCAACGCGACAAGCGGAAGGGCGGTCATAAACTGAACGGGCAGCCCTGGATAATGCCGGAAAGAGCCCCATACCCATTCACCTTCTGGAAAAAATTTTAATTTGCAGCCGACCGGCATTATTTTCTAAACAAAAATGTTTTCCCGTCCGATAAGGACTTAGCGTGCCTGACGGCCCGCCGCCGGATCGTTTTTTATTATATGTCTGTTATGTATAATTATAGGTAAATTAATAGAATTGAGTTGACATTTATGCCGCATTGGAATAGATTTCATGTAAAAAGCAGCATACCTTCGCTGAATTTAAATACATCTTATTAAAATTCAAATCTTTTTTTTCGAAGGTTGTGACTTAGGTGCTTGTGATATGTCCAGAAATAATCTAAAAAAGATAAGAGAAGGGATGCTCCTCAGCAAATCCGAGCTGGCCAGGAAGGCAAGCGTGTCGCCTCTTACCATCGACAGGATTGAAAAAGGGTATCCCTGCAGGATGGAGACCAAGCGCAAGATAATCCAGGCGCTCGGCTTCAGGGTCGCCGAAAAGGGCAAGATCTTTCTGGATTGACGGGGGTGTAATGATTTTACCATTCGCGAGGAAGCGTGATGCCGTTGCCTTCGACATCGGCTCCAATTCCATAAAGCTCGTACAGATGAACCAGACCAAGAAGGGCTGGGAGCTCGTCAAGATGGGGATGGCGGAGCTTCCCCCGGAAGCTATCGTGGACGGCTCCATAATCGACTCCATGACGGTTACCAACACCTTGAGGGAGCTCGTAAGGGAGCACGGGGTAAAGGTCAAGGATGCCATATCATCTCTCACCGGCCACTCAGTCATCATAAAGAAGGTCAGCTTCCCGGCGATGACCGAAGACGAACTGGCCGACTCCATCCAGTGGGAGGCCGAGCAGTACATCCCTTTCCCGATAACCGATGTCAACATCGACTTTCAGATACTTGGCGCGGACACGGACGGCAGGGGCCAGATGGATGTCATGCTGGTAGCCGTTAAAAAAGATGTCATCAACGACTACACCAATGTCATCAAAGAGGCCGGGCTGAACCCGGTCGTCATAGATGTCGATTCGTTCGCCCTCGAGAACATGATGGAGATAAACTACCCCGTGACCCCCGGCGAGAACATCGCGATGGTCAACATCGGGGCGTCCATCACCAGCATAAGCGTCATAATGGGCGGGCTCACAATCTTCACCAGGTCCATCCCCATGGGCGGCAACCAGTTCACCGAAGAGCTGCAAAGGCAGCTCAATGTCAGCTTCAAGGACGCTGAGGACATGAAGCTCGGCAGGAAGGCAGGCGACCATGACCCCGAACAGCTCGCCTCTTCCATTGACTCAGTTTCCACGAACCTGACCTTCGAGGTGAAGAGGTCCCTGGACTTCTTCCTTGGCGGTGCGCAGGGTTCCTATGTCACCAAGATATACCTCTCGGGCGGCGGCTCGAAGGTCTCTGGCCTGCAGAACCTCATGCAGGAGAAGACCTCGATACCCGTTGAGCTCGTGAACCCCTTCAAGGGCGTTGAGGCAAGCTCCAAGCACTTCGACAAGGAAAGGCTCAAGGAAGCCTCTTCCTTCTTCGGGGTCGCCGTAGGGCTGGCGACAAGGAGGTTTGCTGACAGATGATACGCATAAACCTTCTGCCCGTAAGGGCCGCAAAGAAAAAAGAATCGATAAGGTTCCAGCTCACGGTGGCGGGCCTCGTGACCTTCCTCGTGGTCGCCGTCTCGATGGCCGCGTACCTGGTAGTAAGCAGCGAAGCAGGGAACCTGAAAGACCAGATTTCCTCCGGCCAGCAGGAGCTCAATCAGCTGAAGAAAAAAATCGGAGAGCTCTCGAAGATAAAGGAACAGAAGAGGGTAGTCGAGGAGAAGCTCAGGATCATAACCGAGCTCGAGGCCAACAAGACGGGCCCGGTGAAGCTGTTCAAGAGGGTAAGCTCCGCCATGCCGGAGAAGGCGTGGATAAAGTCCCTCAGGGAAGACGGGATAGTCATCAGCATCGAAGGGTTCGCGGCTGACGACGAGATAGTCGCGGACGCGATGAGAGGCCTCGAGCGCTCCGGCATGGGCATGGTCGAGCTCGAAGTGGCCCAGCGCGTGGTTGAGAAAGAGACCGGCGTTGAAGTCGTGAACTTCATCATAAAGGTCGAGCGGCAGGCTCCTCCCAAGCCTTTGGAGAAAAAATAATGGCTCTTTCACTTAAGATAAACTTTGATTCAGTCCTGAAGCTTCCCCTTGCCAAAAGGGTGCTCATACTCCTGGCGGTAAACATCGCCGTAGCCGGGTTCGTGTACTGGTTCCTCACAGGCCCCAAGTACGACGAGGTCAAGGCCTTGAATGTCGAGATACAGGAACTCACGGCCAAGCTTGTCGAGAACAGGCAGATAGCCGCTGACATCCCGAAGTACATACGCGAGAAAGAAGAGATGGAAGCCAAGCTTGCGGCAGCCGTGGCTCAGCTCCCCAATGCCAAGGAGATCCCCGACCTTATAGACGGCATCAGCAGCTCCGGCGAAAAATCCGGCCTCAAGATACTGATATTCAGGCCCGGCAGGGAAGTCCCGAAGGGCTTCTACTCGGAAGTGCCCGTTAAGATGACCGTCGAGGGCAAGTATGAAAGCCTCTTCGAGTTCAGCGAGAAGATTGGAAACCTGCCGAGGATAGTGAACCTCGAAGGAATGAACATATTATCCATGGGTCACAGGAACCGTGTACCCATGCTGAAGGCTGATTTCACCGCCACGACCTTCAGGTTCATACCCCAGGCGGAAGAGCCGAGGAATAAGAAATGATCAGGATCTTCACCGCAATCATAGCGCTTACGCTGCTCATCTCCTGCAACAAGGCGGAGGAGCCCCAGCAGCCCCCGATAAAAAAGCCAGCCAGGGCCGTCAATCAGGCGCCGTTGTCTGAATCAACGGACTTGACCGCCGGGGTTTCCGGAAGCGCCGAGAGCGCGAAGTTCAGGAACCCCTTCCAGAGCCATATCATCCTCATGAAGGCCGTCCCTGGCGCGTCCCAGAAGGTAAAAGGGCCGCTCGAGTGCTGCGAGATCAGCTCGTTCAAGGTCCTGGCAGCAGTCGTCGGCGTGAGCGACAGCGAAGGCTTCGCTCTCATACAGGCTCCGGACGGCAAGAGGTATGTCGTAAGGCGCGGGGATGTGCTGGGGGCCAGAGATGGCAAGGTTATAAAGATACATTCCAAGGGCATGTTGATACGCGAGCACACGAGGGACGAGGACGGCAAGATAAAGTCTACAGAGGACATCGAGCTGAAGTTGGAGAAGAAGGTTTAATAACCCGGATCCAGGGGTCCGGTTTTCCGGCAAGAGCATGAACGGAGGTCTTAAAATGAGTTTGAGAGAAGTTCGGTTGAGGCAGGCCCTCTTCGCGATGGTACTTGGAGGCGCCTTTGCCGTCACAGGCTGCGCGTCTACCGGTACGATGGGTACGGGAGAGGCGGATAAGGCTGAGACGCAGGCGGCGGACGAGGCAAAGCCAGACTCCGGTGAGAAGATCGCCGTGGAGTATGTTAATGTCGTCGGCGACGGCGACAGGGTGCTCATCGGGACGACCGGGCAGGTTAAATACACGGTCTTCAAGCTCTCAGACCCGTCGAGGCTCATAATCGACATGCCAGGGATAGACCTCTCGAAGGTAGTCTCTCCCATGCAGGTCGGCAACGATTACCTGGGCGAGATAACGGCCGTGACCTACGGCGACGACAAGGACATTGGCAGGATAGTAATAGCCCTTAACGAGAATATCGACCACGAGGTAAAAACCGGCGACAACAGCATACTCGTAAGCCTCACCAAGTTGACAGGCGAGCAGCCGGCCGGGTCGATAATCGCGGCATCCAGCGAGACAGTTACTGAAGTGGCGCTTGAAGCCGCACCTGAAAATGCAGTAGAGGCGGTTGAGGCCGCGCCTTCAGCGATAGCCGCCAGCCCCGCGAAGGCCGCGTCCAAGGTGCTCAAGGTAAGCTCCTCGAAGGAAGACGGCAACACTGTAATAAGGATAGCGACCGACGGCCTGGCGGCCAACTTCAACTCATTTGTGCTCTCCGACCCCGCCAGGATAGTCGTTGATGTGCTTGGGGTTTCGAACTCCACAGGCAAGGATTCTCAGAAGCTTCAGGGCTCGTTCGTAAAGAATGTCAGGATAGGCAGCTACTCGGACAAGGCCAGGTTTGTTTTTGACGGCTCAGTCAAAAAGCTCCCGCCTTATTCCGTAACCGCCGAGGACGGGGCGATAGTGCTTGCAATCGGCCCCAGTGTCACTCCAACGCCCAAGGCTGCACCGGCAATGGTACAGGCCCAGAAGGCCGAGCCAGTCTCCGCCCCTGTCGAGACAGTAAAGGCTGAGGCCCCGGCACCGGCGGCTGTTGAGGCCCCGGCTTCAGTGGCCGAAGGCCCGAAAGTTGAAAAGGTCGATTATAAAAAGGTCGGGGACAAGGGCAGGCTTACGATAGTCAGCTCCGAAAAACCCGAATACAGGATAAGGGAAGGCAAGGACGGCAAGACAGTCGTCCTCGATATAAAGAATGTTACGATACCGGAGGCCCTCACCAGGACGCTGGACGCCTCAAAGCTCAACACCATGGTCGCTTCCATCAGCTCCTATCAGGAGTCGTTGAGCCCCAGGTCGGTAAGGGTGCTCGTGAAGCTCAAGGATAAGGCTTCGTATAATGTCCAGGAACTCGAGAACTCGCTTGCCATCGACTTTGTCCAGGCGGCTTCGGCGCCTGCGATTGACGCTGAGGCCCCATCGGACGGAAAAATCGTTTTAGACAAAGGCATAAAAATAGCCGAACCGGAGTACAACGGCAAGAGGATAGACCTCGACATGATGGATGCGAATGTCTCTGATGTGTTGAGGCTTCTGGCCGAGATAAGCAACCTCAATATAGTCGCCTCGGACGATGTGAAGGGCACCATCTCTCTTCGCCTGAAGAATGTGCCCTGGGACCAGGCTTTTGACATCATCCTCAAGTCCAAGGGCCTTGACAGCATACGCGAAGGCAATGTCATAAGGGTCGCTCCGGCTCTCAGGGTAAGGCAGGAGAGGGAATCCGCCCTTGCCTCCAGGAAGGCCGAAGAAAAGCTCGAGGACATGGAAATAGAGTTCGTGGCCGTGAACTACGCCACCGCCGAAGATCTGGTGGCGCAGGTCAAGGGCGTGCTTTCCGACAGGGGAGATATCACGACAGACAAGCGCACGAACATGCTCATCATCAAGGACATCAGGAGCGGGATAGACAAGGCCAGAAATGTCGTGACCAAACTGGACACGGCTATCCCGCAGGTGCTCATCGAAGCCAGGATAGTCGAGGCCTCGTCGAGTTTCGCAAGGGACCTCGGCATACAGTGGGGCGTTGACTTCCAGTCCGCGGGCAATCCGTTGACCACGACTTTCGGCTCTACTACTACGGCCGGCCAGGCGTTGGCGGCCCCGGCAACCGCGCCGACTTTCACCAGCGTCACCGGCGCGCAGAAGTTCGCCGTCAACCTGCCTGCCACCGGAAACGCGGGCACCCTCGGCGCGTTAGGGTTTATTCTCGGCAAGGCCGGAGTCAACCCGATGGTCCTTGACCTGAGGCTCTCAGCCGGTGAATCGCAGGGACAGCTGAAGACAATATCGCGACCGAGGATTACAACCCTCGATAACAAAGAAGCCACCATAGAGCAGGGCGAATCCATACCCTATGAGACGACCTCCGCGGCAGGCACCTCCACGACTTTCATTGACGCGAAATTGAGCCTCAAGGTCACCCCGCACATAACGCCGGATGGCAGCGTGCTGATGAAGATAGAGGCGACGAGGAACTCGGTAGGCTCTTTGACCTCGGTAGGAGGGGCTCCCTCAATAAGCAAGAAGGAATCCAGGACAGAGGTCCTCGTGCAGGACGGCGAGACGACCGTCATAGGCGGCATAGTCATAACCGACAAGAACAACCAGGAAAAGGGCATACCCTTCCTGAAGGACATCCCGCTGCTCGGGTGGTTCTTCAAGAACAAGTCGGTAACCGACTCCCAGCAGGAGCTTTTGATCTTCATAACCCCGAAGATCATAAAAGACAAGTCAGTAGGCTGACGCCGATTAAAGCTGGCCGTTCAAAAAATGCACCCTCCGGGGTGCATTTTTTTATTTATGGAAAAGCGGAAAAGATATATAAGTAAAGCTACTCCATTTGGGACAGGTGACAGAATGAGATACCTTACCGCCGGCGAATCGCACGGACGGGAGCTTACCGCCATAATCGAGGGCATGCCAGCGGGACTTGCCGTCGCTTCAAGCGACATAGACCGCGAGCTCGCAAGAAGGCAGTCCGGATACGGCCGGGGCGCCAGGATGAAGATAGAGACCGACCGGGCTGAGATAACATCAGGCATAAGGCACGGGAAGACCCTTGGCTCGCCCATAGCCCTGGTCGTAAAGAACAGGGACTGGGAGAACTGGACGGAGATAATGTCGCCGGGTGTTGTAGCCGCGACAAGCGACAGCAGAGCGGTCACCAGGCCCAGGCCCGGACACGCTGACCTGACTGGAGGGCTCAAGTACGGCCACAGGGACCTTCGCAATGTTCTCGAGCGCTCGAGCGCCAGAGAGACCACGATGAGGGTTGCCGCTGGCTCCATCGCGCGCCGTCTTCTCGATGAGTTCGGCATCGGGGTCTACAGCTGGGTGACTGAGATAGGCGGGGTCAAGGCAGAGTTTGCAGGAGAGCCAGGCGCGCTTTTCAAAAGCGCGGAAGGCTCACAGGTAAGGTGCCCTGACGCTGCAGCCTCGAAGGCCATGATGGAGCGGATCGACAAGGCAAAGGCCGAAGGCGACAGCTTGGGCGGCGCGTTCGAGGTCGTCCTCACAGGCGTGCCTCCTGGGCTCGGCAGCTTCGTTCACTGGGACAGAAAGCTTGACGCGAGGCTCGCCTTTGCCCTCATGTCCATTCAGGCTATAAAAGGCGCTGAGGTAGGCATGGGCTTTAAAGTCGCGTCCATTCCAGGCTCAGAGGTGCACGACGAAATATCTTATTCCCAAAAGGGCAAGTCAGCCAGATTCTGGCCCAGGAAGCCGGGGTTTTCAAGGAAGACAAATAACGCGGGCGGCATAGAGGGCGGCATGTCAAACGGCGAGCCGATAGTCCTGCGCGCGGCCATGAAGCCGATACCGACCCTGTACAAGCCGCTCCGCTCAGTTGATATCGATACGAAAAAGCCTTTCAAGGCGAGCGTGGAAAGGTCTGATACCTGCGCTGTTCCGGCTGCTGCTGTCATAGCCGAAGCGGTCGTGGCTTTCGAAGTGGCCAACGCGTTTCTGGAAAAGTTCGGCGGCGACTCCATATCCGAGATAGTGCGTAATTATATGGGCTATCTCGATAGCGTTACTGGTTACTGACAGGCTGCCTCAAGCTTCCATCTGCGTCGTTGTCATCGTCGCTTGTAATTGCGGCGTACATACAGAGTACGCCGCATTCCTCGCTCCTCGACGCCTTGCATATGGAGCTTTTTGAGCAGCCTGAATAAAAACGGAGTTTTCAGCAAGCATGAACAGCGAACCTGTCCCACAGACCCGCGCCATAGTACTTACCGGGTTCATGGGCACTGGAAAATCTACCGTCGGAAGGCTCCTTGCCAAACGGCTCGGCTTCGGGTTTCTTGACCTTGACGAGCTGATTGAAAAAGAGGCCGGGATGCACATAAAAGAGATTTTCAGCGCCCACGGCGAGGCCCGCTTCAGGGAGTTCGAGGCCCGGGCCATAGAAAGGCTCGCGTCCAGCGAGCTTGGCACAGCACTTGTGGTCTCCACCGGCGGGGGCGCTGTCGTAAGGGATCTGAACAGGTCGCTTTTGAAAAGTTTCGGCGTACTTGTGTGCCTGAAGGCCTCTCCTGAGGAGATATTGAGAAGGGTCGGCAACAGGCCGGAGCGGCCCCTTCTTTACGGGCCCGACCGGGAAGACAAGCTCCACGCGCTCTTGAGTGAAAGGCAGACGGCCTACGAGGACTGCGACCTTGAAGTGGACACGACAGGGCTGAGGCCCGAAGAGGTGGCAGGGATGATCCAGGAGTATCTTTCCGCTGGCAAGCCATAAATAAACTTTTCAAAAAAAACGCCAAATGACGATTGAAGGAATATGCGCACTGTAAGAGTAGAGCTGGGCGAAAGGTCGTACGATATCTCGATTGAAAGGGGCCTTCTCAAAGAGATTGGCCCCATGACGGCTGCCCTCGGCCTCAAGGGCAGGGCGGCTGTTGTTACCAACCCGACGGTCAATGCCCTTTACGGCGATATTGTCGTTAAAAGCCTTGAGGCGGCAGGCTTCAAGACCGTTGTCATCACTGTGCCTGACGGCGAAGAGTACAAGAGCCTGGAAGAGGCTGGGAAGGTCTTTGACGCCCTCATCGATGGCAGGTTCGAGCGTTCTTCGCCGATTGTAGCTCTCGGCGGCGGCGTAATAGGGGACATGGCAGGGTTCGTCGCCGCGACTTATCTGCGCGGGGTGCCGTTCATACAGGTCCCCACGACTCTCCTTTCGCAGGTGGACAGCTCGGTCGGCGGCAAGACCGGCGTCAACCACCCAAAGGGCAAGAACCTTATCGGAGCGTTCTATCAGCCCAGGGCGGTATTCATAGACCCGGAGGTATTGAAGACACTCGACGAAAGGGAATTGAGGGCAGGGCTTGCCGAGGTGATAAAATACGGCGTCATATGGGATAATGAGTTTTTTGAATTCCTTGAGCAGAGCACTGACAAGCTCCTTGAGCCGGGCGAAGAGATAATAAAGGCCATAGAAAAGTCATGCGCGATCAAGGCCGAGGTCGTGGGCAGGGACGAACGGGAGGAGGGGCTGCGCGCGATATTGAACTTCGGCCATACCTTCGGACACGCCATAGAGGCTCTTTCAGGCTACGGCACCTTCAGGCACGGCGAGGCAGTGGCTATCGGCATGGTGATGGCCGCCGGTCTTTCAGCGAAACTCGGGGGCTGCACCGAGTGCGGCCCCAGGATAATCGCTCTCCTTAAAAAGCTCGGCATGCCCTTTATACCTCCTTCCATAGAGACTGATTCATTTATTGAAGCCATGAAGCTCGACAAGAAGGTCTCGGGCGGTCATATAAGGTTCGTCCTCGCGTCCAGTATGGGCAAGGTTTTTTTGAAAGAGGTGGGTGAGGAGGCTTTGAGGGATTTCCTGGCCGCCGGAGCCGGACGCTGAGTTTTCACCCCTTGCCCTCAGGTCAGGTTTATCTTGACTTAAGGGCTGTTTTTTAATACTTTATGTCATTAAACTGGGGTTCTTTCATGGGCAATATAAAGGCTGGCGACGACATGTTTTTCACAATCACGATGGCCGAGGTCCTTGAAGACCAGGGCCATTACGAAGACGCCCTTATGATATACAAGATACTCATCGATACGACCCCCTGGGACCAGTCGCTCAACCTGAGGATAGACAAGCTCAAGAGCCTCGCTGAAAGGGGCAAGCGCAGGCCCCAGAAGCAGGACACGGTAGCCTGATGTCTTTTCTTGAAGTCTT
>Ga0209342_10001108_pt1 | contig 30451 bp, 31 predicted proteins | sample RifCSP16_2_FD_184023 | JGI IMG/M metagenome (GOLD analysis project Ga0209342, IMG submission 184023) | Soil microbial communities from Rifle, Colorado - Rifle CSP2_sed 16_2 (SPAdes) (version 2) | ecosystem: Environmental > Terrestrial > Deep subsurface > Rock core/Sediment | place: Rifle...
CAATGATCAAGATGACCACCATACCGACACCGGCGGTGAGCCAGAGATCATCAGTGGCAACCCCTAAGACATTGCCAAAAAGGAAGTGGGAAAGGTCCACGGCATAGCTGCGCATGGTGGAGATCAGGGCAATGCCCAGGGCGAACATGCCAGCAAACACGATGCCGATGGCTGTATCTTGTTTGATGCGGCCACCACGGCTGAGGGTGCTGATGGATATGGAGCTTAGAACGGCTGCGCCCAGGGCCCACCAGAACAGAGAGGTCGGATCGCCGGCGGAGGCAAGGTAACCCACGGCCAGGCCGGGCAGGATGGCATGGGAGAGGGCGTCTCCCAGGAAAACCATGCCGCGCAGCACGATATAACAGCCAACCAGCGCGCAAACCACGCCAACCAGCACCGCCATGATCAGGCCGCGTTGCATGAATTCATAAGCCAGCGGCTCCAGAAGCCAATTAACCATGGCGGCCTTCCACTTCGTGACCATGATGGCCGCCGATATCCCCGACCCACACGTTGCCTTCTTTCGTCTCTACTACCTGCATATGGCCGCCGTAGGCAAGAGCCAGGTTTTCCATCGTGAGGACTTCTTTTCGGGTGCCATAAGCGATCAGCTTGCGGTTCAACAGCAAGATGCGGTCAAAATGCTCCCCGGCTAATTCCAGATCATGGGTAGCAAACAGGACAGTAATGCCCTCTTTCTTAAGATCACCCAAAATGCCGAGAATCTGTTCCTGCGAAGGTAAGTCCAGCCCGGCCAGCGGCTCATCGAGCAGCAATAAGTCGGCTTCCTGCGCCAGTGCACGGGCGAGAAGCATGCGTTGCTTTTGGCCGCCAGAGAGCTCGCTGATCTGGCGGCGGGCAAGCTGGCTGAGCTGCACCCGATCGAGGCTGCGTTTGACCTGGGCTGCGTCTTGCCTGCCAGGCCAGCGCAGCAAACCTAAGCGGCCGGCGCGGCCCATCATCACGACGTCTTGCACGCTTACCGGGAAGGACCAATCTACCAGGCTGCTCTGCGGCACGTAAGCCAGGCACAGGTACTGGGCCGGCAGGTGGCCGTGCACGTGGACTTGGCCGGAAGCAGGCGCCAGCAAGCCGGCCAGCACATTGAATAGCGTGGATTTTCCTGCGCCATTGGGCCCCACTACCGCGACGCTCAATCCGCGTTCGATCTGGAGCGAAAGGTCTTCAAGAACACTCAGGCCGTTGAAGCGCACGTTTAGCTCACGCAGTTCAAGCGCATAGCGGCTTTCTGGATGGACGTGTTTTTTTCCCAGTCGAGGAAAAATAGCTTTAAGCATGGTTGAAGGGAATTCTACCGCGAGGGTCGCTTGCGCTTATTGGAGTGCTGTCAGGATGGCTTCCACGTCAAATCTAATTAAATCCAGGTAAGACGAAGCGGACCCGCCTGGTTCGCTTAAGGACTCGATATACAGCAAAACCAATTCGACACCCGTATCGGCAGCCACGCGCTCAGCTAATTGCGGGTTGGTATTGACACCGATGAAGACGGCTTTCACTCCATAATGGCGGATAGCGTCTTCCAGCTCGGCCAATTGGCTGGCTGAGGGCTCACTCACCGTGCTGCGGCTGGGGATGAGGGCACCGACGACCTGGAAACCATAATGATCTGCGAAGTAGCCAAGGGATTCGTGATCGGTCACCAGCACGCGGTCTTCAACGGGGATCTGGCTGAACTGTTCCACAGCCCAGGCATCCAGCGCGTCGAGTTCGGCCTGGTAGGCGGCAGCGTTGGCGCGATAAGCCGCAGCATGCTGCGGGTCTGCTGCCGCCAAGGCGGCGGCAATATTATCGGCCCAGATCTTGACATTAAGCGGGTTCATCCATACATGCGGGTCGGAGCCATCAGGTTCCCCTTCCTGCACGCCGGACGCGATGGTCGTAACGCCCGCTGAGACAGTGATGGCGCTCAGCCCTTCTGCGCTAAGAAGCTGCCCGAGCGCCTCTTCAAGATTCAACCCATTGATGAAGATCAGTTCGGCATCCGCCAGGCGCGCCGCATCCTGCGGCACCGGTTCAAAGGCGTGGGGATCGGAAGCGGGGGGAATCAAAACAGTCAGCTCAATGCTTTCACCCCCAATGGCCGCCACCACATCGCCAAGGATCTGAGTGCTGGCCACCACGTTCAGTTTGCCCGTACTTGCAGGCGGAGTGGAGCATGCGAACAGCAGCAGAACGACTAAAGCAATCGCGAGGAATACAAAGGTTTTATTGACGAGACGCATTTCAGCTTTAGGTGATGTGAGATCCTTCTCATCAGATGTTGTGTAACCGCTCATTCTTCCCAGCCATGATTCCCGATCAAAGGGACAAAAGCCACCGGCACCAATTGATCGTAATCAAACTTGCCGTCCATCCTTCGCCACAATTGCAGCACTTGATGGCCGGGCTCACCCACCGGGATCACCAAGCGGCCTTGCGGGGACAGCTGCTGCAACAACGGCTGCGGCACCTGCGGCGCCCCGGCGGCCACAATGATGGCATCGTAGGGGGCAGAGTCCGGCCAGCCGTTACTGCCATCCGCTTGGTGAACGTGCACATGTTCATAGCCCAGGTCAGTAAGGACGCGCTGAGCCGCCTGGACCAGGAGCATATGGCGCTCAACGGTGTGCACTTCAGCGGCCAACTCCCCCAACAGGGCGGCCTGGTAGCCGGAGCCGGTTCCAATTTCCAAGGCCTTGTCAGTCTCTTCCAAGTCGAGGGCTTGCAGCATGTAAGCCACAATATAGGGCTGAGAGATCGTCTGCCCACTGAGGATCGGCAGCGGGCGGTCGTCATAGGCTAGTTTTTGTTCACCCAGCGGTACGAAGAGATGACGCGGCACCTTACCCATAGCCTGCAGCACGCGTGGATCGCGAATATCGCGGGCGGCAAGCTGCTCAGACACCATGAGTTCGCGTTTTCGGGCAAAAACAGCTTCGCTATCCATTGAAGTGCCGGCCTTGGTCTCGGGCAATCGCCAATAACTGTTCAAAATCATCCCGCGGCGCAGCCTGGTTCCATTTCTCCGCGCCGCAGGATTGGCAGCGATGCAAGATGCGGTAGGTCTCTTTTTTTATCGAAACGGCTACAGGAGCCATTAAGCCTCCGCAAACCGCCCGGCGATCGCCGGGATTGATATCCACATGCAGGCTGTAAAGGCAGCGTGGGCAATGGTTGGTGTACCCATCACCCTGCACGGCGAACCTGCAATGCAGGCAAACGAAGTCCTCGACCCGGCGCTGGAAACGGCGATCCATGCTTCTATTCTATGCCAGCACGCAAGGCCCCGGCAATGCGCCGGTCCAATTTGCCCATGGGCAGGCGGTCAAGCTGCGAAATGGGAAGCCATTTGTGCTTACGCTCGGTCTGCACCTGGGGACGCTCTCCGTTGAGGGCTTGGTGAAATACCTGTAAGCGCACGCTGAAGTGGCTATAGGAGTGCTGAAATTTTCCCAAGCGGTGGTCAAGCGGCATGCTCAGCCCAAAATTCTGCTGAAGCGTTTTTCTCAGGGTCGCCTTTGTACCGGGTGCATTAGGGAACTCCCACATCTGGGCCAGCAAACCCCTTGCTGGCCTCTGCAACACCAGCACCTGCCCACCTTGCTGGATCACGGCAGCGGCATAGTGCCGACGCGGGAGAGGTTTGACCTTAACTTTCACTGGGCGATGCTCTTGATTGCCCAGGGCTGTGGCGCGGCATTCGGCCTGCAAAGGGCAGTCCCCACACCTGGGCTGGCGCGGAGTGCATACCTGTGCGCCCAGGTCCATCAGCGCCTGGTTGTAGTCGGCAGCCCGGCCAGCTGGCAAATGCTCTGTCGCCAGGGACCAAAACTGCTTTTGGGCTGCCCTACTACCGATAGGCAAGGCAATATCAAACAGGCGCGCCAGCACACGTACCGCATTACCATCCACGGCCGGCGTGTCTACTTTAAAAGCCACGGAGGCAATTGCGCCGGCAGTATATGCGCCAATCCCCGGCAGGAGCCTCAGGTCTTCGATGCGGGAAGGTAGCTTGCCGCCAAACTCGCTCATGGTCATTTGCGCCGCGCGGCGTAAATTGCGCGCCCGGTTGTAGTATCCCAGCCCTTCCCACAAGGCCAACACTTCTTGTTCGGAGGAGCGGGCCAGGGCGCGAATAGTGGGGTAGCGCTTTAGCCAGCGCCGGTAATAAGGCAGCATACTTTCCAGCCGCGTTTGCTGGGCCATGACCTCGGCTACCCACACTGCATAGGGCTGCGGGTCGGCGCGCCAAGGCAGGTTGCGTTTCTGGGCAGCATACCAATGCAGCAACTTCCTGGCGATCAGGGTCACGGAATAGGCCGGTGGGTTCGGCCACTAGCCTACATTTGGAAACCGCCGCGGGCGGCGACTAGTTTGTAATCGAAATTCTCGACGAGCTCTTCCATCTGGGTGCCCAGGTCATCCCAGGCGTTCGAATCGAGCAGTTTGCGGGCGGCGACCAGATCGGGGATAACTGCCTCCGCCAGCAGGCGGGGCTGTTCGCCGTACACGGTGAGCCAGGCCTCGCTGAGCGCCACACCCAAACCTTCCAGCGCGGGCACAAATTTGCGGATGTGAAATTCAAAATAATCTTCTTCGCGCCCAGGCTGAATGTCCCAGCTTATAAGCAGTTTGACCGTGCCCATCACGCAGCTGCTTCCAGCACAACCACTTTAGTTTCCTCAGGAATGGAGGCGCGGGTGACTTTCAATGAAGTTTCTGGCTTTCCATTGGTAAGGCCCATTTCCTGCAGGAATTGGCGCAAGGCATTCAGCTTCAGTTTGCTGCCGGGCGTCTTATAGTGCATGGGGATAACTATACCCGGTTCGATCATGGCAATCACTTCAGCCGCCTTGGCCGCATTGAGGGCATTGCCCCCTCCCACCGGCACCATGAGCACATCCACCGTGCCGAAAGCCTCGACTTGCGTCTGGGTGGGCGCTTTCTGCATATCGCCCAAATGTGCAATAGCCACTCCGTCATAGTCAAAAATGAAGACCATATTGCGGTCTTGCTTGGGCTCTCTGATGGCGACACCGGTGATGAAGATGCCGCCAATTTCGTATTCGCCGGGACCGCTCAATTCCCATTGGGTGCCTTTGACCCCTTTCACAAAATTGTGGCCGGGGGCATCATGACTCACCGTGACAATATCGCCTTTAACCTTGAGAGGTTTGTAGCCGACCTTGGCGTGGTCATAGGGATCCGCCACAATGGTGGGCAGACTGCGCTCGGTGACGCGAAAACAGGAATGTCCGTACCAGGTAATTTCCATTCACACTCCGGGGGTAGATGCGATTATACATCGCCGTTTCTCAAGCCGTATAATACTCGCGTGCCCCAGCCGCGCTTGGAAAAAAGACATAGCTCGCAAGGTAAGGTGCAAGAGATCAATAAGGGGTGGCGATTAAGTCTGGATCCAGGTATGGCGAGTCCCTATCGCCTGGCCCAACTCGACAATTATTCCTCTTTGGCGCGCGGGGCGTTTCCGCATCGGCCGCCATTGACCCTTCGATTGCGCGCCCGCTGCTCGCAAGCCAGCTTGCCGGGAACCTGGGGCTTTGGATTTTGGAACGATCCTTTTGGCCTCTCAGTGGGTTTCGGCGGCAGGCCGGGCCGCTTGCCCGCCTTGCCGAACGCCGCTTGGTTTTTCTTCGCTTCCCCCGAAAACCACTTGGCGTTGCACCATAACCAACCAGGCCACGGCGCGTTGGTCGGAAGCTTCCGCGCACGGCATTTGCCTGCGATCCTAATGGCCCCAGCCGCGGTAGCGCTCCCGTTGTTGTGGCTGCCGGCCGCCTCGCGCGGGTTTCGTAAGCTGGCTGCCTCGATGGTGCAGCAAGACTGGAAGGAGCTGGCCCTGGCCCCGACAACCTGGCACGAGTACGGCATCCAATGGCGAAAAGATCAAGCTATTTTCAGCGTAGACGGAGAGCTAGTGCACGTAGCGTTTGCCCCTCAGCCGCCGCTGGGTCTGGTACTATGGCTGGATAACCAATACGCCGCCTGGCGGCCGGATGGCCGCTTCGGCTATGGCACCCTAGCCACACCACCAGATTGTTGGGTGGAGCTCTGCGACTTACAGATCGGCTCTGAATAAAATTCCTCAAGCAATCATGACGACAAAATTACACCGAGTCTGCCTCACGCCGCGCGTCTCCGGAGTTGGCGGTATGGTCTCCTTCCGGGCCAAGCTCAGCACTGGCTTGGCAGCCCGCGGCATCCAGATCAGCGACGACTTGGCCGATCATTCCTCCGACAGCGTGCTGGTCATCGCAGGCACGCGACAATTGGTGGGGCTGCGCCGCGCCCGGCAGCGCGGGCTGCCCATTGTGCAGCGCCTGGATGGCATGAACTGGCTGCACCGGCGCACCCGCACCGGCGCCCACCATTGGCTGCGCGCCGAACTAGGCAATTGGCTGCTGGCAACTATTCGCCAGCGCCTGGCCTCCCGCATGGTTTATCAAAGCCATTTTGTCCACGATTGGTGGCAGCGCAAGTACGGACCTGGCCCCAAGCGGTATCGCATTATTTACAATGGGGTTGACCTGCAGGTGTTCAATCCCAACGGCGAAGGCTCCCCGCCGGGGGATCGCATTCGCATCCTGATGGTAGAAGGCAGCTTGCAAGGCGGGTATGAAATTGGCCTGCAAAGCGCGGCGGGGTTGGCGGACAGCTTACAGCACGAACTGAGCCGGAAAGTTGAATTGGTCGTAGCAGGGCAGGTCGATGAAAAACTGAAGGCTAAATGGGCGCAGCAAAGCAAAGCGGCTATTGTATGGGCAGGGGTGGTGCCCCAGGCGCAAATCCCTGCACTGGAACGCAGCGCGCACCTGTTGTATTCAGCAGACCTCAACGCGGCCTGCCCCAATGCGGTCATTGAGGCGTTGGCGTGCGGACTGCCCGTGCTAGCTTTCGATACCGGCGCGCTCAAAGAATTAGTTACGGACCAGGCAGGGCGCGTGGTGCCTTATGGCGGCGACCCCTGGGTGCTGGACAAGCCTGACATAAGCAACCTGGTGCGGGGCGCGGTGGAACTCGTGCAGAATCAAGCGGCCTTTCGGCAAGGGGCACGGGACAGAGCGGAACAAGCCTTCGGGTTGGATCCGATGGTGGAAGCCTATATCCAGGTGCTGGGCGGCGAAGGTGGCTAACCCGCTGTGGTGGTTAGCATCCGTTGCGGCGCGCTGGCTGCCCGATCCAATGAAGCGCAGCCTGTACAAGTGGGGGCCGGTAAGCCGCAGCATACGGGCAGCGCTCAACCGCACCGCGCCGGGCGGGTTGACGGAGGTTAAGGTGGCGGCCGGCGTCTTGCAGGGAACCCCGTTGCTACTGGACCCACACAGCGAAAAAGATTACTGGCTGGGCACCTACGAGATGGACTTGCAGCAGGCGATCCGGGATTGGGCCAAGGCCGGCATGGTGGCTTTTGACCTCGGAGCCAATGTCGGCTATACCAGCTTGATGCTAGCCAGGCAGGTGGGCGTAAAAGGGATGGTGTTCGCCTTCGAACCGCTGCCCGCCAACCAGGAACGGCTGAACGCCAACCTGGCGCTCAACCCGCACCTGCCCGTGAGCTTAGTCCCCATGGCAGTGGCTGATAAAAGCGGGAAGAGGACTTTCCAGGTGCACTCCTCTGACGATATGGGCAAATTGCAGGGTTCGGTTGGGCGCCAAACGGATTACTCCAACAGTATACAAGTAGAGACTATCGCCCTGGATGATTTTGTGTCTAAACAAGACCAGCCACTGCCTGACCTGGTGAAGATAGATATTGAGGGCGGAGAAACGCTGGCTTTAGCGGGGATGGAACGCGTGCTGAAAGAGAAACGTCCGTTGCTGCTCATCGAACTGCACGGGCCGGAAGCCGCCCAGAGGGTCTGGGACTTACTGCAACGGGCAAATTATCACTGGCACCGATTAACCAAGGGGTATACGCGCATTGATAATATAGGTGAGATCGATTGGAAAGGCTACGTTTTATGCAGGCCGGTAGCTTGACGGATTTTTCAGGCCGGGTCGGTTTGGTGCAGCGCGTATTGCCTGGGTACCGCGCCGCATTCTTTGATCTGCTGGCCGAACATTGCCGGGGCGGCCTTAGCGTATTTGCCGGCACGCCACGCCCAGAGGAAGCCATCGGCGCTGGCCAACCATTACACAAAGCCCAACTTTCCCCGGCGCGCAATGTGCACTTGTTCGGCGGGCAGCTGTATTTTTGCTGGCAACGCGGCCTAATAACTTGGCTGGAAGAGTGGAACCCGGACGTTTTGGTCGTGGAAGCCAACCCACGCTACCTCAGCACCTCGTCGGCCGTGCGTTGGATGCAGCAGCGCAGTCGACCGGCCATCGGGTGGGGCTTGGGCGCGCCGCCGCTACGCGGCATTCTGGCTGAGTTGCGGCATGCGCGCCGCCGCGCATTTCTTAGCCAGTTCGATGCCCTCATCGCTTATAGCCAGCGCGGAGCCAATGAATATCGAGCGCTAGGTTTCCCAGCCGAACGCATCTATGTGGCACCCAATGCGACCACCCCGCGGCCGCAAGGCCCGGCTCCAAAACGCCTTGCCACGTTCGAGGGAAAGGCCACCGTGCTCTTCGTTGGCCGCCTGCAGAGGCGCAAACGGCTGGACAACCTGTTTCGCGCCGTTGCACGGCTGCCAGTAGAACTGCAGCCCAGGCTGCAAATCGTGGGGGACGGCCCCGAGCTGGAGGAATTGCAACAATTCGCTGCGCGCGTCTATCCTTCGGCGGAATTCCACGGTGCACAGTATGGCCAGGCTTTGGAAAATTTATTCAACAAAGCCGATGTCTTTGTGTTGCCCGGCACCGGCGGCTTGGCCCTCCAGCAAGCCCTGGCGCACGGACTGCCGCTCATCTCGGCCCAAGGCGACGGCAGCCAGGATGACCTGGTGACTGCGGCGAACGGCTGGCGGCTACCTGCGAGCGACGACGCCGCCCTGCGTGCCGCCTTGAGCGAAGCGCTTTCCGACCCGGCGCGGCTGCGCCGCATGGGCGCCGCCTCTTACCATTTGGCGCAAGAGCAATTCAATTTGGAGGCCATGGTGGTTGCCTTTGTGACCGCACTTAACGAGGTCTCCCTATAATGCGCCTGCTCTTCGTGGCCGATGGGCGCTCGCCCACTGCGCTAAATTGGATCGAATATTTCACCGGGGGAGACCATGAGATACACCTGGCCAGCACCTATCCCTGCCAACCGGAGCTAAAGCTGGCTTCCTTGCAGGTTGTGTCGGTGGCCTTCAGCGCTGCCGCCGGGGAAACTGGGCGCGGCGGCCGCGGCCTGCGCCGCTGGGTGCCAACCGGGTTACGCACTCAGATGCGTTCCTGGCTGGGTCCACTCACATTGAGCCCGGCAGCCAACCGCCTGGGTGCAATCGTTCAAAAGATAAAACCAGACCTGGTGCATGCCATGCGCATTCCCTACGAAGGCATGCTGGCAGCTGAAACCAAGGTGGATGCACCCTTGCTGGTGTCGGTATGGGGTAATGATCTCACCTTGCACGCGCTCTCGAACCGGCGCATGGGTGCGGCCACCCGAACGACGCTGGAGCAAGCAAGCGCCCTGCATACGGATACGCAACGCGACCAGCGCCTGGCTGCAATGTGGGGCTTCGACGCCAAAAAACCAGCCATCGTGGTGCCCGGCAACGGCGGCGTACGCCGCGAAGTTTTCTTTCCGGCAATAAAGGTGCCGGAAGAACTGAGAGTGGTAAACCCGCGCGGCCTGCGTGCTTATGTGCGCAACGATGTTTTTTTCCAGGCCATCCCCAAAGTATTGCGGTGCTACCCTCAATTACATTTCGATTGCCCAGCGATGCAGGGGGAACCCGAAGCTGAGCGTTGGGTGCAAAGGTTGGGGATTGGGAAGCGGCTGAACCTGCTTCCGAAGCTGAACGCAGCGGACCTGGCGGAGGTCTACCGCGCAGCGCAGGTAATGGTTTCACCCAGCACCCATGACGGCACGCCCAACAGCCTGCTGGAGGCTATGGCTTGCGGCAGTTTCCCGGTGTGTAGCGATTTGGAATCCATTCGCGAATGGATCCGCCCTGGAGAGAACGGGCTACTGATGGATCCATCTAATGCGGATGCGCTGGCAGCTGCCATCATCACCGCCCTCGAGGACCAAGACCTGCGCGCGCGGGCGGCAAGTTACAACGCCAAGCTGGTTGCAGAACGCGCTGACTATTCCGGGAACATGAAAGCGGTCGAAGAGTTTTATTCGGGATTAGTCTAACCGCGATGTTCTCATTCGAAAATTTGGACGCAAGCACTCGGGTCTTGATGCTGCAGGAGTTGGATCGCGACTTGGAACGCGACGCAATCTTCCTGGATACGCGTTTGAATAGCGGGGCAACCGACCTCTACCTGAAATTGCTGCGCGCGGCCCTTGAAAGCGGAACCGCAGATAGTTTTTCAGAGGCAATTGGCCACCACCGTTTGCTCAAAGACGAGGAAACAAGGCGGGTGGGCGAAAAAGAAATCCTGGCCAAAGTTCCCAGGACCGCTCACTACACACTCGGAGAAGGGGAGTTCAACCGTTACTACATGCGAGCCATCTGCCTGCGAGCGATAGAGCTAGGTCAAAGGGAAGTCGAGGTGTATCGAGCTAAGCCGGTGCAAACACCGCGGCTCGAGTCTGAAAATACAGCCGGTACGTTTAAAAATGCCAGGGAACTATTGGAACAGCTGCGCACCACCAATATCAGCGTTGCCAGGTCTTTTCCCGGAGCAAATTCCGGCAAGAGCCTCAGGTTAATAACCAACAAAGGCCTCTAAGTTCAGGCTGTTTTCCTCCACTCGCCACTTTCCTCATCCTGTTCGTATCCCGCCTTTTCCACTGCAGCCCAAGCCGCGCGTTGCGCCAGCTCGTCATTGCGGTTATTTTTCTCCCAGGCGCTGTTATAAGCGGCCATGTAAATTTCCTGGGCGTCTTTCGGCAGATCGCCTATTTCTCCCCTGGGTTGTTCGATGTCGTCTTCGTACGTCATAGCGTACCTCCAACGGGGGATTGAAATGCGTATTGTTACGTATTTAACTGTGGATAGCATGCCCTTCGGCAGCGTGGGCCACTTCCATCAACACCTCGGTCAAGCTGGGATGGGCATGCACGTTGCGCGCCACCTCGGCGGCAGTCAGCTCGGCCATCTGGGCGATGGTGAGCTCAGGCAGCAGTTCGGTAACCTCGGGGCCGATCATGTGCGCCCCCAGGATCTCGCCGTAGCGCGCATCAGTGATTAGCTTCACCCAACCAGTGTAGTCGGCCAACCCCAGCGCTTTGCCATTCGCTTGGAAATTAAATCGGGACACTTTCACTTCGTAGCCCGCCTCCTTGGCCTGCGTTTCGGTAAACCCAAAGGATGCCACCTGCGGGTGGCAATAGGTTGCCTTCGGCATCATGTTGTAATCCAGACGCACGGTCTCCACGCCGGCGATATTCTCGGCACATACCGTACCCATGGCCGAGCCGACATGCGCCAGCATCAGCTTGGCGGTCACATCGCCGACGGCCCAGATGCCGGGCACATTGGTGGCCATGCGTTCATCGATCAGTACTTCGCCGCGTTGGCCCAACTTCACCCCCACCTGCTCCAAGCCCAGGTCTTTGGTGTTAGGGCGGAAGCCGATAGCCAGCAAGACCTGTTCGGCTTCCAGGGTTTCTTGCCCGCCCTTGCCGGAGACGGTTACCTTGACTTTTGTTTTAGTCTTTTCTACTTTCTCCAGCTTGGTGCCAGTCTTGACCGTGATGCCATCCTTGGTCATGGCCTTAGCCAGCTCTTTGCTCACTTCTTCGTCTTCCAAAGGAGCAATGCGATCAAGCATCTCAACCAGGGTCACCTGGCTGCCATAGGAAGACCAGACGGTGGCGAATTCCAGGCCGATGGCGCCGCCGCCGACAATGATCACGGATTTGGGCAGCTCCTCCTGCAAAATGGCCGGCCAGTAGGTCAGCACCTGCTCACCATCCGGCTCTATGCCGGGGACGCTGATGGCGCTGGCGCCGGTGGCGATGATGATATTTTTCGCTTTGTGCTCGCTGGCTTCCCCCTTCTTGGGTTTCACGGACACGGTGTCTTTGCCGGTCAGCTTGGCGGTGCCCATGATCACGTCGATCTTGTTTTTCTTCATCAAAAATTCGACACCCTTCACCAGCCGCTCGGACACCTTGCGGCTGCGTTTCACCGCCGAGGCATAATCCAGCTTTAGATTGCTGAACGAAAATCCAAATTCTTCGCCTTTGGTGCGCAGAGTGTGCGCCACTTCGGCGTTCTTGAGCAATGCCTTGGAAGGGATGCAGCCCACGTTCAAACAAACCCCACCCAGGAATTCCTTATCGACGACAGCGACCTTATTGCCAAGCTGGGCGGCGCGGATGGCAGCCACGTATCCGGCCGGGCCGGCGCCGATAACCAGCACATCGTAATTAGCCATGAATAATCCTCACTTTCAAAAAAGGGTGGTCAGTAATAGGTGACAAATGATCAGGACGCGCCTATTCACTCATCACTGATTACTGTTCACTGTTCAGTCCAGTTCTCCAGCGTGTATTTAACCGTCCCCAGGAAATAATCCGCCACAGCGCCATCCAAAATGCGATGGTCAAAGGTCAACCCAAGGTACATCATGGGGCGGATGGCGATGGCATCGTCGATCACCTTCACCCGTTTCTCGATCGCCCCGGTGCTCACGATGGCGCATTGGGGTTGGTTGATGATCGGAGTGGCGAACAATGAACCGCTGGTGCCATGGTTGGTCAGGGTGATGGTGCCTTCCTTAACTTCGTCGGTCTTCAATTGCTTGCTGCGCGCCCTGCCGGACAAGTCGTTGATGGCGCGGGCGAGTTCGAGCAACGACAGGGCACCCGCGTTTTTGATGACAGGCACAATCAAGCCATCCGGCTCCAACGCGGTGGCAAAGCCCACATTGATGCGCCCATGCACCGCCACGCCCTCTTCGGACCAGGACGAATTCACGATCGGGTAGGCCTGACAGGCAGCTACGATGGCGGCGATGAAATAAGCGGTGAAGGTGAGGTTCGCCCCTTGCTGGGCGAAAGCCGCCTTGTTCGCCACCCGGTGGGCAGAGACCGCACTCAGGTCGGCTTCCATGATAGTTGTGACATGCGGGGAAGTAAGTTTGCTGCGCAGCATGTGTTCGGCAATCGCCTTGCGCACCGGGTTGAGTTTCATGACCTGGCCGGGAATGGCATCCGGGAAGGCCTGAGGGAACCGCGGCTTCGACAAAACCGGCGCGGGCGCCAACTGCACAGGCGCCTGGCCGCTGGCCAGCAGGGCTTCGACATCTTTCTTGGTCACTCGGCCACCCTGGCCGCTGCCCTGAATGCGGGTCAGGTCCAGGTTGTGTTCCTGCGCCAACTTTTTAACCACAGGAGAAAGGAAGGTGGCCAGGTTGTCGCCATCGAATTTTGGCAGAGTAATCGGCCCCGCTACCGTTGGCGCACTCTTTCCTCCGCCCGATTGCATATGGGCCAGAACATCGTTTTTGGTAATGCGGCCGCCGGGACCGGTGCCGCGTACAGCCGCCAGGTTGACCTTATTCTCAGCTGCGATGCGCGCCACCAACGGAGATAAGGGAGCGGTTGCGCCCGAGTGGGTGGGCGGCAGGCTCGGCGCTGCAGCAGCGAGTGGCTGAACCGCAGGCTGCTGCTTCATGCTCGCCGGCACCGGCTGGGGGGTAATGGGCGCGGCTTGCGCCGCCTCCGGTTTGGCCGCTGCTTTTGGCTCTGCACCCCGGCCTTCAGGGATCTGTTCCCCAGGTTTGCCGATCCAAGCAAGGATGCTGTTGACCGGCGCGGTGTTACCCTCCCCGATCAACACCTTCAATACGGTTCCACTGGTCGGGCTGGGGATCTCGGTATCCACCTTATCGGTGTTTACTTCAACCAAAGGGTCGTATTCTTTAACTTCGTCCCCTTCGTTCTTGAGCCATTTAGTCACCGTGGCTTCAATCACGCCTTCACCCATTTGTGGGAGGAGCACCTTTACCGGCATTGGACCTCTCGTTGGCTCATTTTATCAAAAGCGCTGTTTTGGCGACGCAGGTTGGCGGTTCCGCCCAACAGATCTTATTTTTCCGAGACTAAATTATCGGCCACGATCTCTACGATGTCCCGCACTTCCAAGCCCGGTGCTTCCGCTTTGGCCGCGTCGGTTAGCATGATCATGCAGAAGGGGCAGCCCACCGCCATGGTCTGGGCGCCAACCTCCTTGGCCTGACGAATCCGTTCGGCGCTGACGCGCGAAGTACCCTGTTCTTCTTCCTTCCACATCTGGGCGCCCCCTGCTCCGCAGCAGAAGGATTGCTTGCCGCTTTTAACCATTTCGACCACATCGGCGTCCACTGCGGCCAGCACGCGGCGCGGTTCGATGAGCACGCCATTTTGGCGGCCCAGATAACAGGGGTCATGGTAAGTCATTTGCACGGCGACGCCGGTTTTCACTTTGAGGCGCTCGGCTTTGATCAACTCGTCAATAAATTCGGTATGATGCACCACATCGTAATTGCCGCCAAACTGCGGATATTCTTTTTCCAGCGTGTGCATGCAGTGCGGGCAAGTCGTCAGGATGCGCTTGGGCGCCACCGTGTTTAACAGCTCCACATTGGCGCTGGCCATTTCGTTGAACAGGAACTCGTTACCGGCGCGGCGGGCCGAGTCACCTGTGCACTGTTCACGCTGGCCTAACACGGCGTAACTAACTCCAGCAGATTCCAGGATCTGCACTAGGGCGCGGGCCGTCTTTTGCGCCCGGGGGTCGGTGGCCGCGGCGCAGCCCACCCACCACAAGATCTCGGCGTCCGGATTTTGTTCAACCGTGGGCACATTCAAACCCTCGGACCATTTCAAACGCTCGGTGGGCGGCACCGCCCAGGGATTCACGTTGCGTTCCATGCCGCGGAAGGCAATCTGCCACTGGTCAGGGGCCTTGTTTTCCATCAGTACCATGGCTCGGCGGATATCCATGATGTCGCGCATCGGGTCATTACCCACCGGGCAAATATCGGTGCACGCGCCACAGGCGGTGCAGGCCAGCACCGCTTCCTCGCTGATGGCAAATTCAAGCAGAGTTTTGCTGCTGGTTTCGCCCTTTTCCAGCCGGGCGCCTTCTTCGTTGAGAAAATACCGTTTGTTGATCTCCAAAGCGGCAGGGGAGAGCACCTTGCCGGTGGTGTAAGCCGGGCAGGCGTCCTGGCAGCGGTTGCACATGATGCAGGCATAAGCATCCAGGATCTGGTGCCAGGCGAAATCTTCGATGTGCGTGGCGCCGAACTTATCCATGCTGGCATCATCAAAATTCAGCTTGTCCAGTTGACCTGGTGAGGAGCGTTCCGGCCTCAGCAGGAAATTCAGGGGCGCCATGAAAATATGGACATGCTTTGAATACAGGAAATAGGGGAAAAAGGCCATGATCAGCCCGATGGCCAACCAAAAGCCGATGTGCTCGCCCAAGATCAGGTCTGAATCCGAAAAGCCCGACCAGAGCGCGGAGGCCGCGCTGGCGAAAGGCTGCCAGGCGTCAGGCCCGCCAAAAGCCAGCTTAAACGTTTGCCCGGTAAAGCGCCCGCCTACATGAAGCAGGATAAACATGCCTACGATTAGCGAATCGCGGCGGATGCCGGCCCGCGCCTTGGGATGCAGCGGGGTCGTCTCGCGGATGCGCAACGCCGGTGCGCGCAAAACGAAGCGGCGCGCCAGCAAGGCACTCATACCAATTAATGCACTTACACTGAGCAGGTCCGCCAGGAAGCGATAACCGTTTCCAAGGGTGCCCTCGCCAAGGAAGACAAAGTTCGGCAGCAAACCTTCCAGCACATCACCGATATTGACGAACAAGTAAAACATAAAGCCCCATACCACCATGGCATGCAACAGGCTGGTGAGCAGTCGCCGTCGCCAGGTGGGCGTTAGGGCCACGGTTTTGAGGGCCACATCCAGCAGACGCCTGGGGACTAACTTCCAATCCGGCTTGCCGTGACCGCGGCTGATAATGCGCACAATGCGCATCGCCGCGCGCCAGACCAGCGCCGCGGTGAGCAGTGCGGCCAGGAGGAAGAATATTTTCTCTGCGACTGTGAGCATTGCGGGAATTACGGGGAGTTTACCATAGACAAAAAGACGGCCTTACAGCCGTCTTTTCTGAGATCAAACATTAACCTAAGCGCCGCCCGCGCCATATTGCGAGTCGTCGGTGGGAGTGCGCCCCGAAGGATCGTGCACGTAAACCCAATCTCCCACCGAAGCCCAATTGAAGAGCCAATGCGAGTCCGCCACGGAGAGATTCACGCAGCCATGCGATTGTTCAAAGCCGAAACGCGCTCGCCAGAAAGCGCCGTGCAGGGCGCGGGCTTCGTCGAAATACATGGTCCAAGGCACGTCTTCGAGATAATAAAAGTCCGAGCGATCCGCACTGAAGGAGCCGCGCATCAAGGTCGATTCATGTCTTTCATAGATCTGGAAGAGCCCGGGACGCGTCCAAACGCCGGGCAAACCGGTGGCGACCAGGGTGGCGTAAACCAGGTCGCCTTCCTGATAAACAGCCAGGGTTTGTTGTTCGAGATTCACTTCGATCCAACGTCCGTTATCTACACCCTCAGGCGCTTCCGTGGTGGGGAAGACCAAGCGCGCCACGCTGCCATCCAACCATTGGTCGGGGCCAACCATGTACCAGCGAAGCCCATCGGCCTCTTGAATATCATAGACTTGCACTACTTCGTAGGCGTCATAAAATTGCCCGGCCAGCGGCGCGTTGCGGCCGGGGGCCCGGCGCGCCTGAAAAGGCGCAACCTGGCCGCCGCTAAACTCGATCACCCAACCAAAAGCGTGCGCCGGGGTTTCATGGAATTCAAGTCCAGCGAATTGCGAATAAGCCTGGTTGGGTGTTAGGTCGCCGCGGCGCATCCATAAACCGATATCGATCATGTAATAATTCTTGCCATCCACCTCTTGCACATCCTGGTAGGTCACATACACAAGGCCAGGTTCCAGGGTTCGCAGCACCGGTTGGCCGGCCACCGCATCTTCAAGAGAGGCAAAGATGGGGGCATCGGGAGTATTCACCCTGGCATAGTAAAAGGGCAGTGTTGTTAAGCCAGCATCGGGCGCGGAGGCTGACAGCGGATGCAGTGGCAACTCGAGACCTAACTCCGCTAAGGAACTCATATAACCCCAAGCTCCATAAGGCAAACAGTCTTCAGTCACCTGGTAGGGTCCAGGAAGGCAAAGTGGTTCATCCACGAGGGGTTTTGCATAGACTACCTGTGGAGAAAGACCAGAAAAAAAGGTTGTCAACAGGAATAGGGCGAATAATCGGTTCATAGAAAAAATTATATCCGCTCCAAGCACAAGGGTGTATCTATGAATAGGTAGTTCCCTCAGCCTCAAGGCGTATGCCACGGATGTAAGCAATCGCGATTAAATTGAGCAACACCGTAACCGCTACGGTAAAGCCAAAGCCCAGCGTGTACAAGGTTGGCGAGATAGAGCTGGCCAGGGCGCGGCCGATCGAGGCGCTGGTGAAAAACCCGGCCATCATCGTAGTGCGAGCTTGCGGCAACACCTCGGTGATCAGCGGGATGGAACTGACAATGTAAAACTCGAAGCTGATATAGAAAAAGAAAAGGCTGAAGACGGCCCCCAACAGTGAACCCTCCATAAAAGGCAGCAGGATCACCGCCAGACAATTGAGCGCCAGGCCGATAAAGATAGCGCGACGCTTTCCAAGGCGATCGGTCACCAAGGCTACCAGGCCTTCGCCGCTTAGCTCTGCGGCGCCCAGCACCGCGGCGGTGCCTCCCAGCGCAACCAAGCGCATGTCGAAGCTGACCTCCAGCCACAATCCAAAAGCCAGGTTGACCAGCTCGTTGGCTGCACATGCGGATAGAGTTAAAGCCATTGCCGCCAGGGCGCCTTTGGAGCGGAAGAGCACGCCAAAGTTCGCCCACAACGTTGGAGTCTTTTCAGTCTTGGCTGGATCGCTTGGAACCGAAAAATAAAAAACAATGGCGGACAGAATAGCGAGAAAACCCAATAGATAATAGGGGCCGATCCAATTAGTGCTGGCGATCACCCAACCGACCAGGGGAATACCTACAATGTAAGCGGCTGACCAGCTAAGTTCCGTGGCTGTGATCGCCAGCCCGCGCCGCGCGTAAGGGACGCGGTCGGCAATGTAAGCTTGCATGGTGGGATCGAAAGTAACTTTTCCCACGGTGGTTAACATCAACGCGGTTACAAAACCGGGGAAGGTTGGCCAGAAGATCACCACGGCCACTCCGAGAATAAAGAGGCCCATTCCGAGCAGCATGCCTGTCTTGCGCCCGCGCCTGTCTCCGAAGGAGGCAAACAGTGGACCCAGGAACGCGGCCACCAGCGAGCGCGAGCCGATTGCCAGGATGAGGGCATTCGGCGAAACTCGCAGGCCATCCCGGAAGGCGGGCAGCAAGGGATACACCATGCGGTAAGCCGTGCTGGTGACCAGGCGGATAAAAGTGAACAGCGCGATCTGCAGCGCCAGCGAGGTCTTTTTCAAGGGATTCGAATTATCGTTTCAGCATGGGGATCTGGATAGCGTGTTTTTTGGCAAAAGCGATGGCTTCTTCATAGCCTGCATCGGCGTGGCGCACCACGCCCATGCCGGGATCGCTGGTAAGCACGCGTTCCAGCCGAATGGCAGCCTCGGGCGAGCCATCCGCCACGATAACCTGGCCGGCATGCTGGCTGAAGCCGATGCCCACGCCGCCGCCATGGTGAAAGGAGACCCAGGTAGCGCCGTTCACGGCATTGAGCAGGGCGTTTAAGATTGGCCAATCGCTCACTGCGTCGGTGCCGTCTTTCATCCCTTCCGTCTCGCGATTGGGAGAAGCCACCGAACCGGAATCCAAATGGTCGCGGCCGATCACAATGGGAGCGTTAAGTTCACCGCTGGCTACCATTTGGTTAAGACGCAACCCCGCCTTGGCGCGCTCCCCGTAACCAAGCCAGCAAATGCGCGCCGGCAAACCCTGAAATGGGATGCGCTCGCCGGCCAGCTTAAGCCAGCGTTGCAAATGCTCATTTGCAGGGAAAAGTTCAATGAGCGCCGCGTCGGTCTTGTAAATATCTTCGGGGTCCCCTGATAAGGCCACCCAGCGAAACGGCCCTTTACCCTCGCAGAACAACGGGCGGATATAGGCCGGCACAAAACCAGGGAAGTCGAACGCCTGCTTGACGCCGATGTCAAAGGCTCGCTGGCGCAAGTTATTGCCATAATCAAAGACTTCAGCGCCGCCTTTTTGGAATTGCAGCATAGCTTCCACCTGAGCCGCCATGGAAAGCTGAGCCTGGCGCTCATAACCCTTTGGGTCGCGCCGGCGCAATTCATCCGCTTGTGACAAGGTCATACCAGCCGGGATATAAGCCAACAGGTCGTGCGCCGGCGTCTGGTCGGTGACCACATCGGGCACCACCCGGCGGATGACTAATTCAGCATAGACCTCGGCAGCATTGCCGATGAGGCCGATGGACCTGGGCTGCTGCTTCCCGACGTATTCTTCGACAACGGTCATCGCCTCTTCAAGTGTGTCCACCACTTCATCGACGTAACCCAGTTCCAGGCGGCGCCGGGCCCGGGCGGGGTCGACCTCCACGATCAGCCCCACTCCCTCGTTCATGGTGACAGCCAGTGGCTGGGCGCCTCCCATACCGCCCAGGCCGGCGGTCAGCACGAATTTGCTTTTCAGCGAACCCCAGCCGCGTTGCCGCGCCAGTGAGCCCAACGTTTCATAAGTGCCTTGCAAGATCCCTTGAGTGCCAATGTAAATCCAGGACCCGGCTGTCATTTGCCCATACATCATCAACCCTTTGGCCGCCAGCTCATCAAAATGCTCCTGGGTGGCCCAATGGGGTACCAGGTTGGAATTGGCAATCAGCACACGCGGCGCGTCTGTATGCGTGCCGAACACCGCCACCGGTTTGCCGGATTGCACCAACAAAGTTTCATTCGGTTCCAGATTGCGCAACGAATCCAGGATGGCGTCGAAGGCCTCCCAACTACGCGCTGCCTGGCCGCGGCCGCCATAGACCACCAGGTCTTCGGGTCGCTCGGCCACTTCCGCATCCAAGTTGTTCTGGATCATGCGATAGGCGGCTTCGATGAGCCAATTCTTACAAGCCAGCTGAGTGCCGCGCGGAGCGCGCACGGCGCGCGGATTAGCCTTGGATGTCTTCATGTGCCGCTCCATAGTCGAGCAAGATGCGGGGATCAAACAGGGTGAAGGTATCGCTGGTGCGCCAATACAGGTAGGCTTCCTTCTCTGCTTCACTGGCCTGCGTATCGTAATAAGCCATCGGTTCAATGAAGAGCCCCGACGGCCCCAGGCGCGTCTCCAGATGTAGATGGGGATCGCTGACGAAATAGGTGCTGCCGCTGTCCCCAACCTGGCCCACCACCTGGCCGCAATCCAGGGGCTCGTGAATTTCGAAGGGCGCCAGTTCTTGCATGTGCGCGTAAAGTAGGTATAGCGATTGGCCGCTGCCAACAGGATAGGAGGCGGCCAGGTCGGCCGGCAGCCACTCAAAGGGGGTTTCGATGATCAGGTAATTGCCATAGACCGCATTGAATCCCAGGCCGGCCATATAGCCATTAAGCACCGATTGAATGGGGGTGCCTTCAATATGGCCGCCCACTCCATCGCGACGGTAATAAGCAAAGTCGACCCCATGATGGCCCGTCTCTTTGTTTGCGCCTTGCGGCGGTATAAAAGGCTGGGTTTGATACTTGGGCAAATCGGTCAACGCATGGTCCTGCAGCGGCGAGCACACCGCGCTCACCGGGACTGGCGTCTCGCTGGGAACCACGGTGGAGGTACGGCTTGGCTCAGGTGTTGCGGTTGAAGAAGGTGTGACGCTTGGGCTTGGCGTAAGGGTGGCTGATGGTGCAACACAGGCAGCCAACAAAGTAACCAGGAGGCAAAGCGAAACCAGCTTCACTTCGCCATTCTAACCCCCGTTTCAATCGGAAAGACAGCCTGCAAACGCGGGTGTTATCATTGGCGCCAATCTGTAAGTTGGAGAAGGTATGAAAAAAATCAGCGTGGTGGGGGTCGGTTACGTCGGCTTGGTGACAGCTGCTTGTTTTAGCGACCTGGGCAACACCGTGACCGCCCTGGACGTGGACAAAGACCGCATCGCCGGCCTCAAGCAGGGGCGCATGCCGATCTACGAGCCGGGCCTGGAAGAATTGGTGGCCCGCAATGTGGCAGCCGGCCGCTTGCACTTCACCACGTCCTACAAGGAAGCCCTTAAAGATTGTGAATTTATCTTTATCTGCGTGGGCACCCCCTCAGGGGTTGACGGCGAGGCGGATCTTAAATACGTTGAGGCCGCCTCCCGCTCGATCGCCGAGAACATGCAGGCGCCGCTCATCGTGATCAACAAGTCCACGGTGCCGGTGGGCACCGGGGACTTTGTAGCCGAGATCATCAAAGCTGCCCAGCCCAAGACCATCGAATTTTGGGTGGTCTCTTGCCCCGAGTTCCTGCGCGAAGGTGCTGCCATTGCTGATTTTATGAGCCCGCATCGCACCGTGCTCGGTTCGCTGAACCGCGAAGCGGCCGACAAAGTAGCTCAACTTCACCTCCCGCTGCGCTCCCCTATTGTGATCACCGACCTGCGCACGGCCGAAATGATCAAATACGCCTCCAATGCCTTTCTGGCCACCAAAATCTCCTTCATTAACGAGATCGCCGATATTTGCGAGTCCCTGGGCGCCGACGTGAAGGAAGTGGCCGCTGGCATGGGTTTTGACCCACGCGTGGGCAAGCAATTCCTCGAAGCCGGCCTGGGCTACGGCGGCTCGTGTTTTCCCAAGGACATCAAGGCCTTGGCTTTCATGGCAGAAGAACTAGGCCATGAGCCGCGCATTCTCAACTCGGTCATGGAAGTGAACAGCCGCCGCCGGAACCAAATCGTTAAACGTTTGCAACTGATGGTAGGCGAGCTCAAGGGCGGTAAAGTCGGCTTGCTCGGGTTAGCTTTCAAGGAAAACACGGACGATATGCGCGAAGCGCCATCGATCGATATCGCCGAAGAATTACTGGCGGCTGGGGCGAAGGTGCGCGCCTTTGATCCGGTCGCCGTCGAAGGCGCCCGCAAGCTGCTCCCGAAAGTGGAAATGGCAAGCGATGCATACGATCTGGCCAAGGAGGCCGACGCTCTTCTCGTAGTCACTCCTTGGAACGAGTTCAAGAACCTGGACCTGGAACGCATTCGTGACAGCATGCGCCACCCAATCATTCTGGACGGGCGCAACATCTATCAGCCCGACCTCATGCAACGCCTCGGTTTTATTTACCAGGGGGTGGGCAGGGGCTATAACGGTAACGGCGCCGTGAAAACCGAGATCAAAGTCCGGCCGAATGCCGCCTGAAATCAAAACAGAAAAACCACCCGTCTGCGATTACGAGGGGTCAGATTATCAGCAGCGCTTCTGGGACCAGGCAGACCGACGATACGAAGACCAGGTAGAGGCCATCGCCATCCGGCGCTTGCTGCCCAAAAGCGGCAAATTGCTGCTGGAGGTGGGCGCCGGCGCGGGGCGCAACACCTCACGCTACCAGGGCTTCGAACAAATCGTGGTCATGGATTATTCCACGACCCAATTGGAGCAGGCTCAGACCCGTCTGGGGAACAGCGCGCGCTATATTTACGTGGCCGCGGATGTTTACAAGCTGCCCTTTGTGGATGGCTTGTTCGACACCGCCACCATGATCCGCGTGATCCACCACATGGCTGAACCGGACAAAGCCCTGGCGCAGGTGCGTCAGGTCCTGCAGCCGGGCGGCATCTTCCTGCTGGAGTATGCCAACAAACACAATCTGAAGGCCATCCTCCGTTACTGGCTGGGCAAACAACACTGGAATCCTTTTGACGAAAGTCCGGTCGAGTTCGTGCCACTGAACTTTGACTTTCACCCAAAGGCAATGAGGCGTTGGTTGCACGATGCCCAATTCGCCATCGAACGCCAGTTGACTGTGTCTCACTTTCGTGCCCGCTGGGCAAAGCGTTGGCTGCCGCTTGGTTTGCTGGTTGGCCTTGATTCGTTGTTCCAGCACACCGGCACATTGTGGCAATTTACCCCCAGCGTGTTCATTCGCTCACGTGCAATTGGCGAGACGCCGCTTGCCAAGCCGGGAACTTTTTTCAAGTGCCCGGAATGCAAAACGGTCTTGCCGGTCGCGAAGGATGGCCAATTCGTCTGCCGTGCGTGCGGCCGGAAGTGGGGAATAAAGAATGGGATCTACAATTTCAAGGAAGAGATAAAAATCTAATTGCGCAGATGCGCCAATTCATATTCGATGATCTGTGAGAATACTGAAAACGGCTGCGCACCCACTACGGCGATCCCATTAATAAGGAACGTCGGGGTGGAGCTGACCCCCAACCCGACCGCAAAGTCGTAGTCGGCCTGAACCGCATCAGCATAGCGCCCTTCGTCGAAACAAGCCTCAAACTCATCCACATCCAAGCCCAATTCACCGGCGTAAGCAAGGTAAGTGTTGCGACTTAATCCGAGCCGACCACTGAACAGCAAGTCGTGGTATTCCCAGAACTCGTTTTGCTCCAACGCGCATTGGCCGGCCAAGGCGGCGGGAAATGCCTCGGCGTGGATGGAGGTTAACGGAAAATCCTTATACACAAAGCGAACTTGCGCCCCATATTCCTCTATTAGGCGAGGATGCGTTTCGAGGGCATAGCGTTGGCAATAAGGGCACTCGAAGTCCGCGAACTCAATGATCGTGATGGGCGCATCGCTTGGGCCTAAAACCGGATCGTTGCTGTCGACCGGGACGTTGTGGCGCGGCAGGTTTTCAAGTTGGGCAGCCAAGTCACTAGCCTGGCCACTCGTTTCAGGCGTCGGCGTACCAGATGCCGTACTGCTAAGCTGGCTTACTGGAATGGTTGTAATCTCGGCCCGACCCCAAATCAAGTAACTAAGCAACATCCCTGCAAAAAAACCTAACACGGCATAGAGATGATGTCGTTTTACTTGAAATTGGACTGTTTCTTTACTCCGCGCAGGGGCTTTTTTACTTGACCTTGCTGATTTACCTGGCTTGGGCATGGGCGCATTATATCTGCAGACAGGTGTTTATAATCCTGGTATGGAAGCCGCCCAGCCCGCGCAAAGTCTGGACCTAGCCACACCCTGGCTGAATGCGGCTGGAAGTCTCGGTTTTGCCCCTGACCAACGCATCCCCATTGCCCTCGATTCATTGGGTGCCTTCATTACAAATCCCATCAGTGTCCACGCGAGACGCGCCGGAAGGCCACCCCGGCAGCTTTCCTTCCCCGGCGGCGTGCTACTGCACACCGGCCACCCCAACCCGGGGCTCAGCGCAGCCCTCAAGCGTTATGCAACTGCCTGGGCACGCGCTCCCTTGCCGATTATTGTCCACCTGCTTTCCGGCAGACCCGCCGAAGTGAAAAAAGCGGTTCTGCGCATCGAAGAGTTCGACAATGTAACTGCCGTAGAAATAGGAGTAGAAGTTGACAGTTCGGCGGGCCTGGTAAGCGAGCTGATCGCAGCCGCTCGGGGTGAATTACCAGTCATCGTTCAGCTGCCCTTGCACCGCGCCATGGAACTCGCTTTCGCCGCTCTGGATGCTGGCGCAGCCGCCCTCAGTTTGGGAGCGCCGCGCGGTGCCCTGCCCGCCCCTGATGGCAGGCTGGTGAGCGGCAGGCTGTATGGTCCAGCTTTATTTCCACTGGCTTTGGAGACCGTGCGCGAACTTAGCAAAATGAAGCTGCCCGTCATCGCCGCCGGTGGCATTGACACCCAGGCGCGCGGCGATGCAATGCTAGGAGCGGGAGCTCTGGCTGTGCAAATGGATGTGGGGTTGTGGAAGGGAGCAGATTAGAGATTGGAGACTAGAGATTGGGTTTGAGATCCTAATCACTACTCACTCTTCACTCATCACTGTTTTTTTCCAGCCAGATCGTCACCGGCCCATCGTTATTGATTTCCACCAGCATGTGGGCGCCAAACAGACCTGTCTGCGTTGAAATCCCATGGGCGGCCAACAATCCCGCAAAGCGGGCCACCAACACCTCGGCGTGTTCCGGGGATGCGGCGCCGGTGAATGATGGGCGACGGCCCTTGGCAACATCGGCATACAAGGTGAATTGAGAAACCACCAGCGCGGAACCGTTGATATCCAGCAATGAAAGGTTCATCTTGCCGGCGGCATCCTCAAAAATGCGCAGGGCAACGGTCTTGTCCGCCAGAGTTTGAGCCTGAACTTCCCCATCGCCCTGGCCGATACCCAACAACACCACGATACCATGGCCAATGCGGGCAACTTCCTTGCCATCCACCCTCACCGCTGCCGAACTGACGCGCTGAACCAAGGCTCTCATGGAACGCGCAGTATAACATCGCGTTCCAGCCCCCTCCGGGCTGGCAGCTTACCGTATAATTCGCGCGTGCCGCAGGCTCCATTTCTCTCCCTCATCATTCCTGCGTTTAACGAGGAGCAAAGGCTTCCCGATACCCTGCAGAGAATTCACGATTTCCTACAATCCCAGTCTTATTCCAGTGAAGTACTGGTCATCGAAAACGGCAGTGCCGACCATACTTTTGAGGTGGCGCAGGCCTTTATTAAAAACCACAATGCCTTTCGCGTGCTGCGGGCGGGTGACCGCGGCAAAGGATTGGCCGTGCGCCATGGCATGCTAGCCGCCGCAGGGCAATATCGCATGATGATCGATGCCGACCTCTCCATGCCAATCGACCAAGTCAACCGCTTCCTGCCACCGCAGCAAAAGGAAGCCGACATCGTCATCGCTTCACGCGAAGCGCCGGGCGCAGTGCGTTACCACGAGCCCAGCTACCGGCACCTGGGCGGGCGGGTGATCAACACCCTCATCCGTTTGATGGCGCTGCCAGGGTTGCAGGATACGCAATGCGGCTTCAAATGTTTCCGGGCCACGGTGGCCGAAGACCTCTTTTCCAAACAAACCATTATGGGCTGGGCTTTCGACGTGGAAATTCTTTACGTGGCGCGGCTGCGCGGGTATTCTATTATCGAGCTGCCCATCCCCTGGTATTACAGCCCGCAAAGCCACCTGCGCCCGATCCATGATTCCTTCCACATCTTCTTCGACCTGCTCCGCATCCGCAACAACGCCCGCCGAGGGCTCTATGGCCGCGGAACTTGACCTTACGCGAGTGCCGCGTTTCCCCAGTCTGGGCTTTGAGGACGCGCTGTGGGCCACCGGTCTCATCCGGGTGGCCGGCATCGACGAAGTGGGCCGGGGAGCGCTGGCCGGCCCGGTCTATGCCGGGGCGGTGATCCTGCCCGCCCGCACCACTATCCTGGCTGAATTGTTCGGGGTACGCGATTCCAAGCAGATGACGCCGGAAGAACGCGAGGAATGGGCGCCGGTCATCAAAGAAAAGGCGTTGGCTAGTGCCGTCGGTTGGGCCAGCTGCAAAGAGATCGATCGCTACGGCATTGTGCCTGCCACCAAGCTGGCCGCGCGCCGCGCCCTTAAAGCTTTGCCAGCGGCAGCCCAACATTTGTTGCTGGATTACATTTCACTCGAAAAAGTGCACTTACCCCAGACCGCGATCCTGGGCGGGGATGCGCGCTGCCTAAGCATTTCGGCAGCCTCGGTCATCGCCAAAGTGGAGCGCGATGCCGTATTGCGCGGCCTGGATGCGCGGTTCCCGCGCTACGGCTTTGCCTCCCATAAAGGGTATGCCACGGAAGAACACATTGCGGCCATACGAAAGCACGGCCCTTGTCTGCAGCACCGCTTTAGCTTCGCCCCCGTGCGCGTGGGGTGATGCAATGCGAACTCTTGGGCTACTGGCCTTTGTATTGCTTGCCGCCTGCACTGCAAGCCCAACCCAACTCCCGGATCCTGTCATTGAAACCCCATCAGTAATTCCTGCGCAAGCCGACACCCCGTCGGTAGCTGAAGCACAACCTACCTCCCCAGATATCCCCACCGATCTGCAACGAACACTCTATTCGATCGATGCGGTGTTTGACTATGACGCTCGCACTCTTAGCGCCAGTGAAACAATCCGCTACATAAATAAAAGCGATATTGAATTAAGCGAGATCATCCTGCTCTCATTTGCCCATCATTACGGAGCTGATCTGAAACTGACCTCACTTAATCGGGAGGATGGCGGCGAAATTGCCGCATTTGAGGATACGGAGGGCAGATGGCGCTTGGTCTTGGCCGATGCGCTTCAGCGCCAGCATGAAGTCTATCTGCAAATGTCATTTACCCTAGCCTTGCCCAATCTTGATGGACCTTTGGGGTGGAATGGGCGCCAGACCAATTTTATCGATTGGTACCCCTTCATTCCGCCCTTTGTTCATTCCGGTTTTTATGAGTTTACCGAGCGTGAACCTGCACTGGTTGGCGAGTATCAAGTTTACGAGAGCGCGGATTTCCAAGTGCACCTGGATATTGTTAACGCACCTCCCACGCTCACGGTGGCCGCCGCGAGCTTGCCCTCGGAAAACGGCAGCCTGGATTTCAGGCTCGAGAACGCGCGGCGCTTTGCCTGGTCAGCCAGCGATCAATACTCGCAACTGCACAGCGAGCAAGGCGGCCTGCCAATCTCGATCTACTTCTTCGAAGATCAACGCGACGCAGCCGAAGCCGCGTTAGAGGTGGCCGGGCAGGCACTCGAGATCTATTCCAGCCTGTTTGGCCCCTACCCTTATCAGAGCTTGTCGATCGTGGAGGCCACTTTTGCGGACGGGATGGAGTCGGATGGCCTCTTTTTCCTCGATCAGTTTTATTTCAGCACCTACAGTTATGATCGACTCAATTATCTGACGGCCTTGACCGCCCACGAAATCGCGCACAACTGGTGGTTTGGCCAAGTGGGCAATGACCAAGCGCTGGAGCCTTGGCTGGATGAAGCCCTGGCAACCTACAGTGAATTGCTTTATTACGAGCAGGCCGACCCCGCGCTGGTGGATTGGTGGTGGAATTTTCGCATCGATCGGTTTGCGCCCAGCGGCTGGGTGGATAGCACGATCTATGAGCATTTGGAATTTTCCCCCTATGTGCATGCGGTGTATATGCGCGGCGCGCTTTTCCTTCACAAGGTGCGAGCAGCGATGGGTGACGAAGCCTTTTTCAACTTTTTACGCGAATACGTAAAATTAGGTTCGGGGGAAATTATTTCCGGGGATGACTTCTTCACCCTGTTAACCGACCTCTCTTCGCTCGATCTCGACCCCCTCATTGCTAAGTATTTTAGGTAATTAGCAGATTGTCATTTTGAGCCGAAAGGCGAAGAATCCATCTGAGTCTTATTTTTACCTCATGCTCGGTGTAACACGAATCTTTTGGGTGGATCCTTCGCTACGCTCAGGATGACCCAATTTTGTAACCCCACCTTCGCTACGCTCAGCGTGACAAAGTAAGTAGTTTCCCCCATTGGACAAGGCTTTACCGATACAGCCTCTTTTTACGGATGATTAGGCAGACCGCTCCAGGCAAATAGAAGCGATAATGCCCGCCCCCCCGCACCCGTTGGCGAATCTCGCTGGAAGAAATTTCCAGCAGGGGAGCATCCACAAATTCCAACTTAGCACTCAAGCCGGGTAAGGCCCGTTCCAGGTCCGCCAGATCGATGCGACTGCCCGGCCGGCGCATGGCGCCCAGGGCATCGCAGGCAGCGATGAATTCCTGCGGCCGGTGCCAGTTAGTCAGGTCTCGCAACGAATCACCGCCAATAAGATAAACAATCTCCTTGTCCTTATGCTCCTGGGCCAACAGGCGTACCGTATCCAAGGCGTAGTGCGGGCCGGGCCGGTCGATCTCCACGCGGGATAGTTCAAAGATGGCCTGCCCCGTGATGGCGGCGGCAAGCATAGCCAGGCGGTCCTCCAGCGGCGCGATCGCCTTGCCGCGCTTGTGGGGCGGGTCAGCGGTGAGCACAAAAAGTACTTTCTCGAGACCGAGCTGGGCCTGCGCTTCTGCGGCCAGGATCAGATGGCCCAGGTGCGGGGGATCGAAGGTGCCGCCAAACACACCCAGGCGCGCCTGGCTCACTCCTGCCACTCCAGTTCATACTCACCGATGCGCACGTTGTCCCCGCTCTTCACGCCGGCTTCACGCAGAGTTACATCAACGCCCAGCCTTTGCAACAAGCGTTGGAAACGTCTCACCGATTGGTCGTGCTCCCAATAGGTCATGGCAGCCGCCCGTTCCAGTGCAGCGCCGCTCAAACGCCAGGCGCTGCCTTCGCGCTCCACGTGAAACTGGCGCGAGTCCAAGGCGGGCGTATAAAGTGGCATTTGTTCCTCCGCGCTCATCGGCGGCAACTCGGCCAACTGCTGCGCAGCGCGGCCCAGCAGCTTGCGCACATCCCGTCCGGTGGCTGCCGAAATTGCCATGGGCGTATACCCCTGTTGCTTAAGTTCTTGCTCTATTTCAGGCCATCGCGCTCGCACTTCAGGCAGATCAATTTTGTTGAGCGCCACGATCTGAGGTTTGCCGGCCAGCGCCGGGTCAAACAAGGCCAGCTCGCTATTGATCTGTGAAAAATCGGCCAGGGGGTCTTCCGCCAGACCATCCAGCAGGTGGACCAGCACACGCGTACGCTGGATATGGCGCAGAAAGTCGTGTCCGAGCCCCTTCCCCGCATGGGCGCCCTCGATCAAGCCGGGGATATCAGCCAGCACCAGGGTGGTTTCGTCATCGAGGGCAGCTACTCCCAAATGGGGCAGAAGGGTAGTGAACGGGTATGAAGCGATCTTAGGTTTGGCATTGGTGAGAGCTGCCAGCAGGGTGGACTTGCCCGCATTGGGCACCCCGACGATGCCGATATCGGCGATCAGTTTGAGCTCAAGCCGCAGCCGCTGTTCCTGCCCTGGCTCCCCTTTTTCGGCAATGCGCGGCGCTTGGTTGCGCGAATTGGCAAAATGCTGGTTGCCGCGGCCACCCCGTCCGCCGCGCACCACCTCGAGGGTTTGGCCAGCTGCGGTGAGGTCGCTCAATACGTCGCCTGAAGCAGAGTCGATCACCAGCGTGCCAGGTGGCACACGCAGCAGCAAGTCTTCGGCGCTGCGGCCGCTGCGTTGGTTGGGACCGCCAGGACGGCCATCGCCCGCTACAAATTGTTTCTTGAAGCGGAAGGTATGCAGGGTGCGCATGGAGCCATCCACTTCAAGAAACACTGAGCCGCCGCGCCCGCCGTCGCCGCCATCCGGGCCGCCGCGCGGCATATAACGCTCCCGCAGGAAATGAACCATGCCATCGCCGCCCTTGCCGGAGCGTACGCTAATCTCTACTTCGTCAAGGAACTGGGGTTCGGGCATAGCTCACGCTCGTTGAGGATTATACGGTACGGAGGTCGGTATGGTTGCAAGGGTGCAAGAGAGCCTGGGAGCACATTTGGAT
>Ga0209342_10001111_pt1 | contig 30377 bp, 35 predicted proteins | sample RifCSP16_2_FD_184023 | JGI IMG/M metagenome (GOLD analysis project Ga0209342, IMG submission 184023) | Soil microbial communities from Rifle, Colorado - Rifle CSP2_sed 16_2 (SPAdes) (version 2) | ecosystem: Environmental > Terrestrial > Deep subsurface > Rock core/Sediment | place: Rifle...
TTATATCTCCATAATCAATCCTAGGCTTCAGCCTAGGATTGATTATGGAGATATAATAAAAAGCCAAGATGGAAAATCATATACATCTGATAAAGACTTCTATTTGAGAAGGATTCGTCTGGAAATGAGCGGCGCCCTTCTTGTAAAAACACTAAAGTATAACCTGACTCTTACCGGGGATAAATGGGACAAGGCAGGCAATACAAACGAGATAGGGGTTCAGTATGCCTATCTGGAATGGGAGATGGACGATGCCTTTGCCTTGATATCCGGCAAGGAGAAGCTGCCGTATTCAAGGGTGTCTCTCACATCTTCATCAAAACAGCTTAGCATAGAAAGACCTGTTTCGACCGAGGCTGCAAAGAAGCTGTTCGGAAAAACCGAAGCATATTATCAACCAAAGATAGCCGCCAAGGGCAAATTTCTTGAAGGGGTGATAGGATATGAAGCGGCATTTGCCGACGGATGGCAGAACGGCGAAAGCATCCAGACAGGTCTCACGGTATTTAAAGCCAGCCCGTTCTATGTTGCAAGGGTTGAGCTTTCTCCTCCGGGCTGGACAGAGCCTAAAAAGAGCGACGCCAATCTGGGCAAAGGAAAGCACCTCGTCCTCGGCCTTGATTATGCCGCCCAAACCGGTATTGAGTATAAGGAAAACAACTACAAGGAAGACAGAGCCCTTGCCGGTATAGACCTCTCCGGGCATTATGAGGGACTGACATTCCAGCTTGAATACAATGCATGGAATGTGAAATTCACAGACCCATCAAAGAAGGAGCAAACACCTAACGGCTGGTATGCGCAGGCAGGGTATTTTATAGATGGCCCGATGATAGAGCCTGTTATCCGTTATGAGGTTTATGACCAGGATTCCAACTCAAGCAACAAAAAAGAAACTGATACTACCATCGGTGTGAACTGGTATCTAAAAGGCCACAGCCTGAAGTGGGGGCTGAACTGGGTGCATTCTGAATACGAAAAGAGCAACAGCAACTGGCTTGCCAACAGCGATAAAAAAGATGTGTATCAATTGCAGGCGCAGATATACTTTTAAGATGCTTCACAAAATCTCCACGATTCTGTAATATGATTGTAACAAAAGGGTGTTATAAAAAAATAGGCGATAGGCAAGAGGCGATAGGCAATAGGTAAAGCAAAAAACTATCCCCTATAGCCCATAGCCTGTATTAAAAAGGAGGAAAACAAAATGAAAAGATTAATTGTATGTATTGCGCTGGCGATAAGCCTGCTTGTCTCAGGCAAAGGATTTGCCGCAGACACATTGAACGGCGCAGGGGCGACATTCCCGTATCCGCTCTATTCCGCATGGGCGTATTCTTACGAGAAGGAGACCGGTGTAAGGCTCAATTATCAGTCTATAGGAAGCGGCGGCGGGGTAAGGCAGATAGTGAACAGGACAGTGGATTTCGGCGCCTCGGATGATGCGCTCAAACCTGAGGATATGACAAAGGACAGCCTCCTTCAGTGGCCGCAGGTAATCGGCGGCATTGTTCTGGTAGTAAATGTTGCGGGAATCAAGTCAGAAGAAATGACTCTGGATGCAAATGCTGTGTGCAGCATATTTCTCGGCAACATAAAGAAGTGGAATGACCCTGCGCTTAGCGGCCTCAACCCGAAGTTGAATCTCCCTAATAAAGAAATAACCGTTGTTCACAGGTCTGACGGCTCAGGGACAACCGCGGTATTTACCCACTATCTGGATGAGACATGCAAATCATGGCACGATAAGGTGGGATATGGAAAGTCCGTTGAGTGGCCTGCGGGCATAGGCGGCAAAGGGAATGAGGGGGTGGCAAATTATGTAAAGCGGGTGGCGGACTCCATCGGCTATGTTGAATTTGCGTATGCAAAGCAGAATAATCTCGCCTATATCCTGCTGAAAAATCCTGCAGGGAATGTGGTAAAGCCTACGCTGGAAAGCTTTGCAGAGGCTGCTGCTTCCGGCGATTTCAATCCAGAGACTCACTTTTATACATGGGTTACAAACGCCAAAGGGCCGGGTGCGTGGCCGATAACAGCGGCAACAAACATACTATTGGCCAAAGACAAGGCCGAGAGTAATAAAAAAGTCGTAAAGTTCTTTGAATGGACATTCTCCGCAGAGGCGGATAAAACGGCTAAAGACCTGGTCTATGCCCCTCTTCCGGACGCCTTGAAGAAAAAAGTGAGGGAATATTGGAAGGCGAATGGGTTATATTAGCAGGCTGTTGAAAAAGTCATCAACAGCCTTGATTGCACAGATTAGAAAAAATGATTACACGGATATTCCAAGGAGTTTTAATCAGTGTAATCTAATTCTTTATCTGTGTAATCAGAGATTGTTGAGTTTTTCAACAAGCTCTTAGATTTCTTATTTGAAATAGCATGGCCGGATATGTATTATATATCCGGCCTTTTTGTTTTCCAAAGGGCAGGACAAAATGAAAAAATATCTGTCTGAACTCATCGGGACTTATGGACTGGTTTTTTGCGGAACCGGCGCAATAATCATCAACGACATCACAGGCGGGGCTGTAACTCATGCAGGCATAGCCGCCACTTTCGGACTGATCGTTATGGCCATGATTTACGCCTTCGGCGACATTTCCGGAGCTCACATCAATCCTGCGGTAACCATTGCCTTCTGGTTTTCAGGCAGGTTTCCGGGAAAAGAGGTGTTACCATACGCCATAAGCCAGTTAATAGGGGCGTTGTTGGCGAGCGGAACTTTAAAGGCATTATTCCCTGGCCATTTGACCCTTGGGGCGACAATTCCTTCCGGTTCTGCAACGCAGTCATTTTTTCTTGAGCTCATCCTGACTTTCTTTCTCATGCTCGTTATCATCAATGTTTCAACCGGCTCAAAGGAAAAAGGCGTCATGGCGGGAATTGCAATCGGCTCCGTTGTGCTGCTGGAGGCGATGTTTGCGGGACCAATCTGCGGGGCGTCAATGAATCCAGCCCGCTCCATTGCGCCTGCATTATTGTCCGGGCAAATTCAACACCTATGGGTTTATATAACTGCGCCGCTTGCCGGCGCGGCTTTGGCAATATTGGGCTGCAAAGGAGTTAAAGACAAAGAATGCTGCCCTTTGCCCTCGGCATTTTGTAAAACGGCGAAAAACTAAAAACTATGAAACATTCATGAACTTCGCTCACAAAGAAGGATGAAAATTAACCCCACCCTCACCCCTGATAGAACCATTCAGGGGCAGGCTCTTAATCCTCTCCCTGAGGGAGAGGAAACTTTTTTGTTCCCTCCCCTTCAAGGGGAGGGTTAGAGCCTGCCCCTGCAGGTATTAAGCAGGGGGTGGGGATGGGGTAAAAGGGGTATTTTCAGGTGAAAAAAATATTATTCGTTTGTGTAGAAAATTCCAACCGCAGCCAGATGGCTGATGCATTTGCCAAAATTCACGGAAAGGGGATTGTGGAGGCATACAGCGCGGGTTCAAAACCTTCGGGAAAGGTCAATCAAAAAGCGATTGAGGCTATGAAAGAAATAGGTTATGATTTGACAACCCATGAATCAAAATCATTGGACGATATTCCGCAAATAGTATATGACTATGTTGTAAGCATGGGGTGCGGTGAAAAATGTCCATTGGTTTCTGCAAAAAATAGAATTGACTGGGACATTCCCGACCCGAAAAACCTTGATAAAGACGAGTTCGGAAAGGTGAGAAACCTGATTAAAGAAAAGGTAAAGGAATTGCTGGGAAAAATAAAAACACATTAAGGAGCTATATTTGGCGCTGTCTTTTAAAAAAAATCCCGTTGACCTGATTTTCTTCTCTGTCACCGCTGCTGCGTCTCTGTCGGTTCTTGCGCTGATTGCAGGGATTCTCTATGTGCTGTTTTCAGAATCATCCCTTGCCATAGCAAAGTTCGGCGTTTTCCAATTCATCTTTTCAACGGATTGGAATGCTGTAAAAGGGTCGTTCGGCGCTGCTACAAATCTTTTCGGCACGGCAATAACAACAGGATTATCCCTTTTGATGGCCATACCTGTTGCAATAGGCATTGCGATATTTGTGACGGAAATATCTCCTAACTTTCTCAAGGGGCCGATTTCCGTTGCCATTGAGCTTTTGGCTGCCATACCGAGCATCATTTACGGAATGTGGGGATTATTTACACTTGCGCCAATAATGGCAAAATATGTAGAGCCAGCTCTCCAGAATTCTATCGGCAGGGTTCCTGTTGCCGGGATATTGTTTCACGGCACAGCCATGGGAATAGACCTCCTGACTGCAAGCATTATCCTGAGCATTATGATTATTCCGTTTACCGCCAGCATTTCAAGGGACGCCTTTAATCTCACCCCTGCCGTTGTGAAAGAATCCGCATACGCGCTTGGCGCAACAAAATGGGAGGTGGTAAAGAGTGTAGTGCTTCCTTATTCCAAACTCGGCGTTTTCGGCGGGATTATCCTCTCGCTTGGAAGGGCGCTGGGCGAGACCATGGCAGTGGCGTTTGTCCTCGGAAACAATCATCAGATAACAAGCTCTCTTCTTGACGCCGCTGCAACCATCACCGTAACCCTTGCAAATGAATTTACAGAGGCGGATAATGACCTGTATCTATCGTCGCTTTTTTATCTGGCCCTCCTGCTTTTTGTCCTTAGTTTTATAACCCTGGCTGCGGCAAAGTTTTTTCTCCTCAAGGCTGAAAGGAGATATGCAAGATGAGCGTAGAGCGTATCAGAAAAATGGAGAGCCTTGCAGCCCTAAGCCTTTGCACATTTGCCGCCTTGTTCGGGCTTTTCTGGCTTGTCTTTATCCTCGGCGATGTGCTGATAAACGGCATAGGCGCGCTTAATCTGAGTTTGTTTGTAAACGACCCTGCGCCGCCGGGCGTTGAAGGCGGCGGATTAAGAAACGCCTTTACAGGCCAGCTCATAATAACATTTTTTGCAACCCTGATTGGGGTTCCTGTGGGGATTTTGGGAGGGACATTTCTTGCGGAATATGCCCGCGGAAAGAATATTGCAAGGCTGATAAGCATACTTTCGGATATCATGGTGAGCGTCCCTTCCATTGTGGTAGGCGCATTTGTCTATGCCATGCTGGTAAAACCCCTCGGCCATTTCAGCGGGTGGGCCGGCGCAGTTGCCCTCGCCGTTATCATGATACCGGTTGTTTTAAGGACAACAGAGGATATGCTTACGCTTGTGCCGTGGACGCTCAGGGAGGCGGCGTTTGCATTGGGCGCGCCGTATTATAAGGTGATAATTCAGGTGGCTTACAGGGGCGCTGCGTCCGGCATACTTACCGGCATCCTCCTTGCGATTGCAAGGATTGTGGGCGAGACAGCGCCGCTTCTCTTTACATCATTTAATAACGCTTTTTTCTCTTTAAAAATGAACGAGCCTATCGCATCCCTTACGGTAACCGTATTCCAATATGCTATGGGGCCGTATGAGATATGGCATAAGCAGGCGTGGGCCGCATCTTTTGTAATAACGATATTCGTATTGATGCTCACCATACTCGGAAGGATAATAATAAAATGGAAATACGGAAAGAGCTGAACCCCGTTAGAAGTTCATCTATGAATGAACAAGCTGTTTCAAATAAGAGTTTATCCTTAACAAAGGAAACTTCTAACGGGGTCAAGGTTGAGGTAAAGGGGCTTAATTTTTTCTATAGCGGGAACATCCATGCCATAAAAAATATTGCGCTCCCCATATACAAAAATACAGTTACAGCCCTCATCGGCCCGTCAGGGTGCGGAAAGACCACCTTCCTGCGCTGCCTCAACAGGATGCACGACCTCTACCCGGGCAACCGTTATGAAGGCGAAATCTGGATGGATGGAAAGAACATACTGGCAAGCGACATAGACCTGATAAGACTTAGGAGCAATGTCGGCATGGTCTTTCAAAAGCCGACGCCTTTCCCCATGTCCATCTTTGACAATATCGCCTTCGGACTCAAGCTCAACGGAATAAAAAATAAGGGCGAGCTTGCAGCAAGAATAGAAAAGGCGCTTAAAGACGCCGCATTGTGGGATGAGACGAAAAGCAGGCTTCACGAATCCGCTCACGCCCTTTCCGGCGGACAGCAGCAGAGGCTCTGCATTGCCAGGGCTATTGCGGTAGAGCCTGAGGTGATACTTATGGATGAGCCGTGCTCAGCCCTTGACCCCATTGCCACTGCAAAGATAGAGGATTTAATTACAGAACTTAAAAAGGGATATACCGTTGTTATTGTAACCCACAACATGCAGCAGGCGGCAAGGGTTTCGGAGCATACTGGATTTTTCATGATGGGCGAACTGGTTGAGTTTGACACAACGCAGAAGATATTTACAACGCCGTCCAATAAGATGACAGAGGATTATATAACAGGAAGGTTTGGGTAATAATAAGAATTCAGGAGACAGAATCCAGAATTCAGAATAAAAGTAGTTGTTTTCATTCTGGCTTCTGAGTTCTGACTTCTGGATTCTATATTTTGGAGGTAAAGACTATGACCAGAGAGGCATACCATAAGGCGCTAAATGAACTTGAAAATGAGTTGTTAAAGATGGGCGAAATGGTGGCAAAGGCTGTAAAAGATTCTATAGAGTCCCTGAAAACAAGAGACATAGAGATGTCAAGGGAGATTGTCAAAAAAGATCTTCTGATAAACAAAAAAAGGTTTGAGATAGAGGAAAGGTGCCTTCAGTTGATTGCAACCCAGCAGCCAATGGCTGTTGATTTGAGGACAATTGCCGCCATATTGAGCATTATTGCAGATTTGGAGAGGATGGGCGATCATGCAGAAGGGAATGCAAAAATAAATATCATGATAGGCAGCGAGCCACTGGTAAAACCACTGATAGATGTCCCGAGAATGACTGATAAGGGGTTGTCCATGCTGGATAGGGTGCTCAAGGCATTTATAAACCGCGATGCAAAGGCTGCCAGGACAATATGCGATGAAGATGATGAGGTTGATGCGCTCTACGATCAGATATATAGAGAACTTCTGCTCATTATGATAGAAAACCCTAAGAAGATTGAAGGCGCTACATATCTCATTTGGTTGGCCCATAATCTGGAAAGGATTGCAGACAGAGTGACAAATATCGCTGAACGCGTAGTTTTTATGGTTACGGGGAAAATGGAAGAGATGAATGTGTCGAAGTATTAGATGCCGTGAACCGTGGCCGTTAGCCGTGTCCGTTTTAGAGATTTTTCCACGGTCACGAATCACGGACACGAAGGACGGTAGCTATAATTATGAACCCAAAAATCTTAGTCGTAGACGACGAAATAGATATTCTGACCCTCCTTGAATACAATCTTAAAAAAGCTGGATTTAAAGTCATTTCTGCAAATGACGGTCCTGAGGCCATAGAATCCGCTAAAAGAGAAAAACCGAATCTGATTATCCTTGATATAATGCTCCCAAGCATGGAAGGAACAGAGGTGTGCAAGGCGCTCAAAAAAGATGATACTACAAGCCATATCCCTGTGATAATGCTTACTGCAAAGGGCGAGGAGATTGACAGGATTGTGGGCCTTGAGCTTGGCGCGGATGACTACATTACAAAGCCTTTCAGCCCAAGAGAGCTTATATTGAGGGTTAAGGCGGTCTTGAAGCGAGGCCAGGCGCAGGAAAAACCAAAGACAATAACCAAAGGCACTGTTTATGTTGATATGGATAGAAATTCCGTAACAGTAAATAACAAACCGCTGAATTTGACTCCCATAGAATTTAAACTGCTCACAGAGCTGGCAATGTCTGATGGAAGGGTTTTGTCCCGCGATAATCTTTTAGACAGAGTTTGGGGCAGGGATTGTTATGTGACAGACCGAACTATAGACACCCATATACGAAGGCTCAGGGAAAAGCTTGGCAAGGCTCAAAGATACATAGAAACAGTCAGGGGATTCGGATACAGATTTTCGGAGGGTGAGTGAACCCCGTTAGAAGCTTTTATAATGAAAGAATATTTGGTTTTCAGCAAGGACATATCTTCAACGAAGGAGGCTTCTAACGGGGTGAAGGCAAAACTTTTAGAGGCAGTTGTGGATGAGATGCAAAACGGTGTTCTGGTTATAGACGCAAAAAAAAGGCTTCTGTATGCAAACCCATTTTTTGAAAAAACTTTTTCTCTTGAAGGAAAGCCGGATGGGAAAAATCTTTCAGATGTTATAAAAGACAAGGCGGTTATTGAAGCAATAGACAGGATGCTGATTTCCAAAGAGGAAAAACCGCAGGAAATCGCTGTTGAAGGAAAAGGCGGGCGGTTTTTTGAGGCAAGACTTGTTCCGTTTTTGATGGATGCAGCGCCAAAGTCACAGATGGCGCTTATCGGATTTTTTCATGATGTGACAGAGGAAAAAAGGGTTGAGGCAATAAAAAGGGATTTTGTGGCAAATGTCTCCCATGAGCTTAGAACGCCGCTGGCCAGCATCAAGGGATATGCTGAAACATTATTAGACGGCGCGCTGGATGACAAAAAAACTCTGAAAAATTTCCTTACCATCATTGACCGCCATGCCAACAGGATGACCGCCCTCATAGAAGACCTGCTCACCCTTTCCATGCTTGAGTCTCATCAGATGCCCATGAGTTTTGAACCGCTGGATATCAAAGGTCTGATAAACAGCATTATTCAGGGTTTTGAAAAGCAGGCAAAGGATAAAGGCATAAAACTTATTACGGATATTGGAAAAGAAATTCCAAAGATACCGGCTGATAAAGACAGATTAGAGCAGGTAATTGTCAATCTTGTAGATAACGCGATAAAATATACCAACAACGGCACGGTAAAAATTTTTGTGCGAAAGTCAGACAATATGTTGCAAATTGATGTGGAAGACACAGGCATAGGAATCCCGGAAAAAGATATTCCGAGAATATTTGAAAGGTTTTACAGGGTGGATAAGGGAAGGAGCAGGGAACTCGGCGGCACAGGCCTCGGCCTTGCGATCGTAAAGCATATCATTCAGGGGCATAACGGAAAAATCTGGGTAAAGAGCGAACTGGGGAAGGGAAGCGTGTTCAGTTTTTCGCTGCCGCTATAAACAACGGGCATAAAAAGCAAATCAATGCCGGAGCAGATGATAAAAAGAAAGTAAACTTAAATATTGACAAGTTTACTTTTTGCGGTTAAAGTAAACTTAAAATAGAATAGGTTTACTTTAGTGTCAAGGGCAAATAATGGATATAGGGGCATATAAATCAGGCCATTTGGAAAAGGGTTTGAATTACCATTACTTTGTGCCGGAATTAGTCAACCGGCAATGGGAGTGGAAAGATCCCTTACTTAGCACTTTGCTTGAAAAGGCATCCATCAGTCTGGGCGAGTTGAATTCTTTTGCCCGTTTGGCGCCGGATATTGACCTGTTTATTCAATTGCATGTTACTAAAGAGGCTGTTATTTCCAGCAGCATTGAAGGCACGCAAACCAATATAGATGAGGCTTTGCTGCCGGAAGAAGCAATCAATCCAGAAAGGCGGAATGATTGGCTGGAAGTGCGCAACTATTCTTATGCAATGCAAACCGCAATAAAAAAATTGGAGCAAATCCCACTTTCATCCAGACTGCTGCGCCAAACCCACAAAACACTCCTTTCCGGTGTGAGAGGAAAGCATAAAATGCCGGGCGAATTTCGCAAGAGCCAAAACCGGATTGGCGGCGCAAGTTTGAATGATGCCGTTTTTATCCCGCCCGCGCATACTCATGTCAATGAGTTAATGGGAGACCTTGAAAATTTCCTGCATAATGAAACAATACATGTTCCTGCGCTGGTACGCATAGGCATTGCGCACTATCAATTTGAAACCATCCATCCTTTTTTAGACGGCAATGGACGCGTAGGCCGACTGCTGATTACGCTCTATCTGGTAAGCCAAAAAATATTACATCAGCCTCTGCTTTACCTCTCCGTCTTCTTTGAAAAGAACAAAAGCCTATATTACGATAACCTGACCCGTGTGCGTGAAAAAAACGACATGATACACTGGTTAAAATACTTTTTAACAGGCGTGGATGAAACAGCCCGGCAGTCAACCAACACCCTCACGAAAATATTGAAACTCAAGGAAAACATTGACAATAAATTGCGCAACGCAGCAGGCAGGCGCGCTAATACGGCATTGACTTTGCTCACGCATCTTTTTAAACAACCGTTTATCAATGTCAAACAGGTGGAAAAAATATGCGGCCTTAGCACCAAGGCCGCCAACGACATGGTCAGCCTGTTTATAGAGCAGGACATATTAAAGGAAATCAGCGGCAAGACGCGCTACCGCCTTTTCCTCTTTGAGCCGTATGTGAATTTATTTAAATGAGAAAATTATCCTATGTCCATCATTCAGGTTACAGACCTTGTTAAAAAATACAACGGCCTTACAGCCGTAAACGGCATATCCTTTGAGGTGAAGCAAGGGGAGTCGTTTGGATTCCTTGGGCCGAACGGCGCCGGCAAGACCACAACCATAAATATCCTCTGCACCCTCCTTTCCCCTACATCAGGAACGGCGGAGGTAAACGGCCATGACTGCCTTAAGCACGCCCATTCTGTCCGTTCCTCCATTGGCCTTGTGTTTCAGGATATTACTCTGGATAATGACCTGACAGCGTATGAGAATCTAAAGTTCCACTGCTATCTCTACAATATGAATAAAAGAGAGATGGAAGAGAGGATAGAGGCCATATTAAATATTGTTGGCCTTTACGATAGAAAAGACGACCTTGTCCGAAGATTTTCCGGTGGTATGAAAAGGCGTCTTGAAATAGCAAGGGGACTTTTACACCATCCGAAGGTGTTATTTCTTGATGAACCTACGCTCGGCCTTGACCCTCAAACAAGGACTAATGTCTGGGAGTTTATAAATAATTGGAGAAAAAAAGAAGGCATCACGGTATTTTTGACAACGCATTATATGGATGAGGCAGAGGTCTGCGACAGGATTGCCATTATAGACCACGGCAGGATTATTGCCTGCGGCACACCGGAAGAATTGAAAAAGCTGATACGGGGCGATACTATCTACTTGAAAACAGCGGACGATAATCGCGCCATGTCCGAGTTAAAAGAGACATTCGACATAAAGGCTGCAAAATTGCACGACAGCATCTCCTTTAATGTGGAATCAGGAGATAAATTTATTCCGAAGATATTTGAAGGGCTGAAAACAGCGATTGTTTCAGTCAATCTGAAAAAACCTACGCTTGATGATGTATTCATACACCTGACCGGCAGAGAGATAAGGGAAGAAAACAACAATAAGGGCGGAGAACTTTTGAAGTTGAGAAGAAGGGGGTAAAAATCGTGATTCGTGTCCGTGCTCCGTGTCCGTAGAAAAAGTTTTTAACGGTCACGGACAACGGTCACGAACAACGGAAGTTATGTTTTCTTATAAAGCAATATACGTCATCATAAGCAGGGAGTTCAAGCGGTTTTTCCGCCAGAAGGGAAGGCTTCTTGTAACCATCTCCCGCCCCCTTCTCTGGCTGTTTATAGTCGGAACTGGTTTCACTCAGATGGTTAATATGCCAGCAACCACAAGCTATAAACAATTTTTGCTCCCGGGCATTATTGGCATGACAATACTCTTTAGTTCGGTATTCTCCAGCATATCGGTTGTGTGGGACAGGGAGTTTGGGTTTTTAAGAGAGATGCTTGTTGCGCCAATATCCCGAGCTACTATTGTCATGGGTAAGCTCTTAAGCGGCGCAGCCCTCTCCATTGTTCAAGGCATGGTGCTTTTGGTTTTTTCACCGCTTGTAGGCATAAAAGTAACTCTTCCAGGCATCTTAGCCATGCTTGTCTTGATAGCCATTTTAAGCATTGCCATAACTGCGATGGGCCTTTTCATAGCGTCATTTCTTACCTCTCTTGAGGGGTTTAATGTCATAATGAATTTTATAGTCCTGCCCATGTTTTTTTTAAGCGGCGCCCTCTATCCGATGAATGCCCTGCCAACAGTCCTTCATTATCTCACCTTAATAAATCCTCTCTCCTATGGTGTAGATGCATTTAAACACATATTGTTTGAAAAAAACGGCGCACTTGGGGCTGAATTCCCTTTGTTTCTTGATATAGGTCTGCTGACCGTATTTTCTATTGCGATGATAATCCTTGCTGCGCGCTCTTTCGAGAGGAAAGAATAATTTTTCTTGATTCATAAAGCCCAGGTGATAAACTTGGCTATAGCTTTTGGGGGAAGATGTGTGGCTGAAAAAAGAGGCATTAAGCGGCGGCTAAAAAGGGTAACTGTGATTTTTGGAAATGAGAAACCAATATATCACGGTTTTACGGTAGATATATCAGATACAGGCATATTTTTAAAAAGCAATAAAGTATTTCCGCCCACCACTATCATTAATATAGAGCTTTCTATTCCAGATGACGGTGTGGCAGTATTCCATGGATTGGTTATGTGGGCAAAGACTGTTCCGCCCAATCTCATCCATGTAGTTAAAAAAGCAGCAGGGATGGGAATAAAGATAACACAATTTCTAAGCGGCGAAGAAGAATATCATAAATTGGTAGAAGAGGCCCACCATTAAGTTAGTTCATAGCTTATAGTTCATGGTTCATAGCTATGAGCTATGAGCTATCAGCTATGAGCTATCTTTACATTGTTGCCACCCCCATAGGAAACCTTGAGGACATAACGTTACGGGCGCTCAGAATTCTTAAAGAGGTTGATATTATTGCCGCAGAAGATACGCGGCATACAAAGAAACTCCTTCTGCATTATGGTATTAGCAAACAACTCACCAGCTATTTTGAGCATAATGAACTCAAGAAAGCAGAATGGCTTATTTCGCAGCTCAAACTTGGCAAGGATATTGCCCTTGTATCAGATGCAGGGACGCCGGGCATATCTGATCCTGGCTACAGGCTTATAAAGATGGCTATAGAAAATTCTATTCCTGTTATTTCTATCCCAGGGCCCTCTGCCATTATATCTGCATTAAGCATTGCTGGCCTTCCTACAGATAGTTTTTGTTTTGAAGGCTTTATTCCTTCAAAGGCAGGTGAAAGGCAAAGATTTCTTTCCAGCTTCAAGGCTATTAAAAAAACCATTGTACTCTATGAATCACCAAAAAGACTTCTGACAACACTAACTGATATACATAATATACTGGGCGATGTTGACATAGTGGTTGCAAGAGAGATGACAAAACTCCATGAAGAGATTATCAGAGGAAAAGCAAGCAAGGTTTTGAAAGGGGGAAATTGCCCTTCTTCTCAACCCTAAATCAGTTGAGACTGCACAAGAAGAGAATTCCCTGATTGATGAAATTAGAAATCTTCATAAAGAGCTGGGCTTGCCTATTACAGAAATAGCTAAGATGATTGCAGAGCAAAGAGGTATTCCGAAGAGAGAAGTTTATAGAGAGGCGTTGAAACTAAAAAGACCGTGAACCGTGACCGTAAAACAACGGACACGGAACACGGTTTCAAGAAGGAGAACCTATGATAAAAAAGACAATTAAGATAACCATTGGCATATTTCTTGGCATTGTATTGCTATATCTGTTTATTTACTTTGGCGGCGCTGATTACCTCCAGACATTTGGCAAAAAAACAGCGGAGGCTGGAAAAGAACTTAAGCAGTATGAACAAGATGTAAAGGATGCGACAGTAAAGATAGAAAAGGCTTTAGAGGGGGCTAAGGATAAGGTGAAAGAGAAGATGCCTTAAACTAAGGCAGACAAAAGGTTATAGCTAAACTCAGTAATCGTAGTTTATTTCTTGTCCTTCCTATTATCTTCCTCTGTAACTCTAAACCCAAACGACACCGCTATTGTTGATGTGCCTATGTAAATCTCTTTCATTTCTATTGTGAATTCTCTGCTTCCTTCCTCAATGCCAGAAAATATCAAAAGCCGTGATGTTCGTTGGTCAGGACCAAGTGTTATACCCAAATCATAAAACATGTCTTTCATAGTATTAATTACAGACTCAGGATTAGAGGCATTACTAACCAGCGAATACATGTCTGTATAATCCATTGGCTTACGAAGCCCCATGTTATTGTCAAATAGTGCTGTGAGCGCCGGGTTATAAAGTATCTTTCCTTTTGAGGAATTTTCTATATCCATCAGAAATGCAAGATACTGCGGTGCAGACAACATCTCTGAGAGAGGATTAGCTGCGTCTTTGCTTAAAAGCCTCTCTTTTATTTCTGATGAGTTGAGCGGGAGAATACTGATTTTAATATCCTTATTGCTAAACACCGCACTTTTCCCGGAAACGCTGTATTCAGGTGACTGAGATGATAAAGGGGTAAGCACTATCTGCCCTTTTGTAGGGGCACAACCTATAACGAGCAGACAAGAGGCAACGGGCAAGAGGCGATAGGGAAAATCGGAATGCACCCTTCCTAACCTCTTGCCTATTGCCCATAGTCTATAGCCTATCTTGAACATCTACACCCCCCGTATAACTGTAAAATTTTTAAACTCATCCTTATATTCATGCCAAACAACACCTACTTTTTTAACCGCTGCTCCAGTGGGGCCATGGTGGCACCATTCAATAAGTTTTTTTACAGATGCTTCTTCTCCTTCAAATAAGGCCTCTACTGTGCCGTCAGGCTTATTCTTAACCCAGCCATTTATGCTGTTTCTGTCTGCCTGCTCTTTTGTGTGTGCCCTGAAGAAGACTCCCTGCACAATGCCTTCTATGGTAAGATGCGCCCTGACCTTTGCCATGTGACCCTTCTAAAGATAAAAAAGGTTTATAAAGTTGACCAAAAATTAACACAACTTTTTTAAAATAGCAAACCTATAGATACTCCAAAAAATAGACATTGATTTTTGAGGAAACCTGCAAGTTGCCTGCCAGACGAGGCAGAGTCCCTTTTTACGATGACCCCCCCCTTTATCCCCCTTTTCTGGGGACAGATTTCAAATCTGTCCCCACAGGGGGACAGGGGAGGATACTCCTCTCAAGTCTTTTTCTGTTATAGGGTAAGGGCTGCAAAATTTACTATTAAGAAAATTTTATATATACCTTATTACTTTAATCAGTCTTTTAATATATCCTTAACAAGTATTATGGTATTTAAAAATTCGCCTATCCGATCTAATAAAAACATGAGAAAACAACAGGTTAGGTCTAAACAGCCTTACCGTACAGTAAAATAATATGCAGGCTGGTACAGCTATTGCATAAACATATATATCAGGAGGGTTGTGCCTGATTAACAACAGGTAATTTTATATCTGAAAGGGGTGGATACAATGTCTTATAGAGCTATACTTATGCTCCTCACCTTCTTTTTTGCCTTAATTTCTCCTCTCCACACCATCGCAACATCTCATGGCGCGCACAATCTGTGGCGGATTCTCAAACCGGCTTCTCCTGAGAGATTCCTTGTCTTTGAAGCCTCTATTATGCCTTGGATTAAGAAAGAATTTGCCAATAATAAAGTTCTCATGAGTAACGGCAGTGTCATAAAGAGGGGTCTTGTAAGAAGCGACCTGCTTCGCTTTGAAAATATTGAAGGGCAGGACCGTTACAATGTGCATATAGAATACCGGGTATTCATAAAGGATGTGAGCGGGACTGAAATAGCTGGCCTAAAAGGCCAGGAGATTGTGTTCCTGGTTAATGACGGAATGGTTGAAGACTATTTTCCTTTTGACGAATACTGGATTGAAGGGACGATATTGGATAAGGAAGAATTCTATTAGATAAGTGGGGAGCAGCTTGTTTTTAAAAAGCGGTGAATGATGGATTTACTTTTGATTGTCTTAATATCGGCTATTAAACCCTTTTTATGCCTGCATGGTAACAACATTGCGGAAGAGATAGGTCATTAAAAAACGATTTTTGCCCGGCATAGGTAAACTCTATTTTCACCATAGAAAGCCCTCCTGAAATTGCCGAATCCAATGTCTCAATAACTAACCCAGCACCCCATTCCGGATGTCTCTCATGGGTTACTTCTTCCCCGATACGGAGATATGGCCTTTTGCTATTATCCATTCTGTTTCTGTGGAGCTGCCTACTATTTCTTGATATCTATTCATCCTTTTCAATTGCAATATGCTCCTTTACCTTTTTGCCTGCCTTTTCCAAAGCCTTACCGGTTTTTTCTCCGGCTTTTTTTATTCCTTCCTCTGTCTTTTCAACAGCTTTGTTCAGGCCTTTTTCTGTCTTTTCTACAACCTTTTTTGCCCCTTGCTTCATTGTCTTGGGGCTAATCTCAATTGCCTTCTCATCACCTTTAGAAGACTTCTCGGCATACGACAGATTCCCGTTGAAAAAACAAATTGAAAGCACTGCTGCGATTATCTTTATCATGTTCAATATATATCATAAGTGACACCCTCTGGTCTATGCAAATATGCTATACTATCTACAACTTTAAAACATTAAAAACTATCGTCCCTCTATTCTAACAGGCTGTTGAAAAAGGCATCAACAGCCTTGATTACACAGATTAGGAAAAACGATTACACAGATATTTCAATGGGTTTTAATCTGTGAAATCTAATCTTTTATCCGTGTAATCGGAGTTTGTTGAGTTTTTCAACAAACTGCTAATAATGAGGAATAGACATTTTTATGTCCAATAAGCCTGCCCCCTATCCTTGCATTTTCTTTGTCTCTATGGCAACCCTGGCCTACGAGGTAGCCCTCACACGAATTTTCTCTATTGCCCTCTGGTATCACTTTGCCTTTATGGTGGTAAGCATAGCCATGCTTGGGATTGCTGTTAGCGGGACATTTACCTCTCTCTATCCTGAAGCAAAACGGCCCGAAAAAATCGGACGATACGCTCTTTTTTTATCAATAGCCATTATCGTTGGTTATATAATAGCAAACCATATTGCATTTGACCCCATAAAGCTCTCCTGGGATAGAAAACAGGCGCTTTACATTGCGGCATATTATCTTGTCCTCGGCATTCCGTTCTTTTTCTCAGGCCTCATCATACTCACTGCTATGGAACATCTGCCGGAGAAGGCGGGTTGGATATATTTTTTTGATCTTTTTGGCGCTGCTGCTGGCTCAGTTTTTATACTTTTTATCTTAAGCGCTTTTGATGAAAAAGGCTCTATAATAGCGGTATCCCTCATGCCTCTCATAGGCGGGTTTTTGCTCGCCATTGGTGAAAAAAGAAGATTATTAAGCATAGCTATTCCCCTGTTTGCTGTGCTTATAGCTATTGTTTATATTTACAAACCGTCCATATTTGATATAAAAATATCGCCTTACAAAGGCGTGATGACCGCCTTGAAATATCCAGGCGCCGAACATATAAATACCTTTAGAGGGCCGTCTTCAAGGATAGATATAATAAAAAGCCCTGCAATAAGATATGCGCCAGGTTTAAGCCTTAAATATAGGGATGAACTGCCGGCACAGATGGGAATCGCAGTTGATGGCGGCGACTTAAATGCAGTAACGGAATTTAACGGCGATATAAAAACATTACCATTTATTGATTTTCTTCCCTCCTCCCTTCCTTATGTCATCGGTAACAATAGCAGTGTTCTTATCTTGGAACCAAAGGGCGGGTTGCCTGTTCTGACAGCTCTTTATTACTCTTCCAAACATATAGATAAGCTTGAACATGACCCAATAATACTAAAGGCAATTGGCAAGGCATTCTCAGATTTTTCCGGCGGCATATATAATGACAATACCTTCACAGGCCTTGGCAGAACATGGCTCAAAACAAAAGGTTACTACGACATCATAGATATAAACCTGACCAGCATACTGCCGTGGGAAAGCGGCTCATACGGCCTTTCAGAAGACTTTAGGCTTACTAAAGAGGCGTTTCTTGATTATTACCGGCATTTGAAAGGGGGCGGCCGCTTATCTATGACGCTTTATTTCCTGCCGCCTGCGAGGATGGAGTTACGGCTGTTTTCAACAATCATTGCTGCCATGGAAGACCTCGGGATAAAAGATGCCTATAGGCATATTGCAGCAATCAGGAGTTGGAATACCGTTACTATTCTCTTGAAAAAGGATGCATTAAATACATTGGATATAGCTGGTGTAAAGCGCTTTGCAAGAGAACGGGGTTTTGACCTGGTCTATTATCCGGGGATAAAATCAAGCGAGACAAATACTTTCAGTAAACTCCCGACCAATGATTACTTCAAGGTCGTATCAAAAATGATGAGCCCCTTTGAACGGGAGAGCCTTATAAAAGAATACATCTTTGATATTTCCCCTGCTACAGATGAGAAACCATTCTTTCATCACTTTCTCAAGATGAGAAACTTCATAGTTACCTATAAGCTGGCAGGAAGCAAGTGGCAATATTTTATAGAGGAGGGTTATCTCATTCCCATTATCCTTGTACAGGCGGTACTGATAAGCCTTTTGTTGATAATACTCCCTCTTTTAAAAAAGGGACGGCATGGCATACATTCTTCGCAGATATTTATCTATTTTTCCAGCATCGGACTTGCATATATGTTTTTAGAGATAGCTCTCATCCAACGATTTATCCTTTATCTGGACCACCCTATCTACTCTGTAATCGTTGTTATAGCCACAATCCTCCTCTCGTCAAGTATCGGAAGCCTTGTAAGCCAAAAAATCTCAATAGATAAGAAGTGGAATGGTCGTGTTATCCTTTTGTTGGTGCTGCTCAATGTAGCATATTCCATATGCTTGAAGTATATCGTTGCTGAAACTCTTGGCTGGGAGTTTCAGCAACGGATTGTTTTTTCAATAGCCCTGCTGACTCCGCTGGGGTTTTTGATAGGTATGCCGTTTCCCATGGGGATAAGATATCTTGCAGCAATAAAAGGTAAAGAGCTTATACCTTGGGCATGGGGAATAAATGGGGCATTCTCTGTGGTAGGCTCTATAACGGCTGCTCTGCTGGCGCTTGGGATAGGATTGAGCGGGGTGCTGTATACTGCTTCTTTTCTATATGTCATTGCCTTTTTTTCTATCTTTCTTGCGCCTCACCGGTCATTGGCACAAAACTGACCCCTCCTAACTGCTCTGTATTTAACTCTTTATCTTGCTTTGTTATAAGGGTCAATGTTTGATAATAAAAGGTGCTGCCAAGCGGTATTACCAGTCTGCCATTGTTTTTGAGTTGTTTTATAAGAGGCGGCGGTATGTGATTTGCTGCCGCAGTTACTATGATGGCATCAAACGGCGCAAACTCCTCCCAGCCAAAGTATCCGTCGCTATACTTGACATTGACATTGACATAGCCAAGCTCTTTTAGTCTTTTTGCGGCCATATCTGCCAGCCCTTTTCTAATCTCCATAGTATAGACTTCTTTAACAATCTCGGCGAGCACAGCTGCCTGGTATCCTGAGCCTGTGCCGATCTCCAAAATTCTGTCAGTCGGCTTTAATTTTAGAGATTCGGTCATGAGGGCTACTACATATGGTTGAGATATGGTTTGCCCATCACCGATAGGCAGAGGATGGTCTGCATAGGCCTGTCCTTGCAACCCCTTGTCCACAAAGAGATGCCTCTTTATCTTGAGCATAACATCCAACACCTTTTTATCTTTAACGCCACGCGCCTTAATGTCATGCTCAACCATTACTTGCCTATCTTTTGCAAAGAGGTCTTCATCACCGAAAGAAACAGGCGTAAGATTCAAGAAGAGAGCTATAATACTTAATATCTTCATGAGGCGCAGCATCTTATCTCTATTTATTATGCCCAAAACTTGCATATGTCAATACAAATCTATCCGAGCTTTTCGCCTTTAGCATCCACAGCTGGTTGACAATCCAAAGTTTCCTGCTATGCTATAAATATAAAATATAAGGAGGTGTTTTGCAATGGCGCATCAACCAAAAAAATTCACTATCAAAGGATTGGACGGAATATCCGACAATCAGATATCTCAACACATGGATATACTCTATGCAGGGTATGTGAACAAACTCAATGAGGTTGAGGAAAGACTCAAGGCAGTTGACAGAAGCAAGGCAAATCAGGTGTTCAGCGATTTTAGGGCATTAAAGGCAGACGAGACCTTTGCCTTAAACGGCGTTATCCTGCATGAGCTCTACTTTGAAAACCTGAACGGCAAGAACGAAAAGAAGCCCACAGGAAAACTCGGTGATTTAATAGCGCGAGAGTTCGGCTCGTTTGAAAAATGGCAGGAGGATTTTAAGGCATGCGGCATGGCCGCCAGAGGATGGGTAATCCTCGGCCACTGTCTCTATGATGGGAAACTCCACAATTACTGTCTTGATACCCATAACTATAATGTGCCTTCCTGCGTTATGCCAGTGCTCGTGATGGATGTGTATGAGCATGCATACGTAATAGACTATGGCGTTAAAAGGCCGCCTTATATTGATGCCTTTATGAAGAACATCGACTGGTCTGTGTGCCAGAAAAGGCTTTCCAACATAGAGAGTGGAAAGAACATCATGCAGATAGCCGCGAGTTAATAACCTATTGTTTCAGGCAAGGCTATTTCATTGGATAACAAGGCTATTTCATTGGATAAAAGGAGGAGGCAGTTATGAAGAAAATGAGCATCTTTTTAGCAGTAATTTCAATCTGCAGCATATTCCTTACCTCTGATGCCTTTGCAAAAGGTGGAATGAAGTGGAAGGGGAGCGGCGGCTGGGGCATGGGAAGCCAGTATAACAAGATGTATGACCCTAAAACAGTTGAGACCATAAGCGGCGAAGTGGTCAGTGTGGATAAAATCACACCAATAAAAGGGATGCACTACGGCATTCATCTGATGGTAAAAACCGAAAAAGAGACAATCTCTGTGCATTTAGGTCCATGGTGGTACATTGAAAATCAGGACTTTGAGATTAAACCAAAAGATATGATAGAGGTTAAGGGCTCGCGGGTTACCTTTGAAGGGAAACCAGCCATTATTGCTGCTGAAATAAAAAAAGATGGAGAGATGCTTAAGCTCAGGGATGAAAATGGATTTCCTGCTTGGAGTGGGTGGAGAAAACGTTAATATTAATAGTAAAAACAAGTAACATTATGAAAATATGAAAAGGGGTGAGCAAAATGGCTAAAGTAACACGGGAAATGGTAGAGAAGTCTGGCGTCAATGTTGATCAATTGGTGGAACTGTTGGTCAAGAATGCAGCCGCCGAACTTACGACTTACTACTACTACACCATACTCCGGGTCAACTTAATTGGACTGGAAGGAGAGGGACTTAAAGAGATTGCGGAAACAGCCCGTATTGAAGATCGGAATCATTTTGAGGCGCTCTTCCCCCGCATCTACGAGCTGGGCGGTAAACTGCCTGGGAACATGAAAGACTTCCATGACATTTCAGCCTGCCCTCCTGCCAGTCTGCCAAAGGACCCTACGGACATTAAGGCAATGTTGACGGTATTGGTGAATGCAGAAAGATGTGCGGTGCGGGGGTATACTCACATATGCAACCTAACTGCCGGCAAAGACCACCGAACCTACGATTTAGCTTTATCAATCCTTAACGAGGAAATAGAGCACGAATCCTGGTTCTCTGAATTCCTGGGCGAGGGGCCCTCTGGACACTTTCTGCGTAGAGGTGAGACCTCTCCCTTTGTGTCCAAGTTCCTGAAGTAGGATCGGGATCGGACAAAAGGATGTCTGATATACACTTGAGCCTCCTCATGTCTCTCAAACTCTTATGGAGAAGCGAAGATTTAGAAAAAAAGAACTTGAACAATACAATGGCAAGGATGGTGTCTCGACATTTATTTCCTACAAGGAAAAGATATACGATGTATCCAGCAGTTTCCTGTGGCAGAACGGAAAGCATCAGGCCCTGCACGATGCTGGCGTAGATTTGACTCACTGCCTTGGGCAAGCGCCGCATGGTGAGGAATTGCTTGAAAGGTTTCCGATAGTTGGAACACTACAGGAGTGTTGAGCAATATACTATTATAAGGAGGATATCATATGAAAATCATAAAGGGTTTAACAGCTTTGATTATCGTGTTTGCGATAAGCATGATTGTAGCTTCCAATATAATTGCTGAAGAGAAAAAGGAAATGCAGTCACAACCGGAGTATGTCTTGTTGACACAGTCTGAAATTAAATGGGTTGAGGGGCCGGCCTCCCTTCCTCCTGGTTCCAAGGTCGCCGTATTGGAGGGAGATCCGAAACAGGCAGGCTTGGTTACGATGCGCCTTAAGTTTCCTCCTCACTACAAACTTGCGCCTCATACACATCCGGCTGACGAGCGCGTGACTGTTATATCAGGAACATTATTTTTCGGCATGGGAGACAATGTAGACGCTAAGAAGGCCAAGGCATTAAAGGCAGGAAGCTTCTTTATTATGCCTCCCAATACAGGCATGTTCGGCTGGACCGGAAATAAAGAAACAATAATTCAACTCAATGTGATGGGGCCGTGGGGAATTAACTATATTAACCCTGCGGATGATCCAAGAAAGAAATAAAGCGGGAGGCAATGTGGCGATACCGCGAATAACCAAAGAAGAGCTTAAAATAAAGATGGATAAAAAAGAGGATTTGGTAATTTTGGATGTTCGGGCAGCGGATTCCTATAATACCAGCAATCAGAAGATTAAAGGAGCTGTGCGCATAACCCTTGATGAGCTGGAAAGGGATATTAAAAAGATTCCTGCAGGCAAAGAGATAATTGCCTACTGCACCTGAACAAATGAACACTCCAGCGCCCGTGCGGCACAGATACTATTAAGCAAGGGTTTTAAGAATGTGAGACCTCTTTTAGACGGATTTTATGCCTGGTTAGATGCTGGATACCCTGTAGAACCAAAATAGAAACGAAAAGACCTCCTTGTTTAAATTTAAACAAGGAGGTCTTTTTTATTTACAGGTACATTGCGCTGACTTTTTATTGCACCCGCTGCACACACCGTTTTTAATCGGTTTACCGCATTTTGCACACGGTGAACATCCGCATGTTTGACACATCTTAATCACCTCCTCTGAAATTCATATACAAGTATTATCACAAAATTAGGAGGTGTCAAGAGGGCGCTAATTTATATTTATGTTTCTACTCTTATATTTATCCCTTTCTCTTTCAGAAATCTTTTTGCCTGCGGGATAGTAAACTCGCCAAAATGAAATATTGAGGCCGCAAGCACAGCATCTGCCTTGCCTTCTGTAAATGCGAGATAAAGATGCTCCAATTGCCCTGCGCCGCCTGACGCAATTACAGGTATTGATACGGTCTGCGAGATATTAAAGGTAAGGTCCAAATCATAACCCTCTTTTGTGCCGTCTTTGTCCATACTGGTCAATAGTATCTCTCCAGCGCCCAGCCCTTCAACCTTTTTAGCCCAGAGCACAGCATCTATCCCCCTGTTCTTGCGGCCGCCGTGGGTATATACATCCCATGCAGGGACAAGGGCTGCTTGGCTCGGGGTGTAATATTTAAAGGTTTCTCCCATATTGCTGGTATCTGCCATATCCCATTTTGCCTCTCTTTTCTTGGCATCTATGGCAACAACAATGCACTGGCTTCCAAACCGCTCAGATGCCCTTTTTACAAACTCCGGGTCTTCTATAGCTGCAGTATTTATAGAAACCTTGTCAGCCCCTGCATGGAGCAGTTCTTTTATATCCTCTAATGTCCTTATGCCGCCGCCAACGGTCAAGGGCATGGAAACCTCTGCAGCTGTTCTTTCTACAATACCAATCATAATATTCCTTTTTTCATGGGATGCAGTTATGTCCAGATAAACCAATTCGTCAGCCCCCTGCTCTTCATATGCCCTGGCGCACTCCACAGGGTCGCCGGCATCTCTTAATTTGACAAAGCTGATGCCTTTTACAACTCGGCCGTCTTTTACATCAAGGCAGGGTATGATTCGTTTGGTAAGCATGGGTTAGAAAGAGCAGGTTAAGGTTGAGGTTAAGGTTAAGATATTTCCTCAACCTGTCTCTCCTCTTAACCTCAACCTGTTTTTAAAATGGTACATCTTCCTCTACTGGGGAGGATTCTGATACTACGTTGCTCTCACCAACGGTTGCCGGACTTGCTGTATCATCCACCTTGCCCAGCATCTGCATCGTGTTGGCAACTATCTCTGTCATATACTTTTTGTTTCCGTCTTTATCATCCCAACTTCTGGTTTGTATCCTGCCCTCAATATAAACCTGCTTCCCCTTTACAAGGTATTCGCCGCATATCTCCGCCAGCTTGCCAAAGGCAACTATTCTGTGCCATTCTGTTTTCTCCTGTTTTTGGCCATCCTTGTCCTTATAATTCTCGCTGGTAGCCATTGTAAAATTTGCTATCGCTGTTCCGTTAGGCGTATATTTTATCTCAGGGTCTTTCCCGAGCCTTCCCACCAATATAGCCTTATTTACCCCTGCCATATATTTTTACCTCCTCTTTTCCTTTTAATCTTTTAGCCTCTTTATCTTTTTATATCCTCATTGGCATTACCACATATAAGTAACCTGCTGCAGTGGCTGATTTTAATATTGCAGGGCTTTCACGGTCTTTCAGTTCTATCACAACCTTATCGGCATCGATCACTCCCAGGGCCTCCATCATATATGTGGCATTAAAACCGACATCCATTTCATCATTTTTATAATCTACATTTATCTCTTCCCGTGCTTCTCCTACATCCGGATTGCTTGAGGAGAGTTCTAATTTTCCTTTTGAGATACCAAATTTGACGCCTCTCCCTTTTTCCATGGATAACAAAGACACCCTTTTTAAAGAACTTAACAAGTCTATCCTCTCTAAACCTATCTTCTTATCGTTGCCCTTTGGTATAACCTGTTTATAATCAGGAAATTCACCATCTATAAGTCTTATAACCACAATAGTGCCATCTTTTTTTACAATCATATTGTTCACTGTAAAGGCCAGCGAAATGGCGCCCTCTCCGCTTTCAAGAAACTTCTTCAGCTCAAGAATCCCCTTCCGCGGCAATATAACGCCCTTGTCAAGCTTCGGCCACTCGCTGCTCCTCTCTATCAATGCCAGACGATGGCCGTCCGTTGCCACCATCCTAATATTCGCCCCATCTTTTTCCACAAATACGCCATTTATATTATATCTTGTCTCATCGGTAGAGGCAGCAAACACAGTCTTCTCTATCATATCTTTCAATACATCCGGCGCTATCCTGAACAACTCCCCTTCATCATAGGCTGGAAATGACGGGAATTCATCTACGGGAAGGCCGACTATATTAAATTTCGCCTTCCCGCTCTTTATGATTATCTTCCCGCTTCCCTCAGCAGAGATATCTATCTTATCTTCCGGGGCCTCTTTTATTATCTCAAAAAGCTTTCTTGCATTTATTGTTATATTCCCTTCTTTTGCCACCACTGCATCGCACTGGTCTTTTATTGACACCTCCAGGTCTGTTGCCATAACTTCTATCTTACCGCGCTTTGCAGTTATCAAAATATTTGCCAGTATCGGCATAGTATTTCTTTTCTCAACAACCCCCTGCGCCCTTTGCAGTATCTTTAGAAAAACATCTCTCTCTATTTCAAATTTCATATAGTCACCCCTTTCTTTTTATACTCTTAAATATATAATTTAATAGTAGTAGTTGTAGTATCTGTTTTTTCTGTGGAAAACATTTCATCTGTAAGAATTTATTAAGTAATTAAAACATGTTTACCTGTGAAAAAAACAAAACATATTCACAATATAAAAAATAGAAAATATTTTTAAGAAAATAATACTTTAATTTACAATATAATACTCAACCTTTCCACAAGTTATTAGCCATTATCTAAAAGATTTTTTATAGAGGCCACATTCCTCCTCTGTTCATGGTCTTTTTCTATTATAGATTTGACCTTATTGAAAGCGTGTATGACAGTAGAATGGTCTTTATTGCCAAAGGCTGTCCCTATTTCCGGAAAGGAAGACTTGCAATACTCCCTTACAAGATACATTGCTATCTGTCTCGGCAGAACAAGTTTTTGAAGCCTCCTTTTTGATTTTAGATCAGCCATATTTATGTTAAAAAAAGAGGCAACGACCTTTTGAACCCTGTCTATGGTAATTGTCTTTACCTTGTTATCCCTGATAATGTTTTTTAGTGTATCTTTGACCATAGGCAACGTAATCTCTTTGCCTGATAAAGAAGATACTGCGATTATCCTGGCAAGATAGCCTTCTAACTCCCTTATATTGGAGCCGCCTGCAGATGCAAGAAAATGAGTAACATCATCCGGGAGAGTAACAGAGTCCAAGGCGGCCTTTTTCTGTAGAATAGCCATCTTTGTTTCCATATCAGGCGGTTGGATATCAACAATCAAACCCATCTCAAAGCGGCTTCTGAGCCTTTCCTCTAAGCCGTCGAGGTCCTTCGGATACTTGTCGCTGGTAATTACGATTTGCTTGCTGGCCTCGTATAAGGTGTTGAATGTGTGAAAGAATTCCTCCTGCGTCCTCTCCTTTCCCCCTGCCCAAAACTGGACATCGTCTATAAGCAGAAGGTCTGTCCGCCTGAATTTGTTCCTAAAATCATCCATCTTATTGCGGCCCATTGCGCTGATAAACTCATTCATAAACCCTTCAGATGTATAGTAGCATATCTTTGAAGAGATATTTTTCTGAAGTACCCTGTGTCCGATAGCCTGAAGGAGATGGGTTTTTCCCAAACCCACGCCGCCGTATACAAAAAGGGGATTGTATTTATTTGAAAATTGGTTGGCAACAGCAATACACGCAGCGTGAGCCAGCTGATTATCCTTTCCCACAACGAAATTTTCAAAAGTATAATTTGGGTTAAGATATGTATTAGTAATAATCCGTTCAGCTGTAGCAACAGCCGGTAAATGAGGCATTAAAGCGGCTGCAGTGGTGCGATGGGATGCAGTTTTTCCTATCCGCCAAACAATGGAATATTCTCGCTGACTTACCTTTGTAATGGATTCTTGTATGAGCGGGAGGTAGTGATCTTTTAGCCATTCCAGAAAGAAACGATTTGGAACCTCCAACTCTAAGGAGGTTTCATTACACCCTGTTACAAGGATGGGTTTAAACCATGTATTGAAATGTTGACTGGATATTCGGCCTTTAATGGTTTCAAGGCAATTTTTCCAGATATCAACTGTAGTTGTAGTCATAAAAAGACACCGGCGAAAGATATTCACAGAGTTATCAACAGTTGTTGATAAGTATTTGCTAACTGTAGAGGGTGGCCACTTTACCAGAGTTGTCTTCACTTTTCAAGAGGTATTTTTTACCAGCAGGAACTAAGGATACAGACCTCGTACAGCGCTGGCCTCAGCCACACGGCCAACCCCTAAAATCATTGCTGCTATTCTCATGTCCACCTTTTTATCTTGGGCTATTGTCAGGACATGCTTAAAGGCCTTGGTCATAATGCCCTCTAATCTCTTCTGAATCTCGTCTTCATGCCAAAAATATCTCTGAATGTCCTGCACCCACTCAAAATACGAGACAACAACACCGCCTGCATTCGCCAGGATGTCAGGCAGCACAAGCACACCCTTGTCATTGAGTATTTTATCTGCCTCGCGGGTTGTTGGGTCATTAGCGCCTTCGGCAATAATTCGGGCTTTGACATTATTTGCATTTTTTGAGTTTATCTGGCCCTCTACAGCAGCAGGAATAAGTATATCGCACTTAAGTCCCACCAGCTCATCTATGGAAACCTGCTCCGTATCTCTGAAGTTAGACAGAGATTTTTTTTCAGCCTTATGTTTCTTTACAGCCTTTATATCAATGCCCTTTGAATTATAGATGGCAGCCTTGGAATCTGCAAGGCCCACTATCTTCATGCCTTTTTCAGATAAGATATCTGCCGCTGCCGCGCCTACATTGCCAAAACCTATGATCGAAACAGTGAGTTCTTTTTGTGAAAGACCAAGATGTTTTATGCCCTCCAGTAAAACTGTTACAAGGCCCTGGGATGTGGCCGTTTTTCTGCCCAATGAGCCGCCGATACACACAGGCTTTCCCGTAACAACACCAGGCACAGAGTACCCCTTTATCATAGAGTATGTGTCCATTATCCAAGCCATTACCTGCTCGTCTGTATACATGTCAGGCGCAGGTATGTCGGATTCAGGGCCTATGAGCATAGCTATCTCATGGGTATACCTGCGGGTCATTCTTTTTAATTCATCGCGGCTCATCTTTGTTGTATCGCAGGCAACGCCGCCTTTAGCGCCGCCGAAGGGCAAATCTACAACAGCACACTTCCAGGTCATAAGTGCGGCAAGGGTTATTATTTCATTTAAAGTAACATTGGGATGATACCTTATGCCGCCTTTGGCAGGACCCCGCGCAGTATTGTAATGCACCCTGTAGCCCTCAAAATATTTAACCTCGCCATTGTCCATCCTCACCGGCAGGGTTACTATTAAGGAGCGGCGCGGGCAGCGAAGCCTGTTGTAAATTGCAGGGGGAAGCTTCAGGTATTTATTTACATCCTCAAGTCTGTCCAGAACCTCTTGGAAAGAGTTATTGTTGGCCATTTAAACCTCGCTCAAAAATGTTTGTCGCGGATTAAGGGAGCGCTAAAATTAAAATCCACTCCAGGGTAATTGTCAAGAAATTTGTTTTATTTTTTGTGACTATCTGGTATTGAAGAGTATATGATAAGAAGCTGGTTTGAGGTAATAGCTGCCGGGCCTGCAAAAACAGCAGAGAAAGTGACTGCGATTTTAATAGATAGAGGAAGCCCAGGCGTATGGGAAGACGAACAAGATGGCAAGAGGATTCTCAAGGCATATATCCCTGCTGATTCGTCTCTCAACAGGAAAAAGATTGACCTCAATAAAGAGCTTAAAAAATATGGCTGGACCAGCACCGTTAGCTTGTTTGAAAATCAGGATTGGCTTACAAAATGGAAGGAGCATATCAAACCAATCAGGATTTCCCAACGACTGATAATAAAACCGACATGGAAAAAGGTTGCGCGCAAACCCGTAAGGATAATCGTAGAAATAGACCCAGGCATGGCATTCGGCACAGGTTCTCATGCATCAACCATGATGTGCCTTAAGGCAGCGGATAGGTTTGCCAATGTAATCAAGGGCAGCAGCATCCTTGATGTTGGAACAGGCTCAGGGATTCTTGCCATAGTTGCTGCCAGGCTTGGCGCTAAACAAGTGGTCGGCATTGACATAGACCCAGAGGCCCTAAAAGTTGCAAGAGAGAATGTCAGGCTGAATAATGTGAACAAAAAGGTCATACTAAGCACAAAACCATTGGAAAAAATTAATGGCAAGTTTTCAGTAATCTTTGCAAATATAATTGCTGAGGAGCTTATAAAGATTGCAGACCTTCTCAAAGCGAAGATGGTTGATAACGGGTTCTTAATCTTGTCAGGTATATTGCAGGAAAGGGCTGATGAAGTTATGCCGGTGTATAAGGGGTTAGGATTTAGGTTTTTTAAGGCTTATACAAAGGGCGAGTGGGTGTGCTTGATATTTCTGAAAAATATATTGCCTGTCTCAAGGAGCCATAGACGCACTACACAAAGATCACATCCTATATTAGCTTCTCGGTAAAACTTGTCCTTGCAGGTAGTAAGCGGGGATAGTGGTCGTTAATACCCTGACAGATTTATTTTGCTGCCACATAGTAATAAATAGTAATAAAATTGGCTTGACAGGCAAATAAAGAATAAAGAAAGAATAAGAATAAAGGGGACAAAAAGAATAAAGCAAAAAATAAAGGAAAAATAAAAATAAAGAAATGGACAGCGACCATTATTTGCGAATGGTCAATTTGCTAATAGCGTTGTCACTTCTACTAAATGATGTTTCTTGCGGGCTTCATCCACAATCTCTTCCACCTTTCCAGCAATAACATCTTCAATCCAATCTGCGCCGCACTGTGAGCATACAGTTGCAGGCACATCTCTTACCACAACCACCCCGAATCCCAAATCTACGGTAACTGTGGTTTTCCCCCTTTTTTTGGCGCTGCCGCACAACGGGCATCTATCAGGCGATGTCGTTATTTTCACTTTTGCCTCCTTGCCTTATAATCTGACTCAAAATATTCTAAATCAGGTTTATATGCTGTAATGACAAAACACCGTCCTGTTAAAGAATCAAATGCTGCAACTACATGGAGAGGTTCGCCTTTAACCCACTTTATTGCCCCCTCACCCTGCCTCTCCCACAAAGTGAGGGAAAATCAAATAACATATCCCAATATTTTTTGTTCGTATTAGACTATGAGATATAAAAGACTATCTCTTTCTTACAAAATAGAGCCATGCATTCAATCCGCAGAGAAAGAGAGTAAATATAAGAATTAAGGAACGGGAAAGCTCGATATATACCATCTTTTCCACATAATAGATTATGAATGAGCCTGTGTAGGCTAATGCAGGGGCATGTTTTGACCTTAACCAGAACTCAAGGTGAGTAAGGGGGCAATACCAGTCAAATATCTGGATAATGAAGGCAAAGGCAAGACCTGAGATATGAAAAATCCTTACAGCCCTATTCCTTATCCCCCAAAATGCACCGAAGAAC